>Ga0308164_10005584_pt1 | contig 10062 bp, 7 predicted proteins | sample PhyTR2_FD_201031 | JGI IMG/M metagenome (GOLD analysis project Ga0308164, IMG submission 201031) | Phyllosphere microbial communities from UC Gill Tract Community Farm, Albany, California, United States - DLSLT.R2 | ecosystem: Host-associated > Plants > Phyllosphere > Unclassified | place: USA... | reverse complement strand
GGTAGTTGATGCTCTGCGGCAGGTTGGCGCCGGCGGCCTTGATATCCAGGCCGTCCATCAGCAGCACGGCCGCCCACCAGGCGATGACCACGCCCAGCACGGCCACCACCAGCGCGGCGAACACATCGACGGCGCGGCGCAGGCCCGGGCGCATGTGCGCGGCCAGCAGGAAGAAGCCGAAGTGGCGGCGGGTATGCACGCCGGTGGCCGCGCCCAGGCTCATCGCCGTGGCCAGCAGCAGCAGCGTGACCGGCTCGGTCCAGCTGGGCGAATCGTTGATGACGTAGCGCGCGAACACCTGCCAGCCCTGCACCACCACCAGCCCCAGCAGGGCGATGACGGCGATATGGATGGCCACATCGGCGATGACGTTGAGCACGCGCTGCGGCGCACTGACGATGACGGGGGTTTCGGAAGTCGGGTCGGACATCGCGTCGGGGCCTCAGGCGAAGTCGCGGATGCGACGGGTAAGCGCGGCCAGCGCCGGCTGCTGCAGGTACTGCTGCAGCAGCGGGTCGGCGGCCTTGCGGAAGGCCGGCATGTCCACGGCGTTGAAGGTGACGCCGAAGTCGGCCACGGCCTGGCGGGCGGCGTTTTCCGAGGCATCCCACTGCTCGCGCATCACCGTGACCGATTCACGCGCGGTCTCGATCACCAGCCCGCGGTCGGCCGGGGTGAGTGCCTCCACACTCTGCCGCGACATCAGCAGCACGTCCGGCGCGTAGGAATGGTCGCTCTGCGACCAGTAGTGCGCGGCCTCGAAATGACGGCTGGAATGGAAGCTGCGCATGTTGTTCTCCGCACCGTCGATCATGTGCGTTTCCATGCCCGAGAAGGTGTCGCCCAACGACATCGGGGTCGGGTTGGCGCCCAGCAGACGCATCAGCTGGATGAAGATGTCCGACGACGCCACGCGCAGCTTCAGGCCGTGCAGGTCCTTGGGCTCCACGATGGGGTGCTTGGTGTTGTAGAAGCAGCGCGCGCCGGAATCGTAGATGGCCAGGCCGACCAGGTCGCGAGTCTCGAAGCCCTTCAGCACTGCGTCGGCCACGCCACCGTCCAGCGCGCGGCGCATGTGCGCCACCGACTCGAACACGTAGGGCAGACACAGCGCCTGGGTCAGCGGAAAGGCGTTGTTGAGTGCACCGGAGTAGACCCGGGTGATGTCGATGGCGCCGAAGCGGGCCATGTCGATCGCCTCGGACTCACGACCGAGCTGGCCGGAGTGGTACTGGCGCAGCTTCAGGCGGCCGCCGGTCTTGTGTTCCAGCTGCTGGCCGATCCACTTCACCGCGGTCACGGTGGGGTAGTCGGCGACGTGGACGTCGGTGGCGGTCAGCAGCTGCGCACCGGCCGGCGCGTTGCTGGTTGACCGCGAACAGGCTGCCAGCGCGGGCACGGCAAGCGCGCCCAGACCGGTGCCAAGGAAACTTCTGCGAGTGAACATCTGCGCCCTCCCAAGCGGACTGTCCATGGCTGCGCGGTTACCCGGCAGCGATGGCCCTGCAGGTAATGTCGCCGTAACCGGCGAAACGGATCAGTGCCTGTTGGCCTACGGCAATGTCGTGGATGCCGGTGGCGTTGCCGCTGGCGATCAGGTCGCCGGCCTTCAACGGCCGCCCGCGCTGCGCCGAACGGCCCAGGGCGAAGGCATAGGCGGTACGCAGGCCACCGGGCAGCAGGGTGGCACCGCCGGTACCGACCACCTCGCCGTCGATGCGGGTTTCCGCACGCAGGTCGGCATCGTCCAGGCGGGTCCAGTCGGCGATCTCGGTACCCAGCACCAGGCCGTTGTTGTTGCCGAAATCGGACACCACCACGCGCGGGCCGAGTTTGTTGATGGTGGCCAGCGGGCTGCTGGCCACTTCCACGCCGATGAACAGCCTGGCGGCCAGCGCCTCGGCTTCTTCGGGCGTCCAGTGCAGCTTGTCGGCCGGGGCGTCTTCCTGCAGCTGGATCACGTACTCGGCCTCGACCGCGCCGAAGCCGCCGACGAACACCGGAATGTCCACTGTTCCACCGGTAGCATTTTGCAGATTGCGCGAGAAAATCGGGCCCAGCAGGCGGTCATCGCCCGAGGCATCGCGGCGCTCGGCGGCGATGTAGCCCACTTTCCAGCCCACCACCCGGTCATCCCAGAGCGCGATGGCCTGGTCCTGTACCTGGTAGGCGGTCACCAGGTCGGCGGGGATCGTGCCCGGGAAATCCGGCAGGGATCGGCCGTGTTGGCGGGCGCCGACGAAGTGGCGGGCGATCTCACTCAAACCGTGGTCTGGCAGGTCCTGTTTGCCGTTGTCGTTGCTCAAGCGGGTCTCCCGGAGAAATGGTGCACTGCCAATCGACAGTGGCTGGATGAGCTGTATATGGTAAACCGGTGTCATTGGCAATGTGCAGCGCATCAGAGTCGCCATCGTCAGGCACGATCCGGGGTATACCCCAACTGGAAAGGACCGATGCGGATGCGCCGCCCCCTGTTGCTGCCGTTGTTGATGCTGCTGTTGCTTGCCAGTCCGCTGGCCCTGGCCCGCGCGGCCGAACGCCCGGTGCCGGCGACCGAACCGGTGGCCGGTGCGCCGGACCGCATCGATCTGTGGCCGCAGGGCCAGGTCCCGGGCGAGACCGGCCCGGCCAGCGCGCCCAACGTGATTGAACGCAGCACCGACCCCGCGCTGCCGGACCGCTACATCGACACCATCAGCGCGCCCTACCTGGTGGTCTACCGGCCAGCGCGCCCCAATGGCAGCGCGCTGCTGGTGGTGCCCGGTGGCGGGTACCAGCGCATCGTGCTGGACAAGGAAGGTACCGCCCTGGTGCCGGCGTTCGTCGCGCAGGGCGGGGTGACCCTGTTCGTGCTGCGCTACCGGCTGCCCGCCGGTCGCAGCGATCGGCAGGCGGCGCTGGCCGATGCACAGCGCGCGATGCGGGTGATCCGCGCCGGGGCCGCGCGCTGGCAGCTGGATCCGGCGCGCATCGGGGTGATGGGGTTTTCGGCCGGCGGGCATGTCGCCGCGCGGCTGAGCAACGGCTTCGATACGCCGGTGTACCCGCATCGCGATGCCACCGATGCGCTCAGCGCACGCCCGGATGTCGCGCTGCTGATCTACCCGGTGATCGACATGGGCGCCCATGCCCATACCGGCTCGCGTGCGCGCCTGCTCGGGCCGCATCCGGACAGCACGCTGCAGCAGCAGTTCTCGATGCAGGACCAGGTCCGCGCCGATACCCCGCCCACGTTCCTGGTGCATGCACAGGACGACACCGTGGTGTCGGTGCACAACAGCCTGGTCTATTACCAGGCGCTGCTGCGGGCCGGCGTGTCCACCGAAATGCACCTGTTCCCGCAGGGCGGCCACGGCTTCGGCGTACGCATCCCGCCCGGTTTGACCGTTGCGCAGTGGCCCGAACTGGCCCTGCGCTGGATCCCTTCGCGCCACACGGAGCCCGCGCGCCATGAGTGAGTCCCCCGCCGACCTGCAGCGTCGACGTTTCCTGCGCGACAGCGCGCGCTATGCCCTGATGCTGGGTGCCACCAGCCTGCCCGCGCTGCCGGCCTTCGCCGGGGTGCCCGGGCCGCGCCCTGACGCCGCGCCGCTGGCCCGGGTGCGCAGTGGCCGGTTGCGCGGGCAACGCGAGCAGGGGGTGAATGTGTTCCGCGGCATCCCCTATGGGGCCGACACTGCGCCCCGGCGGTTCCAGCCGGCGCTGCCCGAGGTGGCCTGGCGTGGCGTGCGCGATGCGCTGGACTACGGCAACGCCGCCCCGCAGACCGGCAAGGAAGGGCCGGGCAGCGAAGACTGCCTCTACCTCAACGTGTGGACCCCGGCGCTGCGCGACGGCGGCAAGCGGCCCATCGTGTTCTACATCCACGGCGGCGCCTACAACAACGGCTCCGGCAGTGACCCGCTGTACGACGGCAGCGCACTGTGCCGGCGCGGCGACGTGGTGGTGGTCACGGTCAACCACCGGCTCAATGTGTTCGGTTATCTATACCTGGCGCAGCTGGGCGATGCGCGCTTTGCCGACTCGGGCAATGTCGGCCAACTCGACCTGGTGCAGGCGCTGCACTGGGTGCGCCAGCATGCCGCCGAATTCGGGGGCGATGCCGGCAACATCACCGTGGTCGGGCAATCCGGCGGCGGCGCCAAGATCGCTACGCTGATGGCCATGCCGGCCGCGCGCGGCCTGTTCCAGCGCGCCTGGACCATGAGCGGGCAGCAGGTCACCGCGGCCGGCCCGCGGGCGGCCACCCAGCGCGCGCAGATCGCGATGCAGGCGGTGGGGGCGGCCGATGCCGACGCGCTGCGCACGCTGCCGATGGACGCTCTGCTGGCCGCCACCCGTGCCCGCGACCCGTCGCGCGTGGAGAACAGCAGTCTCTACGTCGGGCCAGTGCTCGACGGGCGTTCGCTGCCGGTGCATCCGTTCTGGCCGGAGGCGCCCGCGCAGTCCGCCGCAATTCCGATGGTGATCGGCAACACCCATGATGAGACCCGCGCCTTCCTCGGCAACGACCCGGCCAACTTCGCGCTGACCTGGGAGACGCTGCCGGCCAAGCTGGAAAAAGAGCAGTACGTGGACCTGCTGCCCTCGGTGGTGATCGCCGAGTACCGCCGCCTGTACCCGCACTACACGCCCTCGGAGGTGTTCTTCGCGGCCACCACCGCCGGCCGCTCCTGGCGGGGTGCGGTGGAGGAACTGGAGGCGCGCGCGCGCCAGGGCGCACCCACCTGGGCCTATCAACTCGATTGGGGCTCGCCGCTGGACGGCGGGAAGTTCGGCGCGTTCCACACGCTGGACATCCCGCTGGTGTTTGACACCACCGACCGCCCCGGCTCGCGCACCGGTGACAGCGACGAGGCCGCGCGCGTGGCAGCGACGATGAGCGAGGCCTTGATCGCCTTCGCCCGTCATGGCGATCCGAATCATGGCGGACTGCCACGCTGGCAGACCTATTCACTCGCCCGCCGCGAAACGATGCTGTTCAATGCCACCCCGCAGCAGGCCAACGACCCGCGCGGTGGCGAGCGTCGTCTGTATCAGCAGGCGCCCTTCATCCAGCGGGGTACGTTCTGATGCGCGCGTCGACCTGGCTGTTGGGCAGCCTGCTGTTCGGTGCACTGGGCGCGGCGCACGCCGCCGCGGATCCGGCGGTGCTGGATCGTCCGCCCCCGACGCCGATCCGGGCCAGCAAGATCGTGCTGGTCGGCGATTCCACCACCGCCGTGCAGGGGGGCTGGGGCCCGGCCTTCTGCGCGCGCCACGTGACCTCGTTCCTGACCTGCACCAACCTGGCCCGGGGCGGGCGCAGCACGTACAACTACCGCGCCGAAGGCTCCTGGGTGCTGGCCGACGCGGAGATGCGCACGCCCGGTTACGCGCGCACCTGGGTGCTGGTGCAGTTCGGCCATAACGACCAGCCCGGCAAGCCGGGGCGCTCGACCGACCTGCGGCGCGAGTTCCCGGACAACCTGCGCCGCTACGTGCGCGAGATCCGCGCGGCGGGCGCGCAACCGGTGCTGCTGACCCCATTGACCCGCCGCCAGTTTGCCGACGGCGTGCTGATCGACGACCTGGCGCCCTGGGCCGAGGCGGTGCGCAGCGTAGCGCGCGAGATGGACGTGCCGCTGGTCGACCTGCACGCCCGCAGCCGTGCGGTGGTGCAGGCGCTGGGCCCGGTGGCGGCCATGCCGTTGGCGCAGGCGGCGGCTGCCCCGGCGCAGGTCAGCGCGGCGCTGCGCGGCACCACGGTGGGGGCGGCGCCCGTTGTGGGGGCACCGGCCGCACAGGACAACGCCGTTACCGAGCCGATGGGCCAGGCCAAGGTCGCGTTCGATTACACCCACCTGGGCCCGGAGGGCGCGGCGCTGTTTGCCACGCTGGTGACCGAGGAACTGGCCCGGCAGGTGCCGTCCTTGCGGCCGCTGCTGATCCCCTGATCGATAGGCATATCCCACGATTTTCTTCGAATGGATGGGTATTTCGGTGATCGCGGGGCGATTGGATGTGATTCAGATCAAACACGGCATTCACCGCGATGGCCTAGACTCAGGGCATGCAAGACCACAGCAATCTCTTTCCGCCGTTCCATGGCCGTGATCGACTGATCGCGGCCATCGACCACGCGGTGCAGCACGAGAGCCCGCAGCAGATCGCCGCCACCCTGCGCAGCGCGCTGCGCGAGGCCATCGCCGACAGCCGCATCCAGCTGCCGGCCTGCGTGCACCACCCCATCGAAGACCACTACGCCCGCCGCGAGCTGTACCGCAGCGCCGCGCACGGCTACAGCATCGTGGCGATGAGCTGGGGGCCGGGGCAGGGCACGCCGCTGCATGACCACAGCGGGCTGTGGTGCGTGGAAGGGGTGTGGCTGGGCCAGCTGGAAATCACCCAGTACCGGCTGCTCGAACGCGACGGCGAGCGCTTCCGCTTCCGCGCCGAACCGGCGGTACTGGGCGACTGCGGCAGTGCCGGCAGCCTGATCCCGCCGCACGAGTACCACACCATCCGCAACACCAGCGATGAAGACTTGGCCATCTCGGTGCATGTGTACGAAGGCGAGATGACCCGCAGCGCGATCTTCGAACCCGACGCAGGCGACTGGTACCAGCGCCGCGTGCAGGTGATGGAAACCGACGCGGCCTAGTGCCGCGCTCGACCCGCGGCCTGCGCCGCGCGCATCATCCGGTTCCCGCCTTTCGATGCTCCGCCATGCGTACGTTTCCGTTCCAGCAGGTCAATGTGTTCAGCCAGGATCCCCTGCGGGGCAATCCGCTGGCCGTGGTGCTCGATGCCCAAGGCATCGACGACGCACGGATGGCCGCGTTCGCGCATTGGACCAACCTGAGCGAGACCACCTTCCTGTTGCCGCCCACCGATCCGCAGGCGGACTATCGCGTGCGCATCTTCACCACGCTGGAAGAGCTGCCGTTCGCCGGGCATCCCACCCTGGGCAGCTGTCATGCCTGGCTGGCCCAGGGCGGCGTACCCAAGGGCGAGGAGATCGTGCAGGAGTGCGGGATCGGGCTGGTGCGGATCCGCCGCAGCGACGCCGGCCTGGCCTTCCTGGCGCCGCCGTTGCTGCGCGGTGAGGCGTTGGCGGCGGACCTGCGCGAGCGGGTGCGGCGTGGCCTGGGCGTGGCGGCCGAGGACGTGGTGGACGCACGCTGGGCCGACAACGGCACCGGCTGGCTCGCGCTGCGGCTGCGCGATCGCGCCGCGGTGCTGGCGATCCAGCCGGACTATGCGCAGCTGATGGGCCTGAAGGTGGGCGTGTTCGGGCCGTGGCTGGCCAGCGATGGCAGCCAGGCCCAGTACGAGAGCCGTGCCTTCATCGCCGGCGACGGCGCACCGGAGGACCCGGCCACCGGCAGCCTCAATGCCGGCATCGCGCGCTGGCTGCTGGCCACCGGTGAAGCGGCAGACCGCTATGTGATCAGCCAGGGCACGGCGATCGGGCGTGCCGGGCGGCTGCGCGTGGAGCGGGTGGGCGATGCGCTGTGGATCGGGGGCGACTGCGTGACCTGCATCGAGGGCAGGGTCACGCTGTAAGCCATGGCAGCCGCGCATGACACGGGCGCTACCGGTCGAGCGTTACCACGTTGTTGCGCTGGGTCACCTCGACCGCGCCGTCGGCCTGCATCACGCGCACCCGCCAGCCGCTGCGGTTGCCGGCCGGCAACGACAGGCGCACCGTGGCGGTCTTCGGGAGCAGGTCGGTCGGTGAAGCCAGCGCGGGAATGTCCGCCCGTGCCAGTTCACGGCCCCTGGCATCCTCCAGCACCGCCACGCCCGCGCCCGTGGCCACGTGGCCCAGGCCGTGCACGGTCACGTGCAGGTGCTGCCCGTCCACGCGCACATCGCCGCGGCCGATGCCGAGGTCGGCGCGTTGTTCGACCGGCGTGCCGGCCTGCACCAACGCGAACTCGAACACCTGGCTCTGGCCCGGTGCGAAGCGCAACGTGGTCGATGCACTACGCTCCAGGGTGAGATCACGCGTGGTGGCCTTGCCGTCGATGGCGTCATCGCCGTCGCGGTCCACGCCGCTGGTCATCCGCCATTGGCCAGCGGTGACATTCCAGGTGCTCATCTCCGCATCCACTGCGTGCTTGCCCAGGTTGTAGGCGATCACCTTGAAGCGGTCCGGCGAAGGCGCGTGCACCAGCAGCGCCACCTGTTCGGCCGCGTCGGGCTGGGCAAAGCGCCAGCTCACGGTGTGGCCCGGCCAGCTCTGGTTGCGCTTGAGCGCGATGCCGCCCAGCCGCGCACGCTGCAGGAATTCGCTGGGCGCCTCGACACGGTCGGACCACCAGTGGCCTTCGGTGTTCATGTATTCGCGCTGCGCCTTGGCCTGGATACCGTCGGCGTGCAGCGCTTCGAGGTATTTCTTGTCGCCGGTGGCCTGCCATGCCATCAGGCTGGCGAAGCCGGTGCTGCCACCGTCGGCATCGCTGATGAAGCGCGGGTTCCACTCGGCACCACGGCCCAGCGCTTCCACGTAGTTCTCGCCCAGGTTGGAGAGCGCCCCCGGCCCACCGCGCTCGACGCGGTAGTCCAATGCCTTGAGGTACTTGTCATCGCCGGTCCAGCGCCATGCCGCCCAGAAGGTGTGCATGATGTCGCCGCTGCCCGAGCCGTTGTTGAGCTCGCCGCCACGGGTCTTGCCGGTGGCCCAGTGGATCTCGTTCGGTAGCGCCCAGCGGCCCTTGTCGTCGGTGTAGGCGTGGGCCAGGTAGCTGTCGGCCAGCCCGGTGACCAGCTTGCGGCCGGTCGGGTCGGCGTTGTACTGGCCCATCAGGAAGGCCGGGTGCAGCACCGGGAAGGAATACGGCTTCTGCCATTGCCAGTTCGGTTCGCGGTAGACCTTGTTGCCGCCGAACCAGTTGCTGGAGAACAGCAGGTGCCCCTGCGGGTTGGACAGGATGATGCGTTCGTCGAAGGCCTTCACCGTTTCCATCAGGCGCTCGACGGTGAGCGGATCGCCCCAGTTGAGGTAGAGCATCGCGCTGTTGGTGTTGATGCCTTCCTCGTAGGCATGCAGCTCGTCGGTCTCGATGGTGCTCAGGCCGTTGCTGAACATGCCATTACGGTACACCGCATCGGACAGCGCGGTCAGCGAGGCGTTGAGCTTGTCCGGCTGCACGCCCATCAGCGCAAGGCCGGGCCACTGCTGGGTCAGGTCGGAGTCGTCGGAGATGCCGCCGCCGAAGTCACCGTAGGCGATCTGGCGGTTGTCGATCCACCAGTCGATGAAACGGCGCACGTACTTGAGGTCTTCGGTCTGCGCGAAGGCCCACTGCGGCACGCCCTTGGGGGCCTGCGGCTGGGTGAAGGGCGGTTTTCCCTGGCTGTTGTAGCTGATGTAGTTCCAGTACAGGCGGCCGTTGACGTGGTCCGGGTCGACCCGCAACAGGTCGCTGAGGTCGGCGTAGACGCGCGCGTACAGGCGCTGCCGCTTGGACGTGGTGTGTTCTTCGACCAGGAACCCCCAGTTGTCACGCACCTGGTTGAAGCGGTCGGCGATGTGCTCCTTCTTCGCCTGCTCGCGGTCCTTGTAGACCATGCGGATTTCCGCACCGTCCAGCGACGCGGCGTTGAAGCCGGGCGCGGCCGAGGCGATGGAGATCCACAGGCTGTCGGCGGTGAGGATGCGGTCACGCAGGTCCAGCCACAGGGTGCGCTTCTGGCCCGGTCTGACCGACACCGACACGTCGATCATGTCGCGCGCCGGCCAGATCGGGTCCTTGATGCGGATGTTGAGTGGGATCAGCCCATCGTGGGTCGCCGGCAGGTCCAGCGCGGGCAGGTCGATGGCCACGCCATCCAGGCCATCGTGCATGTTCTCCCAGCTGTGTGCCCAGCTGCGGATCAGCGGTTGCGCCGCCGGGGCATCACTGACGCCGGAGGGAATGAGCACGTGCACGATCGGCAGCGGTTGTGCGGGCAGCGTGTCGGCCGTGCGCTTGCGTGCGCCGGCGCCCTTGGGCAGCGCCATCACCGTGCTGCGTTCGGCCGCCGGGTAGCGGCCGTCGATGTACTCCCGAAGTGCCGCGATGTTGGTGTAGT
>Ga0308164_10005582_pt1 | contig 10063 bp, 8 predicted proteins | sample PhyTR2_FD_201031 | JGI IMG/M metagenome (GOLD analysis project Ga0308164, IMG submission 201031) | Phyllosphere microbial communities from UC Gill Tract Community Farm, Albany, California, United States - DLSLT.R2 | ecosystem: Host-associated > Plants > Phyllosphere > Unclassified | place: USA... | reverse complement strand
CGCCGATCTCGATCACCGCTGCGCCACCCGGCGCGATCAGCGCGGGGAGTTGCCGGGCGAGGATGCGGTAATCGTCGAGCCCGTCGCGACCGGCGAACAGCGCGGCGTGCGGTTCGTGGTCATGGACTTCGGCCGGGAGTGTTTCGTCGGTGGCGATGTAGGGTGGATTGGCGAGGATCAGGTCGAACTGGCCGACGATCGCGCTCGCCCAGCTCCCGCGGATGAAGCGGGCGCGGTCGGTCATGCCGAGCGTAGCGGCGTTGGCGCGGGCGTAGTCGAGCGCTTGGGAAGAAAAGTCGACCCCGAGACCGCGCGCGGGCCATTCGTCGAGCGCGGCGAGCAACAGCGTGCCGGGGCCGGTGCCGAGATCGAGCACGGTGCCGGGCGCGCGACCCGCGAAATGCGCCTGCGCGGCGATCAGCAGCGTCTCGCTGTCGGCGCGGGGGACGAGCGCGCCGGGGCCGACCGCGAGATCGATCGACCAGAAGCCGCGCGTGCCGGTGATGTAAGCGATCGGTTCGTGGCGCAGACGGCGTTCGACGAGCGCGGCGAAGGCGGCCGGGACGGCGTAGCGATCCGGGTCGAGGAGGAGGGCGTTGCGCCCGATGCCGAGCGCGTGCGCCATCAGGAGTTCGGCATCGAGCCGCGGCGTGGCGGAAAAGGCGAAGCGCGCGGCGGCGGTGGCGATTGCGGCGTTTACGTCTCCCCTTCCGCTTGCGGGAGGGGTCGGGGGAGGGGCAATCACCGGGCGGCGGCGTTTGTGGGACACCCCTCCCCTAGCCCCTCCCGCAAGCGGGAGGGGAATGCCGTCGTGGCCGGGGCACCCTCACCCATCCAATTGCGCCAGCCGGTCCGCCTCGTCCTGTGACACCAGCGCGCCGATCAGCTCGTCCATCTCGCCCGCGACGATTTCCGGCAGGCGGTGCAGAGTCAGGTTGATGCGGTGATCGGTCACGCGGCCTTGCGGGAAGTTGTACGTCCGGATCCTCTCCGAGCGATCGCCCGAGCCGACCATCGATTTGCGCGCGCCCGCGCGCTCGGCGTGCAACCGGTCGCGCTCGGCCTCATAAAGACGCGTCCGCAGCACGCGCAAAGCCTTGGCCTTGTTCTTGTGCTGCGACTTCTCGTCCTGCTGGATCACCGTCAGCCCGGTCGGGATGTGGACGATCCGCACAGCCGAGTCGGTCGTGTTGACCGACTGCCCGCCCGGTCCGGACGAGCGATAGACGTCGATGCGCAGGTCCTTGTCGTCGATCTTGACGTCGACTTCTTCCGCCTCGGGCAGCACCGCGACGGTCGCGGCGGAGGTGTGGATCCGGCCGCCCGCTTCGGTCGCGGGCACGCGCTGGACGCGGTGGACGCCGCTTTCGTATTTGAGCTTGGCGAATACGCCCTGCCCCGTGACGCTGGCCACGACTTCCTTGAAGCCGCCCGCGTCGGACGACGAGCCGGAGATCATCTCGACGCGCCATCCCTGCGATTCGGCATAACGCTGATACATGCGGAACAGGTCGCCCGCGAACAATGCCGCCTCGTCCCCACCCGTGCCGGCGCGGACTTCGAGCATCGCCGAGCGCTCGTCGGCGCTGTCGCGCGGCAGCAGCGCGAGCGCGAGCTTGCGGTCCGCGGTCTCGAGCAGCGTGCGGTTCTCGTGCAGCTCCTCGGACGCCATCGCGCGCAGCTCGTCGTCGGCATCCTCGGCCATGAAGGCGAGGCTTTCGGCTTCCTGTCGCAGCCGGCGCACTTCGGTGGCGGCCTGCGCTACGGGTTCGAGCTCTGCATATTCCTTCGACACCGCGACGAAGCGGTCGGACGGGAGGTCGCCGGTCGACATCAGCGCCTGCAACTCGTCGCGCCGCGCCTCGATCGCGCGGATGCGGTCGGGGGAAATCTGGGTCATGCGGGCACGCCCTCCCCACCCGTCATCCCAGCGAACGCTGGGATCTCAATGGGGCGAGTGCCGAGCCCGCCAACCGGAATATCCCAGCTTTCGCTGGGATGACGGGGGAGGCTCAACGCAGCGCCTCCGCGAGATCGGCGAAGGCGACTTCGGCCTGCGTGCCCGCGCCGAGCGTCTTTACGGCCGCGACGCCCTTCGCGAGTTCGTCGTCGCCAAGGATGATCGCGAAGCGCGCGCCGAGCGCGTCGGCCTTCGCCATGCGTGCCTTCATCTTGCCCTTATAGGCCATCTCGACCGCAACGCCTGCACGGCGCAGGTCCGCGACGATACCCATCGCGCGCGCTTCGGCGTCCGCGCCCATCGGCACGACCACCGCGTCGATCGTCGCCGCTGCCGGTTCGTCCAGCAACATCGCCAGTCGCTCGACGCCCGCGGCCCAGCCCACGCCCGCCGTCTCCGGACCGCCGAGCGAGCCGATCAGCCCGTCATAGCGGCCGCCGGCCAGCACGGTGCCCTGCGCGCCCAACCGGTCGGTCACGAACTCGAACGCGGTGTGGCGATAGTAATCGAGCCCGCGGACCAGCCGCGCATTGCGCTCCCACGCGACGCCCGCGGCATCGAGCCCGGCGGTCACCGCGTCGAAGAATGCGCGCGCCTCGGGGGTCAGATACGCGTCGATATCGGGTGCGCTGTCGGCGATCGGGCGGTCGCGCGGATCCTTCGAATCGAGGATCCGCATCGGGTTCTTCTCGAGCCGGGTCAGGCTGTCCTCGGACAACTCGTCGCGATGCGCCTCGAAATGCGCCACCAGTGCCGCGCGCCACGCGTCGCGCGTCTCGGCGTCGCCCAAGGTATTCAGCTGCAACGTCACGCCTTCGGCAATGCCAAGTTCGCGCAGCAGCTGGTCCGCAAGCACCAGAAGTTCGACGTCCGCCGCCGGCTCGGCCGCGCCGATCACCTCGGCGTCGATCTGGTGGAACTGCCGGAACCGCCCCTTTTGCGGGCGCTCGTAGCGGAACACCGGGCCGCTGGTCGTGATCTTGAGCGGCGCGAACTGCTGCCAGCCCTCGGTCAGATAGGCGCGCGCGATCCCCGCGGTGAATTCGGGGCGCAGCGTCAGCGAATCGCCGCCGCGATCCTCGAACGTGTACATTTCCTTCGACACGACATCGGTCGTCTCGCCGAGCGAGCGCGCGAACACCGCGGTCGACTCGAACACCGGGATGTCGATGCGCTGGAAGCAATACAGCGCCCGCACGCGCTCGAACGTCGACAGGACGTGCGCGAAGCGGCGCTGCTCGTCACCGAAAATGTCCTGGGTGCCACGAATGCGGCGCGGGGTTTCTATTCTTGCCATGATGCGCGCGTATCTAGGCGACGTGACCGCGAAGCGCTAGCGCCGTGCCATGAGTAGCAAAGCCAGATATTGGGGCCTGGGCCAACGCGTTGCCCCGCCGCGCTTCGTCCTGTTCGTACTGGTCTTCGTGATCGGGCTGGTGACGATGATCCCGCGCGTCGGGCTCGGGCGGGGCACGATGGGGGCCTTCGACCTTGCCGCCGCGGTGTTCCTGATCGCGGTCTCGACGCTGTTCCGCAACGCCAGCGCCGAGCGGATGCGCCGCGCCGCGCAGGAAAACGACGCCAACCGCGCGGTGCTGCTCGGGTTCAGCGGCACGATCATGCTCGTCATCCTGGTCGCGGTCGCGAAGGAGCTGCAGGGCAAGAACGACGCGGTCGCGATCGTCCTGACGATCACGACGCTGGCGCTCGCGTGGCTGTTCTCGAACATGATCTACACGCTGCACTATGCGCATCTCTATTATGTCGACGATCCTGCGGGGAAGGATGCGAAGGGGCTCGATTTTCCAAGCTGCGACGAGCCCGATTACTGGGACTTCGCCTATTTCGCGTTCACGCTGGGGATGACGTTCCAGACGTCGGACGTCGAGATCACGTCGCGCCGCGTGCGGAAAGCCGCGCTCGGCCAGTGCATGGCGGCGTTCGTGTTCAATATCGGCGTGCTGGCGTTCACGATCAACGTGCTGGGCAGCGGCTGAGCTATCCCCTTTCCGTCAGGGCAGCTTCGTCACGCCGGGCCGGGTCCGGCGTGACGAGGCGGAACGATTATTTGGCGGTCCACTTGTTCATCCAGCCGAGCACCTCGCCATACCATTGGCGCGAGTTCTTCGGCTTGAGCACCCAGTGGTTCTCGTTCGGGTTGACCAGCAACCGCGACGGGATTCCGCGACGCTGGAGCGCGGTGAACGTCGCGAGCCCCTGCGTGTAGGGAATGCGGAAGTCCTTCTCGCCGGTGATCACCAGCATCGGCGTCTTCCACTTGGCGACGTAATTGACCGGGTTCCATTTCTCGAACGCCTGCGGGTCCTCGTAATAGGCCTTCCCGCCATGCTCCCACTCGTCGAACCAGAGCTCTTCGGTCTCGTACGCCATCGCGCGCGCGTCGAACACGCCGTCATGCTGGACGATGCACTTGAAACGATCGGGCCACTGCCCCTCGATCCAGTTCATCATATAGCCGCCGTACGACGCGCCGAGCGCGCAGGCATTGTCGGCATCGAGCCAGGCGAACTTGTCCGTCGCGGCCTTCAGACCCTTTTGCAGATCCTCGAGCGGCCAGCCGCCCCAGTTGTTGCTGATCGCGTCGGTGAAGCCCTGCCCGTAGCCGGTCGACCCGTGGAAATCGACCGCGACCAGGCCATAGCCCGCGCCGGCGAACACCGCCGGATTCCAGCGATACGACCAGCTGTTGTTGCTCGACCCCTGCGGCCCGCCATGGACCATGTACGCGACCGGGACCTTGCCCGTGCTGCCGTACGGTTTCACCGCATAGCCCCAGACGGTGTCGGCGTTGGCGCCCTTGAAGTTGAACCGCGTGACGGTCGGCATGTCGATCCCGGCGAGCTTGGCCGCGTTGACCTGGGTCAGACGCTGGGGCGCACCGCTGCCCGCGATCCGATAGAAATCGGCCGGCGCGGTCAGGCTGTCGATCGCCACCACGGGTCCGCGCGGGGTGATCGCGACCGCGCTGACATGCCCCTCCTGCGTGAGCCGCGTGACGGCGCCGCTCGCCGCATCAACGCGGAACAGCGGCGTCTCCTGCGTGTCGTCGGCCGTGACGTAGAGCGATTTCGAATCGGGGGCCCAGGCGATCGAGCCGACCGACCTGTCCCAGCGCTCGGTCAGCGACACCGTCTTGCCGGTCGCGATGTCACGGACGGTGAGTACCTGGCGATCCGCCTCGAACCCGGGCCTGCGCATCGCGAAATAGGCGAGGCTGCGGCCGTCGGGCGATACCGTCGGGAGGTTGTCGGTCGCCTTGTTCGCCGCGGTCAGATTGACCGGGGCCGCGGAGCCATCGGCAGGGACCGAGAAGATGTCGAGATTGGTCGACAGCGACTCGATCCGCCCCGCCTCGCGCATCGCGAAATAGACGGTGCGGCCGTCGGGGCTCCACGAGACTTCTTCGGCGCCGCCATAGGGCTTTGACGGCGCATCGCCGACGAGCGTGCCGACCAGCGGAACCCCGTTGCCGGTCGCGCCCGCGGCGGTCAGCGGCAGTACGAAAAGTTGCGAGCGCGTCCCGTCCGCCCACGTATCCCAGTGGCGCACGAACAGCTGGTCATACGTGCGGCCGGCGCCGGCGTTCGGATCCTTCTTCTCCATCGCCGGCTCGAGGCTCGGCGCGCCGGGCTTGCGATCCGCCCAGACGAGCAGCTTGTCGCCGGTCGGCGCGACCTTGAAGCCGCCAAAACCACCCTTGAAGCTCGTGAGGCGGCGCGGCGTGCCGCCGGTGATCGGCACCGACCAGATGGCGTCATCGCCGCCCTTGTCGGAGGTGAAATAGACGGTGGTGCCGACGATCTGTGGGTCGTTCTCATTGACCTGCGGATCGGCGAGCAGCTTCACCGCGCGCGCGCCGGGCGTGGTCAGGTCGAGCCGCCAGAGGTCGAAGCGCCCCTTGTCGGCGGCGAGATCGGTCTCGCGCTGCGCCCAGACGAGCCAATGCCCGTCCGGCGAGGCGGTCGGCGCTCCGACGCGGCTGAGCATCGTCACGTCGTCGATGGTGAGCTGCCGGGCGGCGGCGGGGGCACTCGCGAGGGCGAGCACGGCGAGGCTGGCGGAGAGCATGATCTTCATGGCGTGCGTGATAGGACGCTTGCGGGATCGCGCGCAATCGCGGGAATTGGCGGCGTGGTCGATGCTACAGTGCACCTCCCCGGGGGAGGCCGGAGCCCAGGTGGAAGGCTTTTGGTAGCCGCACGCTAAACTCCGTTATCAACGTCCCCCAACTGGGCCCCGGCCTCCGCCGGGGAGGTTAGATGGGGGAGATTTCGAGATCCGGTTGGATTTCACGATCGGACTGGCCGGCAGACGGCGTTAGATGCGCCTTATGCAACTCAAGCACTCCTTCCCGCCCGTCGCCGACCCTGATGCCCGAATCCTCGTCCTTGGCAGCCTGCCGGGCGACCGTTCGCTCGCCGCGCAGCGTTATTATGCGCATCCGCAGAACCAGTTCTGGCAGCTGATGTCGCCGGTCGTCGGGTGCGACCTTGCTGCGCTCGACTATGACGACCGGCTTGCGGCGTTGCGTGCGCAGCGGGTCGCATTGTGGGACGTGATCGGATCGGCGCGACGCGCGGGGAGCACCGACGCCGCGATCCTGGATATCGCGGGCAACGACATTGCCGGGCTGATCGCGACGCTGCCCGATCTGCGCGCGATCGCGTTCAACGGTGGCACCGCGCTGAAACAGGGGCTGAAGCTGCTCGGCCGGGATTTCCGCGGACCCGAGATAGTCGCGCTGCCGTCGAGCAGCCCGCTCCACACGATCGGTCTCGCCGCCAAGCAGCCTGCATGGTCTGCACTCGCGGTGTTCCTGCGCGACGCGCAGTTGTAGCGCCCCGTCGACGCAGGCGGATTAGCTGAGCCTCGACAAGGGATTAGCGTGATATCCGGGTGACGTTGCCCACGCGCAGGCGTGATCGACGGCTGGCTAAACGGTGCGCGGTCCGGCAAGGGCAAGGGATGTCGATCGAAAGCTTCATCGCCGAATACGGCCTCGCCGCGATCTTCCTTGGCGCGGCGTTCGAGGGCGAGACCAGCGTCGTCACCGGCGGGCTGCTCGCGCACCAGCATCTGTTGCCGTTATGGGGCAGCGCGGCGGCGGCGGTGACGGGGTCGTTCTTCGCGGATCAGCTCTTTTTCTTCGCCGGACGGAAGTACCGCGACACCAAGCGCGTGCGCCGGATCGCCGAGAAACCCGCCTTTGCCAAGGCGCTCGACACGCTCGACCGGCATCCGACGATCTTCATCCTCGGCTTTCGCTTCCTGTATGGGTTGCGGACGATCAGCCCGATCGCGGTCGGCACGTCGCACGTGCCCGCGCGCACCTTCGTCGTGCTCAACGCGATCTCCGCGCTTGTGTGGGGCGTGGTCTTCACGGGGATCGGCTATGTGTTCGGCGACGGGCTGATCGAGCTGGTCGGGCGGGTGATGCCGAGACAGAAGCTGGTCGGCGTCGCGATACTGGTCGGCGTCGCCGCCCTGATCATCGCCGGCTTCCGCCTGTGGCGCGGGCGTCGTGCGCGCGCCGCGGGCGAGGGTCAGGCGCGCGCGACCGCCGCTGCGTCGTCCACCTCCGACGGATCCGGCCGGACGCCGGTATAGAGCACGAACTGCTCGAGCGCCTGCAAGATCCCCACCTCGCCGCCCGAGATGATACGCTTGCCCGCGCCGCGCGCGGCGACGAGGAACGGGGTTTCGGTGGGAAGCGCGACGACGTCGAACGCGACCTCGCAACCCGCGATCAGCGACGGGTCGAACGCGAGCGCATCGGCGTCCGCGCCCGCCATCCCGAGCGGAGTCACGTTGACGAGCATCGGCGCCCCCGCTGGATCGGGCGCCGAGGTCCAGGCATAGCCATGCGAGTCGGCGAGCGCGCGGCCCGCGGTTTCGTTGCGCGCGACGATCGTGCCGTTCGCAAAGCCGGCATCGCGCAACGCGGTCGCGACCGCCTTCGCCATCCCGCCCGATCCGCGCAGCATGAAGCGCATCGCGGGATCGACGTCGTGCGAGTCGAGCAGCATGCGGACCGCGGTGTAATCGGTGTTGAAGCCGGTCAGGACGCCGCCGTCGTTGACGATGGTGTTGACGCTGTCGATCGCGCGGGCCGAGGGGTCGAGCGCGTCGAGCATCGGGATCACCGCCTCCTTGAACGGCATCGACACCGCGCAGCCCCGGATTCCGAGCGCGCGGATGCCGCCGACAACGCCCGCCAAGTCCTTCGTCGTGAAGGCCTTGTAGACGTAATCGAGCCCGAGCAGTTCGTAGAGGCGGTTGTGGAACCGGGTCCCGAAGTTGCTCGGGCGCGCGGACAGCGACATGCACATCTGCGTGTCGCGGCCGAGCAGAGGCTTGACGCGGTTCGGTCGGCCGGGCGTCATTCGAGGTCGTTCTCGCTGATCACGACGATCTCCTGATCGGGATCACGCGCCAAGGCCACGACGCCGAGATCGGCGATCTCTTCGGCATGCTGCTTGAAGATCGCGACGGCATCGCCCTCGGGGGCGACCGTGCTCAGCGCTTCGAGCACGTCATACTGTACCGCGAACTGATAGCGCTCGTCGCTCACTTCGCCCTCGAACTCGACCTGGCGCAGGTCGCTATTGTCCTCGAGCGTCTTCAGATCGATGTCCAACCGGTCTTCGGCCATGCGTATCACTCCTAGATAGATGGCCGTTAAGCGCGGTTGGACACTCGATGTTCCGCCTCAGACGTCGAGATTGGCGACGTTCAGCGCGTTGTCCTGGATGAACTCGCGGCGCGGTTCGACGACTTCGCCCATCAGCTGCGTGAAGATCTCGTTCGCGCTCTCGGCATTGACCGCGGTGACGCGGAGCATCGAGCGGACCGACGGATCGAGCGTGGTTTCCCAGAGCTGTTCCGCGTTCATCTCGCCCAGACCCTTGTAGCGCTGGATCGCGAGACCCTTGCGCCCGGCGGTCAGGATCGCGTCGAGCAGATGGCTTGGGCGCGACACCTGTGTCGAGCCGCGCGCGGCGACGGCGGTGACCGAACCGATGACACCGGCGCCAGCCTCCGCGGCGCCGTCCTCGGCCTCGGGCTCGTCCGCCTGCGATGCCTTGCTGGCGGGAACGAGGTTCGAGGTCTGCGCATAGCTGTCGGCGTGTTCGCCCGACAGCGCATGGAGTTTGCGTGCCTCGGCCGAGACGAGGAAGCTCGCCTCGATGATGTGATGATCGGTGACTCCGCGCCACGCACGCTGGAAATGGATGCCGCCGTCTTCGGTCAGCACCGCGGTCCAGCGCGCATCGCCGTCGTCGAGTTCGAGACGACGCGTGACGATCTCGAGCCGCGAGGTGCGATCCGCGACCGAGGCCTCCGGATCGAACACGCCGCCGAGTGCCAGCGCCTCGATCATCCCGGCATCGTAGCGCTTGGGAACGTAGCGCATCAGCGTGCGCATGCGGCGCGCGTGATCGACCAGGTCCTTGAGGTCGCGACCCGAGCGGCCGCCGCCGGGGCCGTCGAGCACCATCGTGCCGACGCCGGCATCGACCAGATATTCGTCGAGCGCCGCATCGTCCTTGAGATACACCTCCGACCGGCCCTTGGTCGCCTTATACAGCGGCGGCTGGGCGATGTAGAGATAGCCGCCCTCGATGATCTTGGGCATGTGACGGTAGAACAGCGTCAGCAACAGCGTGCGGATGTGCGCGCCGTCGACGTCTGCGTCGGTCATGATGACGATCTTGTGGTAGCGCAGCTTGTCCGCGTTGAAATCGTCGCGGATGCCGGTGCCCATCGCGGTGATGAGCGTGCCGATCTCGCGGCTCGACAACATGCGATCCTCGCGCGCGCGCTCGGTGTTGAGGATCTTGCCGCGCAGGGGGAGGATCGCCTGGAAATGGCGATCGCGGCCCTGCTTGGCCGAACCGCCTGCCGAGTCACCCTCGACCAGGAACAGCTCGGACTTGGCGGGATCGCGTTCCTGACAGTCGGCGAGCTTGCCGGGCAGCGAGGCGATGTCCATCACGCCCTTGCGACGCGTCAGTTCGCGCGCGCGCTTGGCGGCTTCGCGCGCGGCGGCGGCGTCGATGATCTTGGCGACGATCGCCTTGC
>Ga0308164_10005580_pt1 | contig 10067 bp, 9 predicted proteins | sample PhyTR2_FD_201031 | JGI IMG/M metagenome (GOLD analysis project Ga0308164, IMG submission 201031) | Phyllosphere microbial communities from UC Gill Tract Community Farm, Albany, California, United States - DLSLT.R2 | ecosystem: Host-associated > Plants > Phyllosphere > Unclassified | place: USA... | reverse complement strand
GCACCGAGCTGACGTCCGACCTTAAGCAGATCGAGACGATTCGTCGCGAAGTCGGCATGGTGTTCCAGCACTTCAACCTGTTCCCGCACCTGACCATCCTGCAGAACTGCACGCTGGCGCCGATGTGGGTGCGCAAGATGCCCAAGCGCAAAGCCGAAGAAATCGCCATGCATTATCTGGAGCGCGTGCGTATTCCGGAGCAGGCGCACAAGTTCCCGGGCCAGCTGTCCGGGGGGCAGCAACAACGTGTGGCGATCGCCCGCGCGCTGTGCATGAAGCCGAAAATCATGCTGTTCGACGAGCCGACTTCGGCCCTCGATCCGGAAATGGTGAAAGAGGTGCTCGACACCATGGTCGGCCTGGCAGAAGAGGGCATGACCATGCTCTGCGTGACCCACGAAATGGGCTTTGCCCGCACCGTGGCCAACCGCGTGATCTTCATGGACAAAGGCGAGATCGTCGAACAAGCCGCGCCAAACGACTTCTTCGACAATCCGCAAAGTGATCGTACGCGCCTGTTCCTGAGTCAGATTCTGCACTGAGTCAGTAGCGGCTATACGAAGAGCCCGGGCCCTGTGCCCGGGTTTTTTATGGCCGGTCGCCTGACGTCTGCCGCAAAACTGTACCCAATCCCCGTAAAACTTGTGTTCTCTGCCGATCTCCAACAGGATTAGTGCTTTGCGCAATGCGCTGTTACATCCTCCTGCCCCCACGAGAATCCCATGACGACCAAGGCGCCGACGGCGAGCAGTCCCCGTTCCAATCCTTCGACCCCTCACGAAATAACCGAGCTGCTGATCGACGCAGAAGCCGATGACGAGCAAGTGCAGCGGCAACCCCCTGTGCTCAAACGCCCATGGTTTCTGTTATTAGGCCTGGTGCTGGTGGCACTGAATCTGCGTCCGGCGTTGTCGAGCATGGCGCCGTTGTTGAGTGAGGTGTCACGAAGCCTGGGGCTTTCTGCGGCCACGGCCGGCTTGCTGACCACGCTGCCGGTGTTGTGCCTGGGTCTTTTCGCGCCGCTTGCGCCGATCCTCGCGCGGCGTTTCGGCAGCGAGCGCGTGGTGCTGGGCATTCTGCTGACCCTGGCGTGCGGGATCATTCTGCGCAGCTCGATGGGCGAATTTGGTCTGTTTGCCGGCAGCATCATGGCCGGCGCCAGCATCGGTATCATTGGGGTATTGCTGCCCGGCATCGTCAAACGCGACTTCGCCAAACAGGCAGGCGCGATGACGGGCGTTTACACCATGGCGCTGTGCCTGGGCGCTGCGGTGGCGGCGGGCTCCACGGTGCCGTTGAGCGAAGCGCTTGGCAATGGCAATGGCAATGGCAGCGACTGGACCTTGGGTCTAGGGTTCTGGATCGTTCCGGCGATTCTCGCCGCGATCTTCTGGTGGCCGCAGACACGTCAGCGCCATGGTCAGCATCAGGTGGCCTACCGGGTGCGCGGTCTGCGCCGTGACCCCCTGGCCTGGCAAGTCACCCTTTATATGGGCCTGCAATCGTCGCTGGCCTACATCGTGTTCGGCTGGCTGCCGTCGATCCTCATCGGTCGTGGCCTTAGTGCCACTGAAGCCGGGCTGCTGCTGTCCGGGTCGATCATGCTGCAGCTGGTCAGCTCGCTGACTGCGCCATGGCTCGCCACGCGGGGCAAGGATCAGCGGATTGCGATTGTGTTGGTGATGCTGCTGACCCTGGCCGGTCTGTTCGGTTGCCTGTATGCCCCGCTTGATCAATTGTGGGCCTGGGCCATCGTGCTTGGGCTGGGACAGGGCGGGACGTTCAGCCTGGCACTGACGCTGATCGTGCTGCGCTCGCGGGACTCCCACGTCGCCGCCAATCTATCGAGCATGGCACAGGGCTTCGGTTACACCCTGGCATCCCTCGGCCCATTTGCGGTAGGCGTCGTGCATGACTGGACCGGCAACTGGGACTCGGTGGGTTGGATCTTCGGCATCATTGGCGTTGCCGCGATCATCGCCGGCCTGGGCGCCGGGCGCGCGCTTTATGTGGGCGTGACCAGCGAGAAAGTCTGAGGGGCAGCATTTCCCATGGGAATGCCCGTGGCAAAACGGGGCGCAGCCGCTTATTGTGCAGGCATCCTATTTCCATGGACGGCGTTCCCATGAGCGAAACCTTTACCAGCGAACACAACAGCGCGCTGATCACGCGCTTTTACGAGGCGTTCAGTCGTCTGGATGCTGAGGCAATGGCCGCGTGCTACAGCGAAGACGTGGTGTTTTCCGACCCGGTGTTTGGCGAGCTGCGCGGGCGGGATGCCGGCGACATGTGGCGCATGCTGACCTCCCGCGCCCGTGACTTCTCAGTGGTTTTCGATCACGTCCGTGCGGACGCTACGACCGGCGCTGCGCACTGGGTCGCGACCTATCTGTTCAGCCAGACCGGTCGCACGGTGGTCAACGACATCCAGGCGCGGTTTGTCTTTCGGGACGGCAAGATCTGCGAGCACCACGATCAGTTCGATTTGTGGCGCTGGTCGCGTCAGGCCCTCGGCACGAAGGGCGCTTTACTGGGCTGGGCACCGTTTGTGCAAAACGCCATCCGTGCACAGGGTCAGAAGGGGCTGAAGGCTTTTCAGGCCAGCCGCTGACGCTTTGATAGAATCCGTTCCCTCCGCTATTGCTCCACGGTCCCGCATGTCTGAAGCCGAAATCGCCACCGCGCCTGTACCCGACGCCGCCCCGGTCAAGTCCTGGTTCGTGTATCTGGTGCGCGCGGCCAATGGTTCGTTGTACTGCGGCATCAGTAACGATCCGCAGCGCCGGTTCGCTCAGCATCAAAGCGGCAAAGGCGCGCGCTTCTTCAGCTCCAGCCACGCGGTGGCGCTGGTGTATGTCGAAGCTTGCCGCGACAAGGGGGATGCCCTGCGGCAGGAGAGGCTGATCAAAAAACTGCGTAAAAGCGCCAAGGAATGTCTGGCTGCCAGCTACATCCAGCCAAGTGATGCCGCGCCATCAGCCTGAGCGGGTTTGCCGTAAGCGTGCAGGAGGCTAAGCTGGGGCTTTCCCCCTGCGGATGGCCCGAAGCATGTCTGATTTGATTCTTCATCACTATCCAATGTCCCTGTTCGCCGAAAAAGCCCGGTTGATGCTGGGCTTCAAAGGCTTGTCATGGCGCTCGGTCAACATCCCGTCGATCATGCCCAAGCCCGACCTCATGCCCCTCACCGGCGGCTATCGCAAAACCCCCGTTCTGCAAGTGGGCGCCGACATCTACTGCGACACCGCGTTGATTGCCCGCCGGCTGGAGCAGGAAAAGTCCTCACCGACCTTTTACCCCGAAGGTCAGGAGTTCACGTCGGCAAGCCTGGCCGCGTGGGCGGATTCAGTACTGTTCCTGCATTCCGTCAGCCTGGTGTTTCAACCTGCCTCTATGGCTGCGCGTTTCGCCAAGGTCCCGCCTGAGGCTGTGAAGGCATTCGTTGCCGACCGCGCCACCTTGTTCAATGGCGGCAGCGCCAATCGTGTGCCGCTGGAAGTGGCTCAGCATCAATGGCCGACACTGATGGCGCGTCTGGAAACCCAGCTTGAGCGCAACGGTGATTTCCTCTTGGGCGCGCCCTCGATTGCTGATTTCTCGGTGGCCCACACCCTGTGGTTCCTGAAACAAACACCTGTCACGTCCCCGCTCGTGGATGCCTATCCGGCCGTGTTGAGCTGGTACGAGCGCGTTATCGCATTCGGCCATGGCGCGCCGAGTGAGTTGAGTTCAGGTGACGCCGTTGAAATCGCGCGTGCTGCCACCCCGGCGCCGGTGCCTGACGAAGCGTTTACCGATCCCAATGGTTTTACCGTTGGCCAGCAGGTCACCGTGTCTGCGGTGGATTACGGCGTTGACGCGGTGGCGGGAGAGTTGGTGTTCAGCGGGCGCGAAGAGATCATCCTGCGCCGCGAAGACGACCGTGCGGGCACTGTGCATGTGCACTTCCCGCGCTTGGGTTTTCAGATCAAGGCGGCTTGAATTTGTAATGTGGAAATGAGCCCGGTGCAACGCCGGGCTTTGTCGCGACGCTGAATAATCCCTTAGGTTTAATTGCACATCAATCTAAGGGATTAACGCTGAGTTGTCGTCACTGTCAGTTGTGACAGTTGTTAAAAAAGCCACGGGGTTTACTCTCTTCTTTCAACTTGAACAAAAGTCGTCCGGTCCTTGAGCGCGTCTGAGCCCCCCTCGTGCCTGCGATATTCTCAATGCTCTGTGACATCGGACGGCTTATTTCCAGGGATAGGAGCGCACGTCATGGTCAACACCAATACGTTCGGGGTATCGCTACTTGTTATTACCCTGCAATGCGCTGATGTTTATGCGGCCAGTTGCGCTGATACGGCCAGGGCACTGGCAAGCCGTTATCACGATACAAGGGAAAACTGCGGCAAAGCCTCGTCACCCGCGTTCTTGTGCAACGGCGTTATCTTCAGGGCGACCATTCCCTCGGACGACTACAACTCGTGGGATCCGAGCCCTGCCTCGGTTAAGAGCGGCGGTACGTCGTTCTCTTATCTGCGTAAGGATGCCAAATTTTCCCGGCTCGTTCGGTATGAAAACAATGGTTACGTGCTCTTTCCGATTCAGGAACTGCCGACGGGCAAAAGCGCCTACAACGTGCTGTGCTCGTTCCCGATGGACGGCGGCACTGACTCGCGGATCGACAAAGGCTGCGGCACCTCCCCGGCAGCAAGCGCGCCAGGCAAAGGCGCTGAGTGCTTTTCTCAAAAGATCGAGACCGGTCGCCAGTGGGCAGAGCAGTACAAGACGCAGACCAAAGGCGATAACCGTAACGAGTGCGGGTTTGATGTGCGCGATCCGCTGGACCGGCACGCAACTGACAACTTCAATGCCAGTTTGAGCGCCATGCGCGAGATGGGAAAGACGTCGTTCAATAAGCAGAATGAACTCAGGCTGGATACCTGGAGTAATGAAACACCTGATAAAAACTTGCCCATTCAAGCCTTTTTCTTTTTGCCCGAACCTGGGGGCGGTAAAGACGATGCCCGATTTGATCAACAACGTTATTACTCACAAACCGGTGTCTGGGTTCCGATTATCGAAATGACACTTCCTGATTCCCCCTCTAAAGATGCACTGTTTGTCTGTAATGCCGATGATCAGGCTGTCTCTGAAACGGGCAAGACAATCGATCGCTATATCAAGTCCGGCACGTGGACGTTACGCCCTGACCCGGGCACGGGAGAAGAGGAGTGGTCACTGTCGGTCGTGCTGACCGAATTGGGTAAGAAGCAAACGGGCTCTTCAGGCTCTGACGCGGTATATGCCGAACTGGTCCGCAAGTACAAAAATGATTATCAGTGGAAACAGAATGATGGCGGTGGCATGCGTCGCCAGTTGGTCTGCCACTTCAGCATTGCGCGGAATAAGGATGCATTCAACCTGGAGCCATTCCGCCCCGATCTCTCTGAAGAGAAGGCCGAGGCGGCGGGGTGCAATCCGGTTTGACTCTGGGCGGCCAAGCGTTTGGCGTTACTTCAGCGCAGCGAGAATCTGCTCTTCGCTGAAGCCTCTGATCAGCGTGCCGTTCACGTCGATCAGAGGGATGCCGCGACCGCCGAGCGCCTCATAGGCTTTGCGCCCGGCAGCGTCTTTTTCGATGTCGAATTCGGTGTAAGGAATACCCTGGCTGTCGAGAAAACGCCGCGTCTGCTTGCAGTAGCCGCACCAGTCGGTGGCGTACAACGTCACTTTCGCGTTGGCCTGCGCGTGCTCCGATACAGCCGAGGAGGGGTGAACCAGGTTTTCGATCTTGCCCCAGTTCTGATACACGACCACCACCAGCATAATGAGCAGGAACTTCTTCAGGGTACGAACGAACATTCGGTTTTGGCTCCTCGGCTGGGCTCAGCGGCGTTTAAGCTGATCGGTCAACTGAGTGGGCAGACCCTTGATGATCAGCGTGCCTTTCTCCTCGTCGTACTCGATCTTGTCGCCCAGCAGGTGCGCCTCAAAGCTGATCGACAGACCTTCGGCGCGGCCGGTGAAACGGCGGAACTGACTCAACGTGCGCTTATCGGCCGGGATCTCGGGCGACAGGCCGTAATCCTTGTTGCGGATGTGATCGTAGAAGGCGCGCGGACGGTCCTCGTCGATCAGGCCGGACAGCTCTTCCAATGCGATGGGCTCGCCCATTTTGCTCTGGCTGCTGGCATAGTCGACCAGCGCCTTGGTCTTTTCGCGGGTCGATTCTTCCGGCAGGTCTTCGCTCTCGACGAAATCACTGAAAGCCTTGAGCAGGGTGCGTGTCTCGCCCGGTCCGTCGACACCTTCCTGGCAGCCGATGAAGTCGCGGAAGTACTCGGACACCTTCTTGCCGTTCTTGCCCTTGATGAACGAGATGTACTGCTTGGACGCCTTGTTGTTCTGCCACTCGGAAATGTTGATGCGGGCGGCAAGGTGCAACTGGCCCAGGTCCAGATGCCGGGAGGGCGTCACGTCCAGGGCTTCGTTCACCGCCACGCCTTCGCTGTGGTGCAGCAACGCAATCGCCAGGTACTCGGTCATGCCCTGTTGATAGTGCGCAAACAGCACGTGGCCGCCGACCGACAGGTTCGACTCTTCCATCAGCTTCTGCAGGTGTTCGACCGCGATGCGGCTGAACTGGGTGAAATCCTTGCCTTGATCGAGATATTCCTTCAGCCAGCCACTGAACGGGTGCGCGCCGGACTCGGCATGGAACAGACCCCAGGCCTTGCCCTGTTTGGCGTTATAGCTTTCGTTGAGGTCCGCCAGCATGTTCTCGATGGCCTGCGACTCGGCGAGCTCCGAGTCCCGGGCGTGGAGCACAGCGGGTGTGCCGTCGGGTTTCTTGTCGATCAGGTGGACGATGGCGTGACGGATCGGCATGGATTTCTCGGCTGCTGAAGGGGAACTGAACGGGACCAGACCAGGCCCGTGCGAAAGTCGGCAAGTGTACCGCAGACGGGAGGCGGAACGCTCTGGAAGGGCCGAAAACGCTGACCTGGGCACATTAATATGACTTTTTTACGCCTCTCAGGCGATAAAGCTGACCAAATGGGTAGGTAGGGGCGGATATTTGCGTTGCGCTGTGCTAGTTTTGCCCGGTCCTGAGCGCCAAAGCGCGCCAGGCGTGCAGTTTGTGGGCGTTCGGCCGAACCAAAGGCCGTTTACAGTATCTACATTTCGCGTCTGTACCACACTCTGCAAACCATTCGAATTTGATAGGGAAGGAACACCACCATGGCTCTGACTAAAGACCAATTGATCGCCGATATCGCAGAAGCAATCGACGCGCCGAAAACCACCGCGCGCAACGCTCTCGACCAATTGGGTCAAATCGTCGCTGACCAACTGGAAAACGGTAGTGAAATCACTCTGCCAGGCATCGGCAAACTGAAAGTCACCGAGCGTCCAGCTCGCACCGGCCGCAACCCTTCGACTGGCGCTGCCATCGAAATCGCTGCCAAGAAAGTGGTCAAGTTCGTACCAGCCAAAGTGCTGACTGACTCGGTCAACAAGTAAGCGAAAACGCTGCTTGGTTGAGGAAACCGTGTGACGGAGCGATCCGGACACGGTTTTTTTGTGCCCGTTATTTCTTGAAGGGGTTGCAGCCGGCCGCTTTCGCCGCTGCCTCGGATACCACTGGACGGAAGGGTTCCAGGTTCCAGTCGGCACGTTGCGGATAGTTGCGCACGATGCAGGCTATTTGCTGCTTCATGCTGCCTGAGTCGCTTTCTTCATTGCGCCACTGCTGGTCCGATCCGCGCAAGTCGTATAGCTCCTGATAAACGTCTTGCTGCTGACTGGCCTGTACTTTTTTGCCCAGCTCGGTCAGTACCACATTCAGCGTCCACTCCGCTTTTCCAGTGCCGGGGTCCAGGCGCTGCTCCCAGTTGCTCCATGCGATGTATTTAGCGGTCACGTTGCGGTTGAGGTTAAGCGAGACCCCTTGATCGGCCGCGCTGTAAGTGAAGCGTTGCTCTGGCGGCCGAGTGAAGTCGACATTCAGAATGGGCACCGCGTAGCCCTGATCATAGAGTTTGCGCTGGAAGGTGCGCGCGTTGGCCAGGCCGTCCTGCTGTACCGCCGCTTTACCGTTGTCGCCTCGGACGGGGTAGTTGAACGTGTTCTTGCCCCGGTAAATAAATGCATCGATGTCATCCATGATGTCGCTGCCGCCGGGGGCATTCTTGAGCATGAATTCGTTGAAGAAGTCCTTGCGTGAATAAGGGTCGGCGTTGGTGGTGGTCACTCTGGCTTCATGGGCCTGAATCATCGCGTCCCACTGCGCAGGCACTTCGGCGTTCCACGAGCACTGCGTCGTCTGAATCGGTTGTCGGGCGCCGCCCTGATATTTCTGTTGCCACTGCTCGGCCGTGTTTACGTTCTGACCGGCACAGGTGCCGTAGGCCCATTGAGCGTTCTTGTTCGCCGTTGTCGGTTCGGACGGGGGAACGAAGGTAGCGTCGTTGAAGGGCCCGCAGCCGTACCACTTGCGATCCGGCCCGGTGTAGCCATCGAACGTGTAGATACAGGCCCAGCCCTCCTGCTTGACCGGAAGCTGCAGCGCGAGCCCGTCCGTTGGCGTCCTGAGGATGAAGCCTGCGGGGTGAACAAGCACTGATGTGCTCAGGTCCCGGCGTATCCAGGTGTAGGACGTTGCCCCGGTTTGCAGGGCGTAGGGGCTGTAATCCCAGGGATTGAAGTTGCCGTGATTGACCATGCGCAAGATGATGCCGCTGCAGTAGTAATGGCCCCGCGCGGCGCCGGTGTCTGGCTCTTTGCAATGGTTGTCGATGCGGTTGTAACTGGCGTTGATGCGCTTGACCGTTATGACCGGATCAAGGTTTGCCTTCAATTCAACTGCCCGCGACGGGCCGCTCCAGACCATCAACATGCAGATAACGCAGGCTGAAACGCGCATGGCTGACCTCCTTGTGCCGGGGCACGCAACGAGGATTCAGCTTATGAACGAGGGCGTTTGCCGTCTACTGACAGAAATGACACTGCCGTTGAGGCTCAGGGCCTGAGCGCGGCCCAGCGTTGTTCTCGCCATGCTTGCTGACGAGCTGTGTCGTGAAAGGTCCAGGCGACGAAGCGGCTCTGTTTCTGACCCTGGCCCATCTCCACCGTCTGGCTCTCAACGGCCCCGGCTTTTTTCAGCGTGCTCTGAATCAGGGGCAGGTTCGAAGCCTTGGACACCAGCGTGCTGAACCACAACACCTGCGTCGCCACCTGAGCACTTTCACTGATCAACTGCGTCACAAAGCGTGCTTCGCCACCTTCGCACCACAGCTCCGCCGCCTGGCCGCCAAAATTCAGCACCGGCAACTTGCGTTTGGGGTCGGCCTTGCCGAGGGCTCGCCATTTGCGCTGGCTGCCGCTTAATGCTTCCTCGGCCGAGGCGTGGAAGGGCGGGTTGCACACGCTGATGTCGAAGCGCTCATCCGGCTGCAGCAGATGGGTCAGGATGTGTTTGGGGTTGAGCTGCTCTCGAAAGCTGATGTTCTTGCTCAAGCCGTTGGCTTTGACGATGGTGGTCGCCGAGGCAAGGGCAATCTTGTCGATGTCCGAGCCCAGAAACGACCAGCCGTACTCGCCCTGACCGATTAGCGGGTAGATGCAGTTCGCGCCCGTGCCGATATCCAGCGCTGTGACGGACGCGCCGCGCGGGATGACCCCTTCGTTGCGTTCCGCCAGCAGGTCCGCCAGAAAGTGCAGGTAGTCCGCGCGCCCCGGGATGGGCGGGCAGAGGTAGTCCGCCGGAATATCCCAATGGGCGATGCCGTAGAAAGACTTGAGCAAAGCGCGGTTGAACACCCGCACGGCCGCCGGGTTGGCGAAGTCGATGCTTTCCTTGCCATAAGGATTGAGGATTACGAACTTGCCCAGTTCGGGGCTGGTTTTGATCAGGCGCGGAAAGTCGTAGTGACCCTGATGGCGGTTGCGCGGGTGCAGGGTGGCTTTCTCACGCGGTGCGGCAGGCTTGGCCTGTTGCGCAGGCTTGGCTTTCTTGCGTGGGGGATTGCGTGGAGGGTTGCGGGAGTCGGCGCTGGTCATCGGTGATGCATTCTCGT
>Ga0308164_10005576_pt1 | contig 10070 bp, 10 predicted proteins | sample PhyTR2_FD_201031 | JGI IMG/M metagenome (GOLD analysis project Ga0308164, IMG submission 201031) | Phyllosphere microbial communities from UC Gill Tract Community Farm, Albany, California, United States - DLSLT.R2 | ecosystem: Host-associated > Plants > Phyllosphere > Unclassified | place: USA... | reverse complement strand
CGGGGGCGGATCTGACAGTCTTGGGCCATGCAGGGGGTTTTGGCAGAAAGGGGATGGGTAGGACAGCGGGCTTGGGCGCGCGCAGTCTAGCCGACGAACGCTCCCCACCTCGTCACCTCGCCACCTCGCCACCTCCCCGGCGAAGGCCGGGGTCCAGTTGGGGGACGTTGCTAACTGGAGGCATCGCGTCGCTACTGCGGCCTTTCCAACTGGACCCCGGCCTTCGCCGGGGTGGTGGACGTGCGCGGGTGGTGGAATGATCGAGCGTCGTACTCCAATTCTTGTTCTCCCGCGAAGGCGGGAGCCCAGACTGGGTCCCCGCCTTCGCGGGGAAACATTGGGGTGGGGCCTCCACCCAATGGGACGAGCGTTGGCTTCCACCCTTCGCGCGGCTAACACATCGCCATGACCACACCCCCTATCGCCGACCAGCGACCGCATAGCTTCACCACGCACGGCGTGACGATCGAGGATCCCTATGCCTGGCTGAAGGATCCGAACTATCCGGAGGTCGATGACGAAGACGTGCTGGCGTATCTGGCGGCCGAGAATGCGTATTTCGAGGCGCAGATGGCGCCGCATACCGCGCTGGTCGACACGATCTACGAAGAGATGAAGGCGCGCATCAAGGAGGACGAATCCTCGGTGCCGCAGAAGGATGGCGATTGGCTGTACTGGACCGCGTACGAGACCGGCGGGCAGTATAAGAAATGGTGGCGCAAACCCGTTGCGGGCGGTGACGACGAGCTGTTGCTCGACGAGCCGGCGCTGGCGGAGGGGCATGAGTATTTCCGGCTCGGCGCGTTCTCGGTCAGCAATGACGGGCGGTATCTTGCCTATGCGATCGACGATAACGGGAGCGAGCGGTTCGAGGTTCGCGTCAAGGACCTGGATACCGGCGAGCACCTGCCCGACGTGATCCCCGGGATGCTCAGCGAGATCGTCTGGACCGCGGACGATGCGGGCTTCCTCTACGGTCTGGCGAACGAGCAGTGGCGGACCGACAATGCGCGGTTCCACCGGCTGGGGACGCCGATCGCGGACGACGTCGTGCTGTTCCACGAGGAGGACGAGGGCTTCCGCGTCGGCGTCGGTGAGACGAGCTCGCGCAAGTGGATCGTGATCGCGACGAGCGACCATGTGACGAGCGAAATCTACCTGCTGCCCGCGCACGAGCCGCTGGCGGTGCCGATCCTCGTGTCCGCGCGAAAGGTCGGGCGCGAATATGACGTGGACGAGCATGACGGGACGCTGTTCATCCACACCAACGACGTCGACCCGAATTTCCGGCTGTGCACCGCACTGGTCGAGGAGCCGGGCGCGTGGACCGAGCTGATCCCGGCGTCGCCGCATTTCTACATGACGGGGGTGGAGTGCTATCAGGACTTCTTCGTGGTCGATGGGCGCGAGGACGGGCTCGATCAGATCGCGATCCACCGGTACGAGACGCCGACCGAGGGCAAGCGGATCGACTTCCCCGAGGCGAGCTATGTCGCGGGGCTGGGCGACAACCCTGAGTATGACATGACGGTGCTGCGGCTTGGGTATGAGTCGATGGTCACGCCGGGGACGGTGTATGATTACGACGTCGACACTGGTGAGCGGACGATGCTCAAGGTGCAGGAGATCCCGAGCGGCTACGACGCGGCGAGCTACGCGACCGAGCGGTTGAAGATCGTCGCGCGGGACGGGACCGAGATTCCGGTGTCGATCGTGTATCCGGCCGGGTTCGTGCGTGATGGGTCGGCGCCTTTGTTCCTCTATGCCTATGGCGCGTATGGCTATGCGATCCCGCCGGGCTTCTCGACCGGGCGGATGAGTTTGCTCGATCGCGGCTTTGCCTATGCGATCGCGCATATCCGCGGCGGCGATGACCTTGGCCAGCAATGGTATCTCGACGGCAAGCTCGAGAAGCGCGCGAACACGTTCAACGATTTCGTCGACGTGGCCAAGGCGCTGGTCGACGCGAAGTGGACGTCGGCGGGCAGGATCGCGATCGCGGGGCGGTCTGCGGGCGGCGAGCTGATGGGGGCGGTGGTCAATTCGGATCCCGAACTCTGGGGCGCGGTGATCGCCGACGTGCCGTTCGTCGACGTGCTGAACACGATGCTCGACGAGACGCTGCCGCTGACGCCGGGCGAATGGCCCGAATGGGGCAATCCGATCGAGGACGAGGCGGCGTTCAAGCTGATCCGGTCGTATTCGCCGTACGATAACGTCAAGGCGCAGGCCTATCCGCCGATGTTCATTAGCGGAGGGCTCAATGATCCGCGCGTGACCTATTGGGAGCCCGCGAAATGGGCGGCCAAGCTGCGGTTGATGAAGACCGATGACAACGTCCTGCTGCTCAAGACCAACATGGGGGCTGGGCATGGCGGCAAGTCGGGGCGGTTTGAGTCGCTGCGGGAGGGCGCGGAAGAACACGCGTTCGTGCTGTGGCAGCTGGGCGTGGCGGGGTGAGCCGGTTCACGCTCTCGATCACCGCCGAGGACGGGGATATCGACGAGCTCGGGCATGTGAACAATGCGGTGTGGGTGCAGTGGATCCAGGCCATCGCCACCGCGCATTGGGAGGCTGTTGCGCCGCCTGCGCACAAGCTGGCCTATGTCTGGGTCGTGACGCGGCATGAGATCGATTATCGCGGTAGTGTCGTCGCGGGAGAAACCGTTATGGGCGAGACGTGGGTCGAGGGTGCGCCGAAGGGGGCTCGGTTCGATCGGCACGTGCGGTTCGTGGGGGATGACGGGCGGGTGAAGCTCGAGGCGGTGACGACCTGGGCTTTGCTCGATCGCGCGACGGGGCGGCTGATGCGGGTGCGCGAGGACATCGCCGCGCCGTTCTACTCGTAATTCCCCTCCCGCAGGCGGGAGGGGTTAGGGGAGGGCGCGACGTACGTATGGGCGTCCGGCCGGTGGGGCACGCCCCTCCCCCGACCCCTCCCGCAGGCGGGAGGGGAGCAGTTTTAGCCGCTGTTGCGTAACGCGGTGGCGATCGCGTTGATCGACAGGAGGATGCCTTCGCCGATGCGGGGGTCGTCCTCGCCGGCGCGGCGGCGTTTGATGAGTTCGATCTGGAGGAGGTTGAGCGGCTCGATATAGGGGAGGCGGAGGCGGATCGAGGCGTCGAGCGCGGGGTGCTTTTCGAGCAGGCGCGACTGGCCGGTGACCTGCAGAAGCCCGTCATGCGTCTGGTGCCAGCCGTCGCGGATCGTCGTGAAGATCTCGCGGAGTGTATCGTCCTCGACCAGCCCGGCATAGCGTTCGGCGATGCCGATGTCGGACTTGGCGAGCACCATTTCGAGGTTGGCGAGCGCGGAGGCGAAGAGCGGCCAGCCTTGCGCCATGTCCTTCAGCAGCGCCTTGTCCTCGAAATCGGCGATCGCGCGGCCGACGCCGTACCAGCCGGGCAGCATGACTCGCGCCTGTGCCCAGCTGAAGACCCAGGGGATCGCGCGGAGGTCTTCGATTCGATCGGACTTGGTGCGGCTGGCGGGACGGCTGCCGATCTTGAGCCCGGCGATCTCGGCGATCGGCGTCATCTGGCGGAAGAAGGTGCGGAAGCCCTCCGTCCCGTAGACGAGGTCGCGGTAGCTGTGGAACGCGGTGGCGCTGAGCGTGTCCATCGCCGCGGAGAAGCTGGCATTGTCGGCGTTGGAGAGGCGTTCGGGTTCCAGGCTGGCGAGCAGCGTGGCCGAGGCGATCGCCTCGAGATTGGTCATCGCGGCGTCGCGCGTGCCGTATTTGGCGGCGATCACCTCGCCCTGTTCGGTGATGCGGATGCGGCCCTGGACGGTGCCGGGCGGCTGCGCGCGGATCGCGCGGAACGCCGAGCCGCCGCCGCGCCCGACCGCGCCGCCGCGACCGTGGAACAGCTGCATGCCGACGCCCGCCGCCGCGAACACCGGCTTGAGCGCGGTCGAGGCTTTCGACAGCTGCCAGGTGGAGGTGAGATACCCGCCATCCTTGTTGCTGTCGGAATAGCCGATCATCACTTCCTGATGGCCGCGCGCGGTCGAGATGGTGGCGATTTCGGGGAGCGCGAACCACGCGGTCATGACGCCGGGGGCGGCCTCGAGATCGCCGATCGTCTCGAACAGCGGAACCGCCATGATCGCGGCGGTCGGGGTTTCGGCACCCATCAAAGTATTACTTTGATGGGATCCTGTACCGCCGGGACGGTAGAGGCCGACTTCCTTGAGCAGCAGATTCACTTCGAGCAGGTCGCTGACCGACTGCGCCATCGAGACGATGTAGTTGGTGATGCACGCGGGGCCATAGGCGGCGTGCGCGTCGGCGGCGGCCTGGACGATCGCGAGTTCGCCTGCGGTTTCGTCTGTGTATGCGGCGAAGCGCGAGGTGAGCGGGCGTGCGTTGGCGAGTTCGCGGCGGAGGAGGGCGACGCGCGCGTCTTCGTCGAGCGCGAGGTAATCGCCTTCGACGCCCGCGACGTTGAGCAGTTCGGCGACGACGCGTTCGTGGACGGCGCTGTTCTGGCGGAGGTCCAAGGTGGCGAGGTGGAAGCCGAACGTCTCGACCGCGCGGATCAGCCGGCCGAGCGCGCCGCCGCTCTTGAGCGCCGAGCCGAGGCCGTGCGCGAGCGTGACGAGATCGGCGCGGAAGTCGGCGGGGCTGGCATAGGGTGTGCCCGTCAGGCGACCGGGGCGCGGCGAGGGCTTGCCGGTCAGCGTCTCGTGCGTTGCGGCCAGGCGCGCGTAGATCCCCGAGAGCGCGCGGCGATAGGGCTCGTCGCTGCGGCTGGCGGCGTTGTCGCCGCTGGCGTCGGCGAGCGCCTGCACCGCGGCGTCGGCGGGGGCGTGTTCGGTCGAGATCGACAGCTCGGCGCCGAGCGCGTGCACCGCTTCGCAATAATAGCCGAGCACGGCTTCGCTCGCCTTCGACAGCGCGGTGCGGAGCGAGTCGGCGGTGACGTAGGGGTTGCCGTCGCGGTCGCCACCGATCCAGCTGCCGGGGCGCAGGAAGCTGGGGGTGCGTTCGCCGAGTGCGCGGTCCCAGCGCTGGTAGAGCGCGGGGAGCGCAGGCAGGAACACGTCGCGCAGGTAGCTGAGCGCGGTGTCGACCTCGTCGGTGACGTAGAGCCGGTCGCGGCGGAGGACGCGGGTCTGCCAGAGGAGTGCGATCTGGCGGAGGATGGCGTCGTCGACGCTGTCGCCATCGGGGGTCGTGTCGCGACCGAGATCGCGCAGGCCCATCAGCTCGGCGATGCGGTTGCGGTGGTCGATCATGCTCTTGCGCCGGACTTCGGTCGGGTGCGCGGTCAGCACGGGGGCGATCAGCGCGTGATCGAGCAAGGCACGGATCTGCGTGCGGTCGATGCCTTCGGATTCGAGCTGGGCAATCGCGGAGGCGAGGTCGGCACCGTCTTCGGCGGCGATACCCTGGCGGTCCTCGGCGAGATTGGCGAGCATCGAGAACAGCATGAAGCCGCGGACGAAGTCGAGCGTCTCGTCGAGGCTGAGCTTTTCGAGGCTGAGATCGACCGCGCGATCGTCGCCGGGCTTGCCTTCGGAGGCGTCGCGGTGGCGCTCGACCGAGGCCTTGCGGATCGTCTCGGTGGCCTCGAACAGGCGCTCGCCGCCATAGGCGCGGATGACGTCGCCGAGCAGTTTGCCGAGGAAGCGGATGTCGGAATTGTTCGCGATTGCGGGAAGGCTGGCCATGATTCCCTGCTGCGCTGCGGCAGGGATCAGGTCAACCTCGCACGGTAGATTTGTCGTGCAGACATGCCGCTGGACGACAGATAATTTCGCCTATCGGCGCTTACGCGACTCCGCGCGCTCTTCGGACGTGACGGTGCCGTCGTGGTTCAGGTCCATCCGGTCGAACCAGGCGAGCGTGCCTTCGCTCCACTCGATCGCGGTGATGATGCCGTCCTTGTTGCGGTCGAACGCTTTGATGCGCGCGTTGGGCGAGGGCAGCTCGTCCCTGGTGACGCGATCGTCGGCGTTGCGATCGAGCGTGCGGAAGCGGCGTTCCATGCTGGCGCCGAAATCGAGCCGCGACGTCACCGACGGCGGCACGAAACCCACCGCATTGGCATCGGCCTGGGCCCGCTGCGCATCCTTGTCGCCACAGGCAGACAGCAGCGCGCTCGACAGTATTAGTCCTGTCGCAGCAAAAGCTGCTCCGAGTCCGATCCGCATAGTATCTCCCGTTGATGAAAAGCCCTCAGGCTTCGAGCTCAACGTCCCAATACAGCCAGTCGTGCCATGTGTCGTGCAGGTAGTTGGGCGGGAAGCTGCGGCCGTGTTCCTGCAGATGCCAGTTGGTCGGGCGGATCGGTTCGATATGGAGCGGCATCGCCGCCTGTCTGGGCGTGCGCCCGCCCTTTTTGAGGTTGCAGGGCGAGCAGGCGGTGACGACGTTCTCCCAGGTGGTACGGCCGCCTTGCGCGCGCGGTACGACATGGTCGAAGGTGAGATCGCGCAACTTGCCGCAATATTGGCAGGTGAACCGGTCGCGCAGGAACAGGTTGAAGCGGGTAAAGGCGGGAAATTGCGACGGTCGGACGAACTGCTTGAGCGCGATCACCGAGGGCAGTTTCAGCGCGAAATTGGCGCTGCGGACTTCGCGTTCATAGGTGGCGACGATGTCGACACGGTCGAGGAACACCGCCTTGATCGCGGTTTGCCACGGCCAGACGCTGAGGGGATAGTAAGAAAGCGGCGTGTAATCGGCATTCAGCACGAGCGCCGGACAACCATCCGGGTGGCGTATCAGGTCGGGGTGAAACACGGCTCCTCCCACTCAGGCTTCGCGAAACGCCCTATGGACGACAGCGATGACAAGGACATGACAGCACGGCGCATGGCGTCAGGTCAAGCATCGTGACCGTTATCACGCGGTTCGCGCCCAGCCCGACGGGGCGGTTGCACGAGGGCCATGCGGTGTCGGCGATCCGCGCGCACGACTTTGCACGCGACCGCGCCGGGCAGTTCGTCCTGCGGATCGAGGATATCGACGGGACGCGGAGCCGGCCCGAGTTCGTCGCCGGGATTATCGAGGATCTTACGTGGCTCGGGCTGCGCTGGGATGCGCTGGTGTTCCAGTCGGCGCGGTTGGCGACCTACGACGCCGCGCTGGAGACGCTGAAGACTCGGGGGCTGGTTTATCCGTGTTTCTGCACGCGTGCCGAGATCGCGGCGAGCGCGTCGGCGCCGCAGGGCGACGTCGGGCCGGCCTATCCGGGGACGTGCCGGGGGCTTTCGGCCGAGGCGATCGCGGCACGGACGGATGCGCGGTGCTGGCGCCTGGATATGGGCAAGGCGCTGGCGGAAACGGGCGCGCTGGCGTGGCACGATGCCGAGGCAGGCCGCGTCGTCGCCGATCCGATGCCGCAGGGGGACGTGGTGCTGGCGCGCAAGGATGCGCCGGCGAGCTACCACCTGGCGGTGACGATCGACGATGCCGCGCAAGGCGTGACCGACGTGGTGCGCGGGGTGGATCTGTTCGCGGCGACGCACGTGCACCGGGTGCTGCAGGCGCTGCTTGGGTTGCCGGTGCCGACCTATCATCATCATCCCCTGGTGGTGGATGCGGAAGGGCGGCGGCTGGCGAAGCGGGACGGGGCGCCGTCGCTGGCGGCGATGCGCGCGGCCGGAGAGGACGGGCTGGCACTGGCGGCCCGGGTACGGCAGCGACTGCTGTAGCAACGCGGCGGGGGCGGTTACGCTGCTACAGCTGGATCCCGAGGCGTGGCGCGGCCCAGGTCATCGCCGCGTAGAGCCCGATCGTCAGCAGGCAGCCCGCAAGCAGCGACAGCCAGAACGGTGCGCCGTGGCGGAGCATCATCGGGATCAGCAGGAACATCGGCAGCGAAGGCAGCACGTACCAGAAGGTGGCTCCGGCGTGCGCGGCCATTGTTTGCGGGTCCGCCTTGTCGCGCCAGAGCCAGATCATGCCGAGGACCGAAACGAGCGGCAGCGAGGCGACCAGCGCGCCGACGCCGGGATAGCGCTTGGCGATCTCCGATGCCGCGGCGATCAGGATGCCCGAGATCAGGGCTTTCAGCGTCAGGTATAACATAGGGTATTTGCGCGCATCATGCGGTCCTTCACAATATGCTACGCGGCATTGCTAGCGTTGCCGCGCGCGCTTACATTCGATCCATGAACACTTTCCTCGTCATCCTCCTGATCGCGGCCATGATCGCGACCGTCGTGGCTCTGGTGCGGGGCGTCGTGTCGTTCCTGCAGGAGGGCAGCGCGCAGGTCCGCGACGGCAACGGGCCGAGCGCCGCGTCGCTGAAATCGAATCGGATGATGCAGCAGCGGATCTTCTTCCAGGCCCTCGCGATCCTGATCGTGGTGGTGATCCTGTTTGCTGCCGGGCGTACCTGAGGCGCTTTTTCCATCGCTCATCCCCTCCTAGTCGTTCCGGCTCTCGTTGGGATAGCGAGGAGGGTGCGGTAGCTTCGACCGCGGCATGGCTCGAACCGAAGACCCGGCGGTCCCGCAAATCGATCGCACTGAAGGAAACGACCGGTGGTCAAGCTCAACACGATTTACACGCGCACGGGTGATGCCGGGACGACCGGTCTGGTCGACGGGTCGCGCGTGTCGAAGGCCAGCGCGCTGATCCAGGCGATCGGCGACGTCGATGAGGCGAACTCCGCGATCGGCGTTGCCGCGGTCGCGTTGGGGGAACATCCGTTGGCCGCCGCGCTCGCGCGGATCCAGAACGACCTGTTCGATCTCGGCGCGGATCTGGCGACTCCCGCCAGCGAGGGGGCGGACGATGACGCGTTCGCGCCGTCCGAGATGGTGTTGCGGATCGTGCCGTCGCAGGTCGCGCGGCTGGAGCGCGAGATCGATGCGATGAACGATCACCTCGCGCCGCTGCGCAGCTTCATCCTGCCCGGCGGATCGCCGCAGGCGGCAGCGCTGCATTTGGCCCGCGCGATCACGCGGCGCGCCGAGCGATCCGCCGTGGCGGTGGAGTCGCGGCTAAATCCGGCGGCATTAGCGTATGTTAACAGGCTGTCTGATTTCCTGTTTGTTGCATCGCGGGCAGTGAACCAAAACGGGGCCGGCGACGTTCTATGGCAACCGGGGGCTATGCGCGACTAGGTGTGCGCCTCCGTTCGAGCGCTGCGCGGAAAGTGCCGGATAGAAGGAAAGCCGATGCCGGATCCCGTTCGCTCCACAGTGTCCCCGTCGCAGCAGTCCGAGTTGGCGGAACGCTTTGCCAAGGTTCGGGCGCTGTCGCTGGATCTGGCCGCGCCACTGTCGGATGCGGATGCGACGGTGCAGTCGATGGCCGATGCGTCGCCGACGAAATGGCATCTGGCGCATACCACATGGTTCTTCGAGACGTTCGTCCTGCGCGATCATGTCGCGGGTTACGCGCTGCACGACGATCGATTCCCGTTCCTGTTCAATAGCTATTACGAGGCCGAGGGCCGTCGGCATGCGCGCGATCGGCGCGGGATGGTGACCCGGCCGTCGCTGGACGAGGTGCGGGCGTATCGCGCGCATGTCGACGCAGCGGTGCTGGCGGCGCTGCCGGACCTGTCGGCGGACGCGCACGCGCTGGTCGCGCTCGGCTGTCATCATGAGGAGCAGCACCAGGAATTGCTGGTGACGGACATCCTCCACATGTTCTCCGAAAATCCGCTGGAGCCTGCGATGTGGCCGGCGGCGCGGAAGGTGCCGGTCGAGATGCCGGGCGCGATCGGCTGGATCGCGAACGATGGCGGGATCGTCGAGGTTGGGCATCGGGGCGACGGGTTCGCGTTTGATTGCGAAGGGCCGCGGCATCAAGCGCTACTGGCACCGCATGCGATCGCGGACCGGACGGTGACGAACGGCGAATGGGCCGCGTTCATCGCGGACGGCGGCTATACCGAAGCACGGTATTGGCTGGCGGACGGTTGGGCCTGGGTGAAGGCCGAGGGCATCGTCGCGCCGCTCTATTGGGAAGAAGGCGAGTCGGGCTGGACCCGGTTCGGGCTGGACGGGCGTCGCGCGATCGATCCGGCGGCGCCGGTGACGCATGTCAGCTTTTTCGAGGCGGATGCGTATGCGGCCTGGGCCGGCGCGCGGTTGCCGACCG
>Ga0308164_10005570_pt1 | contig 10078 bp, 10 predicted proteins | sample PhyTR2_FD_201031 | JGI IMG/M metagenome (GOLD analysis project Ga0308164, IMG submission 201031) | Phyllosphere microbial communities from UC Gill Tract Community Farm, Albany, California, United States - DLSLT.R2 | ecosystem: Host-associated > Plants > Phyllosphere > Unclassified | place: USA... | reverse complement strand
GCGAGCAACGGCCCATCGGACGTGGCGGCGATGCACGGTTCGATCAGCGGGAGCGACAGGGTCCGTCTCGAGCGTGGCATACCGCTCTCATCGTCTGCAGGATGGGTGGAGGCCGGCCAGGGGGGCAGCCGTCGGGCCAGCGGTCCGCGTGCGACCGGCAGGAGATCCGCAATCCGCTCGAAGCCAAATTTGCGCGCCGCGGTCAGCGCCGTGGGCGTCAGGCGGAGCGCGGCGATCGGTAACGGGCTGAGCGCCTCGACCGTGCCACGCGGTTCGACGCGCGTCAGATCGTCCCGGCCGAAGCGAGCCAGTGCATGCGCGGCACCCGGCGTGTCGGCAACCGCCACGCGGGCGGTGAAGCCTGCGCGACGGCAGAACGCGAGCAGGCGACGGCAGAACCGCTCTTCCCCGCCGTGGAGGTGATCACAGCCGGCAAGATCGATCCAAAGCCCGTCTGCCGGCGTCACTGCCGCAATCGGCGACCAGCGTCGAACAGCCAGCAGCGCAAGGCGATCGAGTAGCGCGGCGTCGGCTTCAGGATCGGCCGGACGAAAGTCCAGATCTGACACCAGCGCGCGGGCGTGCGTAGCCGCCATGCCTGCGTGAATGCCGAGAGCCTGCGCGCCGGTGCAAGCAGCAACCACCTCCTCGCGTCGCCCAACCTTTCCAACCAAGGCAAGCGGTGCCGATACAGTGATTTCAATATTAAAACGCGATGCAGAAACTATCGGCTTCGACTGGTCCGCCGATTTATAGGGATGATTGGCTGCTTCCGATCGCCGACCAAGCTCGCGCATGGCCGGTTTTGCATGGACCGGTAGCGCGGCGATCTGCGCCTCAACGTCATCGCGCGATTGCGCACCCTCGCGTGCCCAGCGGGCGCCAGGCCGCCAACCGCCGCCCCGCGGCACCGAACAGGCACCCGGATGGTCGTCGACCGGTAGTTGAAGGGCTGGCCGCTCAGGCAGCCGCGTAGCGGACCGTTCCAACCGTCTCAGCCGCTCGATGGCTAAGTTCGGCAGGAACAGCGAGACGACCCGTCTCATCGCTGCCCTCCAATATTAGGAAAAAGCCCTCACCGCCGCGCTGCCGCGCCAGTTCGACCGACCATCTCGCTCTTCCCACACCCGCGATCTCCAACCGCGCCGAAGGCGCGGAACCGATCCGCCAGCGCGTCCACGCGGCAGACGGTTCGGAAAAAGGATCCTGGTCATGGCCGCGTCGACGACGCAGCAACAGCACCGGCATGTCGGCTTCAGCCGCCACCAGCTGCAGGCGGCGGGTTGCGACCATCGATACCTTGCTTGCCTCTGCGACGATCGCCGACGGCGTCCCATCGCGCACCGCATCCTCGATCACGGCGAGCAAGGCCGCGTCGTCAAATGGCTGAGCATAAATGACATCTGATGAGGACAGGCCCGCCTGGGCCAAAGCGGGCGCGTACAGGTCGGTGCGGCATGTGGCCCACAAGACAGGGCCGCCGGCGTTGGCAGCTTCACGCGCTGCGATGCCGGCAAGGAATAACGTCGTTGCAGCATCATCGACCAGCGATGCGCTGCGCGCCGTCGCCTCGTGAAGCGCTCCAGCACGCAAGCCCCCAGCACCAAGCCGACCGTCTATCGCGGCTACGCCGAACGGCAGCACGCGGTAGTCGGTCACTGGCGTGGCGATCGTCCGCAGATGCGCAATGCTCGTGGCGAGGGACTCGGGGGCGGGGGACATCATGTTCTTAGACTCTACTCGTTCCCTTTGTGTTCCGTTACCATCTCCAACATTGCAAGCTCTTTGATCGTCCCGATCCGGGCAGAGGCGTGCCTTCCCCCTCGGCGCGCGGAGGAGAACGAAACATATACGAAGCGACAACAAAACCGGAATTATTCGCTTTCGTTTGACCGTTCGGTGACTCATAGAATCGTCATGCCGATCCGCCCCGAGAACCGCTGGCTCTACCCGATCGACTGGCGGCAGCTGTCGCAGACGGTCCGGTTCGATCGCGCCGGTGCCAAGTGCGAGGGATGCGGCCGACCTCATCTGCGCCGTGTGGTCCATCTTGGCGACGGACGCTGGTGGGATGCCGATGTCCGGTGCTGGCGATCGGACCGCGGCAAGCGTATTTCCATGAAAGCAGGGTTTGTCCTGGCATCGATCCGGGTGACCTATGTCGTCCTGGCCTGCGCGCATCTCGATCATGATCCCGGCAACAGCGCGCCTTCGAACCTAAAAGCGCTCTGTCAGCGTTGCCACATGATCCACGATGCGGCCGAGCATCGCTGGCAGCGCTGGTGGAATGTCTTCCGGCTTCGAGCCATTCGTGATCTCTACGAGGATCCTCGCGTCAGGCGCGAGCGCATTGGCAGCCGCTAGAGATCAATGTTTCGGGCGCGCATTGCTTCGGCTGCGAGGTCGGCGATCGGCCCCTGCCCTGAGGTGGCCTCGTAGACTTCGGCTACATCGTGATACGCGAGCTTACTCAGCATGAGGCGAACAGCCGCGACGCTCGTGTCATCCAGTACGGTCTTTGTCTCGTCGTTCGCCATGGCTAAGGTCCCGCCGGTGTTTCCAACGGAGTACGAATAGCATGAACGTAAGTGAACTGGCCAAGGGCGTCGCGGAAGCGACTGGTTCGAACGATGCCGATGCGAAGAAGGCGATCACGGCCGTATTCGACCAGATCGCAGCAGCAGCCGTGAAGGGCGAAGAAGTTTCGATTCCGGGGTTTGGCAAGTTTACCGTGAAGGACCGCCCTGAGCGCGACGGCCGCAATCCAGCAACCGGCGAAGCGATCAAGATTGCAGCGTCCAAGAAGGTCAATTTCACCGCCGCCAAGGGCCTGAAAGACAAGCTCTGATGAACGGGCGCCGGCGATCCGTCGTCGGCGCTGACAGGAGGCGCGGATGTGCAATCGTTACAGGCTGACGGCAAAGCAGGCCGACGTGGCTGCGACCTTCGGCATCCGCCCTCCCTACGAGCCGGACGAAACCTACTCAGCCACCGACATCTTTCCCACGGGTAAAAAGACGCCGTTCTATGGCCAGGTCGTCGTTCAGGACGGCGCCGATCGGAGGATCGAGCGGATGGAATGGGGCGTGCCGACCCAGGTGCCTAGCAAGCGCGATCCAGCGGTCAAACTTACCAAGTACGTGACCAACGTGCGCAACCTCAGTTCCAGCTTCTGGCGGTCAATGCTGACGACGCCCGCACGCCGCTGTCTGGTCCCGGTGACGGCATTTTCCGAGTTCGGGATCGCGCCTGGCGAAGACGGGAAAAAGCCGCTGCACTGGTTCGACGTACCCAGTCGCCCGATCTTCGCCTTTGCCGGTATCTGGCGTCCGACAAAGCGCGGCAATGCGTACGGATTTTTAACAACAGAGCCGAACGCGACCGTGGCGCCGATCCACCCCAAGGCGATGCCGGTCATTCTTCACGACGACGATTACGATCGCTGGCTTTCAGCCCCTTGGGATGATTTGAAAGAAGTCGTTGCTCCCTACCCGTCGCAGCTTATGCGCGTGGGTGCAGGTCCTATCAAAATATGAGCCAAGCTTTCGCTATTTGACAAAGACAAGATGCTAACGGCCCAAATTCTCGACAAGTGTTTCGCGTGTAATTCGGTCGATGCTTGTCGAACTCGTCAATGCCATTGCAACGCGCATTTCGGCTTCGATCAGCTTCAACATGTGGTCGACGCCCTTTTCCCCTGCTGCTGCCAACGCATAGACCCACGCTCGCCCGAGCAACACGCCATGTGCGCCGAGCGCAAGCATCCGAACAACGTCCAGCCCAGATCGGACGCCGCCATCGGCTAATACCGTCAACCGATCGCGCACTGCGTCAGCGATCGGCGGCAACGCTCGAGCCGTCGATGGAACGCCGTCGAGCTGCCTGCCGCCGTGATTTGAGACAACGATCCCGTCCGCACCGAGGTCAGCTGCAGCGCGTGCATCCTCGACGTCCAATATGCCCTTGATGATCAACGGGCCGTCCCAGATCTCCCGAATGAATTCGAGATCTTTCCAGGAGACGGTCGGGTCGAAGTTATTCCGCATCCAGGCGAAAAAGTCTTCCAATCCGGTATTCTTGCCAAGAACGGGCGCCACGTTGCCCAGTTGATATGGCCGTCCCCTTATTCCGACATCATAGGCCCAGGCAGGTCGCAGCATTGACTGCACCGCGCGTCGGGCGCCACCCATGAAACCCGACGCTCCTGCCAATCCGGAGCGATAGTCACGATAGCGAGAGCCTGGGACAGGCATGTCCACCGTGAACACCAGCGCGGAACACTGGGCTGCTTTCGCCTGAGCCAAAAGATCACGCATGAAGCCACGATCGCGGATCATGTAAAGCTGGAACCAGAAGGGTTGCGACGTGGCAGCGGCAACCTCGTCTATTGGGCATGCCGAAACCGTCGAAAGGCAAAATGGTACGCCTGCCGTCTGCGCAGCACGCGCCGCCTGAACCTCGCCGCGGCGCGCGTTCATTCCTGCCAACCCGATTGGCGCCAATGCGATCGGCAGACGTTGGCTGCGTCCGAACAGCATCGTCGACAGGTCGAGTGTCGAGACGTCGGTCAGCACGCGCTGTCGCAACGCAATGTCTTCCAGATCAGCGACGTTCCGCCGCAACGTGACTTCTGCGTAGCTCCCGCCATCGATGTACTCGAACAGAAAATGCGGCAGGCGGCGTCGCGCAAGTTCGCGATAATCGATCGCGGAAGCTGCCTTCATGACCGAACCTTTCGAAATTCATGCGTTGAGGGATACGGTGCGCACCAAAAAAAATCGTCCCGGATGATACGTGGGTGGATCATTGCAGATTCACGAATGCACCGCCGTCCACCAGCAACGCGGCGCCGGTAACGTACCGGGCCAGGTCGGACGCAAGGAACACGATCGGCCCTGCGATATCGTCCGGTTCGCCAAGCCTCCCCAGCGGGATACGGTGTGCCATCCGCGCGCGCTTCTCTGGATCGGCAAGATCTTCCTTGTTGATGTCGGTAAGGATCGTCCCCGGCAGTACTGAGTTGCACCGGATACCGTGCCGACCGAGGGCGATTGCCGTCGACTGCATCAGCGAATGCACGCCAGCCTTGGTAGGCGTGTAGTGGGTCTGATACTCACCCCCGACGAGCGCGGAAATAGATGACACCGCGATGATCGCGCCGCCCCGCCCTTGGCGAACCATCTGGTTGGCCGCAGCCTGTACCATGAAATACGCGCCGTGGAGATTGACGCGCATCGTTCGTTCGAACGTCTCGACGGGCATGTCGAGAAACGCGTGGAACGGGCAGATGCCGGCATTGTTGACGAACACATCGACGCGACCCAGCGCTTCAGCGGCTTGGGTCACGAAGTCGCTCGCGGTCGCCGGGTCCGCGACGTCGCCCGCCACTGCGACGGCCTTGCGCCCCAATGCGGTAATCGCCGCCACGCACGATGCCGCGTCGTCTTTGCTGCCTAGGAAGTTGATCGCAACGTCAGCACCGTGTCGTGCAGCAGCAATTGCGGTCGCTCGTCCGATACCAGCCGATGCGCCGGTAACGAGTACGGCTTTTCCTTCTAGCAGCATCTCTCTCTCCCTATTTTTTCGGTAGTGGAGCAGTCCAGCCAAGGTCACGGCTGACGGCTTCGGCTGCGTCGGATACCGTTTTCGACAGTTTGCCCATCCGGTCGTCGCTCATGTACTGCGCGGCACTTGAGACGCTGATCGCACCGACGATGACGCCCTTCGCGTCGCGAACCGGTGCGGCCACGCAACGGATCTGGTCCTCGTTTTCTTCGAGATCGAACGCGCGGCCGGCATCGACATAGCTGCGCATCCGGCTCTCCCACACCGTCCAGTCGGCAGGGTGCGATCCTTCGGCCTGGTCGGCATCGAAACGCGCTCGCCAGTATTTAGGAGGATGATCGAGCATCAACGCCTTGCCGAGCCCGGTCGATGTCAGCGGCTGTCGATCGCCCACCCGGCTGGAAATCGTTATCCGGCGCCGGCCCGGCATCTTGTCGAGATACAGCGCCCGGTCACCTTCGAGGATACCGAGATGGACGGTATCCTCGGTCGATGCCGACAGAGCCTCCAGATGGAGCCGGGCAACCTGGATAATATCCGCCTGGACATGGGCCAGAGCCCCGAGTTCGAGCAACTTCGGGCCGAGCCGATACCCGGCCCGCGGGGTGAAGGCGAGATAGCCGCGCTCCACCAGCGCACTCGCCAACCGATGCGTCGTGCTCTTGGTCAGCGCCAGGCGATCGGCCAGCTCAGGGAGCCCCAGCACCTCCTGTGCGATGGCCTCGATCACGTCGAGACCGCGCATCAGGGTCTGGCTGCCAGCCCCTACGGTGGTTTCCTTGTCCATGTTCGTGAGCGGTTCTGTTGACGCCATGATTTTCATTCCCTAGGATATTATACCATAATATGGCAATAGGTGCTGCGGTTCTTATAGGGAACAACGCAGAATAAGGGCAGGATGAACCGTGGCGCTACCAAAGATCAAATACGTGCGAGCCTTCACCGCGACCGGTGGCGGCGCCGACTATCACGATCAGACCGGTGTGCATTGGATCGACGATCATATCGCAACGCCGATGAGCCGGTATCCTGAATACCGCGAGTCACGACGCAGTTTCGGGATCAACGTGCTCGGCACTTTGGTCGTGGAGATCGAAGCTGACGACGGCACGATCGGGTTTGCGGTCACGACTGGCGGGGAGCCCGCCTGCTACATCGTCGAGAAGCATCTCGCGCGTTTTCTGGAGGGTCGTAATCCTGCCGACTACGAGAAGATCTGGGACCAGATGTACTTCTCGACGCAGTATTACGGACGCAAGGGACTCGTCGTAAACGCGATCTCCGGCGTCGATCTGGCCCTATGGGACCTGTTGGGCAAATTGCGGGGCGAGCCAGTGCATCAGCTGCTCGGCGGTCCCGTCCGCGACGAGCTGCAGTTCTACGCGACCGGCGCTCGCCCGGACGTCGCGAAGGAACTGGGCTTCATCGGCGGCAAGATGCCGCTGCACCACGGCCCGGCCGAGGGGCTGGAAGGATTGCACAAGAACGTCGCGATGCTCGCCGACATGCGGGCGAAGGTCGGCGACGACTTCTGGCTGATGTACGATTGCTGGATGGCGCTCGACGTCGATTACGCCACGCGTCTCGCGATCGCGTGCCACGAGCACGGCTTGAAATGGATCGAGGAGGCAATCAGCCCGGATGATTACTGGGGCTATGCCGAATTGAAGCGCAACGTACCCAAGGGTATGCTGGTCACGACCGGAGAACATGAGGCGACCCGCTGGGGCTTCCGCATGCTGCTCGAGATGGACTGTTGCGACATCATCCAGCCCGATGTCGGCTGGTGCGGCGGGGTGACCGAGCTCCTCAAGATCAGCGCACTTGCCGATGCCAAGGGCAAGATGGTCGTGCCGCATGGCTCATCGGTCTACAGCTATCATTTCGTCATCACGCGCCACAATTCGCCGTTCGCCGAGTTCCTGATGATGCATCCGGGCCCGACCGAGGTGGTGCCGATGTTCGCGCCGCAGCTGCTTGGCGAACCCGTACCCGTGAATGGCCGGATCAAAGCCAGCCAGCTCGACAAGCCTGGGTTCGGTGTCGAGCTCAATCGCGACGTTCCCCTCAACCGTCCCTACACACACTGAGGTTCTTCCCATGAAATTCTGTCGTTACGGCGCCAAGGGCGACGAGAAGCCGGGTCTGGTCGACGATGACGGCCAGATCCGCGATCTATCGGGGCACGTCGCCGACATCTCGATTGCCGCGCTCGCTCAGGTGACCGCGGTCGACGTCGCGTCGTTGCCAATCGTCGAAGGCTCGCCTCGCTACGGCGTGCCGATCACCGGGATCGGCAAGATCGTCGCGATCGGTCTCAACTACCGGGACCATGCGATTGAATCGAACCTGCCGATCCCGACCGAACCGATGATGTTCATGAAGCCGCTGTCCAGCCTGACCGGCCCGAACGACGCCGTGATGCTGCCCAAGGCGGCAACGCATGGCGACTGGGAGGTCGAGCTCGGGGTGATCATCGGCAAGACCTGCCGCTATGTCGACCGGGCCGATGCACTCGACCATGTCGCCGGCTATGTCCTTGCGAACGACGTATCGGAACGCTTCAACCAGAAGCAGCGCGGTACGCAGTGGTCGAAGGGCAAGGGACATGACACGTTCTGCCCGGTTGGCCCGTGGCTGGTCACCCCCGACGAAATCGGCAGTCCGCAGGATCTCGACATGACTCTCGACGTCAATGGCGTGCGGATGCAGACGGGCAACACCAGGACGATGATCTTCCCGATCGACGAACTGATCGCCTATGTCAGCGAGTATGTGACGCTCGAACCCGGCGACCTGCTCATCACCGGGACGCCTCCCGGCGTCGGCGAGGGCAAGAAGCCGGAAGCGATCTATCTGAAGCCCGGCGACACGATGCACCTGACGATCGCCAAGCTCGGCGAGCAGACGCAGGATGTGGTCGCTTGGCAGCATCCCCGGACAGGCGCCGCGGCGTGACCGTCTTTGCGGGTCGGTTCGCAGGGCGGACCGCGATCGTTACGGGCGGTGCCTCGGGGCTAGGCAAGGCCGTCGCGGCACGCATCATCTCGGAAGGCGGGACGGTCGCGCTGTGGGACCTGAATGCCGAGGCCCTGTTGGCGGTACGCAACGAAATCCAGGCGACGCATATCGAGGCCGTGGACGTGGCCGACCTCGGTGCGGTCGAGGAGGCCGCACGCGCGACGCACGCGGCACTCGGCAAAGTCGACATTCTCGTCTGTTCGGCGGGCATCACGGGCGCGACCGCTCCGGTGCACGAGTTTCCCATCGACAGCTGGCTTCAGGTCGTGGGCGTCAATCTCAACGGGCTGTTCTACTGCAACCGGACGATCGTGCCGATGATGCTCACGAACGGCTACGGGCGGATCGTCAATCTGTCGTCGGTCGCGGGCAAGGAAGGCAACCCCAACGCCAGCGCATATTCGGCGACCAAGGCGGCTGTGATCGGCCTGACCAAGTCTCTTGGCAAGGAACTGGCGGGCAAGGGCGTGATTGCGAACGCGCTGACGCCCGCCACGTTCGAAAGCCCGATCCTTGCCCAGCTGCCGCAAAGTCAGGTCGATTACATGCGGTCGAAAATTCCGATGGGCCGCCTTGGCGAGATCGAGGAATCCGCTGCGATGGTCTGCTTCATGGCCAGCGAGGAATGCAGTTTCACCACCGCATCGACGTTCGATACGTCCGGAGGCCGCACAACCTTCTGAACGGCACGATTCCAAGGACGGCCCGACCGTCCACGCAAACGTATCGCGACCCGGCATACCGGGCGTTTCGGGAGAGGATACACCATGTACGACATTCCCTTCGTCGATGCCCATGTCCATTTCTGGGATCTGGCACGGCTTCGTTACCCCTGGCTGACGCCACCCTTTGCGGACGACGGCCCCAACGGCTCTGTCGAGGCGATCGCGCAGACTTATCTCCCGGCTGATTATCGCCGCGACGCCGCCCGGTGGAACGTCGCAGGCGTCGTGCACGTCGAGGCGGGCGCCGACCCCGCACATGCCGCCGCGGAAACTGCTTGGCTAGAGCAACTCGACGACCGCCCTGCCGGTATCGTCGCCTATGCGGCGTTGAACGATCCCGACCTGGAACCGCTGCTCGAAGCCCATCGTGCGCACGGCCGGGTCCGCGGCGTGCGCCATATCGTCAACTGGCACGCGAAACCGCAGCTCAGCTACACCGATCGCGAGATGACCGACGACCCGGCGTGGCAGCACGGGTTCGCCCTGCTCACGAAATACGGTTTGTCGTTCGACCTTCAAGCGTACCCCGCACAGTTCGCCGGGCTGGCGCGTACCTTGGCGAGATCGCCCGACACGCAAGTCGTGATCAATCATCTGGGCATGCCCGTCACAAGCGATCCGGACGGACGCGCAGCCTGGGCAAACGGCTTGCGTCAGCTCGCCGATCTTCCAAACGTCGCGATCAAGATTTCCGGGTTCGGGTTCGTACAGCGACCCTGGACGACCGACGAGGCGCGTCCCTGGATCCTGGAGGCGCTCGACCTGTT
>Ga0308164_10005569_pt1 | contig 10081 bp, 7 predicted proteins | sample PhyTR2_FD_201031 | JGI IMG/M metagenome (GOLD analysis project Ga0308164, IMG submission 201031) | Phyllosphere microbial communities from UC Gill Tract Community Farm, Albany, California, United States - DLSLT.R2 | ecosystem: Host-associated > Plants > Phyllosphere > Unclassified | place: USA... | reverse complement strand
CAGCACGCCGCCTTGTGCGTGAAGGGTGCGCATGAAATGGTTGGCCTGATGACCAACTTCGACGACCTGGAAAATCGCACCCACGCCGTGGAAAGCATCGAAAAACAGGCGGACAAGATCACGTACGCCACCGTCGACCTGCTGCACAAGACCTTCATCACCCCGCTCGACCGCGATGACATCCACAAGCTGATCACCAGCATGGACGACATCCTCGACATGATGGAAGACGCGGCCCAGACCATCTCGCTGTACGACCTGCACGCCGTCACGCCGGAAGCCAAGCGCCTGGCCGAGCTGTGCCTGTCGTGCTGCCTGAAGGTGCAGGAAGCCGTCGGCCTGCTGCACGACATGGGCAACGCCCAGAAGATCGTCGCCATCTGCGAAGAGATCGACCGTTTCGAATCGGACGCCGACCACGTGATGCGCGCCGCCATGTCGAAGCTGTTCCGCGACGAGCCGGACGTGCGCAACCTGATCAAGATGAAGGCCATCTACGAGATCCTCGAGACCGTGACCGACCGCTGCGAGGATGTCGCGAACATCGTCGAAGGCATCATCGTCGAAAACGCGTAACACCAGCCAACGACAAGAACAAACGACATGGAATCTATCCACATCAGCATCTACGTGCTGGGACTGCTGGTCGGGCTGGCGCTCATCTTCGACTTCATGAACGGCTTCCACGACTCGGCGAACTCGATCGCCACCGTCGTGTCGACCGGCGTCCTGAAGCCGCACCACGCCGTCGCGATGGCGGCCTTCTTCAACTTCATCGCGATCTTCGTGGTGAACATGAAGGTCGCCCAGACCATCGGCAAGGGCACCATCGACCCGCACGTGGTCGACCATTACGTGATCTTCGGGGCCCTGGTCGGGGCGATCGCCTGGAACATCATCACCTGGTACTACGGCATCCCGTCCTCGTCCTCGCACGCCCTGATCGGCGGCCTGGTCGGCGCGGCCGTGGCCAAGGCGGGCACCGGCTCGCTGGTCTCCGGTGGCCTGATCAAGACCGTCGCCTTCATCGTGGTGGCGCCGCTGCTGGGCTTCATCCTCGGCTCGATCATCATGCTGCTGGTCTCGTGGATCTTCGTGAAATCGACGCCGCGCAAGGTGGACACCTGGTTCCGCCGCCTGCAGCTGGTGTCGGCCGCGGCCTACTCGCTGGGCCACGGCGGCAACGACGCCCAGAAGACCATGGGCATCATCTGGATGCTGCTGATCGCGGCCGGCTACGTCAGCGTCAACGACACCCACCCGCCGGCATGGGTCATCATCTCCTGCTACGCGGCGATCGCCTTCGGCACGCTGTTCGGCGGCTGGCGCATCGTCAAGACCATGGGCCAGAAGATCACCAAACTCAAACCCGTCGGCGGTTTCTGCGCGGAGACCGGCGGCGCCATGACCCTCTTGATGTCGAGCCACTTCGGCATCCCGGTCTCGACCACCCACACCATCACCGGCGCCATCGTCGGCGTGGGCGCCTCGCAGAAGATGTCGGCGGTGCGCTGGGGCGTGGCCGGCAGCATCGTCTGGGCCTGGGTCTTCACGATTCCGGCGTCCGCCTTCATGGCGGCGGTGGCGTGGTGGATCGGCACGCATATCATGTAAGCTCGAATAGCTGAACGAAAGAAGAGCAGGGCGTAAGCCCTGCAAATGAAAAGGGCCCTGATCGGGCCCTTTTTTACGTGCTGCCTATTCGTAGTGATAGCGGCAAGAGATGATGACCAGTTCCTGCTCCGTCACTTCATAGACGAGACGGTTGGCTTCGTCGATCCTGCGCGACCAGAAGCCGGAGAGGTTGCCTTTCAAAGCCTCGGGTTTGCCGATGCCTTCGAAGGGCGTTCTCGACGCAGCCTTCACCAGCTCATTGATCCGCTTGAGCGTCTTTCTGTCTTGTGTCTGCCAATAGCAATAGTCTTCCCAGGCATCAGGGGTGAAGCTGTAATTGCGCATTTGCCTCCTCCGCATCCTCCGGCTCGATCAATTCGCGCCTTTGTGCCTTCCCGGAGCGTGCCTGGGCAATCGATCTCGCCAGATGGGTCGCGTTGGCGGGTGAGCTGAGCAGGTGGACAGTCTCCATCAAGCTGCTGTAATGGTCGAAAGACATGACTACGGCATCAGGTGCATCGCGACGGGAAATCACAGTCACATCCGCATCCTCGACGACTTGGTCGATCACTGAACGAAGGCTGTTACGCGCATCTGAAAAATTCACGATTCTCATCGGAGCGATCCTTCACTAGAGATACATGTGCAATAAGTTGTACAAGTATAGTGCGTAATTCGCGATCCACAAGCAAAACTGCGCGTCGTTCTGAAATATTTCGGCGATGTTGCTCTTCTATCGCTGTGCATACGAGCGGTGGTAGTAATATTACATTGTGGCGCTCGCCACCATGTCCGCCTGATAAGGTCTTTCCGGCGGAAAATACCAATGAAAACAAAGACAACGGAGACAACATGCGCAACAGACGTAGTTTGACTTCAGGATGGCGCGCGGCCATACTCGGCGCGGCGCTCGGCCTCGGCGCTGTGCTGCTCGCGCCCCAGTCCGCACACGCCCAGCAGCAGCCGGGCAGCAGCGCCGCCGCGCCGGTGGCGCCGAACACCATCCGCATCCACTTCCGCCGGGTGCAGGACGACACCGCCCAGTGGGGCGTGTATTCCTGGGATGGCCCGGCTAGCCCGAGCGCGGCCTGGATCACCGACCGCTTCATGTTCACGCAGACGGACGCCTTCGGCGGCTGGGTCGACATCCCGCTCGCGCAAGGCAAGACCGCGCTGTGGTTCCTGGTCACCGACGGCAACGGCAGCAAGAACTGCGGCGCCGACCAGGGCGCCCAGCTCAATCCCGACGTCGCCACGCGCGGCCACGAGATCTGGCTGCTGGAAGGCGACTGCACGATCTACACCAGCCAGCCTGCGGTCACCTACGGCAACCTGTCTGCGGCCAGCGCCTACTTCCTGTCCCGTACCACGCTGGCCTGGCCCGGTGTGCCGGCCGCGGGCAGCTACAAGCTGTACTACGCAGCCAATGGCGGACTCGGTTCGAGCCCGTCGGGCGTGACCGGCGCCGACGGCAGCATGAACCTGGCCGCGAGCCCGCTGCCGCAGGCGCTGCGCGACACATTCCCGCATCTGGCCGGCGCCACCGGCCTCGCGCTGTCGGCAAGCGACGCCACGAAGGCGGCAACGATGGCGAGCTACCAGTTCGCGATCGCCCAGTTCGACGGCGCCGGCAAGCTGGTGCAGGTGACTTCGCTGCAGAACGCCGGCATGCTCGACGACGTCTTCGCGGTCAACGCGGCGAATGCAAAGCTGGGCGCGAGCTTCAATGCGGCCGGCGTGCCGACCTTCCGCGTGTGGGCGCCGACCGCCAAGCAGGTCGCATTGAACGTCTATCCGGATGCGGCGGCCACCGCCACCACCCAGGTCCCGATGCGCCTCGATCCGGCCAGCGGCGTCTGGAGCTACACCGCGCCGGACGCCGGCTGGACCAACAAGGCTTATTACACCTACACGGTGAAGGTGCTGTCGCGCTGGGCCAACAACACCCTCGTCACCAACACCGTCACCGATCCGTACTCGGTGAGCCTGAACGCGGGCAGCACGCGCAGCTTCCTGGCCAACCTGGCCGACGCGAAGATGAAGCCGCGCGGCTGGGACGCGCAGCGCATCCCGCAGCTCGCGCACCCGACCGACATCGCGCTCTACGAGCTTCACGTGCGCGACTTCAGCGCGAGCGACGATTCGGTGCCGGCGGCGCAGCGCGGCAAGTACCTCGCGTTTGCGCAGCAGAACTCGCGCGGCATGCGCCACCTGAAGTCGCTCGCCAGGGCCGGCCTGACCCACGTGCACCTGCTGCCGGCCTTCGATTTCGCCAGCGTCAGCGAGACCGGCTGCGTCACGCCGTCAGTGCCCGATGCAGGGCCGGATTCGGAAGCGCAGCAGGCGGCGATCGACGCGGTGAAGGACAGCGACTGCTTCAACTGGGGCTACGACCCGGTCCACTACAATGCGCCGGAAGGCAGCTACGCCTCGAACGCGGACGATGGCGCGGTGCGCGTCCGCGAATTCCGCGAGATGGTGCAGGGCCTGCACGACGCCGGCCTGCGCGTGACCATGGACGTGGTCTTCAACCACACCAGCGCCTCGCAGCAGGGCCCCCTGTCGGTGCTCGACAAGATCGTCCCGGCCTACTACTACCGCCTGCGCCAGGACGGCAGCAACCTGAACGACAGCTGCTGCGCCGACACCGCCGCCGAACACGCGATGATGGGCAAGCTGATGATCGATTCGGTGTCGCTGTGGGCCAGCGAATACAAGGTCGACAGCTTCCGCTTCGACATCATGGGCTTCGCGCCGCTCGAGCTGATGAAACGCTTGCAGGTGGCGGTCAACCGCGCCGCCGGCCGCGAGATCTACCTGTACGGCGAAGCCTGGAACTTCGGCGCGGTCGGCAACGATCAGCGCTTCGTGCAGGCGCGCCAGGCGAACATGTTCGGCACCGGCATCGGCTCCTTCAACGACCGCCTGCGCGATTCGGTGCGCGGCGGCGGCTGCTGCGACAGCGGCGAGAACCTGGTGTCGCAGCAGGGCTTCATCAACGGCGCCTACCTCGACCCGAACGCGCGCGCCAACCAGTCGCAGGACGATTTGCTGCGCCTGGCGGACCTGGTGCGCGTCGGCCTGTCCGGCACCCTGCGCGACTACCGCTTCCTTGATCGTTTCGGCTCGACGCGGACCAACGCCGAGATCGACTACTTCGGCCAGCAGGCCGGGTTCGCGGCGCAACCGTCCGAGACCATCAACTACATCGAGGCCCACGACAACCAGACGCTGTTCGACATCAACGCCATGCGCCTGCCGCAGGATACGCCGCTGGCCGATCGCGTGCGGGTGCAGAACCTGGGTGCGGCGGTGGTGCTGCTGGCGCAGGGCATCCCCTTCATTCACGCGGGCCAGGAAATCCTGCGTTCCAAGTCGCTCGACCGTGACAGCTACAACGCGGGCGACTGGTTCAACCGCCTCGATTACTCCTATGCGTCGAACAACTTCGGCGTCGGCCTGCCGGGCGGCTCGAACAGCGACAACTGGAGCCTGATGGCGCCCGTGCTGGCCAATCCGCTGATCAAGCCCGACACGCAGGCGATCCAGGCGGCCAGGTCGGTCTTCGAGGACCTGCTGCGGATCCGCAGCGACAGCAGCCTGTTCCGCCTGCGCAGCGCGCAGGACGTGCAGGAGCGCCTGCGCTTCTACAACACCGGCCCGGGCCAGGTGCCCGGCCTGGTGGTGATGCACATCGACGCGGAAAAGCCGAGGAGCTATCCGGATGCGCGTTATCGCAGCGTGGCGGTATTGTTCAACGTGGACAAGCAGGCCAGGACGATCGCCGTGCCGGAACTGAAGGGGCGCAAGTTCAAGCTGCACCAGGTGCAGGTCGCCTCGAACGACCCGGTGGTTAAGGCCTCCAGCTACGTCGATGCGGACGGCAGCTTCACGATCCCGGCGCGCACGGCGGCGGTGTTCGTCGAGAAGGGGGCGAACCGCGGCGACGATTAGTAGAAAGAAAAAAGGCCAGGATGTCCTGGCCTTTTCGCTGGCGGCACTGGTGAAAAATCGCGGGCTTACTGGCCCATGCGCGCTTCTTCGATATCGGCCCCGGTCGCGGTGCCGGCGCGGCTGCTGCTCGGGCCTTTCTTGCGCAGATTGCTGCCGACCATGACGCCATCGTCGTTCCTGGCCCGAGGCTCGCGCGGTGCGGAAGGATCATGGGCGCAGCCGCCCAGCAGGGTGCACGCCACGGCGGCCAACATCAACTTCTTCATATTATCCAGCTCCATTTTCATGTGGGTGTAAGACCCGAAGATTGTAGAGCCGCCGGCGCCGGAACAGGGCGGTTTTTCGCCGGCGATGGTCAGATTACCCTTGGCGGATGCGTCTAGGCGAGCGTCACTTCGAGTCCCTCGAAGGCCAGGTGCACGGCAAGCGTACCGAGGCGGTCGCGGTGGCGCGCCAGCACGTCGGCAAACGCCGCTTCCAGGTCGTCGTCGCTGCGGGTCGGCTCGTGATGGGTGCAGTACAGGTTCCTGGCGCCGACGCGCAGCGCCATCTCGATGGCGGCGTCGAACGTGCCGTGGCCCCAGCCGGCCTTGGACGGATATTCCTCGCGCGTGTACGAGCAGTCGACGATCAAGGCGTCGACGCCGCGCATGGCGGCGTCGATGGCGTCCTGGCGCCCCAGCAGGTGGGCCTCGCAGGCGTCGAACGCCGGGTCGCCGGGTGCATAGGGGTTGTGCCAGGGTTCGTGGTCGCCGGTGAAGAACAGCGAGCGCCCATTGCAGGTGATGCGGTAGCCCAGGTTGGTCACCGGATGGTTCATGACCACGTTGTCCACGACCGTGTCGCCGACCGCGATCGGCGTCCCAATGTCGAGGGTGCGGTATTCGATGGTGGCGGCCATCTGGGTTTCGCTGACCGGGAAGTAGCTGTTCTGCAGCTGCACGCCCATGACGTGCTCGATGCCCTGGTTCGTGACCGGGTCATAGGCGCCGTGCAGGCGCACCCGGCTGCCCTTGATGAAGAGCGGCGTGAAGAAGGGCAGGCCGTGGATGTGGTCCCAGTGGCTGTGGGTGATGAAGATGTTGGCCGTGATCGACCCTTGCGACAGCTTGCCGAGCAGGTGCTGGGCCAGCGGGAACAGGCCGGTGCCGCCGTCGAGGATGATCAGGGTATCGTCGTCGCCGCGGACTTCGATGCAGGTGGTGTTGCCGCCATAACGCGCGGTACGCGGACCTGGGGACGGAATCGATCCCCGCACCCCCCAGAAACGAAATTTCATCTGATCTCTACTCCCAGCCGGACGACTAATTATTGTTATGAAACAACGGCCATGATAGCCATTTTGTCGTGTCCTTTGGCTGAAATTTTGTAAATATCCGGACGAGCATATACAGGCGGGTCCAAGGAAGCTACACTTCCGAGAAATTACCTAGCGGCAAAATTGCTTCTGACAAGAGCGTTGCCAAGTCACCATCATGCAAGAGCTGAATCCCTCACAAATCGCGCAACGCCTGCACCAGCTTACCGAAGTCAGCGTGGCGCTCGGGGATACGCACGACACCGCCGCGCTGCTCGACCGCATCCTGCGCGTGGCCAAGCACATGACCGACGCCGACGGCGGCACCCTGTACCGTCCGAGCGAAGACCGGCGCAGCCTGTGCTACCACATCTCGATCAACGACACCCTCGACATCTACCAGGGCGGAGTCAGCGGACGGCCGATCGACATCGCGCCGGTGCCGCTGTGCGACAGCTACGGCAACAAGAACCTGGCCTCGGTCGCCGCCTACGCCGCCAACTTCAACCAGTCGGTGAACATCGAGGACGTCTACAAGGCCGACGTGTTCAACTTCTCGGGCATGCGTTCCTTCGACGCGGCCTTCGGCTACCACTCGCAATCCTTCCTGACGGTGCCGATGACCGACCATGAAGGCGAGCTGCTGGGCGTGCTCCAGCTGATCAACGCCAGGGACCCGCAGACCGGCGCCATCCGCGCCTTTTCCCAGACCGACCAGCGCTTCATCGAGGCGCTCGCGACCCAGGCCGCGGTGGCGCTCACCAACCAGCTGCTGATCGCCCAGCTCGAGAACCTGCTGGAAGCGCTGGTCAACCTGATCAACATCGGCATCGACGAGAAATCGCCCTACACCGGCCGCCACTGCCAGTTCGTGCCGGAGCTGACCATGATGCTGGCCGAGGCGGTGCACGCGACAAGCGAGGGCCCGATGGCGGCCTTCCGCATGACCGACGCCGACCGCAAGGAGCTGTGGCTGGCGGGCCTGCTGCACGACTGCGGCAAGATCACCACGCCCGTGCACATCGTCGACAAGGCGACCAAGCTGGAAACCATCTTCGACCGCATCCACCTGGTCGACACCCGCTTCGAAGTGCTGCTGCGCGATGCCGAGATCCGCGCGCTGCGCGCCAAGTGCGAGCCGGGCGCGATTCACGCGGCGATCGACGACCGCCTGGCGCAAGACCAGGCCCGCATCAGCGCCGACCGCGAATTCCTGCGCCGCGCCAACGTCGGCGGCGAAGGCATGTCGCCCGACGACCAGGAGCGCGTGCGCCGCATCGCCCGCACCCGCTGGACCGGGCCGGACGGCCGCGAGCAGGACTTCCTCAGCGAGAACGAGGTCTTCAACCTGACCGTGCGCTTCGGCACCCTGACCGACGCCGAGCGCAAGATCATCAACAACCACATCGACGTCACGATCCGCATGCTCGAGTCGCTGCCCTGGCCCAAGCACCTCAGGAACGTGCCGGAATACGCGGGCGGCCACCACGAGCGCGTGGACGGCAAGGGCTATCCGCGCGGCCTCACGCGCGAGCAGATGTCGGTGCAGGCGCGCATCATGGCGATCGCCGACATTTTCGAAGCGCTCACCGCGGCCGACCGGCCCTACAAGAAGGGGAAAGTGTTGTCCGAATCGCTGCACATCCTGGGCCGCTTCGCCCTCAATGGCCACATCGACCCGGACCTGTTCGACATCTTCGTGCGCAACCGCGTCTACCTGCAGTTCGCGCACAAGAACATGGACGCCCACCAGATCGACGAGGTGGACGAGTCGGCGATTCCGGGCTACCGGCCGTAAGCCGGCGCCAGATGAAGCGCTTGCGACAGGCGGTTTCCAGGTACGGCGCGCGCTGGGCGCTCGGGCTGCTGCTGACGCTCGCCGCGGTGCTGTACGCCAGGGGCGACTGGAGCAGCCATGCCATCGAGCGCCAGGACACGATCATCTCGGACATGCGCATGCGGCTCGAGCCCTTCGCGCTCGAGCCGGGCATCGTGATCGTCGACATCGACAGCAAGAGCCTGAGCGAAGTCGGGCGCTTCCCCTGGAGCCGCAACGTGATGGCGAAGCTGGTCGAGCAGCTCACGCGCCATTACGAAGTCAGCGCGGTGGGCTTCGACGTGTCCTTCCCCGAACCCGACACCAGTTCCGGCTACGACGTGCTGGCGCGGCTGGCCGAGCGTGAACTGAAAGCCATCCCCGCGCTCAAGGACCAACTGGGGCGCCTGAAACCCGCCCTCGACTACGACGGCATGTTCGCCGAGGCGCTGCGCGGCCAGCCCGTGGTGCTGGGCTTTAACCTCTCCGACAGCCAGCGCAAGGGTGTGCTGCCGGAACCGGCCTTCACCACCGACTTCCTGAACGGGCGCGAGGGACTGGCCTACACCTACAAGGGCTATGAAGCGAATATCGCGCGCCTGCAGGAAGCGGCCGCCGGCGCCGGCGTGTTCACCGCGCTGACCGATCCCGACGGCCTGGTGCGCTCTTCGCCGGTCCTGTTCCGGGTCGGCGACGGCTACTACCCCTCGCTGTCGGCGGCGACCCTGTACACCGCACTGGGCGCCAGCGCTATCAAGCCCAAACTGGACGGCACGGTGGACACCCTGTCGCAGGCGGACCGCGCCGCCTCCGCCTTCGACACCATGCAGATGTGGGTCGACCGCAAGCCGGTGTCCTTCCCTGTAGGCGAGGGGATGACCGCCACCGTCCAGTTCCGCGGACCCGGCGGGCCGCAGGGCGGCGCCTTCCGCTACGTGTCGGCAAGCGACGTGCTCGCGGGGCGCGTGGCCAAGGAGGTGCTCGAGGGGACCATCGTCCTGGTCGGCACCACCGCGCCCGGCCTGCAGGACCTGCGCGCCACGCCGGTGAATGCCGAATACCCCGGGGTCGAGATCCACGCCAACATGATCAAGTCGATGCTGGACGGCCGCTTCAAGGTCCGGCCCTGGTGGGCGCCGATGGCGGAGGCGATCCTGGCGGGCGCGATCGGCGTCACGCTGGCCCTGCTGCTGGCCGTGCTCAGCCCCGCCCGGTCGGTGCTGCTGGCGGCCTGCGCCTTCGTCGCCTGCGCCGGCTTCAACTACCTCATGTACAGCCGCTACGACGTCATCCTGAACGTCTTCGTCTGCCTGTTTCTCACCGCCACCCTGTTCGTGCTGAACCTGGCCTGGGGCTGGTTCTTCGAGGTGCGCAAGGGCAGGGCGCTGGTCTCGCGCTTC
>Ga0308164_10005568_pt1 | contig 10081 bp, 8 predicted proteins | sample PhyTR2_FD_201031 | JGI IMG/M metagenome (GOLD analysis project Ga0308164, IMG submission 201031) | Phyllosphere microbial communities from UC Gill Tract Community Farm, Albany, California, United States - DLSLT.R2 | ecosystem: Host-associated > Plants > Phyllosphere > Unclassified | place: USA... | reverse complement strand
TTGGGGTGAAAAAGGTTACTCTACTTTGGAGCGTACCGGCACTCGCCCTACCTTAGAGGTTAACGGAATTTGGAGCGGTTACATAGGAGAGGGCGCTAAAACCGTGTTGCCAAGCAAAGCGAACGCCAAAATTTCTATGCGTTTGGTGCCAAATCAAAGTTCGGAAGAAATTGCTGAAATTTTCACTAAACATTTTGAAAGCATTGCTCCTAAAAATGTCAAGGTTAAAGTTACCCCTCATCACGGTGGCGAGCCTGTTGTAACGCCTACGGATAGCGTGGCTTATCGCGCTGCCGAAAAGGCGATTGAAGATAGTTTCGGTAAGAAGGCAATTCCAACCCGCGGTGGTGGTAGTATTCCTATCGTTGCTTTATTTGAGGATGTATTAGGAATTAAATCTGTTCTTTTCGGTTTTGGACTGGATAGCGATGCTTTACACTCGCCAAACGAAAAATACGATATTTACAATTACTATAAGGGAATCGAAACTTTGCCTTTGTTTCATAAATACTACGCAGAATTAAGTAAGTAAGTTTTTGCTAAATCTTCTAATCCCTGTTTGGCTGGTCTAAACAGGGATTTTTTTGTTAATGGAGGTTCGGTTCTTCATCGGTTTCAATTCCGACGGTTGCATGCAGCGCTTATTTCGCCAGCGGTTTAAAATCGGTACCAATTACGCTGAAATCGGGGCTATTCTTGCTTTCAGTTTATAAATTGTAAAGGATTTTTACCGTAACCACCGAATTACGATATACTAACTATCTGTTCCTCAAAATCCTCAATCGTCAACATCCCGATTTTCGACCGCCGCCTTTTGTAGAAAAACAAACACTATAAAAAGGGCTTTCGTAAGCCCATCGATTTTTTTAGCACAAATTTTTTCCTAAATTGTCGCCATGAAATACATATTCTCATCTCTTTTACTTTTAGCAGGATTTACCTCTTTTGCCCAAAGTACTAAAACGATTAATCAATCGGGAAATCCTATTTTTAGCGGTTGGTATGCAGATCCTGAAGCCGCAGTTTTTGATAATAAGTATTGGGTTTATCCAACCTATTCAGCAAAATATCGCGAGCAGGTTTTTCTTGATGCATTCTCATCAAATGATTTGGTAAAATGGACAAAGCATCCTCATGTATTAGATACTGCAGCGATAAAATGGGCGAACAAAGCAATGTGGGCACCCGCAATTGTAGAAAAAGACAAAAAATACTACTTGTTTTTTGGTGCTAATGACATTCAAAGCGATAACGAAGTTGGAGGAATAGGTGTTGCTGTCGCCGATAAACCTGAAGGACCCTTTAAAGATCATTTAGGGAAGCCACTTGTAGATAAATTTCATAATGGCGCACAACCTATTGATCAGTTTGTGTTTAAAGATAAAGACGGGCAGTATTATTTGATATATGGTGGATGGCGTCATTGTAATATTGCTAAATTAAATAAGGATTTTACAGGTTTCGTGCCGTTCGAAGACGGAACGACCTTTAAAGAAATTACGCCCGATAAGTATGTAGAAGGGCCTTATATGTTTATCCGAAACGGAAAATACTACTTTATGTGGAGCGAAGGGGGCTGGACAGGCCCTGATTATTCTGTCGCCTATGCCGTTGGTGATTCTCCTTTTGGGCCTTTCAAGAGGGTAGATAAAATTTTAAAGCAAGACCCTACAATTGCAACAGGGGCAGGACACCACTCGATCATCATCAACAAGAAAAAAGATAAATATTATATCGTTTATCATCGCCGCCCTTTAGGAGATAAGGACGGCAATCATCGCGAAACTTGTATTGATGAATTAAATTTCGATAAAGACGGAAACATCCTTCCAGTAAAAATTACAACACAAGGCGTTAAGGCTCAAAAAGTTAAATAAAAAAAGCCTCAGCCGGAATATTTAATTCCGGCTGAATTTAATTTCCTTCTAATATTGGCGTTGCTTGTTTGCTGTTCATGACGCTAAAAGCGTAGCTGCATAAAAGCAACATACAAGCCAAGCCAAACCAGAGCCAGTTATAACCAAAATGCCTGGCAATAAAGAAACCTGCAAGCGGACCGATTACTTGAGCAAATGACCAGCTTAAAGTGTAACCTGCAGCATATAAGCCACGGTTATGTTCGTTACTTCTGCTAATTACAATTGTGTTTATAAAAGGCAAGGCAAACATTTCGCCGCCTGTAAATATAATGATGGTAATTACTGCCGCCGCTAAGTGGAAGCTAACAGGGGCGCTTAAAATCAAATATGAAGCGGCAAACAGGATGGAGCCGATAACGATAAAGTACATCGGTGAGCGTTTCTTCTCAATTTTATTAATCATTATCATTTCAAAAAGTGCGATTATTGCTCCGTTTAAGCCTATAATAATACCGATTGCAAATTCATCAATATGCCATTGTTCCTTAAAAAATACCGGAACAACTCTAAACATTAAAAATGCACAGGTAATAAAAACCGTTGTTAATAGGATAAATTTGATGTAAAAAGGATCTTGCCAGGGCTTGGTGATTACCATATTTTCGGCCTTAGCTTTTGCCTGTTTCATAAAATCTTTAACCCTTGGCAAAAAAGACAGGATCAAAATGCCAACAACAATGCTTACTCCACCCTCTACAACAAACAACAGTTTATAGTTTATCGATGCGATAATTCCTGCTAAGCTTATACCTACCGACCAGCCAATATTTACCGCCAATCTGTTTAGGGAATAGGAACGGGTGATGGTTTCCGGAGCAGCATAGTGGGCAACAGCAGTAAAGTTAGCAGGACGAAAAGCCTCAGAAAAAAAGCTGATGATAACCGCTAGAATACACAAGGTTGAAAAGTGAGCTATTGTAGAAAATAAAATAAACAACAACCCACCGATTATAGAAGAAAAGATTTGGACCGGTCTAAACCCGACAATATCGGTCAGCTTTCCGCCGATTGCTGAACCTAAAATAGAACCCACGCCGAATAAAGTGATGATTAAGCCGGCGTCCATTTCCGAACGATGTAGACTTTGCGTAACATATAAGCCCATAAACGGAACGGCCATGCTTCCGCAACGATTAAACATCATTACAATACTCAAAAGCCAGGTTTCCCGGCTCAATCCGCTGAAAGAAGTTTTGTAAGTGTTGTAAATAAGCTTAAACATTATATTGGTTTGGTTTGCGAACTTACCAAAAACAAAAAGAAATAATCTTAACCGACAGATAAAAAAACTAATTAACCTTAAAGTTAAACATTCAGATTTTTTATCAAATTTGTACCCGAAACCACGCAAATGCCGCCAATAAAAAAGAAACCTGTCGCAAAGAGAACGCCGGTCCGCAGAAAAAAAGCCAAACCTTTTCCTACACAATGGAAGGTTGCTATTGCAGGACTGGTATTAATTTTACTTTCACCGTTTTATTATGGATATGTGGTGAAAGGCTTCGTTGCCACTTGGCGTTGGGTTAAAGATTTCGGGCAAGACCCTAGTTACCGAACCTACGAAAGCTTCAATATTAAAATCCCCAAAAATTATTCAATACATGGGATAGACGTTTCTTATTACCAAGATAAAATAAACTGGCCGAAAGTGAAATTAATGAAAGATGATGATGTTAGCATTCGCTTTGCATTTATTAAAGCAACTGAAGGCATAATGCAGGTTGACCCTTATTTCCGGCGAAACTGGCGGGAGGCGCCAAAAGCCGGAATCATTTGTGGCGCTTACCATTTTTTTAGGCCGAAACGTGATGGTAAAACTCAAGCTAAGTTTTTTCTTCAGGTTGTTAACATTGAGAAAGGTGATTTACCTCCTGTTGTTGATGTTGAGGCACTTGATGGTATTTCGCCTTTGAAAATGAGGGCAGAGCTTTCTGATTTTCTTAATTATGTAGAACTTAAAACCAACGTGCGCCCCATTATTTACACAGGTCTGAAGTTTTATGAAGATTATCTTGAAGGTAATTTTGATGAATATCCACTTTGGATTGCGCATTACTACCAGCCAAAACTGAGATTAGACAAAAGCAGATGGAAATTTTGGCAGCATTCTGATAAAGCAAAAATTAATGGTATCGGCCACGTTGTAGATTTTAATGCTTTTAACGGCGATAGTACAGCACTTGCAGATTTGTTGGTGCGTTAAGGTTCATTCGTTCAGGGTACATCAGTAATTTGATTTGCAAACTGACTAATTTCCAAATTAACCAAGTACCATTGGTCTAAACCGTCCAACTTTCACATTGCTCAAGGAAAAATTCATCGGCTTCGGCACCGATACCCGGGGTTTCAGGAATATCTAAAAAATAACCGTCATAAGTCAACCCATCCACAGCCGGATCAACTAAGTGGCCAAGCAAGGCGGTATCTAAATCAAAAAACACAACGTTAGGGCTTGCCAGAGCAAAATGAAGATTAGCACTCAGCGCAATTCTACTTTCGAGCATACTTCCAATCATACATTTTACACCCGTCTGCAAAGCCTCTTCATGAATTTTCTGCGCTTCTAAAATTCCGCCCGATTTCGAAAATTTAATGTTTAGGTAGGTTGTAGATTGGCTGTTGATTAACTTTCGAGCATCATGATGGTTGTAGCAGCTTTCATCTGCCATTAACTTAATTGGCGAATTTACATTAAGTTCAGGCAATTTATCATCATACCAAGTTCTCATCGGCTGTTCACAAAATTCGATATTGTATTTTTCCAACTCCCCTAAAGCAAATAATGCATCGTCAAAACTCCACCCTTGGTTTGCATCTAATCGCAAAGTCATTTCTTCGCCAACTGCCTCGCGAATGCATTTCACACGTTCAATATCATCATGAACTTGTTTTCCAAGCTTTATCTTTAAAATCCGACAGCCTTTCCCTTTGTATTTTAAAGCTGTATTGGCCATGCCTTCCGGCGTGTCGATGCCGATAGTCATATCGGTTTCGATGGTACGCTTTGTTCCGCCTAAAAACTTATAAAGGGGTAAGCCTGCATTTTTTGCTGCGATATCGAATAAAGCCATATCGAAGGCACTTTTTATCGTATTGTTATGGTCGGCATAACCCAACAAGTCATTCATCCTTTCAGGAATTTCCAAAGGATTTTTCCCTTTTAAAATTGCTGCAAAATCTTTGGCCATAGCAATACAGGTTTCCTGCGTTTCGCCGACGATCATTGGGAAAGCAGAGCATTCACCGATGCCATGAATACCCGAATCCGTGTAAATTCTTATCAACACATTCTGAGCGAAATGCATGGTTCCTGTTGCGATAACGAAGGGTTCCATCGGGATACTAAAGCGAAATATTTCGGTATGTGTGATTTTCATGGTGCGTTTCGGATTTAATATCTAAAGTATAAAAACAAAACTAAAACCAAATAGCATTGTAGATAATTTATAGCTTTATAGTTTTAATTCTCATACCGAAAGTCCATGTCAAACTCACATTCAGAACCTAATAGTTTAATCAACGCGTCCTCACCTTATCTGTTGCAACATGCTTATAATCCTGTTCAATGGTACGAGTGGGGCGCCGACGCTTTAGCGAAAGCTAAAACTGAAAATAAGTTGATTTTGGTAAGTATTGGCTATTCTGCCTGCCATTGGTGCCATGTTATGGAACGTGAAAGCTTCGAAAATCATGAGGTTGCCGAAGTTATGAATCGTCATTTTATTTGTATAAAAGTAGATAGGGAAGAAAGACCTGATATCGACCAGATTTACATGTATGCCGTCCAACTAATGACCGGAAGTGGTGGCTGGCCTCTGAATTGCATTTGCTTGCCCGATCAACGTCCTGTATACGGTGGAACTTACTTTAGAAAAAACGACTGGATTAATATTCTTGAAAATGTTGCGGCCTTATGGACGAATGAACCTGATAAGGCGATTCAATATGCAGAACGGCTAACATCGGGCATCCGCGACAGCGAAAAAATAATTGCCGTTGACATAAAGGAAAGCTACTCAGACGCAGATTTAACCGAAATTGTAGATCCTTGGAAACGCCATTTCGATATTGCCTTTGGAGGGTATAACCGTGCACCTAAATTTCCCCTACCCAACAATTGGATTTTTTTACTGCGTTACGGCTTTCTCAACGATAATGAATCTGTTTTTACCGCTGTTTGCCAAACTTTAGAGGAAATGGCCCGAGGCGGAATTTACGACCAGATTCGCGGTGGTTTTGCCCGATATGCTGTAGATGATAAATGGCATGTTCCGCACTTCGAGAAAATGCTTTACGATAATGCACAATTGATTAGTTTGTATGCCGAAGCTTATCAATGCACAAAGTTCGATTCATTTAAACAAATAATAATTGAAACAATTGATTGGGTCTTTGATGAAATGACATCGCCCGAAGGATTGTTTTACTCGGCGCTGGATGCCGATAGCGAAGGGGTTGAAGGTAAGTTTTATGTTTGGGATAAATCAGAATTTGATGAGATTCTGGGCGACGACGCAAGTGTAATCGGAGCATATTACAACATTACTGAAGATGGAAATTGGGAAGAGGAGCAAACAAATATACTGCGGAAAACCATTTCGGATGATGATCTAATTGCAAAATATAATATTGATGCAGAAACGCTTTACGACAAAATAAGATCTGCCAAGGCAAAATTGCTTTCGGTAAGGAGTAAGAGAATCAGACCGGGTTTGGATGATAAGTGTTTAACCGCCTGGAATGCGATGATGATAAAAGGGCTTGCAGACGCCGCAACGGTGCTAAACCATGATGTCTATTACAAAAGCGCATCGAAAGCTACAAACCTGATACTAAACAATTTGAAAAGTGAAAACGGTGGTTTGTATCGCAACTATAAAAACGGAAAGTCTTCTATAGCAGGTTTTTTAGATGATTATGCATTCTTAATTGATGCGTTGATTGCCTTATATGAATATGATTTCGATGAAAGATGGTTAGATGAGGCCAAAACCTTCACCGATTATGTGTTGGCGAATTTTACAGATGCTGATTCGCCAATGTTTTTCTACACCTCAGCAGAAAGCGAAAGTTTGATTGCCCGAAAACATGAGGTGATGGATAACGTAATACCGGCTGCAAACTCTGTAATGGCACAAAATCTTAAAAAGTTAGGCTTACTTTACGATTTGGAAAGTTATCTTGAAAAGGCGGCCGAAATGCTTGCCGCGGTTCATCCAAAAATAAAAACTTATGGCTCGGCTTATTCAAATTGGGCAATTCAGTTGCTAAATGAGGTTTACGGAATCAATGAAATTGCTGTAACTGGTTTAGAAAGCGATGTTATTAAGTTAGAATTAAGCAATCATTACATTCCAAATAAAATTACATTAGGCGGAACAAAAAGTAGCTTACCCTTGTTAGATGGTAAGCAAAGCAATGAAACAAAAGTTTATATTTGCCGAAATAAAGTATGCCAGTTGCCGGTTAAAACTGTTGAGGAAGCATTAGAATATTTACAATAAAACAATCTGAATGAATATTTCACAAAACTCAGTAGTTGCATTAACTTATGAATTGCATACTACTAATGAAGAAGGACAACAAGTTTTTGTTGAAAAAGCTGATGAGCAAAATCCTTTAGTATTTTTATACGGCGTGGGTATGATGTTGCCTAAATTCGAGGAACACTTAACCGGCCTAAAAACAGGCGACGACTATAGCTTTGAATTATCTGCTGCTGATGGTTACGGAGAATTAGATCCGGGTGCGTTTGCAGATTTGCCTAAATCTATGTTTACAGAAGCCGGTGGAGAAGTTCCGAACGTTGGCGATGTTATTCCTTTACAAGATAATCAGGGAAATCAGTTCAGGGCCGGTGTTACCGCTGTGCATGAAGAAACTGTAGCTGTAGATTTAAACCATCCAATGGCCGGGAAAAACTTGATGTTCGCAGGTACCATTCTAAATGTTCGTGAAGCTACACAAGATGAGTTGGCTCATGGTCATGCTCACGGTGTTGATGGCCATTCTGGTCACTAGTTTAAAGGTCATTTAAAAAAATATAAGCCTCGGATTAATTTCTGAGGCTTTTTTGTTAATCCCTAAATACATAATCAAGACTTAGTGAAAATCCAGGTAGTATTAACGTAGTCACCTCTTCGCCTGTTGTTAACAGTTTGCTCGGTTCAAAGTTGCCTGCATTATCAAGAACATACCTAAAAAAAATCTTCTGCAAAGAACTTACACTCCGATATTCCTTTACGCCGGCGTCCTCGTAAACCTCAAATTTATTAACAAGTTGTTTTTTAACATTTCCGGGTGATAAAATTTCAACAACAATATCAGGCATACCAATACATCCGCGTTTATCCAACTTCTTCTGATCGCAAATTGCAACAATATTGGGCTGAACTACAGTAAAAACGTCTTTGTAATTCTGGGGGTTTTTTGCTAATCTGACATCGAAAGGAGCGGTGTATACTTCGCCCCAAAGCCATTCAACTTGTTATAGATTGGATTGTATATTCTTCCAAGAATTCTTTGATGAATCCTGGAAGGAGCAGGACTCATTTTAACCAAATGGCTTTTATTATTTCTAAACGCTCATCAAAGGCAAAGCGCATGCAATCTTCATAGCTGTAACTTGCCGAAAAATCATTTTCATTTATTCTTTCGATTAATGTAAGCTCTTCTTCAGTTGGACATCGCCTTGTTTTTATCTAAAAACCTAGAAGATACAGACAATAAAGCATTCAAGAATATAGTTGAGCTTTACAATCCTTTAAAAAGCAAACTTCAGCCTCACTCCACCATTAGTCAGATTAAGTTTGTCGCCGGAAAACGTCTTCATCGGAACCCTTAAAAATGGCTCGACAGCAAAGTTGTTTTTCTTGGAAATTTTCTGTTTGTATCCTAACGAAAAATTATAGAAACCAATTAATTTATCGGTAGTGGCGGATTCATTTTGCGGTTCGGAAACTTTTTCTGTAACGATCAGCATTTTTTGCTCGGTAATGCCGTAAGTGTTTGCTACAGAAGTGTTTTGTGCCCTGCTTACAATGTAATTCTTTTCTTGTCTGTTATCCGTAACAGCAAGGGCAGAAACACCGACGCCGGTGTAAAATTTATTGCTGATTTTATATTTAAGTTCTACAGGAATATTAATTCCTCTAACATTTGCATTTATAGATTGAAGACTTTTTGATGCACTGGAATAAGCGACAGCATTCGAACCAGATGCTAAGCTGGCAGCAGCATTACCCGTGCTTCCCATCGAAGATGAAGGGTTGCTGGTTGTACTTAATGATGCGTAGGCAATGCCCGAATTAATCGACAGCTTATCGGCAAGGTTATATGACAGCGAAAACCCATAATTCATTTTTACTTTATTATCATTTCCCATTGATGGTGCCACGAAAACACCCGGTTCCCATTTTGTTGTGTTGTTGCTTTTCGACGTTTTCGCCAGGCTGCTTTTGTGGCTATCTTGTTCTAAAAGCTGTTCAAAAGTTAGCGTGGGTTGCGGCGCTCTTTTCTTTTCGAGCTTAGGCTGATTCAACACAGCACTCCCAGCGATTCTTTCGGAATAAATTCCTATGGATAATTCAGTCTTGCTCGTCAAAGCGTTTAAAGTAAGAAAATCGTTCGATTTGCCCTGAGTTGTGTTGAAAACGCGTACTGTAACAACTTTACCTGCAGCAAAGTTTTGGGAACTTTTTTCGCTCAAACTGTAATCCGAATTTCGATGAGCTGATGGAGTTTTATTTTCTAGAGATGATAACTTGTTAGGCTCACTAACATCTGATTCCTCTTTGAGCGATGGTTCTGCATCTGAATTTCCTTCTTGCTTGATAATGGGCTTGGAGGTTTGTACAACAACGTTCTGGTTGTTTGATTGATGATTTTGTAAGAAAAAGATGCTGCCAATAACTAAAATTATTGCAGCGGCAGACCATAAAGGCCAATAAACGAAACCGCGTCGTTTTTTTTCTTCAGGCGCAGAGAAACGTTCCCAGGCACCCGGAGTGTATGCTTCTTCGTGTGCATGAAGACTATCTTTTATATGGTCAATTAATTCTTTATCCATTTTTCTCATACGAATTAACCAGTGTTTTTAAATACAGTGTTCGCAGCTTATTTTTTGCCCGGGTTAAATAAACCCTGCTCGAACTTTCGGGTAT
>Ga0308164_10005556_pt1 | contig 10097 bp, 8 predicted proteins | sample PhyTR2_FD_201031 | JGI IMG/M metagenome (GOLD analysis project Ga0308164, IMG submission 201031) | Phyllosphere microbial communities from UC Gill Tract Community Farm, Albany, California, United States - DLSLT.R2 | ecosystem: Host-associated > Plants > Phyllosphere > Unclassified | place: USA... | reverse complement strand
CATCGAGAACCTGCAGCGCAACCAGCTCACCGCGCGCGAAATTGCCGATTACATTGGCCGCGAACTGGCCAAAGGCATTCGGCACGGCGAGATTGCGAAGTCCATTGGCAAGTCGCCTTCTTTCGTCACGCAGCACATCACCCTGCTGGACTTGCCGGAACCCATCGCGCAGGCGTTCAATGCGGGCCGCGCCAAGGACGTCACCGTGGTCAATGAGCTGGTGACGGCTTACAAGAAAAATCCGAACGAGGTGGCGGACTGGCTGGAAGACAACGAACGGCAGGACATCACGCGCACCGCCGTCAAGCTGCTGCGCGAATTCCTGGAAGAAAAGCGCTATCAGACGGAGGTTTTCAGCGACATGACACGGCGCAGCGATGGACCAGTCTTGCCGGCTGAAAAAGACAGCGGCACCGAGGCGCAACCCCCGGCCGAACGGTTGGGACGAGCCGTGCTTCAGGTGCGGCATCACCGGCGCCTGGCCCAGCTGCTCTGGCAGCGGCGCCCGGTGGAAAAGGGCTTTGCGTGGCTGAAATATGACGATACAGGCGAGGAAGTCGAGGTGCCTCTCGCCGAGGTCAAACTGGTTGCCCTGCTCTAGCAACCGATCATGCGAACTATGGGCGGCACTAGTGCCTGTTGTCTCGTAACCGTTCCTGAGCAATTATACAAATAACAATTCATGGGAGTCTTCTGATGAAACAACGCCTTCTTGTGATGAATGGACAAAAACTTCTGCAGACGGAGCACGCCGGAGAGTGGAAGGTCGACAAGGTCGAGAAGGCTGTCACCATCCGGCCAGGCATCTATAACCTTTACCTGGCGGCGCCGGCGGATCAAGCACGCTCGCATATCGGCATTGTGCTTCATGCCGATACCGAGTTTGTCTATCAGCAGGTGGGCAAGACGTTTGTGCGACACGAGCGCACCCGGTTTGACCAGGTGCCGACCCCTGGCGCGCCTGTCAGCATCCGGTATCAACATAACAAAGCGGTCGTCGCGGCAGCCACGGTCAAGCTGGGCCGGAACTTATCGCGCTAAAACACCATCAATGGCCTATTGCCGCCGCCAGCATTGTGTTCGCCGCCTAGCCCGATGGCAAGCGGCTCCAGACCACGATGCCGGCGGCCACCAGCGTGATGCAAGCTGCAACCACGTTGAGTACGGCGATCCGGCGCGCATCCTGCAACCGAATGGCTACCCGCGCCAGCGCTGCATCTACCTCGCTCCTGACAGACGCGGCTGCCGTGATGGCCCCTTGCTGCATGAGCGTGGTCATTGTCTCCTTGCTACCGGTCACAGCCGCATGCAGGATGCGGTCAGCCCGGGCCGTGGCATCGGTATGCCAGCGCGACGCCGACGCTTCCAGCTCTTCCTTATACGCATCGAGAAGCGCCTGCTGGGCAACGGCGTTCTCCCGCAGCAGTCGGTCATTGATGGTTTGCAAAACAAGAATCGGGTCGTCGCACCCGATCAGAATGCCGTGCTTTGCTGCCACCTCCGCAATCACCTCGTCCATGCCGTCAACCATTACAGCACCGCCGCCTGGTCCAGGTGGTCAAACAGTTTTCCCTTGATAATCTGCAGACGCTGGCGTGTCATGATCGTTAGGGATGCGGCTGCCAGCGCCTCATCGAAGGTCAGGCGTGCCTGCAGCATGTCGCTCAGATCGCGTCCAAAGGTTTCTTCTTTCAAGGGCGGTATCTGGACAATGGCTGAGACTCTCGACTTGCGGTCCTGGTACGCCTTGAGCTGTTCGAACGACTTGCCTTCATGCTGGACCGGACCCCAATAGGGATTGAGCCAGACGACGAACGAGGCTTCGGCTGGGAACTGTCCGGCCAGTTGCCGGAACCCGTTGACCGTGTCGAGCAGCGCCTGGCCGCCGGTAATGACCGTATGGATCACCAGTTCATGGCCCATCCTCGCCAGCAAGGCAGGGATTTGATTGCTGATCAGGTAATGGGTCAGTGGCACGAAGGCGCTGGCGCCATTGTCGATGATGATGTCGTGCGCCGACGGCGCCATGATCTCGACCAGCGCATCGAAGCGGCGCGGGACGATTTCATCATTTTCCATGAGGGCGATCTGCTGCACATTCAATGCCTGGTAGCCGTGAAAGGTGGCGTTGATCGGATCCGTGTCCAGGCACAAGGTCGGGTGGCCCTTGCTGACCTTGTACTGCGCTAGGAGCGCGGCAATGACGGACTTGCCGACACCGCCCTTGCCTTGCAGGATCATGTGAATTTTGGCCATCACAATAACTCCTCTTTGTTTGGCACCGGGTTGAAGACAAACCCCTGGATCGCGGGCGCTGGCACGATCACTGGTCCTGCAGCCGTCTTACTTTTTGCTTTGGTGGTGTGGGCGGCTTTAGTCCCTAAGGGCGTATTAATACACTGCTTGACGTGCTTGAGGAAGGTCTCGTAGCAAAAATCCACACGACCGGCCTCCCGCATGTTGGCCCAGATCGTCTTCGCGGCAAAACCGGCATGCAATGCCGCTTCGACATCTTTACGCACCGCCATGAATGTCACCAGGTGCCGGTCCCGTAGCTTTCGCGTTGGTTGGTTCACCCATTCTGCTAACTGTTCCGGATAGCTTTTCGCGGGTGGCCGCTTCACTCCAACGTCCTTTGCATTTTTGTTCGTTGCCATCTCGGTTCCTCGCCAACAAAGGTCTATCAAAGTCCGTTTCCGTTCGACCAACCACCATTGCGTGTCATGGTCGTCCGCTAATTTCCATTGAGGTTATATCGAACGCCATTCTTCATGTCGTTGATGCGGATCAGGGTTTAAAACCGATGAACGAGACTATGATCGGGCCTGAATGGCGCTTTCGAAGCGGGCAGGATATGTGAAGTGCGCGAGCGCGAATTTGACTGCAGCCGGTCCCCTGCGGGATGAAAAGCAAAGGGTTGCGACCGATTCGCCTCGTTGGATGATGCGGCGCCCCTACCCCGACGATTATCTCGCGGTGCCTTGATCCGAAGCGCTACGCCGCGGCACTTAAAGTACATGACGTACAGCCATTTGGGCGCGGACATGGGATCGACAGCGATGACGGCTCTTTCGGAGCATGTCCGTTGTGCTGCTGGTGTTTGTTACTTGAGAAGCCCTCTGTGCATCATGATTGCCAAACATGTGCCGATGAAGTCGGTTGAAAAAAGCAACTTCGCCAGTCTGGTCGGCTACCTGTGCGACACCCAGCACAAGGAGGAACGGCTCGGCTGGGTGGCCGTCACCAATTGCAGCAGCACTGCACCAGACGCCGCTGCGCGCGAAGTGCTGGCCACCCAGGCCCGCAATACCCGCGCCAAGTCCGACAAGACCTATCATCTCATTGTCAGCTTTCGCCCGGGCGAACACGTGGAGGAAGCCACCTGCCGGGCAATCGAGGCAAGCCTGTGCGACGGACTCGGGTTCGGAAGCCACCAGCGGGTCAGTGCGCTGCACTACGACACCGACAGCCTGCACCTGCACGTTGCCATCAACAAGATCCATCCGAAGAAGTACACAATTCACAATCCGTATTTCGATCACCCAAAGCTGGGCCAGTTATGCACGGCGCTGGAGCGGGAGCATGGCCTGGCCCCGGACAATCACTGCCCCCGGCAGCGCGGGGCGGCATGCCGGGCAGCGGACATGGAGCGGCATGGCGGACTCGAAAGCCTGCTGGGCTGGATTCGGCGGGTATGCCAAGAGCAACTCTTGGCTGCCCGATCCTGGATCGACCTGCACCAGATGCTTCAGACTCATGGCCTGGCGCTCCACGAGCGCGGCACCGGCTTTGTCGTCATGGCCACCAATGGCACGGCGGTCAAGGCTAGTTCGATCGACCCGTCCTGCTCCCGGCCCAAACTGGAACAGCGGTTGGGTGGCTATATGCCGCCCAATGCAAACCAGACGGTCGCGCCACCAGTAAAGACGTACGCCAAAGCGCCGTTGCCCTGCCCCATGGATACCACCCGGCTCTATGCGCGGTATCGCGAAGCGCAGCAGCAGGCGGGTGCGCGAGGGGCAGCTGCGCGACTGGCAGCCCGTGCTGCGAAGGAACGGCAGGTCGAGGCGGTCATGCAGCATGCCCGGCTCAAACGGGCCGGCATCAAGCTCCTAGCCCCTCCGGGCCTGGCGCGACGCTTGCTCTACCAGGGCGTCAACAAGACGTTGCAGGAACAACTTGGCCGGATCTATCGCCAATATGGCAAGGAGCGCGAGGCAATCACCAGCCGGTATCAGCGCCGCACCTGGGTGGACTGGCTGCGCACGCAAGCGCTTGCCGGAGACCGGGACGCGCTTGGCGCACTGCGCGCACGCAGCGCCGTGCCCCGCTTACCGGGCAACACGATCACCGGCGCCAGGAGGGCGAGCGAGGCATCAGGCGCCATCGCATGCGACAGCATTACCAAGAAGGGGACCATCATTTATCGGTTTGGCCCGACGGCAGTCCGCGACGATGGCGACCGGCTCACCGTGTCGCGCGGCGCCGTCCCGGAAGGATTGCAGGCGGCGTTACGCATGGCGATGCTGCGCTATGGCCCGCTGCTGCATGTGGGCGGCACGGCCAATTTCAGGGACCAGGTAATGCAGGCAGCGGTAGACGCCCGGCTCGCGGTGCGATTCGATGATGCCGTGCTCGACGCCCAGCGTAGAACGCTGCTGGAGCAAGCTGCCATGCGCGTCGGTCAGAGGAGCCCAGCGCAGATGCTCCAGCCTCAGCGCTTCGCACCAGGCAGCCCGGCTCGGGAGGGACCGAGCATGACCCGGACCGGGACAGGGCTGCGACGTGGAAGCGGGCGACATCGGACCGGACCGTAGCGATGCCCGTCAATGGATCCTGTGGCGCGCCATCGGTCGACTGCCTTGACACCCGAAGAATGGTGACTAAGTTATGCCTCCACGTTTTGGCAGGCATGACAGTGGTTCGAAGAGTCGATGCTGATGCAGCGCGGATGTCTTCACGAAGACGGTTGACAATATTTTCATAGGCTCTATAAATTTGATTTCGGCACGCGATGAGTTAAGCCAAATCTGATGTTGCCTTGGCTTGCGCAGCGCTGGGAGACTGGTGGGGCGTCATCAATATGGCACTCGATGCCTGCCAAGGTGATGCCAAAAGGATCCACTGACAGGGGAGACGCAGATGAAGGACCGCTTCAATAATGCAGTCGGACCGCAGGTGCGGACCAGGAAGGCGGGGCGCGGCCGCGTGGTCCCGGCGTTGGTCCTGCTGTCGTTGGGTGGCGGGCTGCAGATGGCGACCCAGTTCTTTGCCGGGCAGTTTCAGTATCAAGCGGCGCTGGGGCCGCACATCGAGCGGATCTATCCCCCCTGGGGCATCCTGCAGTGGGCTGCCAAGTGGCATGCCCATTATCCGGACGCCTTTGTGCAAGCCGGTAGCGCCGGCGTTGTGGTGTCGAGCATTGGCTTGCTGGGCCTGGTAGTGGCCAGAATGGTGACGGCCAACGCTTCGAAGGCGAACCCCTACCTGCACGGGTCAGCCCGCTGGGCCAATATCACGGACATTCAGGCGGCTGGACTCATCCCGCGGCGACGGCCCTTCCTCAACGCGTTCGCTGGCAGGCAGGCAGCGGCCTCTGGCGTGTACGTCGGCGCCTGGCTGGATCGGCATGGCAGGCAGCATTACCTGCGTCACAATGGGCCGGAGCATGTGCTGTGCTATGCGCCTACCCGTTCCGGCAAGGGCGTGGGCCTGGTGGTGCCGACGCTGCTGTCGTGGAGCGAGAGCGTGTTCGTCACGGATTTGAAGGGCGAACTCTGGGCATTGACGGCTGGCTGGCGTCAACGCCATGCAAACAATCGCGTATTGCGTTTTGAGCCCGCAGCCGGCTGCGGCAGCGCGTGCTGGAATCCGCTGGATGAAATCCGACAGGGCACGGAGCACGAGGTAGGCGATGTGCAAAACCTGGCCATGCTGCTGGTCGACCCCGACGGCAAGGGACTGGAGACCCATTGGCAAAAGACCAGCCAGGCGCTGCTGGTCGGCCTGATCCTCCACGTGCTGTACAAAGCCAAGGCCGAGGGCACGACCGCCACCCTGCCGCGGGTCGATGCGATGCTGGCCGATCCAGACCGGGACATCCGGGAGCTGTGGATGGAGATGGTGACCTATGCGCATCTCAGCGACCAGAACCATCCGGTGGTCGGGTCCGCGGCGCGCGACATGATGGACCGGCCCGACGAGGAAGCCGGCTCGGTGCTGTCGACCACGAAATCCTATCTCGCCCTGTACCGCGATCCGGTTGTGGCCCGCAATGTGAGCGAGTCGGACTTCCAGATCCGCGACCTGATGCATTGCGACCAGCCGGTCAGCCTGTACGTGGTTACGCAGCCCAATGATAAGGCGCGACTGAAGCCGCTGGTGCGCGTGCTGCTCAACATGGTGGTGCGGCTCTTAGCTGACAAGATGACCTTTGCGAACGGCCGTCCGGTCGCCCATTACCGGCATCGCCTGCTGATGATGCTGGATGAATTCCCGAGCCTCGGCAAACTCGACATCCTGCAAGAATCCCTGGCGTTCGTCGCCGGCTACGGCATCAAGTGCTACCTGATCTGCCAGGACATCAACCAGATCAAGAACCGCCAAACCGGCTATGGTCCCGAGGAAAGCATTACATCGAACTGTCACATTCAGTGCGCCTACCCGCCCAACCGGGTCGAGACGGCAGAGTATCTATCCAAACTGACTGGACAGACCACAGTCACCAAGGAGCAGATCACGGCAAGCGGCAAGCGCACGAGCGCCTGGATGGGTCAGGTATCGCGCACGATCCAGGAAGTGCAGCGGCCGCTGCTGACCACTGACGAATGCCTGCGCATGCCGGGAGCGGTCAAGAATGCGCAGGGCGATATTATTCAGGCGGGCGACATGGTGGTGTACGCTGCCGGCTACCCGGCCATCTATGGCAAGCAACCGCTGTATTTCAAGGATCCGATCTTTCAGGCGCGGGCGGCCATTGCTGCGCCCGACCACGGCGACATGCTGCCGCAGATGCACCAAGGAAAAATTGTGCAGGAGATCGCGCGGTGAGGACATTGGCACGAACCGTCGCCACCGCCACGAGCGTCGGCGGCTTCGCCCTGTTGCTGCTGGGCTCAGCCTTTCAGGTGGCGGGCGTCCGAGTCAATACCAGCAAAAGTATTCCGCTGGGTCTTTACTGGACGACGCGTACACGGATGGAAAAAGGCGCGTATGTGCTGTTCTGCCCGCCGCCATCGGGCGTGTTCAATGACGCCAGGGAGCGCGGCTACATCGGGGCCGGATTCTGTCCGGGTGGCTACGGCTACCTGATGAAACAGGTAGCCGCGACGGCACGCGATACCGTGACGGTCACCAGCGAGGGGGTCCGCATCAACGGGGAACGATGGCCGCACAGCATGCCCCTTCTCGCCGACAAGGCGGGGCTGCGGCTGCCACGCTTCCAGGCCGACGGCTACGTCCTCGGCCATGCGGAAGTCTTGCTAATGTCGAACGGCAGCCCTACATCGTTTGATGGCCGGTATTTCGGGCCCGTCAGCCGCGCGCAGCTCAAAACTGCCATCAAGCCGATGTTGACGTGGTAGGAAATCCGCAAGGAAACAGCAAACGTTCTCAACCCAGCGAGGTATGCGATGACCCAGCAAGACAGGATGGTCCCGAACGACATGATCCCCTGCGATGCAGCCAGTGCAGCCGCCGCGCTGCGCGACAAGTTGACCGACTTCCTGATCCCTGGGTACAGCGTCGAGTTCGATCCCGATGAAGCCGAGCAGGTAGGCGCATTTCAAGAGGACGCCCTGAGCGAACAGGATGCAGCTGAGAGTTGCGTCGATTTGGTCGATGGCGCCGCAGCAGCGTTCGGCAATGCAGGGTAGGCAACATGATGACGAAGATCGCACAGCCGTTTCATCAAGCCGTGGCAGAAAAGCTCCTCCGGCTTTTGCAGGAAGGCACCGCGCCCTGGCAAAAAGGGTGGGAGCCGGGAGAGCCAGGCGCCCTGCTGCCGATGAATCCGATGACCGGCAAGCGGTACCAGGGCATCAATGCCATTCAGCTCATGATCCAGGGCCATGCTGACCGACGCTGGCTGACTTACAAGCAGGCCGCGGCCATGGGTGCTCAGGTTGGCAAGGGTGAAAAAGGCACACCGATCCAATACTGGAAATTCAGCGAAGCGCACGAAAAAACGGATGCGCTCGGGAACCCGGTGCGCGATGCGCAAGGCCGGCGGGTCAGGGAAGATCAACCACTCGAACGGCCAAGGGTGTTCATGGCCATTGTCTTCAATGCCGTGCAGATCGATGGGCTCGCGCCCATGCCGCCGCAACGGGCGGCCGAGTGGCCCTCCCTGGACCGGGCAGAACAACTGCTGCGCACATCGGGCGCCACGCTCGTTCATGCCGCACAGAACCGGGCATTCTACCGACCGGCCACTGACAGCATTCATCTTCCGCATCAGGCCCAGTTCGCGACAGCAGCGGCTTACTATGCGACCGCGCTGCACGAGCTCGGTCACTGGACGGGCCACCCGTCCCGGCTGAACCGGGACCTTTCGCATCCGTTCGGCAGCGTCGGGTATGCCAGGGAAGAATTGCGGGCCGAAATTGCCAGCACGATCCTGGGCAGCGCGCTGGGGCTCGGTCACGACCCCGCGCAGCATGCGTCGTATGTTGGTTCTTGGATCAAGATTCTCCAGAACGACCCGCTTGAGATTTTCCGGGCCGCGGCCGATGCCGAAAAGATCCAGCGGTTTGTGCTTGGCCTGGAGCAAGCGCAGGAACTGCGGCAGGCGCAGGGTGCACGCGCACTACCGGTCGACGCGTCCCCGCCCCAGGTAACGGAGGCACTGATGCAAGCTTCTCTTAATCAGGGCTCCGGCCGAGCCGCCCCGGCAGAATCGGAGCACAACAGGACATTTCTCGCGGTCCCCTTCAAGGAGCACGAGGCTGCGAAAGCGCTCGGCGCCCGGTGGGACCGCCGCCAACGATCCTGGTACGTCCCTGTTCATCTTGATCCTGTCGCCTTTGCCAGATGGTTGCCGAACGTTTCCAAAACTGCCATTGACTCGCCGGAGACGGCGAACGCGCCAGCCAGGCTTACGTTGGACCAGACGCCACCGTCTGAACGCCTCTACCTTGCCGTGCCCTTTGAGGAGCGCGCCCTGGCTCGGGCAGCGGGTGCTGTATGGGATAAGGCCGCGAAATCCTGGTATGCCGGCCCACGTGCCGATCTGCAAGCGCTTGACCGATGGCGCCCGGAGCACCGCACCCATGAACAGGGACCGGCCATGCATCCGCGGGAAGAGTTTGCAGCGGCCATGCAGGCCCATGGTTTGCTCGTCACCGGAGAACACCCGATCATGGATGGTTACAAACACCGCATCGCGGTCGAAGGCGGGAAGCGCGGCGCGCTGGACGGTTTCTATGTTGGTCATTTGGACGGGCATCCCGCCGGACGCATCATCAATCACAAGACCGGCGCGGATGTCTCGTGGCAGTCCAAGGGCTACGCTCTGAGCCGCGAGCAAGCGACAGCGCTGCAGACACAGGCAAGCGCCCGACGGCAAGCGCGCGTGGCAGCGCAGGCTCAGCTGCACGAACGCACCGCGCAACGCCTGTTGCGAGACCTGGACGAACTCGTGCCGCTGGAGCAGGCAACGCCCTACCTGCAACGCAAGGGCGTCGAGCCGCAGTCGGGCATTTTTGCCGACCGGGCAGGCCAGGTCACGTATGTCCCGGGCATGGATGCCGATGGCAAGGTGTGGACGATCCAAGCCATCCAGCCGGACGGCACCAAGCGGTTTGCGAAGGACAGCCGCAAGGAAGGCTGCTTTCATGTCCTTGGCGGCATGGGCGCCCTCGTGCAGGCCCCGGCGCTTGTCATTAGCGAGGGCTATGCCACGGCAGGCAGCCTGTCGCAGTCACTCGGCTTTGCGACCATTGCGGCTTTCGACGCCGGCAATCTGGTGCATGTGGCCAAGGCACTGCATCAAAAATTTCCCGACAAGCCGGTCATTATTGCCGGCGATGACGACCGCCACCTGGCGCTGACCCATGGCGTCAACACCGGCAGAATCAAGGCGCAGGAGGCTGCCGCCG
>Ga0308164_10005553_pt1 | contig 10100 bp, 7 predicted proteins | sample PhyTR2_FD_201031 | JGI IMG/M metagenome (GOLD analysis project Ga0308164, IMG submission 201031) | Phyllosphere microbial communities from UC Gill Tract Community Farm, Albany, California, United States - DLSLT.R2 | ecosystem: Host-associated > Plants > Phyllosphere > Unclassified | place: USA... | reverse complement strand
GCCTGCGGCCTGGGCATCGGAGAATTCGAAACCATTGGTGGTGCGCACTTCATCGTCCTTGAAGCGGCTGTATAGCGTACGCAGGTAATACTTGCTGAGGTCGTCGGGCTTGTAATCGAAGTTCAGGCCGCCACCGGCACGCTCGCGGCTGATGTCGTAATCGCGCTGCTCGAACTCCTGCAAACGCGCACCGTCCCACGCACCGCCGGTCTCGACGTTATCGGAGCCGAAATCGCGCTTCTGCCAGCTCAGCGCAGCCGCCACGCCAAAGTTGTCGATGCCGTCACCCAGGCTGAAACGGTTGCTCGCGGCGCCGGAAAATTTCGGACTGGTCTGGCGGGTGTTCTTGTCGTAACTGGCTTCACTGCTGCCGGTATAGAACAGCCCCTTGTGATCGAAGGCCGACAGGCTTTCGACATCCACCGTGCCGCCCAGCGAGTTGGCGTCCATGTCGGGTGTCAGGGTCTTGATCACCGACAGCGACTGCACCAGCTCGGCAGGCAGCACATCCAGCGCCACGGCGCGACGGCCGCTTTCCGGTGCAGGCACCAGTGTGCCGTTGATGGTCACGCTGTTGAGGTCCGGTGCCAGACCGCGCACGGTCACGAAACGTCCTTCGCCCTGATCGCGCTCGACACTGATGCCCGGCAGGCGCTGCACCGCTTCGGCGACGTTCTGATCAGGCAACTGCGCCACGCCATCGGCATGCACCACGCTCTTGATGCTGTCGGAACTGCGCTGCTCTTTGAGCGCGTTGTCGATACTTGCCGCCTGACCCACCACCTGTACGTGCTCGGTGGCGTCCGCTTCGGCGGCCTGCAACCGTTCACCGGCAATGGCCAGTGCCAGCCCGCTGAAGGTAAAGCCAACCAGTTGAGCCCTGCTGCGGCGCATGTACATGTGAGTCCTCCCCAGAATTCCCGACGGGCCAGGCAAATTGGCCCGGCAACTGGAGGCGCAAGCTAGAGTCGTGCAATGACGGTTCTGTGACAGGTTTGGCGCGGTGCCGCGTGAAAGGCCATTTTGGAGGGGGGATTCATCAGGAAATGAGCTGATATGACTTCCCTGTAAGGCCCGTCCACCGCTCGGCGCGCCAATCGCGAGGCGCGTGACAAGGCCTGCAGGCCTTGAAACAACGACGTTTCGAGCTGACGGCGTACAGATTTTCGCGATAAAAGATGGAAACGGACGTGAGCTGATTCGACCTTGCCCGGCGCCTGTCGCGCGTCACGCAAGTGTCATGCGCATCTGTTCTGCTGGCCGACTATCAGTACCTCAGGAGCGCCACTGGCCATGTTCAGGATTATCCAACCCCATCGCTGGAAACTCGCTGTCCTGCTGATTGCCTCCAATCTCGGCCTGCTGGCGTTCCTGGCCTTCGGCGACATCAAGTATTTCAGCGAATGGAAGTGGCTGGACATCATCGGCGAAGGCGGTTCGGCGCTGTTGTCGCTGGTCTGGCTGTTTCTGGTATTCAAGAGCCGCCCCGCAGGACGGGTCACGAACTACCTGTCGATCGGACTGAGCTGCGTGTTCTTCTCGTGGTGGATCGACGCACTGGATGAATTCATCCGCCTGCCCAGCGAGATCGAATGGGATCACTGGCTGGAATCGGGTCCGATGCCGGTGGGCCTGATCCTGCTGACGATCGGTATCTATCACTGGCATCGCGAGCAACTGGCGATCAGCGCGCAGATGGAAAAACGTGAGCGCGGGTTTCGTGAACACCGGCTGTACGACAAGCTCACGCCGTTGGGCAGCGCGGATTACTTGAAGCGACAATTGGTATTGAGCCTTGAGCAGAGCGTGACCGAACAGCAGCCCTTGTCGCTGATGGCAGTGGACATCGACAGCTTCAGCGCCATCAACAATGCCTATGGTCATGCCGAAGGCGACGAAGTGCTCTCGGCACTCAGCCATCTGCTGGTGCTGAATCTGCGGCGTCAGGATCTGCTCTGCCGTCTGGCAGGCGACCGGTTTGTGGTGCTGCTGCCCAACACTGGCGAGAGCCAGGCGAAACTGCTGGCCCTGGAGCTGCAACAGGCGGTCGCCAGTCTGGCGCACAAGACGCGCCAACAGGGCGAGCGGGTTCACCTGTCGGCCAGTGTCGCGGTGGTCATGGCCATCAACGAAACACCGGACAACCTGTTGCGGCGCCTCAACCTGTCGCTGGCCCGTGCCAGACGTCCGCTGTCGCGGACTGCCTGAGGCCCGCCGTGACCATCAAGAGTGATTGGTACGAAGCCGACAGCCGTTTCATCCCCGGCCATTATCAGCCTGCCACGCTGATCGACCTGGCACTGTCGCGCGGGCTGGACAGTCATCGGCTGCTCAGGGGCACCGGACTTTTCTACGAAGACATTCTGGCGGGCACTACGCGCTTGAGCCCGCAACAGTGCTTTGTCCTGATTAGCAACGCACAGCGGCAGATGGAGGCTGACGACACCAGCTTCCTGTTTGGCCAGCGGCTGTTTCCCGGCCATTACGGCGCCGCCAGCCACGCCCTGCGCCATGCCCAGAACCTGCATCAGGCGCTGGAGATCGTGATTCATCAGCGCGCCCTGCTCAGCCCGCTGCTGACGCCTCGGCTGGAGCTGGACGAGCAGTTCGCCTACCTGTACTGGCTGGACAACTGCGGCGCGGGTGAACAGCAGGTGTTTCTGCTGGAAGCAGCCATGACGTCGATGGTCGCCATGAGTCAGCAATTGAGCGGCGAGCGCCTGCCGTGGGAATGCAGCTTCAGTTATCCGGAGCCGCGTTATGTGGAGCAGTACTGGGTGCATCTGGGCGAAAACACCGCGTTCGAACGGCCGCTGGACATGATGCGCCTGCCCCGGCATTTTCTGACGCGGCCATGGCCCGGCGCTTCTCCCATCGCGGCGCAGGTCGCACAGCGAGAAGCCGCGACACAGCTCGCCGCGCTTGGCATGTGCGCCAGTCTGCTGGACCGGCTGCACCAACACCTGACGGACACGGTGCGCGACGCCACCAGTCTGGAACAGGTGGCGCAGACCTTTGCCATGAGCCCGGCAACCCTCAAGCGTAAGCTGCACAAGCACGGCACCTGCTTTCAGGCCCGGCACGACCTGGCGCGCAAGCACGTCGCGCTGTACCTGTATCAGATCAAGGGCATGAGCAATGAGGCCGTGGCCGAATACCTGAACTTCAACGACCCGGCAAATTTTCGCCGTGCGTTCAAACGCTGGACCGGCAGTACACCTACGCTGATCCAGCGCCTGTTCAGCTTCGACTGAACGGGCGCTTGTCGGGCAGATCGCCGAGCACCCTTTGCTCGCACAATTTGTAACCCAGCCCGTGGGCGGTGTGCAGCAGCGGCGTGTCGAAATCCTTGTCCAGTACCCGTCTGAGCGTGTGGATGTTACTGCGCAGGCTATCGCTTTTAGGCGCATCGCGGCCCCACAGCACCTCCTCCAGCTCGGCCCGCTTGACGATGTGCGGACTCTTGCGCATCAACAATTCCAGCAGCTTCATGTTGGTCGGGTTGAGCTTCAAAGGCAGGCCACGTCGCGAGACTTCCAGCGTATCGAGATCGAACACCAGATCCGCCACCACCATCTGCCGGTTGTCCTTACGCTGCCGACGTCCGACGACGGCCTCGACACGGGCCAGCACCTCGGACATGGCGAAGGGTTTGGTGATGTAGTCGTCGGCGCCGACCTTGAAGCCGATCAGGCGGTCTTCCAGCTCGTCGCGGGCGCTGAGCATGACAATGGCGACCTCTGACTGTGAGTACTGACGCAGGCTGCGGCAGATCTGGTTGCCGTCGATGCCGGGCAGCATGATGTCGAGAATGATCGCGTCAAAACGTTTTGACGCCGCCAGATGCAGCCCGCTCAGACCGTCCAGCGCGCCCTCGACCGCGTGCCCTCTCAGCTCGAAAAACTCCAGCAGGTTGTCGTGAATGTCACGGTGATCCTCGATGACCAGTATGTTCATGGCAGCGTTCCTGTCTTTACCTGACCAACCCGGAGCCGGCCATTACAGGCTGGCGATCAGGCGCATCCGGCAAGGGTTGCTGCAACCGCGAGCGGCCATAGAAACACAGCGCGACCAGCAGCGTGCTCAGCCACACGACCAGCCCGGCCCAGAACGTGTGCGACATGAAGTGCCAGCCCTGCAGCACCCGTGTGGTGCCATAAATCATGCCCAGCAACAGGATCCCGATCAGCAGGCGGTTCGAATGCTGCCAGCGATAGCGACGGGCAACGAAGTACAGGGCCAACAGGCTGAAGCCGCTCGATGCATGACCACCCGGCCAGCAACGCCCTGCCCCCGCCTCATGCCACAGATTGAAATTACGAAACCATTCCACCTGAGCCTGCACCCCGCCGTACAGCGTGGTTTCAACCGGGCAATAGATGCTGGTGTGGCTCTTGAGGAAATGGATCATCCCGGTGCTCAACGCAAACGCGACGACCACGAAGAAAAAATCCAGCCGGTGCCGACTGAAAAACTGCAACGCGGTTGCGCCACGACTGCGGCCGACCCAGCGCGTCAAACGCGACTGTGGACGGTACTGCAGCGCGGGCCAGACAAACGACAGCAAGGCGCCAATGATCGCAAACTCACCCGTCCAGTTCGGAATGATCCGTGCCCAGTTGTGGGTGATCTTTTCGAACAGATGGCTTTCGCCAATCGGGAAATGGCCTGCAACCGGATCGAAAAGCAGGTTGCTGATCAGGATGTCGAGTCGGGTCAGGTCGAAGACGGCGAACACCACCAGACCGAACAGTAAAGGGAACACCAGATTGTTGCGGTAGAAGGTGTAACGGGCGCTGGACGGTGTCTTCAATTCAGTTGCTCGCTGTCGATATCTGCCCATTGCCTGGCATTCAGGGATCCAAGGATTCTCGGGGTGTGCGCGCCGTCCACCTGAACGAACACCGCTTCGGCGTAGGCGCTCGAACGCTCATTGAACGGCACCCCCAGCTTGCGCTCGAACTGATCGATGCAGCCGCTGTGGGTGATCAGAATCATGTTTTCACCCTTGACCTTGTGCGCCTGCACAGCGTTCTTGAAGTTACCGTTGCAGTCGTTGGGCCACGCTTCGTTGGCGACGGCGTGCCCGGAGATCAGGTCGGCGGTCTGTTGGGTACGCATTCTGGGGCTGGTGATCATCCGGGCATCCACGAACCCGAGACGCTTGAGACCCGCGCCTACCGCCAGTGCCGCCTCACTGCCCTTGAGCGTAATGCCCTGCGCGTCCGCCATGCAGGGATTGGTGGAGCGATCACAACGTTCCGCATGCCGAATCATGACCACCACATCGCCCTGTTTCCAGTGCGCGTAGAGGCCCGATTTCTTCAACATTCCGTTGGTGCCCAGGTTGACGACGTGGGCTGCCTTGAAGACGCTGACACCCCAGACACCAATGGCAGCGGTAGCCACCACGGCGAGCATCAGGGCGATATGTCGATTGGTCAGCAACGGTTTCCCGGTAGCCGATCTGAAGAACCAGGGTCTGGTCATGGCCCCGTCTCTGCTGGTTGAACTGCGCGCCACGTGGCCGCTCCTGTACTGGACATCTGCGTTATTTCAGCTGCGGCCAAGATAGGGTCGGCTTCGTGCGGAAGCGGTGAAGAAGATGTGAAAAAGACGTTGCAGAGTGCGAATGACTTGCATCGCCCTGACTACGCCTTTTCGCGTACAGGCCACGTGCCATAAGGCCTGCAAGAAACGCAAGCTTGACTGTGGCCCTTTTGCGCCGTGCCGGATGAAAATTATTTAACGTTTTTTCTGAAAATCCCTGCGGCTGTCCCGTCCTTTGACTCGCACACACATTGAGATCAATTCTCATTCAAAGTTTGCGGGCCAAGGCTCGTATAGGGACACGGGATGACACCGAACATTCAGCCGTCGCAAAACCTGACCACGGCGATCCGCAGGCATTTGAACCATGCTGCACAGTTGAGCGCCCTGACCCTTTGCTGGGCCATCAACAGCCAGAGCGTCATGGCCAGTACCACGCTGAACGAAAAAGAGCCGGTCTTGCAAACCCTGCACAGCTTCGATATCTCGGTGCAGAAACTCGACGCAGCGCTGATCAGCTTTGGTCAGCAGAGCGGCTTGCAGGTGTCGGTGGATCCCGGCTTGTTGGCCAACCGCTACTCGCAAGCGGTCAAAGGTCAGATGAGCAGTGAGCAGGCGCTGAAAAAACTGCTGTCCGGCAGTGGCGTGGAATGGCGCTACGAACAAGGCAGTCTGGTCTTTCGTCCGAGCAGCGGCATGGCGTTCGACAAGCCCATGGAATTGCAGAGCACCGTGGTGCTCGGTCAGCCTGAAGAGAACAGCTTTCAGGGCGAAACGGTCATCGGTCGCAAGGCGATTCAGGCGTTTCCCGGTGCCAACGGCGACATCACCACCCTGCTGCGCATGCACCCCAGCGTGCAATTCGACAGCAACCAGCAAAGCTCCAACTCGCCGGGCGAGATCGACCCCGCCGACATCAGCATCAACGGCGCCAAGTATTACCAGAACAACTTCATGATCGACGGCATCTCGATCAACAACGACCTGGACCCCGGCGAACACGACTACAACTCGGTGCGCCAGTTCGACTCCGCGCCCAGTCGCTCCCATGGCATCGCGCTGGACGCCGATCTGTTGCAGGAAGTACGCGTCTACGACAGCAATGTTCCGGCGGAGTACGGCGGCTTCAACGGCGGCGTGGTCGATGCCGTGACCCGCAAGCCGACGCGGGAGCTGCACGGCAAGCTCTCGGCGTCCATGACCCGTTCTGCATGGACCAAATACCACATCAGCAAGGAGGATCAGGAAAACTTCGACAACGCGTCCGACGAGCAATATCAGCCGGATTTCGACAAGACCACCCTGCGCGGCACGCTGGAAGGTCATCTGACTGAAGATTTTGGCGCGATTCTCAACTTCTCGCAGAAGCGCTCGACCATTGCGCTCAATGCCTTCGAAAACGGCTACAGCAGCCCCAACGCCGACAACCGCAAGGATCAGACCCGGCGCATCGACAACTACCTGGTCAAGACTTACTGGAACGTCAACGACCAACTGACCCTCGACACCTCGCTGACCTATGCGCCCCAAGAGAGCTATTACTTCCAGGCCAACCGCATCAACTCCGGCTTCACCACCGAAGGCGGCGGTTATCAGGGCTCGCTCAAAGCCACCTGGCTGGCCGACAACGCCACCTGGACCCACAAACTGGCGCTGACCAACCTCACCAGCTCACGGGATGCCGAGTCCGACAGTTACACCAACTGGTACTACTCGCAGGCCAAGAACTGGGGCAACCCGAGCAGCACTACCGCACGCAGTGCCGACGGCGCATTCGGCTCCCTGGATCAGACCCAGCGCGGCGTCACCTACTCCACCAAGGCTGACTGGCTGCCTGTGGAAGTGGCAGGCACCGAACACACCTTCACCACAGGCATGGAACTGTCGCACCAGACCGCCACCTGGGAGCGCCCCGACACGGTCGTCGCCGCCACCGGTTTCACCCGCGACAATGGCACCACCTGTGGCGCAGATGAACTGTGCTCGGTCAGCCCGCTGCTCAACGGCAACCGCCGTCAATACGCCAACCGCAGGACCGAATACGCGGCTGGCAAACTTGAGGAAACCGAAAACAAGTACGCCTTCTTCATGCAGGACAAGATTCAACTGGGCCAGTTGACCCTGCGCCCCGGCCTGCGTTTCGAAGGCGATGACTACATGGAAAAGAAAACCGTCGCCCCGCGCTTTTCCGGTGACTACGACGTGTTCGGTGATCGCAGCACGGTGGTGGTGTTCGGTGCCAACCGCTATTACGGCCGCAACCTGTTCAAGTACCGCCTTGCCGATGGCCGCAACTCGCTGCTGACCAGCTACACACGCACCAGCCAGACCGGCGCCTGGAGCGGCACGCGCCAGAGCAGCCTCAGCAAATTCTCGACGCTGGACATTCCCTACGACGACGAACTGACCCTGGGCCTGGACCAGCGCTGGCTGGACACCGACTTTCGCCTGAAATACGTCAACCGCAAGGGCAAGGACAAGATCAACCGATCGCTGGGCCGCGTGCAGGGGTTGCCGAGCGAGCCCGGTTACGCGACCGAGTACTACACCTACACCAACGAAGGCTCCAGCGAGAGCGACAACATCACGCTGAGCATCACGCCGTTGCAGGAACTGAAACTTCAGGGCACCCGCACCAGTGTGCAGATGGCCTTCGACTGGTCGCGCACCCGCGATGCCTACGGCAATTACGACGACGCCATCAACTCCGAACTGCTGCTCAACGATGACGTGCTCTACGACGGCAGCCTGATCAAGTACAGCGACCTGCCGGCGGGCAACTTCAACCGGCCGTGGACAGCGCGGATGACCACCATCACCGAGATCCCGCAACTGCACCTGACCTGGAGCAACTTCTTCCGTTACCGCGGCCCCTACGACCAGATCGTCAACACCAACGACGACGTGATCATCGATGGCAGAAGCGTCTCGGTCTTCGAGACCGAAAGCGTCAGTGCTGCCCCTACCTGGGACATGCGCGTCGACTGGGAACTGCCGACCGGCAAGGACGAGGCGGTGTTCGTCGCCGTGGACGTTACCAACGTTGCCGACCGTGTGAACTCCATCGTCAGCCGGGGCGGCAACACCACCTACGAGGTAGGCCGTCAGTACTGGCTGGAAGTCGGCTACCGCTTCTGACCACATCCTCTTCGCCCACACCTATAAAACGCTACAACCGGGATACCTGATGAACACGATAATCATGAGCCTGATCGGCTTGCTGATGCTGGGCGGCTGCGCCCGTATTCTTGACACCCAAGAGGCACAGGTCTGGGATAACCAGGTCACGCGGGGCCAGTTGAGCAACCAGGACGCGTCGACATGCGCCTGACCGTCAAGGCCGGTTCAGTGGATGAAGAAGAGGACCAGGTGGGCGTCGCGCACATGGTCGAACATTTGAATTTCTACAGCCGTGGCCTGCAATCGCAGGACATCCGCAGCCTCATGAACCAGTGGGGCTGGATTCAGGGCCGCAGTTACAACGCCATGACCAGCTATGACCGCACCCAGTACCTGCTGAGCCCGCCGGGCGGCACTGTGCAGACCGAACAGGCGTTGCAAGCGCTGGCAACCCTCACGCTGGCTCAGGATTACACCGCCGAAAACCTCGAACGCGAACGGCCGATCGTCATCGAGGAATGGCGCGGCGGCCTGGGCGTGGCGCAGCGCATGAACGACCAGCGCACCGCTTCGCAACGCATCGGTTCACGCTATCCCGCGCATCGCACCATCGGCAACGAAGCGGCGATCCGCTCGGCCCGGATTTCCGATCTGAAGGACTTCCAACAGCGCTGGTATGTGCCCAACAACATGTTGCTGACCGTGGTCGGCGACATCGACCCCGCTGCCCTTCCCGCCCGTATCGAGCAATGGTTCGGTCAGGCAAAACCCAAGGCACTCCCCGACAAGGGCTATCGCGAGTTGCCACTGCAACCGACGCTGAAGATTGTTCGTTTGCAGGACAGTCAGAGCGGCAGCAATCAGGTCACCCTGCTGTTCCGCCTGCATGAAGCGGCAAGCCGCACTTCGACGCTGGACGGTGTTCGGGAACGCCTAATCGACCGTCTGACCCTGAACGCCTTGCACGCTCAACTGCGCCGTCAACCGCGTGAGCCGGGCGTGCGCAGCCTGACCGTGCAGAAAAGCCTGATCGGCGATCACTCAAGCGTGCTGGGGATTGCCGCTGGTGTCGAAGGTCAGAACCACGCTACGGCGTTGCGGCAGTTGTTGAACGAGATTGAACGTTTGCGTCGTCACGGGCTGCAGGCGACGGACATGGACAAGGAGCGCGAGGCCATACGTGACATCGCCAGGCGGATGCTGAGCGAGAACAGGCCGCGCACCTTCGAACAATGGGTCACCGGCCTGAACGATGCGGCAACCCAGAACAAAGTGTTGTCCAGCAAACACGACATTGCCTCGCACTACCTGGCCGTGCTGGACACGGTGACGCTTGAGGACATCAATGCGCGCCTGGTGCGCTGGACCGACAATCAGGATCAGGTATTGCAAATGACCGCGCCCGGCCTGACCCCGCTTGAGTTGCCGGG
>Ga0308164_10005552_pt1 | contig 10100 bp, 11 predicted proteins | sample PhyTR2_FD_201031 | JGI IMG/M metagenome (GOLD analysis project Ga0308164, IMG submission 201031) | Phyllosphere microbial communities from UC Gill Tract Community Farm, Albany, California, United States - DLSLT.R2 | ecosystem: Host-associated > Plants > Phyllosphere > Unclassified | place: USA... | reverse complement strand
GCGCCGGAAGCGATCATCACCCATCGCATGTCGCTCGAGCAGGCCGCCGACGGCTACAAGATCTTTGATAAGAAGGAGGAGGACTGCAGAAAAGTCATCCTCACCCCAGGCACCGGCAATATCGAAGCGCCGGTCTCAGACGTCATCGGCGCCGCTCCTGCCGTCTAACTGTGAGGGAGTCAAAGCATGGACTTTTCCGTCTTCTGGATCGTATCGGCCGTCATCGTGTTTGTTCTTGATATCTGGGCGCTCGCCAGTGTCTGGCGAAGCACCAAGAGCTCCGGGACGAAACTCGGGTGGACTGTCTTGATATTCATTCTGCCCCTCGTAGGGCTTGTTATCTGGGGTATTGCGGGCCCACGCGGCGTGGCCATACCACCGACATCCGATTCCCATAGCAAAGGGTAGGCAATGGAGGCTTGGCTTGAAAAAACTCATAGGAGACGATCATGTTGAATAGCACCGAAACGCTCACCGCCATGGGCAACAGCCTGCCGCCAGAGACCTCTGATCCCCTGAGCCCTGGGCGTACGGATCTAAACCCAAGCGATGAGCCGGGTATCGATGAACTGCCAGATAACGATGGCGTTACACCGGCGGAAGAGGAAAGCCCGACACCCTATGAGGAAGGTGTTCCTGATATGGATCCGGACAACGCTGAAATGGACGATCAGCCCCAACCCCGTTAAAGGGCTGCAGTGATGTTCAAGTGATTTGAAGTGGTTCCGACATCTCAGGGCGTAGCGCGACTACTTGCGCGCCAAGAGTAACGCACGCCCTGCTCGCCGAAGTGTTCAATGCTCAGCAATTCGACAAAGTCTTGTTGTTGCATCTATCAGGTCCTGATAAAAACATTGCCTGCCATCATCGGCCTGCACCCAGAAGGATCTGCCCCATGCAAAGCGTTACTCCCAATCCGGCAATCAGCTTCAAACAAACCGCGCCGGTCCTACGCATTTTCGATACGCGCAAGGCCAAGGAATTCTATCTGGACTTTCTTGGCTTCAACCTCGATTGGGAACATCGCTTCGGTGACAATTTCCCGCTCTACTTCCAGGTATCCCGCGCCGGCCTGGTGCTGCATCTCAGCGAGCACCACGGCGATGCCAGCCCTGGCGGCACCGTGTTCGTGACGATGGGCGGGATTGCGGCCTACCAACAAGAACTTGCGGCCAAGGACTACACCTACATGAAGCCCGGCCTCGAACCGCTGGACTGGGGCCAGCAAATGACAGTGACCGACCCGTTCAGCAATCGCATCCGCTTTTGCGAGCCGAACGAAGAATAACTCAAGTTGCGGCCAAGGCACCTACCAACACTTGCACCAGCGACTCCCAGCTTTGCCCGAACCGGCCATCCTTCCGCCTGGCCGCCAGCAGCTCGAAATGCGCTTGGGGCAAAGGCGGCAGCGCCGAATCTGCCAGCTTGACCACGCTGCCCTCCATCAACGAAGACGCGTTGATGCAGCCCACGCCCAGGCCAGCAGCGATGCCAGCCTGCAGACCAGCCACCCCGGAAGCGACGTGCGTGACCACATAGGGAATGCGCTGGGCGTCCAATTGCTGGCAGGCCAGGCGGTGCAACGAACAGCCCTCCGGCAACAGTGCCAGTTCGACCGGGCGGCCCTCGGCAATACGCTGCCTGCCGGGCGCGGTTGCCCATACCAAGGGTTCGCTGCGCAGCCAATGCGCGGCCCCAACGTGCTCGGGCGCGGGCTCGAAGCGCATGATGACTGCCAGATCGATGGCGCCGCTGCGTTGTGCCGCCTCAAGATCATTACTGCGGCCTACCCGCGTGCGCAGCCGCAAACGCGGATACTGTTCGGCCAGGCGCGCCAGTAGCCGCGTTAGCGATGCCGGGTGGAAATAATCAGTGATGCCCAAATGCAGTTCGCCATCAAGGGGCACGCTGTGCAGGTCACGCCAGGCAGCGTCGGCCATCGCCAGTATCTGCCGCGCATGGACCAACAGCCGCTCACCGGCCGCGGTTGGCCTTACCCCGGCTTTGCTACGCAATAACAGCGCCTGCCCCGCACGCTCTTCAAGTTTGCGTAACTGCTCGCTCAGAGCCGATTGCGAAAGGGAACGCAGAGGTACTGCAGCTGACAGGCTGCCCGCATCGACCGCCGTGACCAATGTTCGTAATTGCTCGATATCAAAGCCTTGCATCTTGATCCACCCGAAAATCCGTTGGATACGATCATATCTTCCTGCTTTTCCGATTGAAAGTGACACAGCAGAATCAAGGCTCTTCCCAGCCCTCAGGAGCACAACATGCCCCATATCGTGATTCAACTTTCCGGTCGTCGTGACCTTCAGCTCGGCGCCCACGCCGCCGAAGCGGTCAACCGCCTCACCGCTGAAATTCTTGGCAAGGTGCCTGCGGTCATGGCTACCACTGTCCAGTACATTGCCGACGAAGACTGGTTTATCGGCGGCCAGCCACTGTCAGCGTTGGGCGGCAGCGCTTTTCATCTGGATATCAGCATCACCGATGAGACCAACACCAAGGCCGAGAAAGCGCGATTTATCAGTGCCATCTACGACGCACTGGCGGCGTTGCGGCCAGGCTTGCACGACACGTCCTACGTTCATCTGATAGATGCGCGCGCGGCCGCCTATGGGTACGGGGGGCGCACCCAGGAGTGGCGCCACCAGCAGGCGGGGGTCTGAGGCACAGCGACGGCATTCGATCTCAACCCAGCACCTGCGCATACACCGCCCGGTCGACATTGCCGCCGGACAGGATCACCGCCACCCGCCGCCCCGCCATGGCTTCGCGCTCCTGCATCAGCGCCGCCAGGGGCGCGGCGCCGGCGCCTTCGGCCAGGTTGTGGGTGTCGGTGTAGTACACGCGCATGGCTTCGGCGATCTGCTGGTCGCACACCGAGACGATGCGCGCCGCGCCGGCCGCATACACGGCAAAGGCTTGCGGAACCGGCCGCCGTACCGCCAGGCCATCGGCCATGGTGTCGGCCCAGGCGGTTTCCAGCAGCTCGCCGGCTTCGAACGACTGCTTGGCGGCATCGGCCTGCGCGGCGACCACACCTACCACCTGAGTCTGCAAACCCAACACGTCACGGGCAGCGATCACCGCGCAGATCCCCGACCCGCAGCCGATCGGCACGTAAACGGTGTGCAGGTCCGGCACCGCCCGGAACAGCTCCAGCGCGTAGCTGGCCACGCCCTTGACCAGCTCAGTGTGGTACGGCGGCACCAGGTACAAACCCTGCGCCACCGCCAGCCGCGCCGCTTCTTCCCGTGCCTGGTCGAAGTCGCGACCGAATTCCACCAGCTCGGCGCCCAAGGCGCGCATGGCGTGGTTCTTTTCCAGCGAATTGTTCAACGGCACCACGATCACCGCGCGCAACCCCAGCGCCCGCGCCGCCAGGGCCAGGCTTTGGCCGTGGTTGCCACGGGTGGCGCTGACGATGCCCTGCACGGTGGGTTGCTCAGCCTTGAGCCAATGGAGAAAGGTGATGCCGCCGCGCACCTTGAAGGCGCCGGTGGGCGTGTGGTTCTCGTGCTTGACCCACAGCTGGCAGCCCAAGCGCTCGGCCAGCAGCGGCCAGGCATATTGCGGGGTCGGCGGCATCACCTGGTACACCTGGCGGGCGGCGTGTTCGAGGGCGTCGAGGGTCAGTCCATGCATGGTCGGGGCTCCGGGATGTGAGGCGCCCACTGTAGGCAGTGCGCGCACGCCCCGGCTTTCAAAAAACTGACCTGACCTTTGCCCATGGCTTTGCGTAAGATGGCGCCATGAACGCCTATCGGCCCGCCTCACCTCCCCGCGCATCGGTCCTGCGAGCCGAGGCCGGCCCCTGGGCGGTCGAGCTGCTGCCCGGTGCGGCGTATCACGCGCGCTACGTTGCCAGCCAGGCCGCCATCGGTTTCGCCTTCGACAGCCAGGGCGGCCGCCACGCCATCGGCAGCGACCGCATCCGGCCCTTCCACGCCCTGCCCAATGGCCTGGCCATGGTGCCGCCCGGCTGCGACGTGTTCTCCGAATCCACCAGCGGCGGCGAATACCTGCGGCTGCTGCGCAGCGATGGCGCGCTCGCACTTGGCGAACGGCCGTTCAACGACTTCATCGACCCGCAGGCCATCGCCCTCGCGCACCGCATGCGCAGCGCCCTACTCAGGCCCGGGGCCGGTGATGACTGGCAAGCCTGGGCCGCTGCACTGTGCGAGCGAGCCCAGGCGGCATTGCCCGCCAGCGCTGCCGCTGCGGGCCAGCCCATGACTACGCTGCGCCTGCGCACCCTGGATGAATTCATCGACGCCCACCTCGGCGAGCCGCTGACCGTGCAGGCCATGGCGGCGCTGCTGGGGCTGTCCGAAGGTTTCTTCACGCGCGCGTTCAAGCAGGCGGTGGGCAAGAGCCCCCACAGTTACCTGGTCGACCGCCGCCTGGCCCGCGCCCGCGTACTGCTACGCGATAGCGCCTGGGGGCTGGCGGCGATCGCCCAGGCCTGCGGATTCGCTTCACAGGCGCATATGGCCACGCTGTTCAAGCAGCGCCTGGGCATCAGCCCCAGCGCCTTGCGTGCCTGACCGGGCAGTCACGGCAGCCCGGTCACGTCCAGGTTGCCGCGTGGCGCCGCTGAAGCACCCGCCAAACGCCGGCCCAGCGCCTGCCCGGGCTGCTCGACATAGCGGTAGGTGAACACCGACACCAGCACCACTACCGCCAGGAAGCCTAGCGCCAGCAGGCTGTTGCCCAGCGCGCTGCCGGTGTCCAGATAGCGCCGCGCTTCGAACATGCTGGTCAGCTGCAGGCCGGTACGCTTTTCCAGCAGGATAAAGCCCGCCGTCAGGCCGAACAGCACGGCCGCGTGGGTCATGTAGATCGAATACGACAGCCGCCCCAGCCAGGCAAACAGCCGCGCCCGCAACAGCACCGAGACGTAGCCGCCTTCGAAGGCGAACAGCAGCACCACCACGCAAAACACCACGCTCGCTAACAGCGACTGTTCGGCGAACCGCGTGCTGCCAACCAGCACCACCACTGCCAGGGCCAGCAGCTCGAAGACGGTCATCAGCGCCACGCTAACCTGGCCAAGCCCGCGGCAATACACGAAGGCCCGGTAGGTGACACAACCCGCGAAGAAACAGGCCAGCCCCGTCAGCGCCCGCTCGTTGAGCACCGGCACCTGCAAAATCAGCAGCAGCCCCGCCACCAACGCGACGCCCGCCCACATCAGAAAGCGCGCCCCCAGCAGCATGATGGCGGCGAACAGCAGGTAGATATAGAACTCGACGCTGATACTCCACGACGGGTAGTTGAACGACATCGGCCAGGCATGGGGCGCCCAGGCCTGTATCAGCAACAGGTTGGGCACGAACTGCTGGAGTGCGAACGGGCCGGTAAACGCGGGATGGTTCAGCCCCAGGCCCCAGCGGCCGGCCAGCAGCTTGGCGATTTCCAGCAGCACGAACACGCCCAGCATGAACCAGTGCAACGGCACCAGCCGAAAACTGCGGGCAACCAGAAAGCCACGCAGGTTCAGGTGCTCGCGGCTGCCATAGGCGTAGGCCAGCACGAAGCCGCTGAGCACGAAAAAGAAATTCACCAGCAGATCGGCGTTGCGGATGAACAGCGACTCGGTAAAACCGCTGACCAGCTGGATATGAAAGAACACCAGGCACGCAGCACAGAGGCCGCGAAAACTGTCGAGCACGGCAAAGCGATGGACCTGAGTCATGGCGGTACTCGAAAGCTGAAATGGCGTCGGGCAAACGACTGAACAGAAGCAATGGCTACCGCCGCGCAGGACGCGCAAACACTAGAGAAGAACATGCCCAAGGGGGCCGTTGCCACGTTATGCAGTCACCCCAGGGCTGTCAAGCATGGCGCCAGGGCAGCGTACCGCCCTGGCGCCGTGACCCGTTCAAGCCTCAGGACAGCTTGAACCGCCGCACCACCGCGATCAGCTTGGCGTTGGACGCCGCCAGCGCCTCGGTGCTGCGCTCGCTTTGCGCGCCGCCCTGCACCAGCTCTTCGACGATGTGCCGCACCGCGACCATATTGCGGTTGACCTCTTCACTGACCGCGCTCTGCTCCTCGGCCGCCGTGGCGATCTGGGTGCTCAGATCATTGATGCGCATCACCGAATCGGCCATGCCGTCCAGGCCTTCGTTGACCTTCGAGGTCTTGTCGACCGTGGCCTGGCAGCTGTGCTTGGTCTTCTCCATGGCCGCGACCGCAGCACTCACGCCTTGCTGCAGGCGCACCAGCATCTCGTTGATTTCCGAAGTACTGGCCTGGGTCCGCCCGGCCAGCGCCCGCACTTCATCGGCCACCACTGCGAAGCCACGGCCCTGCTCGCCAGCGCGGGCCGCTTCGATGGCGGCGTTGAGCGCCAGCAGGTTGGTCTGCCCGGCGATCTCGCCGATCACCCCGAGCACCGCGTTGATGCGCTGGGCATCCTGCTCCATGGCACGCACCGAGGTGGTGGCCAGGTCCACTTCGCCGATCAGCGCGCGCACGCTGTCGGAGGCGTCGTCGACCACTATTTTCGAGTGGCGGGCGTTATCGTTGGCGGTCTGGGTCATGGCCGCCGTCTGCGCCGCGTTGCGGGCGACGTCTTCGGCGGTGGAGCTCATCTCGGTGATGGCGGTCACGGCCTGGTCGGTTTCGCTCGCGTGGCGCACGAGGATGCGGTTGGTACCGTGGGACTGCCCACGCAGCTGCTCGATACCCTCGGCGATGACCCCGGACGATGCCTGCACCTCGGTGACCATCACCTGCAGGTACTGGATAAAGCGGTTCACCGAGTGCCCTACCGCGCCCACTTCGTCTTCGGCACGAATCTGGATGCGCTTGGTGAGGTCGGCGTCACCGGCCGACAAGGTGTCGATATTGGCCTTGAGCACCGCCAGGCGCTTCATCAGCTGGCGCAGGGCGAACACCATGATCAGCAACAGCACCACCACCATCGGAATCTGCAGCGCAGCCAGGGTCGTCAGCACCTTGGCGCTCTGGGCCGTCAGCACGCGGGTCGGTTGCGCTACGGCCATCAGCCATGGCGAGCCTTCGATCGGCTGCACGAACAGGCTGTAGTCCTCGCCGTCGCTGCCTTGGTAATTAGTGTGAGTGATGCCTTTGCCAGTGTCCTTGAGCGCCTTTTGCAAGGCAGCGACAAAGGGATACTGACCGGCCAGCTCAGAAAGGTTTTTCAGCACATTGCTGCCGGGGATCTCCGGTTGGTTGCTGAGGATCTTGCCATCAGCCTCGACGATCATCAGCTGCGCGTTGATCTCCTTTTCCTTCTGCGCCACCAGCTCGTTGAAAAAGCCCAGGGTCACGTCGATGGTCGATACGCCGTAAGGGACGCCGTCCTTGCTGATCGCCATGGCGCAGTTGGTACGCGGCTCGGGGCTGGCGTCGTCGCGGTAGGCGTTGGCCCAGTTGCACTGGCCGGCCGGCGCCTTGAGGCCGCCCAGGTACCAGGACTGGTCGAAATAGTTCTGTGATTCCGGCGAGTTCCAGTGGGTGTTGACGATCAGCTTGCCGCTGGCATCGCGGTGGTAGAAGGTGCTGTGCTTGGCGCGGCCGGGGGTGCGCTTATCCGGTAGTGGCCACACGCCGCCGCCGAACACCTTCAGCTCGCCGTACTGGTTGACCAGGCTGGGTAGCAGTCGGTCGATGCTGTCGCTGTCCAGTTGCGGCACCGTCTCGGTGATCACCCGCTGCTGGGCCTGCACACGGGCCAATTCGGTCTTGATGACGTTGCCGATCTGCGCGGCCTCGTCCACCAGCTGGCGCTCGTCAGTGGCGGTCAGGCTGGGGGTGATGAACAGGCTGATGCCCACGGCCGTGAGCACCGCGATCAGCAGCACGAAACCGACGAATGTAGCGGTGTAGCGAGCCTGGATTGTTCTTATCATTTTGGATGTTCCGCTGGGAGGCATGGGTGCTTGCAAGGCTATCGGCAGCCAAGCACGGGCCAGCAGGGTGTGAGGCAGTTTCCGACGGGAGGTTGGCGGTTATACCCTGGCCGTAGCGGCCAGGCAGGGTTTTGCCTCAGCCCGTCAAGGCTTTCAGCGCCTGGGCGGTATCAGCTGCCAGCGCCGCGCCGTCGACCTGCAGCAAGCGCCCACCGCGCTTGAGCAAGCGGCCGTCGGCGATCACCGTATCGACATCAGCCGGGGTCGCGGATTGCACCACAGTGGCATAAGGGTCGGTGACCGGCAGCAGACCCAGGCGGCGGCCATCGATCAAGGCCAGATCGGCGCGCTTGCCGGGGCTGATGGAACCGATCAGCGCGCCCAGGCCCATGGCATCGGCACCGCCCTGGGTCGCCCAGTGCAACACGTCCTTGGCGGTCAACGCCTGCTCGTTGCCGCTGATGGCGGTTGCCAGGTTGAGGCTGGTCTGCATCACCATAAAGGGATTGGCGTTGCCGCTGAGTACCAGGGTGTCGATACCCAGGCTGAGAGGGATTTTCGCTTGGTGCAGCTTATCGACCGGCGCCAAGCCGTAACCGACGCGCATTTCCGTGAGTGGCGTGATGCACACCGAAGCGCGGCTGTGGGCGATGGTGGCGATGTCTTCAGCATCGACGTGGGTGGCGTGCACCAGCTGCACTTGGGGGCTCAATACACCTTTTTGCGCCAGTTGCTGTACGGCCTTCTTTTTTTGCATCTGCGCAGTGACCGCGATATGGGTAGAGATCGGCAGCCCGTGGGCCTTAGCGAAGGCGAACTCGGGTTCCCAGACCGCCGCCTCGGTGCGTTCCGGGCCTCGAATGGCCAGGCCCAGGTCAAGGCGGTGGGCCGGCAGCCCTTGCAACTGCTTCTGCACCCGCTCGATATCGGCGAAGTCCATCGGCGCGGTGGCCGCCAGGTCCTGGGCATAGCCATACCAGAAGCGCCCGCGCAGGCCGCTGGCGAGCATCGCCTCAACTTCCGCCTGGGCGAACGCCGGGGTGCGCAGGTTGTGCGCCCAGTTGTTGACCGTGGTGATGCCGCCGTTTACCGCTTCGGCCAGCCCGAGACGCACGCCCAAGGCCGAGAGTTGCGGGGTAAAGCGCTTGCTGGTCGCCAGTTGCGCCTTGAAGAAGGGTTCGCCCTGAGGGGCCGGGGCGCTGTTGCGCAGGAAGCTGTTCCACAGGTGCCAATGGGCGTCGACCAGGCCGGGGATCAGGATCATGCCGGTGGCGTCGACGATCTGCGCGCCGTCGCTGGGCAGATGTTTGCCGACCGCGACGATCATGCCCTCACGGATCAGCACATCGGCGTCGGTCAACTCCCCGAGCTTGGCGTCCATGGTCAGGACCGTGGCGTGGCGGATCAGCAAGTGGGCAGCGGATGGGGTGGGTGCGGCGAACGTTGGCAGGGCCATGGCGGCGCTGGCAGCGGCGCCCAGTTTGAGCAAGGTGCGGCGTTCGATCGGCATGCGGGCTTCCTGTCTGAGTGAAGGGCCAGCAGTTGGGACCGAGCGGTGGGCGGGAAAATTTCGTTGGAATGGCGGTTGGGTTGACGTGAAACCTTCAGCAAGCCCTGGCGCGAACGCCAGGGGCTCAGGGGGCAGTCAGTGCGGTGTATCAATAGCGCTGATAGCGCGAACCGAACTCAGGGCGGTTTTCAGCGACGGTCAGGGACTTGGTCGATGGGGTTGCTACGGTCTTCACTTTTTCGGCGGTGGCGGCTTGTGCCTGTACCGAGGTGGTGTCGGCCTTGAAGGCGTGATGGTCGATTTCGGCTGGAGTTGCAAAGGCTGCAGTGGATGCCAAGGCGGATAAGGCGATGCCGAACAGGATTGAGTTTTTCATGGGGTAGTCTCCAGGTAGTCGAGGCCGATGGGCTTCGTTGGAGGCAAAGTTAGCGGGATGGGGGCGGGATGGAAAAGCACTGTTGTGCATCGTGGATATCAATGGTGTTGATAATGGCAAGCCGCGGCTCTAGGGCGGTGCTATTAAGTATAGATACCATTTTCACCTGTAAATGAGCCACCGGGATTGGAGGCCAGATGGGACTGTCAGATTTTTTGTGTGCGGGCCGTTAACGGCCTGCCGCCAGGCAGGCCGTGCTGTTACCAGGTAGGCCTGATAAATCGATCTCCGTACAGTATCGCGAATTGATTCATCGCACTCTTCC
>Ga0308164_10005544_pt1 | contig 10107 bp, 6 predicted proteins | sample PhyTR2_FD_201031 | JGI IMG/M metagenome (GOLD analysis project Ga0308164, IMG submission 201031) | Phyllosphere microbial communities from UC Gill Tract Community Farm, Albany, California, United States - DLSLT.R2 | ecosystem: Host-associated > Plants > Phyllosphere > Unclassified | place: USA... | reverse complement strand
CGATCCGGAAATATCGAACTAACCGCAGTATGGAGAGCGTCTTTTTGCGTTACTGAAATTTATTATGTGCCTAATAGTTTCCGAAGTCAAAGTCGTGTTGCACGACATGATGAAGTGGTAACAAGTGCTTGATTCGACAACAAAAATTTGGCTTTTTGCCTTCGCCGTATGCGTGTGCGGGCCGTGATGCAAAGCGTAGCGAGTTTTCGTCAACGGTACAACAGGCGGTGCACGCGCATCGTGCGCGGCCCCATGATGAACTCACGCTTTTTCGCTGTGGCATGAGCCGATTGCACGCATGCGTTACACTTGCCGGTCGCCTCAACGCGACCTTATTCACTGAACACCTGTTGGAGAACACCATGCTTGACGACCGCTTGCGCACCCTGCTGCAGAACATGCCCAAGGCTGAGCTGCACATCCATATCGAGGGCTCGCTCGAGCCAGAACTGATTTTTGCTCTGGCACAAAGAAATAACGTCCAGCTGGCCTATGCCTCGGTCGAAGCGTTGCGCGATGCCTACGCTTTCAGCGACCTGCAATCGTTCCTCGACATTTATTATGCGGGTGCCAGCGTGCTGCTGACCGAGCAGGACTTTTATGACATGACCGCCGCCTACCTGGCGCGCGCGCATGCCGACAATGTCCGCCATACCGAAATCTTCTTCGACCCGCAAACACACACCGCGCGCGGCGTGCCGTTCGAGACCGTCATCAACGGCATCTGGCGCGCCTGCCAGGATGCGCCGCTGAGCGCCGAGCTGATCATGTGCTTCCTGCGTCACCTGTCGGAAGACGACGCGATCGCCACGCTGGACGAGTCGCTGCCGTACCGCGACAAGTTCATTGGCGTGGGCCTGGATTCGTCCGAGGTAGGCCATCCGCCCGAGAAGTTCGCGCGCGTTTTCGAGCGCGCCCGCAACCTGGGCCTGCGCCTGGTCGCGCATGCCGGCGAAGAGGGCCCGCCAGCGTATATCGAAAGCGCGCTCGACGTGCTCAAGGTCGAGCGCATCGACCACGGCGTGCGCTGCCTGGAAAGCCCGGCGCTGGTCGAGCGCCTGGTGCGTGAGCAGATGGCGCTGACCGTGTGCCCGCTGTCGAACATCAAGCTGCGCGTGTTCGACGTCATGGGTTCGCACAATCTGCGCACGTTGCTCGATGCCGGCCTGGCCGTCACGGTCAACTCGGACGATCCGGCCTATTTCGGCGGCTACGTCAACGAGAACTACTTCGCCGCTTTTGACGCCTTGCCGCTGGATGCGACGCACGCGCGGCAACTGGCGCGCAACAGCTTCCAGGCCGCCTTCATCGACCCGGAGCGCAAGCGCGCCTTCCTGGCCGAAGTCGACGACTTCTTCGCCAACGCCTGACCCAACCACGGAGCGACGCCATGTTCGTCCAGGCACTTCGCATGACGGCGCGCGACTGGCGCGCCGGTGAACTGCGCTTCCTGCTGGTGGCGCTGATCGTCGCCGTGGCGGCGCTCACGTCGGTCGGCTTCTTCACTGACCGCATGCGCGCCGGCATGGACCGCGACGCGCACCAGCTGCTGGGCGCCGACCTGCTGGTCAAGACCGATGACCCAGTGCCCCAAGCCTGGCGCGATGAGGCGGCGCGGCGCGGCCTGCTGCTGGCCGATACCGTCACCTTCCCGAGCATGGCGCAGGCCGGCGAGGGCGATGAGTCGCTGGCGCAGCTCTCGTCGATCAAGGCCGTGTCAACAGGCTATCCGCTGCGTGGCCAGATGAAGATCACGACCGATCCGGTCGCGGCCAGTGGCGCGCGCGGCGAGCCGACGCGCGCCGTGCCGGCGCCCGGTACCGTGTGGGTCGATCCCGGCCTGCTCGCGCAGCTGTCGACACAGGTGGGCGGCATGCTCACGCTGGGCAACAGCCAGTTGCGCATCACCCAGCTGATCGCCACCGAGCCCGATAAAGGCGCGTCGTTCGCGAACTTCGCGCCGCGCGTGATGCTGTCGATGGCCGATCTGAAGGCCACGGGCCTGGTGGACGATTTCGCGCGCGTGGATTTCAGGCTGCAGATTGCCTCGACCAACCGCAACGACCTGGCGGCCATCAAGGCCTACGAAACCTGGCTGCGCGCGCAAATCAGGGACGGCAACCTCAAGGGCGTGCGCATCGAGACGCTGGAGAACGGGCGCCCGGAGATGCGCGCCACGCTCGATCGGGCAGGTTTGTTTTTGTCGCTCGTGGGCCTGTTGTCGGCGATGCTGGCAGCGGTGGCCGTGGCGATGGCGGCGCGCCGCTTCATGAGCCGCCACCTGGATGCCTGCGCCATGCTGCGCTGCCTGGGCCTGACCCAGAACCAGGTCACCGTCATGTACGTGACCGAATTTGCCCTCGTCGGCTTGCTGGGCAGCGTGCTCGGTGTGCTGGTGGGCTTCGGCGCGCACTTCGTGCTGCTCGAACTGATCGCATCGCTGATCCGCACCGAGCTGCCGCCCGTGTCGATCCTGCCGGCGCTGCAGGGCGTGGCCACCGGCATGCTGCTGCTGGTGGGCTTTGCGCTGCCGCCGATTCTGCAATTGCGCAATGTGCCGCACAACCGCGTGATCCGGCGCGAAGCCGGCGCGCCGCAACCGGCCGCTTTGGCGACCTATGGCCTGGGCGTGGGCGCGTTCGTCCTGCTGCTCTACTGGCAGGCGGGCGACCTGACGCTGGCGCTGATCACGGCCGGGGGCTTCCTCGGCGGCTTCGCGGTGTTTGCGCTCGTGGCCTGGCTGGGCCTCAAACTGCTGCGCCGCATGCGCAACCTGTTCCCGCAGCAGGCCTGGCGCTTTGCCGTCACGTCGCTGCAGCGCCGGCCCGGCGCCACGGTCGTGCAGGTGGTCTCGCTGTCGCTCGGCCTGATGGCGCTGCTGCTGCTGACCGTCGTGCGGGGCGACCTGATGGCGGCCTGGCAGTCGGCCACGCCGGCCGATGCGCCGAATCGCTTCGTGATCAACATCCTGCCCGAGCAGACGAAGGGCGTCGAAGACCAGCTGCAGGCGGCCAACGTGAAGGAACCGGTGCTGTTTCCGATGATCCGCGGGCGTCTCACGGCGATCAACGGCGCCGCCATCAAGAGCGACACCTTTGCCGATGGCGAGGCGCGCCGCCTGGCCAACCGCGAATTCAACCTGTCGACGACCAATGCGCTGCCAGAGGGGAACGAGGTCGTCGAAGGCGCCTGGTTCAGGGACGCCCCTGGCCTGGCCGAAGCGTCGGTCGAGAAAAGCATCATGGACCGTCTTGGCCTGAAGCTGGGCGACAGCCTGCGCTTCGACATGGCGGGGCTGATGGTGGACGCGAAGATCACCAGCGTGCGCAAGCTCGAATGGGGCTCGATGCGCGCCAACTTCTTCGTCATCATCAATCCGGCCGCGATGGCCAATGCGCCAACCACCTACATGACGGCATTCCACGTGCCGGCCGAAGGCGCGAACCTGGGCAATGCGCTTACGCGCGCGTACCCGAACCTGACCGTGGTCGATGTATCGGGCATCATCCGCCAGCTGCAGGATGTGCTGGACCAGGTGGTGGTCGCGGTCGAGTTCCTGTTCCTGTTCACGCTGGCCTCGGGCGTGCTGGTGCTGTATGCGGCGTTGATGGGTTCGACCTCCGAGCGCACGCGTGAAGGCGGCCTGCTGCGGGCGCTGGGCGCAACGCGCCAGCAACTGGCGCGGGCGCAGCGGATCGAGTTCGTGCTGGTGGGCGGGCTGTCAGGCCTGCTCGCCGCGACGGGCGCCGCGGCGCTGGGCTGGGCGCTGGCGACGTACCAATTCAAATTCCCGTGGACGTTCGCGCCGGGCGTGTGGCTGGCTGGCCTGGTGGTAGGGATCCTGTGCGCGATCGTCGGCGGCTGGTTCGGCTTGCGCGGCGTGCTGCGCCAGCCGCCGCTGCAGACGTTGCGGGAGGCGTGAGCATGCAAGATACGCAAGCCGACACGCCAACGCTGTACGAGATCATGGGCGGCGCCGAGCGCCTGCGCGCGCTGGTCGATCGTTTCTATGACCTGATGCAGCTCGAGCCGGAGTTCGCCAACATCCACGTGATGCATCCGGTGCCCAACGACAGCTCGCGCGACAAGCTGTTCATGTTCTTGTCCGGGTGGATGGGCGGCCCGGACCTGTATATAGAACGCTACGGCCATCCGCGCCTGCGCGCGCGCCACCTGCCGTATGCGATCGGCACCAAGGAGCGCGACGCGTGGCTGCGCGCGATGGCGTGGGCGATGGAAGACCTGGGCTATGACGAGGCGCTGCGGGTGCGCCTGCTGACCTCTTTCTTCGAGACCGCCGACTGGATGCGCAACAAGGCCGATTGAGACGATGACGACAGCAGAAATCCTGATCCTGGTGGGCCTCGCGCTCATCATCGCGTTGCTGGTGCTGGTCTTGCTGCGCCTGCGCGGCAGCGGCGACGGCCTGCACATCGAACGGCTCGAGCGCGAGCTGCGCCAGGAACTGCAGGCCAGTGCGCAATCGACGCGCCAGGAAACCGCCGGCCACCTGGCCCAGTATCACAATGCCTCGGTCCAGCAATTTGACAGCATGCGTCAGCAGATGCAGCTGCAGTCCAGCAGCGGCCGCGAAGAACAGGCGCGCGCGCTCAAGCGCTTTGCCGACACGCTGCAGCAAACGCTGGGCAACCTGACCGAATCGAACGCCCAGCGCATGCTCGAAGTGCGTAACACGCTCGAGTCGAAGATCCGCGACCTGCAGGCAGACAATGGCAAGCGCCTCGAAGAGATGCGCCAGACGGTGGACGAAAAGCTGCACGCGACGCTGGAAACGCGGCTGACCGAATCGTTCCGCCAGGTGTCCGAGCGGCTGGAAAAAGTCCATCAGGGCCTGGGCGAGATGCAGCAGCTGGCCATCGGCGTGGGGGACCTCAAGCGCGTGCTCACGAACGTGAAGACGCGCGGCACATGGGGCGAGGTGCAGCTGGAGATGCTGCTCGAGCAGGTGCTGACGGTCGAGCAGTATGCGAAGAACGTCGAGACGGTGGCGGGCTCGAACGCGCGGGTGGAGTTCGCGATCAAGCTGCCGGGCACCGTCGACGGCGGCGCGCCACTATGGCTGCCGATCGACGCCAAGTTCCCGAAAGAGCAGTACGAACGCCTGCAGGCCGCGGCCGACATTGCGGATGCGGAAGGCGTCATCCGCGCCGGCGCCGAACTGGAACGGGCAGTGCGGCGCGAGGCGCAAACCATCTGCGACAAATACGTCTCGCCGCCACAGACGACGGATTTCGCGATCCTGTTCCTGCCGACCGAAGGCCTGTACGCCGAAGTGATGCGCCGCCCGGGCCTGGCCGACGACCTGCAGCGCACGCTGCGCGTGACGATCGCCGGCCCGTCGACACTAAGCGCCTTGCTCAACAGCCTGCAAATGGGCTTTCGCACGCTGGCGCTGGAAAAGCGTTCATCCGAAGTGTGGCAAGTGCTGGGCGCAGTCAAAACCGAGTTCACCAAATTCGGCGACGTGCTGGCCGCGACGAAAACAACGCTGGAGCGGGCAGCGAAAAACATCGAAAACGCAGAAGTGCGCAGCCGCCAGATGGCCCGCAAGCTCAAGTCGGTAGAAGCCCTCCCAAGCGAAGCCGCCCAATTACTCCTGGGCTCTGACGGCCTGGAACGCGAAGACTGACAGCACCCTACAATTTCCCCCAGGTCACAAAAACAATGAGGGTCAGAGTAGAATTAATGGGCAATTACTCAATGTTGTCAAACAATTCGACTCTGACCCTAATTGTTTTGGCGGGGTTTTAGTCGCCAAACGCCGAATCTGATTCCGGCCGGAACTCAATTGCCAGGACGACTCGATTTAGTCGAAAAAACAGCCAAAATTAATTAGGGTCAGAGTCGAATTAATGGGCAATTACCCAAAGTTGTCAAACAATTCGACTCTGACCCTAATTGTTTTGTAAGGGGCTGGGGGCAAGAATTTGGTGATTGCGGTAGGTGTGGCGCTGCGTCTAGGGGGTTAGAACAGGCCTTCGAATGGCAAGATGTCGACCATGTCGCCGGCGGCGACGTTGCCTTGCTCGTCGTGCAGGACGACCATACAGTTGGCTTCGGACATTGAGCGCAGGATGCCTGAGCCTTGGGCGCCGGTGAGGCGGACTTCGGGCGTGCCGTCGACGCTGCGCGCGACGATGCCACGCTGGTATTCGGTGCGGCCTGGCTTCTTGCGGATCGCCTCGGACGAGCGCGCCTGCAGCAGCGGCAGTGGGGCGTTGGCGCCCATCATCTGCAGCAGCGCGTCGCGCGCGAAGAAGTAGAACGACACCATCACGGCCACCGGATTGCCCGGCAGGCCGAACAGGAAGGCGCTGCGGCCGTTCGATGTGATGCGCCCGAATGCCAGTGGGCGGCCCGGGCGCATGCCCACTTTCCAGAACGTGACGTCGCCCAGTTGCGCCATCACCTGTTTGGTGTAGTCGGCCGCGCCGACCGAGACGCCACCCGACGTGATGATCGCGTCGGCGTTTTCGCAGGCGGTGCGCAGCGCGTCTTCCAGTGCTTCCGGGCTGTCGCGCACGACGCCCATGTCGATGATCTCGCAGCCCAGGCGCTGGAGCATGCCGTAGATCGTATAGCGGTTGCTGTCGTAGACGCAGCCTTCACCCAGCGGCTCGCCGATCGAGCGCAGTTCGTCGCCGGTCGAGAAGAAGGCCACGCGCAGGCGCCGTTGCACAGGGATTTCGGCGAAGCCCAGCGACGCGCACAGCCCCAGGTCGGCCGGCCGGATGATGCGGCCCGCCTTCAGCGCTGCGCTGCCGATGTTCAGGTCTTCGCCGGCCAGCCGGCGGTTATCGCCGGCACGGATAGCGCCGGCGCGCACGGTCATCGCAACGTCGTCGCCGCTGTCGGCAAATTCCTGTGGCAGCACGCTGTCGCAGCCGGCCGGCATCACGCCGCCCGTCATGATGCGCACACATTCGCCTGGGCCGGGCACGACAGCGGACGGTTTGCCCGCATAGACGATATCGACCACCTTGAACGTCGCCACGCCGTCCTGCGGCAGGTCGGCGCCGCGCAGTGCGTAGCCGTCCATCGCCGAATTATCGTGCGCCGGGACGTTGATCGGCGAGACCAGGTCGCGCGCCAGCACGCGGCCCAGGCTTGCGCGCAGCGCCACCATCTCGACGGCGCGCACCGGCTGGACGAATTCGCGGATGATGCGCTGGGCATCGCGCACCGGCAGCGCGTCCGGGTCATAGCCATTGATGCAGCTGGCCACTTGCGCCAGGCTGGCGGGGAAGGCCGGTTGCTCGAGTCCGCGCAGCTCGTCGAGCGTGTTGATGTTGCGGAACGCGTCGGCGTCGTCGAACACGACTTCGACGGCCTTCAGGTCGCGGTACCAGCCGTCGACCCGGCGGCCGCCCTGGGCCAGATAGGCCGACAACACGGGCAGGCGGTCAGCGCGCACCAGACAGAACACGGGATGTGGCTGGACCAGCATGCCGGCTTCCTGCGTTGCGGCGTAGGCCACGTCGGCGTCGTGCTCCTGCAGCGCAGCGAACAGGCGCGCGGCCAGATCGGGGGGCAGAAATGGCGAGTCACATGGCACGGTCAGCAGATACGGCGTGGCGCAGTGGCGCAAGCCCGTTTCGAGCCCGGCCAGCGGGCCCGGAAAATCCGCCATCTCGTCGGTCAGCACGGGCGCGCCAAATGCGCGGTACGTGTCGAGATTGCGGTTGGCGCTGATCAGCAATGGCCCGACCTGCGGCCGCAAACGCGCCAGCACGTGTTCGACCATCGTGCTGGAACGGAACGGTTGCAAGCCCTTGTCCACATTGCCCATGCGCGAGCCACGCCCGCCCGCCAGAATCAACCCGCTGATCAAGCCTGCCTCCATCGTTTGATTAACCACCGGCTGTCAGCCACCAATATAGGACATTTCAACCCGCCGCGGCCCGTCCAGCTGGCCCGTACCGGTCTCTGCCGAGCGGGTTTCGGAATAGCGGTCGGCCCGCCCGCGCCACAGTTGCGCGATGGCGCCACTGAGGGCCAGGTCGTCATGCCCTTCGCGCAGCAGTGCGCGCATATCGTGGCCGCGCGTGGCGAACAGGCAGGTATACAGCTTGCCTTCGGTCGACAGGCGCAGGCGGCTGCAGTCGCCGCAGAACGCCTGCGTGACGCTGGAAATCACGCCGATTTCGCCGTCGCCATCGAGGTAACGCCAGCGCGATGCGGTCTCGCCGCTGTAGTTGGCGGCCACCGGCGCCAGCGGCAGCTCGGCCGAGATGCGGCGCACCACGTCGCCCGACGGCACGACGTCGCGCATGTCCCAGCCGTTCGACGCGCCCACATCCATGAATTCGATGAAGCGCAGGATCGTCGGCGAGCCCTTGAAGTGGCGCGCCATCGGCAGAATCTGGTCGACGTTGGTGCCACCCTTGACGACCATATTCACCTTGACCGGCCCCAGGCCCACCGCATGCGCGGTGTCGATGCCGTGCAGCACGTCGGCCACCGAAAAGTCGACGTCGTTCATGCTGCGAAACACGCCGTCGTCGAGCGCATCGAGCGACACCGTCACCCGGTCCAGACCCGCGTCTTTCAGGGCTTGCGCCTTGCGCGCCAGGATCGAACCGTTGGTCGTCAGTGTGAGGTCGAGCGGACGGCCGCTGGGGGTAGGGAGCGCACGCAGCATGCCGACCAGGCGTTCGAGATTCTTGCGCAGCAGCGGCTCGCCGCCCGTCAGGCGCAGCTTTTCAACGCCGTGTGCAACGAACAGGCGCGCCACGCGCGTGATCTCTTCGAACGACAAGAGGTCGCCGTGTGGCAGGTATTGGTAATCCTTGTCGAACACTTCCTTCGGCATGCAATACACGCAGCGGAAATTGCAGCGGTCAGTGACGGAAATGCGCAAGTCGTGCAGCGGCCGGCCGAGCGCGTCGCTCAGCAGGCCCGTAGGTGCTTCCGGCACGGCCGGGACCCGCAGCTTCGATGAGCGCAGGTCATTGATAAGGATGATTTTTTCAGCCATTCCAATACGATAGCATGCGCCCGGGAATACTGCCGGGCGAGGGTGTGTCGTTGGAGGGAGTAATGCGGCCCAAATGCGTCGTTCCCGCGAAGGCGGGAACCTAAGTTGCCAGCGTTATCGCAACGCTAATGAACTTGGGTTCCCGCCTGCGCGGGAACGACGTACGGCAGTGCTGATTGCTTACTGACGGCTGGTATCGACCTGCACCAGCGGCTCGTCGACCGGCACGACGACCGGCTTGCGGGCACGGCCAACGCGCACTGGCGTGGCTGCCTGAGCTGCTGCGGCCTGGGCGGCGCGCAGCTTTTCAGGATCGGTCGCGGCCAGTTGCAGGCCCGCTTCGGCCAGCATGTCATCCAGCTTTGGCGCAGGGGTAGCAGCCACTGGCGCAGGCGCCGTGGTTACTTCCGGTGCTGCAACCGGTGCTGGCTCAACGGCCACAGCGGTCACAGGCTCGACCACTGGCGCAGGGGCGACTTCCACCACCGGCGTCGGCTCGACAGGCGCTGGTGCAGGTGCAGCCTCGGCCACGACCGGTTCAGCAACATGCTCAGCCGCCACCGACGCCGCCGTCGGGAACATGACCGGTTCGGTCGATGCTGGCTCCGGTGCCGAAACCTCTACCGGCGCCGCCATCGATGCTGCCGTCGGGAAGTTCACTGGCTCGACGTTGGCAGGTGTTGCCTCGGCCGTCGTTGCCGCCATCGATGCCGACGTCGGGAACATATTGCCTTCAACTGGTGCCGCTTCGGCCACCGGTGCTGCTACTGGTGTGGCTGCAGGCGTTTGCGCCGCATCATCCTTGGCAGCGATCGATGCCGAGGTCGGGAACGGCCACGGTGCCTGGGCACCGGACTGCGCCTGCTTGCCGCGGGCGGCGCGGGCAGCTGCTGCCACCTTGGCCACTTCTTCGTCCGCTACCGGCGCGAACGCTGGTGCGTCTTCGTTGCCTTCGCCGCCTTCGCCTTCGATCTGGTCACGGTCGCGACGGTTGCGGTTACGGCCACCGCGGCGACGACGACGGCGTGGCTCGTCGCCATCCATCTCGACTTCTTCGCCATCCGGGCCGATCGTGGTCACCGATTTGATGACTTGCTGCACGACTTCCT
>Ga0308164_10005543_pt1 | contig 10109 bp, 8 predicted proteins | sample PhyTR2_FD_201031 | JGI IMG/M metagenome (GOLD analysis project Ga0308164, IMG submission 201031) | Phyllosphere microbial communities from UC Gill Tract Community Farm, Albany, California, United States - DLSLT.R2 | ecosystem: Host-associated > Plants > Phyllosphere > Unclassified | place: USA... | reverse complement strand
ACAAACAATGCAAGGAAAAGGTTTTATTAAGTTTATAGCGATAGTATTGGCTATCGTTTGTGCGTATGCACTTTCTTTTACTTTGGTAGCATCCAAGGTGGAAAAAGACGCAAAAAACTATGCGAAAGGTGATGTAGCCAAAGAGAAGGCTTATTTAGATTCGATGAGTACTGAAAAAGTTTACCCTGTTTTGGGCTTTACTTATCAGTCTGTTAAATCAAAAGAAATTAACTTAGGTCTCGACTTAAAAGGTGGTATTAACGTAACGATGGAGATATCGTTATCGGAATTGGTAAAATCGTTAGCTGACAACACTAATGATGCTAATTTTAATAAAGCCCTACAAAATGCACAAACCCAATTAAACGCCGGTGGTAAAGATTACATCAAATTATTTGTTGATGAATTCGAAAAATTGAGCCCTGGTGTAAAACTTGCAGATTATTTTTCTAATCAAGATAATGCATCGCAATTAAAACCGAATGCAACGAATAGTGAAGTTCAGGCCTTCTTATCTAAAGAAGCTGAAAGTGCAATTGATCGTTCATTTACAATCTTACGTTCTCGTATAGATGGTTTTGGCGTTGTAAGTCCGAACATGCAAAAACAACCTGGTAGTAACCGTATCTTAATTGAGATGCCGGGTATTCAGGATAAAGAGCGTGTATATAAATTATTACAGGGTTCGGCCGAATTACAATTCTGGCAAGTTTACCAGGTACAAGAAGTTGTTTCTTTACTGGAAAACATTAACAAAACCTTAGCTTCTACATTAAAAGAAACTACTCCAGCTGCTGCCGCTAAAGATACAACAGCTGCTGCTACAGGCGGTAAATTGGCAGGTTTAGAAAAAGCTGCTACAGATACAACTAAAGGAGGAAAACTTGCTGGCTTAGGCAAAAAAGATTCGACTGCTGCTAGAGCGGAGATTGCAAAATCTAACCCTTTATTTTCGATTTTAAGTATTCCTACTTATCAGGCAGAAAACGGCCAGCCTGCTTTACGCCCTGGACCAATTGTTGGTTGGGTTGCTCAAAAAGATACGGCAAAAGTTAATTCATACTTCAAAATGCCTGAAATTGCTGCGGCTATCCCTTCAACAATGAAGTTTATGTGGAGCGTTAAACCGATGGAAGGTTCAAAAGTTTTCGAACTTTATGCAATTAAAGTGGTAAGTGCTGATGGTAAACCGGATTTAGGTGGTGATGCAGTTAGTGATTCGCGTAACGATTTTGACCAAAAAGGTAAACCGGAAGTTACGATGTACATGACCAGCGAAGGTGCTGCGAAATGGAAAAAAATTACTGCTGAAGCTTCTGCAGATCCTCAAAATAAAAAATCTATTGCGATTGTATTAGATAATCAGGTTTATTCGGCTCCTACGGTTCAAAACGAAATTCCAAATGGCGTTTCTTCTATCTCAGGAAACTTTACCCAAGAAGATACCAAAGATTTATCGAACATATTAAAAGCGGGTAAATTACCTGCTCCCGCTCGTATTGCAGGTAGTTTTGTTGTTGGTCCAACGTTAGGTGCACAAGCAATCCACGATGGTTTAATTTCATTTGTAATTGCGTTTATTGTGATCCTGATCTTTATGGCATTGTATTATCACCGTGCCGGTTGGGTTGCTAACTTTGCCTTATTATTAAACTTATTCTTCATTATCGGTATTCTTGTTTCGTTAGGTGCTGTGTTAACCTTACCTGGTATTGCTGGTATCGTTTTAACAATCGGTTTATCGGTAGATGCGAATATCTTAATCTTCGAACGTGTTCGTGAGGAACTTGCTCATGGTAAAAATACTGCTGCTGCAATTAAAGAAGGCTTTAAACATGCAATGCCTTCAATCATTGACTCGAATGTTACCTTATTCATTTTAGGTGCTATCCTTTACGTTTTTGGTAGCGGCCCTGTTCAAGGTTTTGCTACTACCTTGTGTATTGGTATTCTTTCTTCATTGTTTGCTGCTGTTGCAATTTCGAGAGTAGTTTTCGATTCGTTATTGAACCGTAAAGTTGAGGTAAGTTTCGATAATAACTTCACTCGTAACGCATTTAAAAACTTAGCTTTCAACTTCGTTGGTCGCCGTAAAATTTACTACGTAATCTCTACAATAATAATTGTTGCAGGTATTGGTATGTATTTTAAAAATGGCGGTTTAAACCTAGGTGTTGATTTTAAAGGTGGAAGAACCTACTTGGTTCACTTCGATAAATCGGTAAATACTGAGGAGTTAAAGACAAAATTAAACCCCGTTTTCGGCAACGAAACGCCTGAGGTGAAAACTGCCGGTGAAGATAGCCAGGTTAAAATTACCACTACCTTCCACATTGAAGACCAAGACCCTAAAACGGATAAAGTTGTAGAAGATGCGTTAAACAAAGGTTTAGCAGGTTCTAAATATGAAATTGTAAGTTCTCAAAAGGTAACGCCGATTATTGCCAGTGATATCGTAAACGGTGCTTTTTATGCAGTATTGATTTCATGTTTATTCATGTTTATCTACATCGTTATCCGATTCAAAAAATGGCAATATGGTTTGGGTGCGGTTATTGCATTATTCCATGATGTTTTAATGGTATTGTCATTCTATACTATTTTAGATGGTGTAATGCCATTCTCATTAGAAATTGGCCAGGATTTTATCGCTGCGATTTTAACGGTAATGGGTTACACCATGACAGAAACCGTTGTTGTGTTCGACCGTATTCGTGAGAAGCTGAAAGAAGCAGGTAAAGATGATTTACATGGTGAAGAGCGTAACAACTTAATCAACTTCGCATTAAACAGTACATTAAGTCGTACCATTTTAACATCGTTAACTGTATTCTTCGTATTATTGGTAATCTTCATCTTTGGTGGCGACAGCATCCGCGGATTTATCTTCGCATTATTAATTGGTCGTATCATCGGTACTTACTCATCATTATGTATTTCTACTCCAATCGTAATCGATTTGGGTAGCTCTGCTGAAAAGAAAAGCTAAGATTTAATTCTAAATATTGAAAGCGCCTTTCCGAAAAATCGGGAAGGCGCTTTTTTTTTAACAGCCTCACCCTTTGGAAGTTCGTGATATGGAAAGTTTTCCAGCCGCCCTCTCCGGAAGAGAGGGTTTTGGCAGACTGTGATTTAAACTCATCGGTTCAAACCACATCATTTTGTTTCCCTAACTTCCCATAACCACGAACATTGATAGGGTGAGGCTTTTTGAAAAGCAAAAGCAGATCGCTCCTGAAGCAAACGCCCTGATATTCCTTTTATTCCGCTGCGCTCCATGTATGTTTCCGTCAGCTTTATTTTATTCAAAACCGAACTAAAAACCACCAAAAACAAGCTTGGTCATATCAAAGTTATATCTGAATGGAAGGGCTTTATAAACGGTGTCAAAGCCTTAATTTTTAAACCTTTTGGCTATCTTTTTGTTACATTAGCAACAGATAAACCAATAGAAAATGGATTTACAACTTCCTAAAAGCGAATACCCTAGAGTAGTTATTGTTGGCGGCGGATTTGGCGGAATTGAATTAGCTAAACGATTAAAAAATAAGCCTTTTCAGGTAGTAATGTTGGATAAGCATAACTATCACACTTTTCAACCTTTACTTTATCAGGTAGCTACAGGTGGTTTAGAAGCCGATTCTATTGCTTTCCCACTTCGAAAAATTTTCAAAGGCCAAAAAAACTTAATTTTCAGAGTTACAAAAGTTCAAGAAGTTAATGCGGCAGAAAATTGTCTTCAAACAGATATTGGCAGAATCAATTACGATTATTTAGTTATTGCGACAGGCTCGACGAGTAATTTCTTTGGTAACAAGGAAATTGAAGCGAACTCTATGCCCATGAAATCAATTCCTGAAGCTTTAGATTTAAGAAGTTTGATTTTACAAAACTTTGAAAAATCGCTTATAGAGAAAGACGCCGATAAAAAAAGTGCTTTATTAAACTTCGTTGTTGTGGGTGGTGGTCCAACAGGTGTTGAAACTTCTGGTGCCATTGCAGAGCTTAAAAAACACGTTATTCCGAACGATTATCCTGAGATGGATTTGAGTGAAGTTAACATATATCTTGTCGAAAATTCACCAGAACTTTTAGGGCCGATGTCTCCACAGGCACAAAAGAAGTCGAAAGATTTTCTACTGGAGATGGGCGTTAATGTAATGAACGAAACCAGAGTACTGGGTTATGATGGTCATACACTTACTTTGCAAGATAAACCGTCCATTTTAAGCTCGACAGTAATTTGGAGCGCCGGTGTAAAAGGAGAAGTACTAGCAGGTTTGGATAAGGCAGAAGTTGTTCGCGGCGGGAGATTGAAAACTGATACTCAAAACCTGATTGTGGGTTATAACAATGTTTATGCAATTGGCGATGTTGCTGCGATAATTGACGAAGAAACGCCAAACGGACACCCGGGTGTGGCTCCTGCTGCAATTCAGCAAGGACATCATCTGGCAAAAAACCTCATTAACATTATAGAAAATAAACCATTAGAGAAATTTAAATATTTCGACAAAGGCTCAATGGCAACTGTTGGAAGAAATAAAGCAGTTGTTGATATCGGTAAAATTCATTTTCAAGGAATATTCGCGTGGTTTACGTGGATGTTTGTACACCTGATGACCTTGGTAGGGTTCAGAAATAAAATCATCGTTTTTATAAACTGGCTTTGGAGTTATTTTAGTTACGACAGAGGAACACGATTAATTATTCGAACCTTCGCTAAAGACCGTAGTGTTGATTACAGAGCTGAAGTGCCGAGTGTGAAGGAAGTTCCTTAGTCATTGGTTATTGGATATCAGTCATTGGTCTTTAGTCTTTAGTCTTTAGTCTTTAGTCTTTAGTCTTTAGTCTTTAAGATAAACTCAATTTGATGCGCACAGTTTTCGTTAATCTTCTTTTCTTTGCGAAAAACTTTGCGCACTTTGCGGTTAATTAAACGAGCTAAATGAGCAGCCAAAAATTCAAATTAGTAGAGTGCCCCCGTGATGCCATGCAAGGATTACATGATTTTGTTCCAACAGAACTTAAATCAAAGTATTTGAATTTATTGTTACAGGTAGGTTTCGATACACTCGATTTTGGAAGTTTTGTTTCACCGAAGGCTATTCCGCAACTGGCAGATACGGCAGAAGTTTTAAGCAACTTGGATTTAACTAACTCTTCAACCAAACTCTTAGCCATTGTAGCCAATTTAAGGGGTGTAGAGGACGCTGTAAAACACGAACAAATTAGTTATTTGGGTTTCCCCTTTTCTATATCAGAAACATTCCAGCAACGGAACACAAATTCCGGCATATCGCAATCTTTAAACACTGTTGAAGAAATGCTTGCACTTTGCGATAAAAGCGATAAAACGGCTGTGTTATACTTATCCATGGGTTTTGGAAATCCTTATGGCGATGAATGGAGTTACGAAATTGTAGAAAAATGGGCTGATGTTTTAGTAAGTAAAGGAGTGAAAATTCTTTCTTTGGCAGATACAGTTGGCATTTCTACACCCGAAAAAATCAAAGATATTCTGCCGAAACTGATTTCCAAGTTTAGCAATACAGAAATTGGTATTCACCTGCACTCCACTCCTGCTGAGCGTTTTGAAAAAATTGAAGCCGCTTACAATTCTGGTGTAAAACGAATAGATTCTGCGTTGAAAGGTTTTGGTGGTTGCCCTATGGCTGCTGATGATTTAACAGGAAACATCGCCACAGAAGATGTAATAAGTTTTTTGAGCTTAAAAGGCCAAGAACTGAATCTTAACATGGAAAAGTGGAATGGGGCGATGAATTTATCAGGAAAGATATTTGGCTAGTTTTTTGTTGTATCGATAAGATCGTCATTGCGAGGCACGAAGCAATCCTAATAATTTGGGTGGAAATTAATTTTCACTTGAGCCCTTTTTACAAGCGAATGCATTAAGATTGCTTCGTACCTCGCAATGACGTGAGCCTAATTAAATTCCTCATATAAATCCTTCCAACTGGGATTTAACCCAATAATCAAATCAATTTTTTGCTGTCAGCTCCCTCCTTTTATTCTTTTCTCTTCTGCAATTGCATCTTCAATAGTAGGAAAAAACATAAAGTAACCCAGTTTGTAACATTTATATTTTGAAGTAAAACTTTCTGGATAGTCATTATTTTTATGCTGCCAAATTCTAATTTCTAATTCAGATGTTACACCAACATAAAAAGTAGTATTAAAGGTGTTTGTCATCATGTAAACACAGCCACCTCGCTCCATCTTAAATATTTCTAGTCAGTTTAAAATGAACTAATTTAATCGTTTCAAAGGATTATTTAACGGTCATAATTGCTTGGCAAAGCTTGATCCGTCATTCTAAGAAAGCAATCCTGTTACTTTGGGTAGAATATAAGCTTGACAATTTATTTAAATATTCCTTTAATCTATTGCAATCGCATTAAGATTGCTTCGTACCTCGCAATGACGGAGCATTATCTAAACTTTCTTCACCATTTTAAAGTGTTGAATTCCGGCTTCTTCAAACTGGTCTCCTTCGGCAACAAAACCAAATTTCGCATACAAACTCATCGCATCTAATTGCGAGTTCAGGTAAATATAATGTGCATCATCAGGCAAGTCAGAAAGTGCTTCTGCAATTAAAGCACGACCAACACCTTGGCCTCTAAACTCTTTTAACACCGCAAAACGCTCTAACTTGTAACCCGCATCAGTTTTACGCCAGCGGCAAGCACCGCAGGGCTGTCCGTTTTGTGTAGCTAAAAAATGGATAGATTCCTCTTCATGCTCCCATTCTAACTCCGGCGGACAATTCTGCTCATCTACAAACACAATTTTTCGTATCGCAAATACCTTATCTAAATCTTCGGGATGGTTAACTTTTTGAACTAGCAAACTCATGGCTTATGGTGTTTAAAGTGTTTATTATTTTTCAGTTTCAATTCATTCAATTCCTTTGCAACATCTATCGAATGTGAGCAATGAATATCGGCCTCTTTTTTCGCAAGTGTCGCAATCGTAACATAAAATTTATGCAACTGATCAAGTTCCTTTTCGCTCAGGTCTTCAATATCAACCATTCTGTTGCTTGCACCTTGTTGAGCAGCAATCAGTTCATTTAACTTCAACTGAATTGCCTTTCCATCTTTGTTTTGTGCTTTCTGAATCAAAAAAACCATCAGGAAGGTAATAATTGTTGTGCCGGTATTGATCACCAGTTGCCAGGTTTCAGAATAATTGAAGAGCGGACCTGTTACCGCCCAAATAATTACTATCGCCGTAGCTGTAATGAAAGCAACGGAGCTGCCTGTAAATTTAGTTGCAGCGTTGGCAAACCGCTCAAAAAAATTATTTTTTTTGGTGTCGTTTTTGGATTTTATCATCACATTTCGTTTGCTTAAATATAGCATAAAACAAACAAAAGCGCCATAAGTTTTACAACCTATGGCGCTTCCGTGTTATAGAAATGTTAAATATTATTACAGCTTATCGTTTGCGTTAATGCAGTTTAAATCCTCAAATGCTGTAGTTAAACGCTTAACAAAAGTTTCTTCTCCTTTACGTAACCAAACGCGTGGGTCGTAATACTTTTTGTTGGGTTTATCCTCACCATCGGGGTTCCCAATTTGGCCTTGAAGATAAGCCTCATTCTTTTTATAATATTCTAAAATACCTTCCCAAAATGCCCATTGCATATCAGTATCAATATTCATTTTAATTGCACCGTAAGATATTGCTTCTCTAATTTCTTCTTGAGAAGAACCAGAACCACCATGAAAAACGAAATTGATTGGTTTTTCGGCAGTTAAGTTAAATTTTTCTTTCACAAAATCTTGCGAATTTTTCAAAATTACGGGCTGTAACTTCACATTACCGGGTTTATAAACACCGTGAACATTTCCAAATGCCGCAGCAACCGTAAAACGTGGAGAAACTTTACTCAATTCTTCGTATGCATAAGCAACCTCACTTGGTTGAGTATATAATTTCGAGCTGTCTACATCACTGTTATCCACACCATCTTCCTCACCACCTGTAACACCAAGTTCAATTTCGATAGTCATGTTCATTTTCGCCATGCGAGCAAAATATTTCGCAGAGATTTCCATGTTTTCTTCAATCGGTTCTTCCGAAAGGTCTAACATGTGCGATGAGAACAAAGGCTTTCCTGTTTCAGCGAAGAATTTCTCGCCGTGGTCTAAAAGGCCATCGATCCAAGGCAACAATTTTTTAGCGGCGTGGTCTGTATGTAAAACCACGGCAACACCGTAATGTTCTGCCAATAAATGTACATGTTTAGCTGCCGATACAGCACCTAAAATACATGCTTGCAATTTCTCGTTATCTAATGATTTACCCGCATAAAATTGCGCTCCTCCATTAGATAATTGAATCATAACAGGCGAATTTACTGCCTTAGCAGTTTCCAATACCGCGTTAACCGTATTTGTACCGGTAACGTTTACTGCCGGTAAGGCAAACTGATGTTTTTTAGCCTGCTCAAACAATTCTTGAACGGCATCTCCGTAAATTACGCCTTTATAGCCTTTTAAACTCATCTCTTGTTAATTTTATTAAGTCCGAAGTTATAAAAAAAAATAACATTTCAAGCTTTTGTAACAACAGAATTATTTGCCTAACAACCAAATAAAGGCTATTTAGTGTAAAAAACACATTATCCTTAGTGTAGTAAAGACACTAAAGAGAAATACTTGACTTAAATATTTTTTTCGTTTCTTTGCAATCCAATTCTTTAAAAAATTATATGGCTTGGTTTAAGAGAGAAAATAAAGGTATCATTACCACTACTGAAGAGAAGAAAGAGGCACCGGATGGCGTGTGGAATAAGTGTCCGAATTGCAAAAAACCGCTACATCAGGCAGAACTTCAAGAAAACAAATACGTTTGCCATTACTGCAATTACCACTTAAGGGTAGGTTCCAAAGAATATTTTGAAGTTTTATTCGATAATAATGAATTTAAAGAGCTTTTCGGCAACCTGACATCGGGCGACCCGTTAAACTTCAATGATAATAAGCCGTATACCGAAAGAATCGTCGAGAGTCAAGCTAAAACGGGCTTAAAAGATGCTATTCGGGCAGGCGTTGGTAAAATTGAGGGACAAGATTTGGTTATTGCCTGTATGGATTTTGCCTTTATTGGCGGCTCTATGGGTTCGGTTGTCGGCGAAAAAATCGCTCGTTCAATTGATTACAGCATTAAACATAAAATGCCCTTCCTGATGATCTCGAAATCAGGTGGTGCTCGGATGATGGAAGCTGCATTTTCTTTGATGCAAATGGCTAAAACATCTGCAAAATTGGCGCTGTTGAGTCAGGCAAAAATTCCGTATATTTCTTTATTAACCGACCCAACAACAGGCGGGGTTACAGCATCTTACGCAATGCTCGGCGATATTAACATTGCCGAACCGGGTGCTTTAATAGGCTTTGCAGGCCCAAGGGTTATCAAAGAAACCATTAAGAAAGATCTACCGAAAGGTTTCCAAACTTCAGAGTTCGTTTTGGAGCACGGTTTCCTTGATTTTATTGTGGATAGAAGAGCAATGAAAGCTAAATTAGGCGCTTTTATTAAGATGATGAATAATTAAAAAAGCCTCAACCCAACCCTTTCCAAAGTAGAGAGCGTTAAAAAATATAAAATTTGTAGAAAAGCAGGGCTTGAGTAACTCCGGTTAATTCAGCCCTGCTTTTTGTTTCAAGTCCTCGCTACGCCGTGGGCTTTTCACGGCAATCAGGTTTAGATTATAAAGGTATGTGGCGCTTGGTTACGTCAGTTTCATATAAATCGCAAATTAAACACTCCGCCCTCCGGGCACCCCTGTGGAAGAGGGGAATTATCTACCGCCTAAAAAATAAAAAGTAAATAAGCTTTCCAAAGATTTGCAACGGAAACACAGAAGTCACGGAAAATTAGAGGGGTTTTATGGCGCATGATCTGACCAAACATTCAAAATACCACAAACTTTCCGAAGAACGCAGACGGCATAGCAAATGATTTTAAGAAAAAACGTTGAAACCGTTTGCAAATCCTTTCAAAAACAACTGAACAAAATAATTTCCAGTCTGTGTTAAGGCCAAAGCGGAAAGGCAGAGACATCAAATTATTTT
>Ga0308164_10005542_pt1 | contig 10111 bp, 8 predicted proteins | sample PhyTR2_FD_201031 | JGI IMG/M metagenome (GOLD analysis project Ga0308164, IMG submission 201031) | Phyllosphere microbial communities from UC Gill Tract Community Farm, Albany, California, United States - DLSLT.R2 | ecosystem: Host-associated > Plants > Phyllosphere > Unclassified | place: USA... | reverse complement strand
AGCCCGCGCAACGCTATTGCCCGGCCGGCGTTTACGAGGTGGTGGGCGAAGAGACGGGCGATCCGAAGTTCGTGATCAACGCGCAGAACTGTGTCCACTGCAAGACCTGCGACATCAAGGACCCGACGCAGAACATCAACTGGGTCGTGCCCGAGGGCGGTGGAGGCCCCAACTATCCCAACATGTAAGCAAGCCCTGCTGGCGATCGGCCTGCTGACCGCCCCGACGGCGGCGCTGGCCGATACCGGCGGTCTCTCTGCCTATCTCAAGGCGCGCGCCGCGGATGCGGACGGCCGGGTGACGATTGCCGCGGACCAGTATGCCCTGGCACTGGCGGCGGCGCCCGACGATTCGGTCGTTGCGATCCGCGCCTACCGGGAGGGGATCGAGGCGGGCGACATGCCGCTCGTCGCGCGCGCGGCGGGGGTGCTGGCGAGAGCCGGAGTCGCGCCCGCGGACGCCGCATTGTTCCCGCTCGCCGCCGCCGCGCGCAAGGGCGACACCCGGGCGACCCGGACGGCGATCGCCACGCTCGGCAAGGGCCCGCTGGTGGTGCTCGCACCATCGCTGAACGCGTGGGTGGCGCGTGCCGAGCATCGTGACCCGGGCGCGGCGCTGGCCACCGCGGGCGAGGATCCGGTCGCGCGCCGGTTCGCCGCCGAGACGCGTAAGCGCATCGCTGCCGCCCCCGCGCGCCAGCCACTCGGCCTTGCCGTCGCACAGACACTCGCGGGTTTGGCGGGGGACCTCGTCGCAGGGGCGCCGTCGCCGCTCGCAATCGCGCTCGCCCAGGCTGCGGTGGAGGCCGATCCGGATTATGCCCCCGCGCGAATCGTCCTTGCCGACGCGCTTGCGCATAGCGACCGGGTCGACCGCGCGCTGGCGGTGCTCGGCAGGGTCGATGGCACGTCGCCGTCCGCAGACGCGGCGATCGCCAAGCGTCTCGAAATCCTGTCGGTTGCCGGTAGGGCTGAGGCGGCGCTGGCCATTGCGAGGACACGCGCCGAGCGGCCGGAGGCGATCGCCGGCGACTGGCAGCGTTACGCCGACCTGTTGCTGACGACCGGCGATGCGGCGGCGGGGGCGCAGTGGTATGGGCGGGTTCTGGCTGCGGATCGCGGCGGGCCGGCGGCCGCGCGCGGAAGCTGGGGGGCGTGGTTGCAATATGGCGGGGCGCTCGATCAGGCGGGGAACTGGCCCGAGGCGCGCATCGCGCTCCGCAAGGCGGTTGCCCTCGCCCCGTCGCAGCCGCTCGCGCTTAACTATCTGGGGTTCGCGCAGGTCGAGCATGGCGACGACATCGCGGGTTCGATTCGCCTGCTCGAGCGGGCAAGCCGGCTCGATCCCGCCAATCCGTCCGTCACCGACTCGCTCGGCTGGGCCTATCACCGGGCCGGCGATACGCGACGCGCACTGCCCTTGCTCGAGCGTGCCGCGCAGGCGGAGCCGACCAATGCCGAAATCGGCGATCATCTCGGTGATGCCTATTGGAGCATGGGCCGACGCTACGAGGCACGCTATGCGTGGCAGGCCGCGATCGTCGCCGGCGATGCCGAGGAGCGCGCGCGCATCGCCGCGAAGATCGACACCGGCCTGCCGATCGCTGCGCGCCGTTGACCCCTGATCCCGAGATGCCGATGCCGACGACGACCGAAACCGCACCTGCAAAGATCAATCTCGCGCTGCATGTGCGTCACCGCCGGGCGGACGGCTATCATGAACTCGAGACGCTGTTCGCCTTTGCCGAGCATGGCGACGTCGTCACGGTGCGCACGGCGGACGCGGACAGCTTTGCCATCATCGGGCCGTTCGCCGCGGCATTGCGTCCGGCGGCGGGGGGCACCGACGCCGCGCCATGGGACGGCAACCTCGTGACGGCCGCAGCGGACGCGTTCGTCGCGACGTTCGGGATCGCCGCGCACCACGCGATCACGCTCGACAAGCGACTGCCGATCGCATCGGGGATCGGTGGCGGCTCCGCCGATGCCGCGGCGACGCTGCGCGCGCTGGCGCGGTTGCACGGCGTCGCGGTGCAGGATCCGGCTCTCCACGACATTGCCGCCCGACTGGGTGCGGACGTGCCCGCGTGCCTCGTCAACCGGACGACGTTCGGGACCGGGCGCGGCGACACGCTCGTCGCGGTAGACGGGCTGGCGGGAACGCCGTTGCTGTGCGTCAATCCGGGGGTGGCGGTGTCGACCGCGGCGGTGTTCGGCGCGTGGGATGGGATCGACCACGGGCCGATCGGCGAGGGGCCGCTGCTCGAACGCGCGATCGCCGGGCGGAACGACCTCGAGGCGCCGGCCTGCGCGATCGCGCCGGAGATTGCCCGCGTCCGCGCGCTGCTGGATGCGGCGCCGGGCGTGCTGCTCGCGCGCATGTCGGGGTCGGGGGCGACCTGCTTTGCGCTGTTCGACAGCATCGCGGCCCGCGATTCCGCGGCGACGGATGCCGCTGCGCAGGGCTGGTGGACGCTGGCGTGCACGCTGCGCTAAACGCAGGTCAATTGCCGCGTTGAAACTGTTCGGCTTTGGGACTCCGGACGCTGTAAAATCGATTGCATCGCACCGGTCGGAGGCGTCAAATCGGGATGTCCACTACCGGATCGGCGCCACGGTTTGCCGACCGGCCCAAGGTTTCTCCCAAGACGCCGAAGCGGACCCATGATGGGAGGGCGGTCACCGAAAGGCGGCCGCCCTTTTTCACATTCCCCGATGTTCCGCACTTGTTCCGTGAGAACAAAAGCAATACATGGCGTTTGACGCGTTGAATGGCACGCGCGCTTGCTTTAGCGATGGGAGCTTATCGATGGCCGCTAATCTGAAAGTGATCGACACCGGCATGGCAACAGCAACCAACGACCGGCAAAAGGCGCTCGATGCCGCACTCGCGCAGATCGACCGCGCGTTCGGCAAGGGCTCGGCGATGCGTCTGGGCTCGAAGGAGACGATGCAGGTCGAGGTGATCTCGACCGGCTCGCTCGGGCTCGACATCGCGCTCGGCGTCGGCGGCCTGCCGCGCGGCCGCGTGATCGAGATCTACGGTCCGGAAAGCTCGGGCAAGACCACGCTCGCACTCCACGTCATTGCCGAAGCGCAGAAGAATGGCGGCACCGCCGCGTTCGTCGACGCCGAGCATGCGCTCGACCCGGTCTATGCCAAGAAGCTTGGCGTCAACATCGACGAGCTGATCGTGTCGCAGCCCGACACCGGTGAGCAGGCGCTCGAGATCGTCGATACGCTGGTCCGTTCGAACGCGATCGACGTGCTCGTCGTCGATTCGGTCGCAGCGCTCGTGCCGCGCGCCGAAATCGAGGGCGAGATGGGCGACAGCCATGTCGGGCTTCAGGCGCGTCTGATGTCGCAGAGCCTTCGCAAGCTGACCGGTTCGATCAGCCGGTCGCGTTGCATGGTGATCTTCATCAACCAGCTCCGCATGAAGATCGGCGTCATGTACGGCAACCCGGAGACGACGACGGGCGGCAACGCGCTGAAGTTCTACGCCTCGGTCCGTCTCGACATTCGCCGCATCGGTGCGGTCAAGGCGGGCGACGAGGTCACCGGCAACCAGACACGCGTGAAGGTCGTCAAGAACAAGGTCGCGCCGCCGTTCAAGCAGGTCGAATTCGACATCATGTACGGGCAGGGCGTCTCCAAGCTTGGCGAGATTCTCGATCTCGGCGTGAAGGCCGGGCTGGTCGAGAAATCGGGTGCTTGGTTCAGCTATGACAGCGTCCGGCTCGGTCAGGGTCGCGAGAATTCGAAGACCTTCCTCAAGGACAACCCCGAGACCGCCGATCGTCTCGAAAAGCAGATCCGCGCGCGCACCGACAAGGTCGCCGAGGAAATGATGGTCGGCCCCGACGCCGAAGACGACGCCTGAGCAAAGGACGGAGCTCTTTTCCTTGAGGGAAAGGGCTCCGTATCATTTGGCAGGGTGAAGCAGCGTGCCGGACTGATGGGGCGATCGTCCGGACATCCCGTGAGCCTTAGCGGGCATATGCGTCAAACGCGCCACAAGAGCTGTCTTGTGCGCACAGACGGGAGTTCGACCATGCGGTACGGCGGATCATGACCAGTGATCGAGACTGGACCGGACGCGTCGGCGACACCTGGGCCACGGAATGGCGCCGTACCGACCGCAGCTTCGAGGGGCTTGCGCCCGTACTGAACGCCGCGATCCTTGCGGCGGCAGGCCCGCAGACTCGCACTATTGTCGATATCGGTTGCGGCGCCGGCGCCACGTCGCTGGCCAGCGCGGAGGCTCTGCCGGACGGGCAAGTGATCGGCATCGACCTATCCCCGAAACTGATCGCAGTGGCGAACCACCGCGCCGGACATCTGACCAATGTCGTGTTCCGCTGCGCCGACGTCGCGGCGGGCGTCGAGACGCATGCGCCGATCGACCTCTATGTCTCGCGGCATGGGGTCATGTTTTTCGCCGATCCGGTGGCCGCCTTTGCCCTGCTCGCTGAGGCCGCCGCCCCCGGCGCCGCGCTCGTCTTCTCGTGCTTTGCCGAGCGTGCCGCCAATCGCTGGGCGGTGGAAACCGTCGCGGGCGCCGATGATGCGTCCGGACCAACGGGGGCCATGACCGCGCCGGGGCCCTTTGCCTTTGCCGATCCGGTCTATGTCGCGGAGATGCTGAAGCAGGCCGGGTGGCGCGCGACGACACCACAGCGTGTCGACTTCGCTTATCGGGCGGGAGGCGGCGCGGATCCGGTGGCGGACGCGGTCGACTATCTCAGCCGGATCGGCCCCGCGGCGTCGCGGATCCGCGACACGCACGGCGCGGAACGCGAACAGGCGCTGGCGCGTCTGACCAGCGCCTGTGTCGATCGTCTGGCCGGGGATGCGGTCGAATTTCCGGCCGCCGCCTGGATATGGACGGCACACAGGCCGCGCGACAGCCAAGGGAGCCTGCCATGATCACCGTCCACCATCTCGAAAACTCGCGGTCGCAGCGGATCCTGTGGATGCTCGAGGAACTCGGGCTGCCCTATGAGATCAAGCGCTATGCGCGCGATCCGAAGACGATGCTCGCCCCCCCGGAACTGAAGGCGGTCCATCCGCTCGGCAAGTCGCCGGTGATCGAGGATCGCGATGTTGAGGGTGGCCGGGTCGTGGCGGAGACGGGCGCGATCGTCGAGTATCTCGTCGACAAGGCGGACGGTCGGCTTGGGGCCCCCGCCAAGCGCGCGGATGCGCTGCGCTATCGGTTCTGGCTGCATTATGCCGAAGGCTCGATGATGCCGCCGCTGTTGCTCAAGCTGGTACTCGCGAGGATTCCGGTGATGGGGAAGATCGCGCTGAAGCGCATCCAGCCGATGATCGATGTCCATCTCGATTATGTCGAGGCCGAGCTGTCGCAACGTCCCTGGTTTGCCGGCGACCAGATGACCGCGGCGGACATCATGATGAGCTTTCCGCTCGAGGCGGCGCGCAGCCGTGCGGGGCTCGACGAATCACGCCCCGCGACGATCGCCTGGCTCGGCAAGGTCCACGCGCGTCCGGCCTATCAGGCGGGGCTGCAAAAGGGCGGCCCCTATGCCTATGCCTGACCCGGGCACACGCCAAGAGGCGGGCGGGCCGACCGCCTCCTGACGTCCCGTGCCGCTCAGGCCTGGCCCGGCTTGATCTTCTCATAGCTGTCGACATTCACCTTCGGGCCATGCCCGGTCGGCGCCTGCGGCGGGTCGCGGTCGGCGGGTTCGCGCTCGTCGAGCCCGCCTTCCCATTTTGCGACCACGGTCGCGGCGACCGCATTGCCGATGACGTTGGTCGCCGATCGGCCCATGTCGAGGAAGTGATCGACGGCGAGGATGAGCAGGATGCCGGCCTCCGGGATCTTGAACATCGACAGCGTCCCGGCGATCACAACGAGCGACGCACGCGGCACACCGGCAATGCCCTTCGACGTGACCATCAGGACGAGCAGCATGGCGATCTGCTGCCCGATCGGCATGTCGATGCCGTAGGCCTGCGCGATGAACAGCGACGCGAAGGTCATGTACATCATCGACCCGTCGAGATTGAACGAATAGCCGAGCGGCAACACGAAGCTGGCGATCCGCGGCGGCACGCCGAACCGGTCGAGCGCCTCGAGCGTACGCGGATAGGCCGCCTCCGACGACGCGGCCGAGAAGGCCAGGATCAGCGGGTCGCGGATATAGCGCACCAGCAGCCGCGTCCGCGGACCGATGAGCAGGAAGGCGATGCCGATCAGCATCAGCCAGAGCAGCGCCAGCCCGAGATAGAAGGTCAGCATGAAATAGCCGAGATCGCCGAGGATGCTGGGCCCCCGTTCGGCGAGCGTCGCGGTCACCGCAGCGAACACCGCGAACGGCGCGAACCGCATCACATAATTCGTGATCTGCAGCATGACCGCAACGAGCGCCTCGATCGCCTTGACGAGCGGGGCGGCCTTTTCGCCGACCGCGGTGATCGCGACGCCGACGAACACCGAGAATACAACGATCTGAAGGATCTCGTTGCTCGCCATCGCAGAGATCATCGAGTCGGGAACGATATGGGTGATGAACTTGGCGAGATCGAAGGCGGCTCGGTCGACGCCGCTCGACGCGGTCGCCGGCGGGATGGCGAGCGCGAGGCCGACGCCGGGCTGCAGCACGTTCACCAGGATCATGCCGAGCGTCAGCGACAACAGGCTCGCGCAGATGAACCAGCCGAGGCTGCGCAGGCCGACGCGACCGAGCGCCCCGGTGTCGCCCATATGCGCGATGCCGACGACCAGCGTCGAGAAGACCAAGGGCGCGATGATCATCTTGATCAGCCGCAGGAACAGCGACGTGACGATCGAGAAATAGCCGGCAATGTCCTTCAGCTGCGCGGCGGATTGCGCGCTGCCGTCGTCGATCGACGCGTTGAGGATCCAGCCAACGGTCATGCCGGCGACCAGCCCGAACAGGATATAATAGGTTAGCCGCTTGGCCATTAAACGCTCCCGAAACTCGCGAAGGAGGGAAGGGGATTGCGGCGCCCGGGTCAAGGACCCTATCGTCCCGACATGGCAATCTCTCCCGAATTACCCACCAGGCGCACGCTCCTCGGTGCCGCTGCCGCGCTCCCGCTGCTGTCGATCGGCGCGGTGCTGCGCGCGGCCGAGCCCGACCTGTCGGCGCTGTCCGATCTCACGGGGGGTGCCAAACCGATCGATGCGGACGAGCGCGCCGCCCGACTGATGCGCGCCCAGGCGCTGATGAAGGCGGCGGGGATCGGCGCGGTCCTGATCGAGCCGGGATCGTCGATGCTCTATTTTACCGGTGTCCGCTGGAGCCGGAGCGAGCGGCTGACCGCCGCGATCCTGCCGGTCGAGGGGCAGCCCTGTATCGTCACGCCGTTTTTCGAGGAGCCGTCGGTGCGCGAGACGCTCGCGGTACCGGCGGAGGTCCGCGTCTGGCAGGAGGATCAGAACCCGCTCGCGGTGGTGGCGGGCTTCCTGCGCGATCGCAGGCTCATCGCGCGGCCGATCGCGATCGAGGAGACGATGCGATTCTTCGCCATCGACGCGCTGCGTCGGCTGGTACCGGAGGCGCGGATCGTATCCGCCAACCCGGTCGTGCGCGGCTGTCGGATGATCAAGACGCCCGCCGAGATCGCGCTGATGCAGACGGCGACGGATGTGACGCTCGCCGCCTATCGATGGACGCATGCGCGGGTCGAGACGGGCATGACCGGTCCCGATATCGGCGCGCTGATGACCGCCGCGACGCGGAAGCTTGGCGGGGCGCCCGAATTCTCGATGGCGCTGGTCGGCGAAGCGTCGGCCTATCCGCATGGCAGCCGGGAGATCCACCGCGTCGCGAACGGGCAGGTCGTGCTGATGGACTGCGGGTGCACCGTGCAGGGCTATCAGTCGGACGTCTCGCGCACCTGGGTTCACGGATCGGCTACTGCCGACCAGTGCAAGACCTGGGACCAGGCGATCCGCGGCCAGCAGATCGCGTTTGCCGCCGCGCGGATCGGCGCGACCGCGGCCAGCGTCGACGATGCGGTGCGGCAGCATTACCAGGCGCTGGGCTATGGTCCGGGCTATAAGCTGCCCGGGCTGTCGCACCGGACGGGGCACGGGATCGGCATGGACGGGCACGAGCCGGTCAATCTGGTGCGGGGCGAGGCGACGAAACTCGCGGCGGGCATGTGTTTCAGCGACGAGCCCGGCATCTACATCCCCGGGCGCTATGGCATCCGGATCGAGGATTGCTTCCACATGACCGAAGCGGGGCCGAGCTGGTTCAGCGTGCCCCCCACGTCGCTCGATCGCCCGCTGGGCTGACGAGCCCGGGGCCTGTTCAGGCGGCCCGGCTCATCCAGCGCTCGGCATGCGCGAGGGCGGCTGCGTCGTCGACGTCGATCCAGTCGATGTCGCTGCAGTCGACCACGTCGGCACGGTTCTGCGCGGCGAGCATGCGGACGCCTTCGGTCAGCGAGGGACTCGCCAGCGTGGCGAGTGCGTCGCCGAGGCGCGGCGAGATCGCAAAAACGCCCGTATCATAGGCGTCATGCGGTTCGAGGCCCTTGCCGATCGCCACGATCGCCGACCCGTTGGTCGCGACACACGTGACGTCTTCGGGGTCGACCCAGGGATGGCCGAGCCGGCGGTCGATGCCGAGCCGAAGCCCGTTGCCCGATCCGGCGGTGGCCATGCGGCGATACAGCGCGGAGAGGACGAGGTGGTCGCACATCGCGAGAACCGCGTCCTGCCCGGCCAGCGCGTCGGTGGCGGCAAGCACCGATACGCCATTGGGCTCGCGGTGGTCCGCAAGGACGGTTTCGACATGGAGCGGCCACGCGCGGCTGGCGAGATAGGCCTCGATCGCGTCACGGCCGTAGCTCAGCGTGACGATCGCACGCTTGAGGCCGGCCTCCGCAAGACCCTCGAGTGCATGCGCGATGAGGGGGCGGCCGGCGACCGGGCAAAGGGGTTTATAAGGCGCCGAGGCGCGGAGACGGCTGCCCTCCCCGGCGGCGAGGATGACCGCCGTCTCGATCACGTCAGGCGGCCTTGATGAACCGCTCGACCTCGATCTGCGCGAGATCGTCGGTCATCTGCGTGCGCGGGTGCTTGCAGAAATAGGCCGATGCAGGGTCGATCACGCCGGCGATGCCGCGATCCTTGGCGATCTTGGCGCAGCGGATCATGTCGATCGCGACACCCGCAGAGTTGGGCGAATCCTCGACCGACAGGCGCAGCTCGAGGTTCATCGGCACGCCGCCGAACAACTGGCCTTCCATGCGCAGGAAGCAGACCTTGTTGTCGTTCTGCCAGGGGACATAGTCCGACGGGCCGATATGGACGTTGTCGTCATCCATGCGCTCGGCCGCGACCGACTGGACCGCCTCGGTCTTCGAGATCTTCTTCGACTCGAGACGGCGATGGTTCGACATGTTGAGGAAGTCGGTGTTGCCGCCGGTGTTGAGCTGGTAGGTGCGATCCAGCTTCACGCCGCGCTTGGCGAACAGGTCGGTCAGCACGCGGTGGACGATCGTCGCGCCAAGCTGTGCCTTGATGTCGTCGCCGATGATCGCGACGCCGGCGTCTTCGAACTTCTTTGCCCAGACGGGGTTCGATGCGATGAAGACGGGGATGTTGTTGACGAACGCCACGCCCGCTTCGATCGCGCAGTCGGCATAGAATTCGGTCGCTTCCTGCGAACCGACCGGCAGGTAGTTCATCAGGACGTCGGCGCCCGACGCCTTCAGATCCGCGATGACCTGCTCACGCGTCGGCTCTGCGGCGTCGGCGAGGAGGAAGGTGCGGTCGTCCTTGAAGTCCGACATGTGATCGGCGACGCCGTCGAGCGTCTTGCCCATCTTCACGATGGTGCCGGTGTTGCCGACATTGGGGGCGAACACTGCGGTGCAGTTGGGCTTGGCGAAGATCGCCTCGGCGACGTCCTTGCCGACCTTGCGACGATCGACGTCCCACGCCGCGACGACCTTGATGTCGCTCGGCTTGTAGCCGCCCATGTCGAAATGCATCAGGCCGACCTGGTCGTTTGCCCCCTCGCGATAATGCTCGAGGCCCTGGACGAGCGAGCTCGCGCAGTTGCCGATGCCGACCACGGCGATCCGAATGCTATTCATTACTG
>Ga0308164_10005541_pt1 | contig 10115 bp, 10 predicted proteins | sample PhyTR2_FD_201031 | JGI IMG/M metagenome (GOLD analysis project Ga0308164, IMG submission 201031) | Phyllosphere microbial communities from UC Gill Tract Community Farm, Albany, California, United States - DLSLT.R2 | ecosystem: Host-associated > Plants > Phyllosphere > Unclassified | place: USA... | reverse complement strand
GCGGTGATCGTTGGCGGCGACCGGACCGCGCACGACATCGGAGCCCGCGCCGATCACCGCGTGGGCGGCGAGCCGTCCACCCTACCCGTTACGCCACCGTTTGCCACACCAATCGTGTTCCTCCAACGCGACGGCCACCTCTCAGCAAGAATTCGCCCGAGCGCATAAAATCCCTGCTTTCTGTAACTTCTAACCAAGGACCACCCATGCGCCTCCTGCACACCATGTTACGCGTCGGCGACCTGCAGCGCTCCATCGACTTCTACACCAAGGTGCTGGGCATGAAGCTGCTGCGCACCAGCGACAACCCGGAATACAAATACACCCTCGCCTTCGTCGGCTACGGCAACAATCCGGACCACGCCGAACTCGAGCTGACCTACAACTGGGGCACCGACAAGTACGAAATGGGCACGGCCTACGGCCACATCGCCCTGTCGGCCGAAAACATCTACGAAACCTGCGAGCAGGTGCGCGCGGCTGGCGGCAATATCACCCGCGAGCCGGGCCCGGTCAAGGGCGGCAGCACCGTGATCGCCTTCATCACCGATCCGGACGGCTACAAGGTCGAGCTAATCGAGCGCGCCGACAACGTCGGCGGCGGCGGTCTGAGCAGCTAAGCGGAAATGGGCCGGTCCCGGCAGCGTTTGCCGGGCCCTGCTACAATCTTCCGGTCTGTTCAAGACAGACGACAAACTTAAATACGTCTTCGGGGCGGGGTGCGATTCCCCACCGGCGGTATGGCCATCACGGCCGAGCCCGCGAGCGCCTGTACGGAACAGAGCGCTTGAGAAGGCCCTCAGGGCAAGGCGCATCGTCGAAGACAGTACGAAAGTACGAAAGTACGGCGAGACGAATGCAACGCCGCCATGAGGGGCTTGTCAAGCGCGACATACGGGGTCAGCAGATCTGGTGCGACGCCAGAGCCGACGGTATAGTCCGGATGAAAGAAGATGTGCGTCATCACGCGCTCAAGCTGCCCTCGCGGGCATGCCTGGCCGCGCCGTTTCGCTGTGCCCTGATGCGTTTTTCGCTAGCTATCTTTTCCTATTGCGAGGAGCGTTTCACATGACCATCAATACCTTTACCCTTCAGAGCGACGACCTGGACGGCCGCATTGCCGCCGCCATCGAAGCCACCCAGGCCGGCATCCCGGTCATCCTGCTCGACGATTTCGACCGCGAAAACGAGGCCGACCTGATCGTCGCCGCCGAAAAGCTGTCCGTCGAAACCATGGCCGTCATGATCCGCGAATGCAGCGGCATCGTCTGCCTGTGCCTGACCGCCGACACCGTGCGCGCGCTCGACCTGCCGCCGATGGCCCAGGAAAACGGCAGCCGCTACGGCACCCCGTTCACCGTGTCGATCGAGGCGCGCGAGGGCGTCACCACCGGCGTCTCGGCGCTCGACCGCGTGACCACGATCCGCGCCGCGATCGCCCCCGATGCCAAGCCGCATGACCTGGTACGCCCGGGCCACGTGTTCCCGCTGCGCGCCAACCCGGCGGGCGTGCTGGGCCGTGCCGGCCACACCGAGGGCTCGGTCGACTTGTCGATCATGGCGGGCTTGCAGCCGTCGGCGGTGCTGTGCGAACTGATGAACGAGGATGGGACCATGATGCGCGGGGAAGCGATCGAACGTTTCGCACGCGAGCGGGGGTATCCGATTTTGACGATTGCGGAGATGATTCAGTGGCGTCAGCGGGAGGAGCGCAAAGCTGCTTAATTATCGATAATGTCGGCGTCATTGCACGTCGCTCCTGCGAAGGCAGGAGCCCAAGTTCGTGGCGAACAAAAAACTTGGGCCCCTGCCTGCGCAGGGGCGACGGTTTTGAAGCAAACATAAAAACGGCGCTCCATGGAGCGCCGTTTTTCGAGCAGCTTCTTTATTTCAAGCAGCTTTCAAGCAGCTTTCAAGCAGCTTTCAAGCAGCTTTCAAGCAGCTTTCAAGCAGCCTATCCACCCATCAAGGCTGCTGCAATAACGCATTGATCGGCTGCAGATCCTCTTCCCGCAGCGAACCTGCCGCCGACTTCAAACGCAGGCCGGACAGGATGGTGTTGTAGCGCGCCCGGGCCAGGTCGGTCTGGGTCTGGTACAGCTGGCGCTGGGCGTTCAGCACGTCGATGTTGATGCGCACGCCCACCTGGTAGCCCAGCTTGTTCGATTCCAGCGCCGAATTGCTCGAGATTTCGGCCGCTTCCAGCGCCTTCACCTGGGCCAGGCCGGTGTTCACGCCGAGGAAGGACTGGCGCGCCGTCAGGGCCGCGTTGCGGCGGTTGGCCTCGAGGTCGTTGCGCGCCTTGTCTTCCAGCGCGATCGCTTCGCGCACCTTGCTGGTCACCGCAAAGCCGTTGAAGATCGGGATGCTGTAGCTGATGCCGATCGAATTGTTGGTGGTCTTGCCGGACGCCGCGGTCTGGCCGTTGGTGTCGCGCCGCAACGAGCTGGCGTTCAGGTCCAGGGTCGGATAGTGGCCGGCGCGGTTGCGCGAGATTTCGCGCTTGGCCACTTCCAGCGACAACTGGCTTGCAGTCACCGAGTAATTCTGGTTTTCCGCTGCCGACACCCACTGGTCGACGTTGACCGGTTCCGGCGCCTTCAGGTTGACGCCGGTGCGCAGAATGGCCAGTGCGGACGGCGGGGTGCCGATGATGGCTTGCAGCGCGGTCTTCTTGTTTTCCAGATCGTTCACCGCGGCCAGTTCCTGCGACACCACCAGGTCATATGCGGCTTGCGCTTCGTGCGTGTCGGTGATGGTCTGGGTGCCGACTTCGAAGTTGCGCTTGGCCGATGCCAGCTGCTCGGTGGTCGCGGTCTTCTGGGCGCGCGTCGATGCCAGCGTGTCCTGGGCGGCCAGCACGTCGAAATAGGCCTGGGCCACGCGCGTGATCAGGTCTTGCTGGGCCTGTGCAAACTGGGCTTCGGAAATGGATTGCTGTAATTTGCTTTGCTGGTAGGTTTCCCAGCGGTCCCAGCGGAACAGCGGCTGCGCCAGCGAGATCTGGATCTCGTTGGTGCGCAGGTTGCTGGCGGAGCTGCCGCTGCGGTTCCAGATGTCGAATTCCTGGTCGTTCTTGACGATCCCGCCGTCGATGGAGACGGTCGGCAGCAACCCCGAACGCCCTTGCACGCTGCGCTCGCGTCCCGCGGTGGCGGAAGCGCGGGCGCTGGCGAAGGTGGCGTCGTTCGCCAATGCCTGCTGGTACACCTGGATCAGATCTGCCGCCTGCGCATTCAGCGAAAAAAAGGCGCCAGCCAGCAGCACGGCGATAAGGGGTTTCTGCATTACCATCTCTCCATCGGAGTCATCAATTGTTGTGGAAACAGGTGCTCAATACTTCGCCATCGAAGGATCGACCTGCACGGCCCAGGCGTGTATCCCGCCCGTTAAATTCGTTACGTTGCTGAACCCGTTACGTTCCAGGAAGGCGGCCACCTGCATGCTGCGCGCGCCGTGGTGGCAGACGCAGACGATCTCGCGGTCGTCATCCAGTTCGCTCACGCGGATCGGAATCAGGTTCATCGGAATCTGGGTCGAGCCGTCGATGCGGCAGGTCTCGAATTCCCAGTTTTCGCGCACGTCCAGCAGCAGCGGTTGCGGGCGCGACGGATCGGCCAGCCAGGCGGCCAATTCGGGAGCGGTCAGGTGCTGCATGGTGTCCTCGCTTTTCGGATCAGAACTGGAAATGCGACGGCACCGGGGCGCCGGCCAGATAGCGGACGTTGGTCTCGAATACTTTCACCGTGCTCCAGGCAGCTTCGCCGACACGGGTGATGATGGAAAATTCCATGACCGGCGGCAGGCCGGTGATGGCGGCGATGCGGCCGCCCACCTTCACCTGCTGCAGCAGCGCTTCCGGCAGCACTTCCAGCGCGCCCGAGATCACGATCACGTCGTAGGGAGCGCCCTTGTCCAGGCCCAGCACGCCATTGCCCTCTTCCACCGTCACGTTGTGGACGCCGGCGCGGGCCAGGTTCTTCTGGGCCAGCACGCGGTTGTCCGGATTGATTTCGATGCTGGTGACCTTGGCGCCGCGGTGCGCCAGCAGGGCCGCCATGTAGCCCGAACCGGTGCCGATTTCCAGCACGGATTCATGTTTTTTCAGGTTCAGCTCCTGCATCACGCGCGCTTCGAACTTCGGCGCCAGCATGACGTCGCCGCCCGGCAGCGGGATCTCGACGTCGGCGAAGGCCAGGTTCTGGTAGGCGGCCGGCACGAATTGTTCGCGCTTGACGACGTGCAGCAGGTCGAGGATCTCGGTGTCCAGCACGTTCCAAGGGCGGATCTGCTGTTCGATCATGTTGAAGCGGGCTTGTTCGATATTCATTTGATACTCGGTGGTAAAAGAAATAATCCGATATTTTATCGTTGAACGGCTTCAGCAAACATATCTTAGCGATCTGCCTGCGTGTACCAGCGGAAATTGCGACAGTCTGCAGTTTGGCGGGGTTGAAACGCTGGAACAGCGGCGTCTCGACGCGGCGCGGCAGTTCACGCGGCGCCGGCGCCGGCTGCGCCCGGCGGCAGCAGGCCGTGCAGGGCCATGTCGAGGAAGGTGTCGAGGAAGGCCAGCGGCGCCAGTTCGGCCCGCGGGCAAGGGCCGACCGAATGCTTCCAGGTGATCAGCATCAGCATCGGCGCGGTCAGCACCTGGGTCATCAGCTTGACGTCGATGGGACGGAATTCGCCGCGCGCCATGCCGCGCTCGAGCATGCCCGACATCGCCGCGGTGCCGCGGTTAATGACTTCTTCCTGATAAAACTTGGCCAGTTCGGGAAAATTGTCGGCTTCGGCCGTGACCAGCTTGACGATGCCGGACGCCTTGGTGGCGCCGACGCGCTGCCACCAGCTGTGGATCAGGTGGCGCAGCAAGTCCGCGCTGTGGCCCTCGAACTCCGCGACCGACACCTCGGCCTCGCCGATGGCGGGCACGATGCTGCTGCGGACCACGGCCTTGAACAGCTCTTCCTTGTTCTCGTAATACAAATACAGCGTGCCCTTGGACACGCCGGCGCGGCGCGCGACGTCTTCCAGACGTGTAGCGGCATAGCCACGCTCGACGAACAAATCGATCGCAGCCGCCAGCAACTCCTGCGGTCGCGCATCTTTCCGGCGCTCCCAGCGTGGCTTGGTGTCAAAGGGGCATGGCATGCTTCTGTCCGACAACTAACTGTTGAGCCAGCAAATATAGACCTGGGGATAAGGGCAGTCAAGAACATCCACCCTCCGGCGGTAGTATACTGGCGCGCTGCCCTTACGCCTGTGTTTATCTGACCATGTTCCCGCCCGAATCCTTCGCGTGCCGCCCCGGCTGCGGCGCCTGCTGCACCGCGCCGTCGATCAGCTCGCCCATCCCCGGCATGCCGGACGGCAAGCCTGCCGGCGTGCGCTGCGTGCAACTGGACGAACGCAACGGCTGCCGCATCTTCGGCCAGCCGGGCCGGCCGCGGGTCTGCGCCAGCCTGCAGCCTTCGGCCGAAATGTGCGGCAGCTCGGCCGGCCAGGCGATGTTCTATCTGTCCGAACTGGAGCGCCTGACGGCATGAGCGCCTGAGCCCACTTGTTTCCTGCAAAAAAATGCCCACCTATGCCGCTGACTCGACGGCAGCCCCGCCGCTCATGGTAAGCTTGCGACCCGCGCAGCATCCCTTCCGCGTCCGGCTTCCCAACCTTACCTGAACCAGCAAACAACATGGACATCGTTCTCGCCCTCAAAGCGATCATCATGGGCCTCGTCGAGGGCTTCACCGAATTCCTGCCGATCTCGTCCACGGGTCATTTGATCCTGGCCGGCAGCCTGCTCGATTTCACCACCGAAAAGGCCAAGGTGTTCGACATCGCGATCCAGGCCGGCGCCATCCTGGCCGTGATGTGGGAATTCCGCGCGCGCATCGCCGCGGTGCTGTCGGGCATCACCACCGACCCGCGCCAACAGAAGTTCATGGTCAACCTGATCGTCGCCTTCCTGCCGGCCGCGGCGCTGGGCTTCCTGTTCGCCAAGGCGATCAAGGCGCACCTGTTCACGCCGGTGCCGGTGGCGCTGGCCTTCATCATCGGTGCGCTGGTGATTTTGTGGGCCGAACGCCGCCACAAGGTGCTGCCGGGCTCGCACCGCATTGCCACCGTCGACGACATGACGATGCTGGACGCGCTGAAAGTCGGCTGCGCGCAGTGCTTCGCGCTGATCCCGGGCACCAGCCGTTCCGGCGCGACCATTATCGGCGGCATGCTGTTCGGCCTGTCGCGCAAGGCGGCCACCGAATTCTCGTTCTTCCTGGCGATTCCGACGCTCATGGCGGCCACCGTGTACTCGGTGTACAAGGCGCGCCACGAGCTGTCGATGGCCGACTTGCCGCTGTTCGGCATCGGCGGCCTGGCGGCCTTCATTTCCGCCTTCCTGTGCGTGCGCTGGCTGTTGCGCTTCATCAGTTCGCACGACTTCACGGGCTTTGCCTGGTACCGTATCGTGTTCGGCATTGTCGTCCTCGTGACGGCACATTTCGGCTGGGTGGTCTGGGCTGACTAATCTATCTATCATGCAGGACGACGCGAACACCATGACAAGCGACATCCCGGAACGCGCGCTGCACGTGCTGGAAACGGTATTCGGCTACCCCGCCTTCCGCGGGCAGCAGGCCGATATCGTCCAGCACGTGGCCAGCGGCGGCGATGCGCTGGTCCTGATGCCGACCGGCGGCGGCAAGTCGCTGTGCTATCAGATCCCGGCGCTGCTGCGCGACGGCGTCGGCGTCGTCATCTCGCCGCTGATCGCGCTGATGCAGGACCAGGTCGACGCGCTGGCCGAGGTCGGCGTGCGCGCCGCCTTCCTGAACTCGACCCAGACCTTCGAAGAAACCATGCGCATCGAGCGCCTGGTGCGCACCGGCGAGATCGACCTGGTCTACGTGGCGCCGGAACGCCTGATGACGCAGCGCTGCCTCGATCTGTTCGAGTCCTCGCACATCTCGCTGTTCGCGATCGACGAGGCGCATTGCGTGTCGCAATGGGGCCACGACTTCCGGCCCGAGTACATCCGCCTGTCGATCCTGCACGAGCGCTTCCCGCAGGTGCCGCGCATCGCCCTCACGGCCACCGCCGACCAGCTCACGCGCGCCGAGATCGCCCAGCGCCTGCAGCTGGAAGAAGCGCGCCAGTTCGTCTCGTCCTTCGACCGTCCGAACATCCGCTATTCGATCGTCGAAAAGGGCAACGGCCGCAAGCAGCTGCTCGACTTCATCTCGACCGAGCATCCGGGCGACGCCGGCATCGTCTACTGCCTGTCGCGCAAGAAGGTCGAGGAGACCGCCCAGTTCCTCAACGAGAACGGCATCCGCGCGCTGGCCTACCATGCCGGCATGGATTACGGCCTGCGCTCGGGGAACCAGGCCCAGTTCCTGCGCGAAGACAGCATCGTGATGGTGGCCACCATCGCCTTCGGCATGGGCATCGACAAGCCGGACGTGCGTTTTGTCTGCCACCTCGACCTGCCGAAATCGCTGGAAGGCTATTACCAGGAAACGGGCCGCGCCGGCCGCGATGGCCTGCCCTCCAACGCCTGGATGGCCTACGGCTTGCAGGACGTGGTGCTGCAGCGCCGGATGATCGACGAGTCCGAGGCCGACGAGAATTTCAAGCGCGTGCTGTCGTCCAAGCTCGACGCGATGCTGGGCCTGTGCGAAACGCTCAGCTGCCGCCGCATGCGCATGCTCGAGTATTTCGGCGAGCGCGCCGGCCCCTGCGGCAATTGCGATACCTGTCTGCTGCCGCCGACTTCCTTCGACGCCAGCGTGCCGGTGCAGAAGCTGCTGTCGGCCATCTACCGGGTCGACCAGCGCTTCGCCGCCGGTCACGTGATCGACGTGCTGCGCGGCGTCGAGACCGACCGCATCAGCCAGTGGCACCACGACAAGCTGACGGTCTACGGCGTCGGCGCCGACCGCAGCGAACAGGAATGGCGTGCCATCGTGCGCCAGGTGATCGCGCTGGGCCTGGTCACGGTCGACCACGATTCGTACAGCTCGTTGAAACTGACCGAGGCGGCGCGCGCGGTGCTCAAGGGCGAGCAGAAGGTGCAGCTGCGCCAGTACCAGAAGCCGGTCAAGCAGAAGCGCGCTTCGGGCACGACGCCCTCGAAGGGCTATGTCGAGATGGACTTGTCGCGCGACGAGCAGCTCATCTTCGACAAGCTGCGCTGGTGGCGCGTGGAGACCGCGCGTTCGCACAACGTGCCGGCCTACGTCATTTTCGTCGACGCCACGCTGCGCGAGATCGCCAAGGCCAAGCCGACCTCGCTGGAAGCGCTGCGCGGGGTGTCGGGCGTGGGCGAGAAGAAGCTGGCCTCGTATGGCGACGAGATCGTGGCCATGATCACCGAGATGATGTGATAACGCAGCGCGGGCCGTGTTGAACGCGTGGACGGCACGTCGTCCACCCTACCCATCATGCCGGCGATATCAGGTGAACGACGCGTTTCGGGTAGGGTGGACGGGTTCCCCGTCCACGCGTTCAACCACCGCCCGCAACACGCGATCGACCTAATCCCGGAACAGGTGCGCAAACGTCCGGCTCACCGGCAGCTTCTCCTCGCAATCCCGCAACAACACCTGCATCCGCTCCGCATCGATCCGCTCGGCCGCCGCGATCGCGCCGGCATTCACCACGGTGCCGCGGTGGATCTGCCAGAAGCGCTCGGGATCCAGCCCGCTCAACAAATCCTTCAAGGGCATGCGCACCAGCGCTTCCGAGCCGCGCAGCACCACGCGCGTGTACTTGGTGTCCGACTGGAAGAACAGCACCTCGTCGACGTCGATCAAGCGGATCTGGCGTCCGACGCTGGCCTTGAGCCACTTGGTCCGTTCCTGGCGCACGCCCGGCAAGGTCGATTTCAAATGCTGCAGCAGGTCGCCCAGGTCGGGCGCCGGCTTGCCGCCGGCCCCCAGCTTGCCGCGGATGCGCGCCACCGCCTTGTCCAGCCGGTCCGCCTGCACCGGTTTCAACAGATAATCGACCGCGCCGGCATCGAAGGCATCCACCGCGTACTGGTCGTAGGCGGTGACGAACACCACGTGCGCGCGCGTGCCGATGCGCTGCGCCACCTCCAGGCCGGACAGGCCGGGCATGCGGATGTCGAGGAAGACCACGTCCGGTGCAAGGTCCAGGAAGCCGTCCCAGGCATCGTTGCCGTTTTCGGCCACCAGCACGACGCGCGCCTCGGGCCAGGCCGTGTCCAGCAGTTCCAGCAGGCGCTCGCGCATCAGCGGTTCGTCTTCCGCGATCAGGATGGTCGTCATCGTCATCGTCATGGTCGTTGTCATGCTGCGGCATGGGGGATCGTGACCTCGGCCACCAGGCCGGGATCGCCCTCTTCCAGCGCCAGCCCGGCGGTGTCGCCATAGGCCAGCGCGAGGCGGTGGCGCAGGTTGTCCAGGCCGGTGCCGGCGCCCGGCGTGGTGCTCATGCCGACGCCGCTGTCGGCCACGCGGATGTGGACCACGCCCTCATCAAGCCAGGCCGACAGCGCCACCTCGCCGCCGCGCACGGACGGCTCGATGCCGTGCTTGATCGCGTTTTCGGCCAGCGTCAGCAGGATCATGCTGGGCACCTGCACCAGTTCCAGCGCGCGCGGCAGCGCCAGCGTGTGGTGCAGGCGTTCGCCCAGGCGCACCTGCATCACTTTCAGATAGGACTCGACCAGCGCGAACTCGGTGGCCAGGCTCACCTGCTCGCTGCGCATGTCGCTCATGCTGCTGCGTAAAAAATCGATCAGGTTGGCGGTGAGGACCGCCGCCCGCGGCGCGCCGTGCTGGGCCAGCTGCTGCACCGCGCCCAGGGTGTTGAACAGGAAGTGCGGTTCGATCTGGGCGCGCAGCAGGCGCAGCTGCGATTCCGACAGCTGGCGCGCCAGGCGTTCACGTTCCGCCTCCTGCTGCAACTGCTCGGTGAGCATCTCGTACTGGCGGTAGCGCAGCAGACTCACCGCCAGCTGCGGCAGCAGGGCCAGCAGGCCGATGCCCAGCACCAGGCCCAGGAAGCGCGGCAAATTGTCCAGTACCTGGTCCAGCGGCACGCCGAGGAACCAGACGCGGACGACCGACACCGCCACCACCGTCGCG
>Ga0308164_10005540_pt1 | contig 10116 bp, 8 predicted proteins | sample PhyTR2_FD_201031 | JGI IMG/M metagenome (GOLD analysis project Ga0308164, IMG submission 201031) | Phyllosphere microbial communities from UC Gill Tract Community Farm, Albany, California, United States - DLSLT.R2 | ecosystem: Host-associated > Plants > Phyllosphere > Unclassified | place: USA... | reverse complement strand
ACAATTATAAATAAGAAAACGGACAGCTAACACTGTTCGTTTTTCATTTTAAATATATTAATTTTGCTCGTTAATTTTAGACTAAAAGAATATGGAATTTTATAAATATCAGGGAACCGGAAATGATTTTGTAATGATAGACAACCGTGATCTTCAGTTTCCTAAGGATAAAGACTATATAGAAAAACTTTGCGACAGACGTTTCGGGATAGGTGCTGATGGACTTATCTTACTGGAGAATGATGATACCTACGATTTCAAAATGGTTTATTATAATTCTGACGGTGGCGAAAGTACGATGTGCGGAAACGGCGGAAGATGTTTGGTAGCATTTGCTTTCTTTCTTGATATTTTTGAAGACAAATGTAAATTCATTGCGATTGACGGTGAACATGAAGCCGAGATCCATAACGGGATCATTAAATTAAAAATGATCGATGTAAATACGGTTTCCGGAGACGGTGAAGATACGGTGATGAATACCGGATCACCTCACTATGTAAAATATGTGGAGGATTTGGTGAATTACAATGTTTTTGCAGAAGGAAACGGCATCAGAAATTCTGAAAATTATAAAGAAAAAGGCATCAATGTGAATTTCGTAGAAAAAATTACGGATGGTGAAATTTTCGTAAGAACCTATGAACGAGGCGTTGAGGATGAAACTTTCAGCTGCGGAACAGGAGTTACCGCTTCTGCTTTAACTTTTCTGCAAAAAAATAATCTAATCTCTGTAAAAGTTAAAACCTTAGGAGGCAATCTTAAAGTGTATGCTGAGAAAAATGGAAATTCTTTTCAGAATATTTGGCTGGAAGGTCCTGCGAAGCAAGTTTTTAAAGGTAAAACAGATCTTATTTAAAAGCAAAACTTTTAATCAATTTTTTTAATAATGAAAAAAACTGTTCTCATTATCGCTCTTGTTATTTTCGGAGCAGCCGGATTTTTTGGTTTGAGATTTTATAATAAATATTACGGAAACAACGTGGAAAAGGACGGCTATGTCCTGATTCCCCATAAGGCTGATTTCAAACAGATCCTTGACTCCGTAGCTCCATATGTGAAAGATAAGGAAGCGTTTGAGGCTGTGGCTAAAGATAAAGATCTTGACCAGTATTTTAAACCGGGACGTTACCACTTCCAGTCAGGGGCAGGAAACACTAATCTGGTGAATATGATCAAGGCAGGAAACCAGGCTGAGAACAGCTTCAGGATTGGAGATTTTGGTGATATGTACCAGATGATAGGAAAGGTAACGAAAAAGACAGAGCTGGATTCTTTACATTTCGTGAATGATCTGGATCAGCTAGCCATGGAAAAAGGGTATAAAAATGCGGAGGATCTTAAAAAATATTTCTTCATCGATACCTATAATTTTTTCTGGACGGTAAGCCCAAGAGAATTTTTCAAAAAATTTGATGAGCAGTATAATGATTTCTGGACCAGCGAAAGAAAAAGTAAGGAACAGCAGTCTGGCCTGACGAGAGATCAGATCTATGCTCTGGCATCTATCGTTTATAAGGAATCGGGAGGTAAAAAAGATGAAATGAAAACGATTGCCGGACTGTATCTGAACCGTTTCAGAAAAGGGATGAAACTTCAGTCTGATCCTACGGTGATCTATGCGATCAATAAGCAGACTAATTTTAAGGAACCAATCAAAAGAGTTTTATATAAACATCTTTCTACACCATCCCCATACAATACTTATGCTAATGCAGGTATTCCACCGGGCCCCATCTGTGTAGTTGATAAAAATTCTGTAGATGCAGTTTTAAATGCAGAAAACAATAATTATATATTCATGTGTGCCGATCCAGCAAGGTTTGGGTACCATAAATTTACAGACAGTCCAGAGCAACATGCCATCAATGCAAAAGCTTATCAGGACTGGCTGAATTCAAAAAATATAAAATAAAATTAATTTAACTTTTATTTAACAATACAATAATTAACATTTAACACTTACATACGACTTATACATCTATAAATAATACATAAGTTATAGTATTTTGAAAATCAGCCCAATTAACGATTTCATAATATTATAGGTTATACTCTTACGATTTTACACAAAAAAATACCTTATGAATCAGACGGAAATTGTCAATATTTTCACAAGAAAAACGTTAGCACTTACTTTTGTACTTTCAGCAGCTGCTATGGCATTTGCCCAGGAGAAAGCAGGTGTTACGGGAATGATTGTCAACAAAAACAATCAGCCGGTTCCTTATGCTTCTGTGACATTCAGCAATAAAGCGAATAAAACATTAAGCGATGCCGTATTGACCGATGAAAAGGGACAGTACAAACTGGAATTAGCTCCCGGAAATTATGACATCACAGTAGAAGCAATCGACTATAAGAAAAGTATAGTTAATAAAAACATTTCAGGTCCTGGAAATATTGGTGCACTATCCATCCAACCTGAGGCCACCACTACTTTAGACGGAAAAACCCAGGAAATACAAGGCGTTGTGATTACTGCAGCAGCGACGAAAGCCTATAAAGTTGAACTTGACAAAAAGACTTACGACCCTTCTCAGGATATTGTAAGTAAGGGAGGAAACCTTCAGGATGTCCTTTCCAACGTTCCTTCTGTTTCTGTAGATACTGATGGTACTGTTTCGATGAGAGGAAGCTCTAATGTGAAGTTCCTGATCAACGGGAAACCTTCTGCTTTGTTAGGAATTGATGATGGCGCCAATGCACTTCAAAGTATCCCGGCGGATCAAATTGAGAAAATTGAGGTGATTACCAACCCTTCTTCAAAATTTGAAGCAAGCGGAACCTCAGGTATTTTAAATATCATTCTTAAAAAGAATAAAAAAATAGGCTTTAACGGTAGTGTAATTGGTACTTTGGGTTATCTTCCGAGAACAGCTCTTAATACAAATCTAAGTTGGAGAAAAAATAACTGGACATGGTTTGTGAATGGTGGTGGTGGCTATTCTGAAAATAAAAGCAAAAATGATACGGAGACCACCTATCATAACATTGTCTTCCCAAGTATATTGCCTAATCAACAACCTAATGATGTTCCGACTTATCAATTACAAAATTCCACTAATAAAAGTTATAACAAAAATTATAATGCCAGCGCAGGATTTACCTATGATATTTCTGATAAAACATCATTAAATCTATCTGGAGTTGTAAGAACCTTTGAAGGAGATAGTAATGAATTATTGAGTACTTATAATCGTTTTTACAGATACAGCGATCAAAAAACATGGAATTTGATGGATTCCTACGGACAAAGAGATTCTGAAGGAAGAAACACCAATCTTGCATTTCAGGGAGATATCGGCCTGGACCATAAATTTGATGATAAGGGGCAAAATTTATCCGTATCACTTAGTTTACAGAGAAATAGAAGTAATAACAATTCTAATATTCTGGAAACTGAAGATTCCATCCCTGTTCAACAAGATATTACCCAAAGACATTCTGTAAACAAGGCCCTTATTGGAAAGGCAGACTATGAGCTACCTATCGGTGAGCAGTCCAAACTTGAAGCAGGATACAGAATAGATGTTAATAATAACAATTACGATAATTTTGTAAACAGTACTTCTAATAATCCGTTTATTCTGGATTATAATAACAAAACGGATTACAGAGAAATGTTTAATGCTTTCTATTTGCAGTTTAAAAGTAAAATAGGAGAAAAATTTGCTTATCAGCTGGGATTAAGAGATGAGCTTTCAAATGTTAAGATTGATTATGTTAATCAAAATCCTGACAAGGCCCCAATTAATAAAAATAAGAATTACAACAATTTATTTCCAAGTATATTCTTAAGTTATGATGTATCAAAGAACAACCAGATTCTAGTAAATTATTCCCGAAGAATAGACAGGCCTAGATCATTCTTTATGGTTCCTTTCCCTAATTACAGCAACAGCCAAAATGTTTTTGAAGGAAATATTGACCTGAACCCATCTTATGTAGACTCATATGAAGTAGGTTATAACATTACAAGAAAGAAATTTACAATCAACCCTACTCTTTATTACAGACATTCAACAGATGACACTAAAATGCTTGTTTACAGACCAGATGAAGGCCAGAGTATTTTTTATACAAAACCAATTAACCTAGGTAATGACGATCGTTATGGTTTGGATCTTAATTTTACCTATGATCCATTTGCCTGGTTAAAAATTATGGGTAGCTTAGACGTGTTTGGTTATAAAACTACCGGTATTGCTTCTTACGAGACAAAAGATGCTTTAGGTAATGCTAAAATTGGCACAATGGATTTTACAGGTGACGGGTTCTCAACAAGAGCACGTTTAAATACAACCTTTAAACTTGATAAGACACTGAGCGTACAGCTACAAGGATTCTATAGAGGAGCACAGAAGTCAGCGAATCAGGATTCTCAAGATATGTATGCTTTAAATTTAGGAGCATCTAAAACGATATGGAAAGGCGATGGTACAATATCTTTCAATATTCAGGATATATTTAATACCAGAAGTAGAGAGGTATATAGCTACAATAGTGATTATACGCGCCGAAATTATATGCAGTGGCAGCCAAGACAATTCTCAATTGCTTTAACGTATCGATTTAAGCAAGGCGAAAAAATAGAACAGCCTAAAAAGAAGAAAGACATCAATGCCAACGAAAGTGGTGACGACCAACAAGCTCCAATGTAACAAACAAAAAATCCCGAAAATATATTTTCGGGATTTTTTTATTTTATAGATTCAGCCTTTTCATATTTTTCTTTTTCAGCTTCATAGATTCTTTTTCTCAGATCGCTGGTGGAAAATCTGTGATCTCTTTTGTTGTAAAAGATCTCAATACCTTTCTCCTCACAATACTGCTTACCTGTAAAATCTTTGTCCATATAATCATCACCAATGATCCTTACGTCAATCACAAAGGACTTTAAAATATCCAGCAGATCTTCTTCCGTGTAATAAGGAATAATCTCATCAACGGCATTGACTGCCTTTAACTGGATATATCTTTCTACGATGGTCTGGCTCGGCTTATTTTTGTTTGGACGGTCGTGGGACGGATCAATCTGAAGTCCTACGATTAAGTAGTCACATATTGTTTTGGCTTCTTCCAACATTTTAATGTGTCCTGCATGCAGCAGATCGAATGAAGAAAATGTGATGCCTATTCTGTCTGTTTTCATATTAATAAAAATTTAAATTAAAACTCCACTGCAACAATCATTATAGATTGAGAGGAAGGTTATTTTGTGATTTATTTTATAACTGTTTTTATGTTTCTTAAACGGTTTGTGCAGCCAAATATTCCTGCCATTTCCAGACTGTTCTCAAAGATTCTTCCAGAGAAGTCTCAGACTTCCACTGAAGCTCTTTTTCAGCCTTATCAGCATTGGCATAAGCTATGGTAATATCACCTTCTCTGCGTGGGCAGATCTGGTAAGGAACTTTCACATCATTAGCTGTTTCAAAAGCTTTTACCACTTCCAATACGGATGAGCCTTTTCCTGTTCCCAGGTTAAATATATCGATCAACGTTTCTTCATTACTCTGCATTAGTTTTTGAAGTGCACTTACGTGAGCTTTAGCCAAATCCACAACATAAATATAATCACGAACCGCAGTTCCATCTACTGTATCATAATCATCTCCCCAGATATTTAGTTTCTCACGGATTCCTGCTGCCGTTTGCGTAACGTAAGGAATGAGATTATTGGGAACTCCTATTGGAAGTTCGCCCAGTTTCCCTGATGGATGTGCCCCAATTGGATTAAAGTATCTTAAAAGAGAAATTTTCCGGTGATATGCTTTTGCGAAATCAATCAGAATTTCTTCTCCCATCTGTTTTGTTTTTCCGTAAACGCTTTCAGGCATTTTCAATGGAGTGTTTTCATCGATAGGCATTTTCTCTGCCTGTCCATACACAGTGCAGGAAGAACTGAAAATGAAATTTGAAATTCCTCTTTCTTTAAATTCCTGAAGGATATTGATCAGGGTAAATAAATTATTTTCATAATAATCCACAGGTTTTACCTGGCTCTCTCCTACTGCTTTGGAAGCTGCAAAATTGATACATCCTTCGATCTTATGGGCATCAAAAACCTGAGTAAGAAGCTCTTTGCGTCTTAAATCAAAAGGATAAAAAGCAGGTTTCTTGCCTGTAATTTCCTCAATATTTTTTAAAATAAACCTTTCTGAGTTGGACAGATCATCTACAATAACCACTTCAAAGCCGTTATTGATAAGCTCTACCACTGTGTGGGAACCAATATATCCGAGTCCACCCGTAACAAGTACTGCCATTTTATTTTTTTTAATCGTTGTGTTTTCCTATTTCCTCAATATTTTCATATTGTATTTCTAGATATTTAAATTTATTGATGATAAAAATTAAAAATACCAATATAAACAGACTCGTAGAAATAAACCCTAAGTCAAAATCTGTAGTTTCAATCTGCAAATAAATTTTTTTTCTCACAAACCCGAATAAAACAAGTCCTAAAAGTAATGAGTAAAAAACATTTAGCAACATTATAGTTTTACGGGATTTCTTTATTAATAAGATTAGACATATAATATTTAACAAAAATATTATTGTTGCCACTGAAAGTACCCAATACCTGAATAAACTATTAGTTGGATTTTCATATTCTGTGATTATTCCATATCCAAACAAAATGGATATAAACAATCCGAATAGAAAAACAAATAATCCTATAATCAAATTTTTAAATACTTTCTTCATGCCAATTATCCCATGAATTCCAGCACAGCATCCGTTATATACTTCAGCTGCTCTTCATCCAGCTCCGTATGCATTGGAAGAGATACTACCTGATCAAGAAGCTTATCCGTATTCACAAAATCGGCATCATTGCTTTCCTGAAAATAAGCTTTCTGCTTTCTTAATGCTACCGGATAATAAATCATTGCCGGAATTTCTTTTTCCGTAAGGAATTTTTGAAGCTCGTTACGTTTTCCGTTCAGGATTCTCAAAGTATACTGATGAAATACGTGAGTGGAATTTTCAGACCTTTTTGGAGTTGCAATATCTGCAATACCTGCAAAAGCCTCATCATAGTAATCCGCAGCTTTTCTTCTCGCTTCGTTATAAGAATCCAGGTGAGGAAGTTTTTTTCTCAAAACCGCAGCCTGAATACTGTCTAATCTTGAATTCACGCCTACCTCATCATGATAATATCTTTCATACATACCGTGATTCACAATTCCTCTTAGGCGGTGTGCCAATTCATCATTATTGGTAAAAATAGCACCTCCATCACCATAGCATCCTAAATTTTTTGAAGGGAAAAATGAAGTTGTTCCCACAGTTGCCATGGTTCCTGCATATTTCTCAGTTCCGTCAGAGAATGTATATTGTGCACCTATTGCCTGGGCATTATCTTCAATCACAAAAAGGTTATGCTCTTCAGCAATTTTTAAGATTTCTTCCATATTCGCACACTGTCCGAAAAGATGTACCGGAATAATGGCCTTTGTTTTAGGTGTAATTGCTTTTTTAATTTCTTCAGGAGAAATCGTGAATGTATCGTAATCTACATCTACCAAAACAGATTTTAGTTTAAGCAAATGAATAACTTCTACTGTCGCGGCAAAAGTGAAATCAGCTGTGATTACTTCGTCTCCTTCTTTCAGGTCCAAAGCCATCAGTGCGATTTGTAAAGCATCTGTACCGTTCGCACACGGGATCACATGTTTTACATCTAAATAAGATTCCAATTCATTCTGGAAAGACTTTACTTCAGGGCCATTGATAAAAGCCGCAGAATCCATTACATTTAAAACTGCATTATCTACATCATTCTTTATTTTGTAATACTGACTTTGCAAGTCAACCATCTGAATTTTTTTCATAAACAAATATTTGTGTAAAAATAAGGAATTTAAAATCCTATCAAAAATTTTATTGATTTTGTTTTATCTTTATATAAAATAACTTCATGAAAAAACTTTTACTCTTTTGTTTTCTAACGGGTTACTCTGCCGTCACAGCACAGACAGAACTTGTTTTTGTTTATTTTTCAGACAAGCCGAATAAAGCAGCCTTTTACGCCAATCCACTTTCTGAACTGACTCAAAAATCCCTGAACAGACGGATTTCTCTGGGTATTCCGCTAAACGATCAGGATGCTCCTATCGAACAGTCTTACATTCAGAATCTTCAAAATCTAGGTTTTACCGTTACCGATTATTCTAAATGGCTTAATGGAGCAGCTGTAAATGCAACACAAGCACAGATAACAACTTTGCAGGCGTTACCTTATGTATCTTCGGTGGGAAGTTTTGCCAGAAATGCTTCTTCAGTTCCTAAAAATGGGCATGAGAATAAATGGAACTTTTCTTCTGATACTCAAAAAACACAGACTATTTTTGATTATGGCTCAGGATCTGAACAGATCGATCAGATCAATCTGAGGCCGCTTCACCTGGCAGGATTTACAGGAACAGGAATCTCCATTGCTGTTATTGATGCCGGCTTTCCTTATGTAAATACAGGATCAGCTTTTGAAAGGCTGCGCAACAATAATCACATTAAAGCGGTGTATGATTTTGTGACCAAGACAAATAATGTATACAATACTTCCATTAGTAATCATGGATCTGCAGTACTGGGAGCTATGGGAGGCTACATCGAAAATATTTTTGTAGGATCGGCTCCGGATGCCGATTTTTACCTGTACCGCAGTGAAAATTCTGTCGGTGAAATTCCGGAAGAAGAATTATACTGGATAGAAGCAGCTGAAGAAGCAGACAGAAAAGGCGTGGACATTATCACCTCTTCTCTTGGCTATAATATTTTTGATGACACAAGGTATAACTATACCTATTCCGATATGAACGGAAATACTTCATTCATTGCAAGAGCAGCTGGAATAGCTGCCGATAAAGGGATTTTTGTGCTGGCTGCAGCCGGCAATTCAGGACTTCAGACGTGGCATTATATTATGACTCCGGCAGATAATGCCAAAGTATTCAGCATAGGCTCTGTGGACTCAACGGGAAATTCTTCAGGATTTTCATCTTACGGACCAAATGCTTCGGGTGTGGTAAAACCTGACGGAAGCGCAAGAGGGACAGCTTCTGCAACGGTTATTAACAGTACATTAACTTCAGTAGGCGGAACTTCTATTGCCACCCCTATTGCTGCTGGCGGTATTGCATGTTTCATGCAGGCTTTTCCTTCGATGAACAGGGAATTGATGAGAACAAAGCTCAGACAGACCGCTTCCCTTTATCCGGGACATACAGACCAGATGGGTTATGGTATCCTCAATTTTGGAGGCCTTTACAATCAGGTATTGAATACTTCTGAGATCGTAAAAAAAGAAAAGTTTGCCATTTTCCCGAATCCTGTCCAAAACATTCTAAATATAGCTTCGGAAAGTGAAGTTCAACAGCTTGAAGTTTATGATAATTTAGGCAAACTGATCAGAAAAAACACCGGTTTAAAATCAATAAATGTAGAAGATTTTCCAAAAGGCACCTATTATTTGAAAATCCAGGCGAAGAATCAGGTTTTTTATGAAAAATTCTTGAAAAAATAGTTTCTTATTGAAGCTGGTTCATTAAACATTTGTGAACGTATTAAAAAAGTAAAAACGCCTTTCAATGAAAGGCGTTTTATGTGTATTTAAGCTGAGTTTCTGCTCGCATTAATATTTCCGAATAAGGATCTGGTCACCAGTTTTTCATAAGCTTCTTTATTTCCTTCTCCTTTCTGAATCTTCATCAGCGCATATTGCTGGATGCTTAGCAATGGAAGTACTATTTTCTCACGGATCTTCACCGATTTTCTTGAAAGCGGATCTTCTTCCTGCAGCATTTTGAATCCGGTAAGTTCAAGCATAATATCTCTGGAAAGTGTAAATTCATCAAAAAGCACATTCCAGAACGCCCCGAATTTTGGATTATTCTTAATGTAATACGTCAATGGAAAATAAGATTTATTCATACTCATCATTGAATTCAGCACTAAGGTTTTAAAGAAATCCGAGCCTTTATACAGTTCTTTCACTTCTTCCATTCTTCCCTGCTCTTTCATCTGCTGCATAGCAAATCCAAACCCGAAAAATCCGGGAACATTCTGCTTCAGCTGAGACCATGAGCCTACAAACGGAATTGCTCT
>Ga0308164_10005539_pt1 | contig 10117 bp, 8 predicted proteins | sample PhyTR2_FD_201031 | JGI IMG/M metagenome (GOLD analysis project Ga0308164, IMG submission 201031) | Phyllosphere microbial communities from UC Gill Tract Community Farm, Albany, California, United States - DLSLT.R2 | ecosystem: Host-associated > Plants > Phyllosphere > Unclassified | place: USA... | reverse complement strand
CAACGCGCCGGTGGTGATCGAATATAAGCGCGCCTCGAACGAGAACGTCATCAACCAGGGGCTGTTCTATCTCGACTGGTTAATGGGCCACCGCAAGGATTTCGAGTGGCTGGTGATGGAGAAGCTCGGCAAGGATGTCGCGCAGAAGGTCGACTGGCCCGGCTCGCGGTTGATCTGCGTCGCCGGTGATTTTCAGAAATGGGACGAACACGCGGTCAAGCAGATGAACCGCACGATCGATCTGGTCCGCTATCGCCGCTATGGCGACGACCTGCTGCTGCTTGAGCAACTAACTGCAACGACCGCCCGACCGACCGTCAGCGCGACGGCTACACCAGCAGCTTCAGTAGTTGGAACGGCAGTACCTTCGAAGAAGTACAAGACCGTCAGCACGTTGATCGAAGAGGCGCCGCCAGCGTTGCTCGACTTATACCACGCTGTAGCGGACCATCTTCAGGCTGCTGGCGATGACGTTCAGGTGAAAACGACTGATTTCTACATCGCCTTCCGGCGCCTGAAAAACTTTGCCTGTGTCGAATTGCGTAATCAGATCGGTAAGTTACTGGTGTTCGTGCGAGTAAGTCCTGACACCGTCACGCTAGAGCCAGGATTTACCCGAGATGTCCGCGGCATTGGCCATTTTGGGACTGGCGATCTAGAAATCACCATTCAGTCGATCGTAGACTTAGAAAAGGCTAAACCAATTTTTGATACCGCTTATCAAAATGGATGACCTGGGCTGTTACCTCAACGCGCATAGAATGAATGATCGAATCGTCTGCGCTAGCCAGTTGGTGTAACCCGCTCTTACCTCCTGAATATACGTCGGAACCAGTCGAAAATTCTGCCAAAACGGCTCCGGTTAAGTGCAAAATAGTAGGCATCGCGCCGGTGTTGCTCACCGTGGCGCCCAGCTTCAACCTGCTGGTCTGTCCACGCATTTGACCAATGCACTTCGCCGCCGGCGATTACGTAGTGCGAGCGACATGGCCGCTGCCAGTTGCCCACCGACGGGTGGAGGCTAGGTCCCGCTTCGTCGTCGTCGTCCACCATCCACTCGGTGGGACCAAGCGGTGTGCGCACCTTCGAGCCGCATCCGCAGGCACATAGATGAGCTGCAGTCTCATACTCGTCCGACACATAAAGCACGCCGCTCTCAAGCGCCGCTGGCATCGCACCGACGCGCTCCAGCCTATACCTCATCAAATTGCCCATCGCCGACCAGCTCAAGATCACCGATCCCGAAGAGCAGGTGGTCTATCGGCCGCTCCTCCAGATAGAAACCACGAATCTGCTTGAAGCGGATCAACGCAAGACATGCGTTCATGGCGTTCAGTTCGCCGATCTGAATGTTCGCGCGGTAAAAATCCCCCGGCGTATCGGCGAGCTCGGCGAAGCCTCGATCACGCATCCGCGCCCCATCTTCCACGGAATAGTGGGTGACTCGCAGCTGCCCGTTGAGCGGACCATGCTTGCGGTTCAGCCCCATCCCCACGTCAATAAAGGGAATGCCGAGCGATATCAGGAGCTCAAAAATGGCCCCGCGGGCAGACCCCTTGTCGACACAGACAAACGCAAAGGTCACGCCTTTAAACGCGTCCGCCGAGGTCTCATCCACATAACGCGCTTCGATGCGTAGCCGATGCCGATAATTGTCATAGCGCTCGCGGTACACATCGGCCTTCAATCGACCGAGTTCGGCCTCGTCTACCCGACCCGGTGATCGGAACGTGTTGTGGACATGATACTCGTCGCCATCGAAGCCGCGGACTTCGGCGACAGGCGTCTTCACCAAGCCGTCCAGCAGGTAGGCACCCGTGCCCCCCAGACCGATGACTGCCACCACATCGTTATCGAACAGTCCAGCAAGGTCGGCGATCTGGGCGCGCGAGGTCAGGGTGTCCCGGAACTTGAAGGGCCCCTCCTGCTGCTCCTCGTCCTCGCTCGCACGGAACGTGAACGGCGAAACGCCAAAGCGTTCGATTGCGGGAGCGGAGATTAAGCCCACATAGGTGTCGATCTTCTCGTAGAAGTCCGCGTACCGCCCGGCCACCTTCGGCTTGTTCGAGAACGAGCGCTCTACCACGACATCGGTGCAACCGCCAGCGAGCTGGATGGTGCTCGCACCGCCGCCGAGGTTGGCAACGGGCGTCCCGTCAAGCTGATAGGGATGCCCTCCCGCGAAGTAGACCTGATGGTCGTCCTGCGTGACCTGCTCCTGATCGACGAAGACCAGCTTCGCCACAAGTGTGCCCCAGCGAAGATCGCCCGATCCACCGATGTAGGGCACGTCGCGCACAACGAGGCAATTGCTGGCGAAGGCGACCGCGTAACCGCGGTCGACCAACTTCGCCAAGTCGGAATTACGACTGACCAGTTTCCGAAACATTGAACACCATCCCATCCTTGACTTTGACCGACGCACCTGGCGCCAATGTCCCGCTCGGCTTGCTCCCAAGCCCGTTCTTGTACCGCACCGAGTAAGTGATCTCGGGATGCTGCGCGTAGTTAGGAACCTCGAGCGTCACGACCTCGGCGTAGCTGATCGCCTGCTTCGACCACGGGTGCGGCGTGCCCTCCACGATGATCGTAACCGGCTTCGCTCGGGTCTCACGGGAGTAGATCCGCTCGATCTCCTGTCCGGTCAGATCAATCTGGTCGCCCCGCGGGACAGCAAAGTCGTCGCCGCCCACCACAGAGACAACCAATTCGCGATCGTCGGCGATGTGGGCGTAGCGCCGCACGTCGATCTCGGAGATCGTCGATGCCCCCCACTCCCAACCCCGGTCCTCAACCGTGAAGCTGTAATCGCGGTCGCTACGCATTGCGCGGAAGGAAAGCACCTCGCCTTTAGCCAAGGCGATGGAATCCTCTAACCCCAGCGAACGCGTGAAGCGGTCCATGATCTGAATCAGGCGCCATTCGGCAGCAGGATCGTGCCCTGAAAGCGAGCGGACAGCCCTTGCATCCAGTTCGTCGTCATCGGTCTGGTAGATGACCCCGTCGACCTCAAACGCGTATTTCTTCCTTACGACGGACATAGCTCAATTCCTTCCTGATCAGATCCGCGACCGATCGTGGCCGTCTTGAAAACAAGATGGGCAACCTCATAAATTATGTCAATGGTAGACACGCCGGAATTTTTGATGTGATTCTCAGTCACAATTATGTGATTGTCAGTAACAATCTAGTTGACGCGCGCTGCAACTTGGATCCAATGGCGTTTCATGAATTTCAGTGAACAATATGCCGCGCTCGGCCTACGCGTCGCTAACGCCCGACGTGCGCTGGGATTGAGCCAGGAAGCGCTAGGCGCCCGCGCTGATCTATCGCGTGCGACAATCGCCAGCATCGAGGCAGGACGGCAGAAGGTAGCTCTGGATCAGCTCTATGCGCTGGCGGCAGCGCTTGAAATCACGGACATCTCGCAACTAGTGCCGCTCGAAGTGCCCGACTCCTCGGAACAAGAGATTCCGACTGGCTTCGATCTTAACCCGATCCAAACATCACAAATCAGCGACCTCGTGCGGAGCGCCCTCGCAAGTGCCCGTGGCGGTAGTCGGAGGCGCGGCTAATGGCTGACATTGGTCGTGCTAGACAGGACGCGGCGGACTTAATCCGACAGTTTGAAGTGTCGGCGACGCCGGTTCCTGTCGAGCGGATCGCCAGAAGACTTGAGATCCAAGTAAGGTACGCCCCCTTCGACGGAGACTTGTCAGGGATGGCGTATATCTCAGAGGGGATTAGCATCATCGGTGTCAACTCACTCCATGCTCCCACTCGCCAGCGATTCACGTTAGCGCACGAGCTCGCCCACCATCGCCTGCACCGGCACGAGCTTGAGCATGCCGTCCATCTAGACCGGGGCTCGCTGCGACGGGATTGGCTGTCCACGCAGGGTGTCGACGACAATGAGGTCGAAGCTAACGCCTTTGCGTCAGAGCTGCTTATGCCCACCGACCTCCTCAAACACGCGATCGACGGCCGTCACTTGGATATCGAAGATGAGGACGAGATTGGCGTACTTGCCCGCAGGTTCCGGGTAAGCCCAGCAGCTATGCGCTTTAGACTCTTAAGAGCAACGAGTGGCTGAGCCCATATCGAGCTCGCGCCACTATCCCCCTGCGTATGCCCCCATCAGCTCCTCGAAGTGAGCCGTGTACCCGGCAAGCATATCATTGCATTGGTTGTCACAACCTTCCAGCATTTCTGCCGCCGCCGACAACCCTCCCGGGATGCTGGTCCACTTCCCTTTTGGAGCCTCATGCATAAGCAAGCGGTCCCGGAGATGCGCCTCTACCATTTGACGCACGTCTGCGTGCAAAAGATCCGGCCGCTCCTCGTGGATAAGCCGCCGGCCGTGGTAGCGGAGGCGTGCATCGGTAAGCTGCTCGACGATCGTAACCCGTTCAGGCCAGTCCGCATGATGGTACCTCTCCATCAGTACTTGATCTGCAGAGGATGGAAAACCAGCGTAAATCTGCTCTTCCACGTGCTCTGCCTCGTCACGGACCACCGCTGTGTCGGCAAGCGCGGCTAGAAGGCGGACACGCAGTGCTTGATTGGATCGCAGACGGGCACCGCGTGCCTGGATCGTGCCAAGGTCGAGCCCACCCAAAAACGCGGTGGGAACTTCGTCAGCAAGCGACAGGCACGGCGCCGCGTTAACCCGGACCTGGCGGAGCGGTTTAGCCCGGCTCGCGATCCAGCTACGCAGGTCATCGTCAGATAGGCCGGCCGCCCAGTCAGGATCAAACTTAAGGTTGAACGCAACAATCGCCGACGGGTTGTCCGGGTTAGGCCCGACCGCGGAAAGCGCGAAGTGGTACGGCAGGTTAAAGTAGAATTCGGAGAGGACGAACGCCTCCTCTTCGTCCACAAAACTGGCCGCCGCCGCCTTCGTAGCGAACCTCAGGAAGCGGCTCCAGCTCTCAGGGGCTCGTTCACGAACGCAACGCGCCATGTGAATCGTCGCCTCGACGTCGGCGAGCGCGTCATGGGCGTTGGCATGTGCGAAGCCATTTGCGGGAGCAAGTCTGTCAAGCTTGTATGATACCTTGCCGTTATCCCCGACCGGCACGGCAACGCTACCGGGCAAGAATTCGGCCGCTGCTTGCACGAGCGGTAGTGCGTCGGCACGGCAGTTGCCACCGGTGTTGGTGAGATATGGAGAATGGAGCGTACGGAACAGCGCCTGACGAAGGAGGTGTTCGTCAAAACGCATGCTATTGTAGCCAACGAACACCGCCGGCGACCACTCCGACAGCTTGGCGCGGATCTGACGCACCATCTCATAGTGGTAGGGCAGTGAGGCGTCCAACAGGCGATCAATCGTCATGCCCGTCACACGAAGCGCGCCGGGATGCGGAACCACATGCGGATGGAGGCGGCACCTGAGCTCGATCCGATCGAGCTCCTCCAAATCCTCGTTGGTATGTATCGCTGCAAACTGGAGGATCTGATCGTAATCGGTTGAAATGCCAGTAGTTTCAGTATCGTAGAAGACAAATGCCATTGGAAAATCCTTTTGAGCTGGTCTCCTTGGCTTTGCACCAACCGTGCCAAATGTTTTTCCCTTGTATGTCAATGGGATAGAGGTATTAGTATCTTGAAAGCCATATTTTTCTTTATTGAATGGTAATATATATTATTGTTCATTGATGCAGATTTTATGCTCATGGGTTGGCCGTGCTGATCTCGACGCGGAGGCTAATGGCCAAGTTGGACCCATCCTCGCTGCGCTTCACGCGCGCCCCTTTGGCGAAGCTCATCTGCTGACGAATTGGCCGACTCACGAGGTCGAACGATTTAAGGCTTGGCTGGGCAATAAAAGCTCCGGTGTGCGTATTTGTATGCACCCGGTTTATCTGAGCCAGCCTAACGCGTTCAGTGAAATATACAATTGCGTAACTGCACTTCTTGAAGAGGTGTCAACGGCCCATGCGCAGCCGGAACTGAGTTTCTATTTAAGTCCCGGCACACCAGTAATGGCATCAGTGTGGCTGTTGCTAGCGACCTCTCGCTTTCCGGCGCAGCTAATCGAGTCTTCTGTCGGAACTGTTAAAACTGTTGATACCCCGTTTAATCTCCCCGCTCAGATTCTTCCAGATCTTCTGCGCAATCCGGATCGACGCCTCACAGCATCGTCGGCTGAGCGGCCGACGGAAGCGAGCAGCTTTGGAGAGATCAGCTATCAAAGCGAGGTCATGGCTGGCGTAGTCAGACTTGCCCGCAAGGCAGCACCCCGTAACGTACCCCTGCTTATCGAGGGAGAATCAGGGACTGGCAAAGAGCTGTTTGCACGGGCAGTCCATCAGGCATCGCCTCGCGCGAACCAGAAGTTGGTCGTCGTAAACTGCGGCGCAATCCCAGCCAATCTTGTAGAGTCACGTCTATTTGGTCATTTGAAAGGTGCATTTACCGGAGCAACGTCAGATGTCCTAGGGTGCTTCGAAGAGGCAAACGGAGGCACATTGTTCTTGGATGAAGTCGGCGAGCTATCCCTTTCTGCCCAAGTTGCCTTACTGCGAGTTTTGCAGGAGGGCGAAGTTACAAGAGTCGGTGAGAACAAAACACGCAAGGTTGATGTTCGAGTTATCGCAGCCACAAATCGCGACTTATTTACGGAAACGGTTGAGCTCCGGTTCAGAGAGGATCTATTCTATCGTCTGGCAGTACTTCGATTGCGTTTACCAGCACTCCGAGAGCGCACAGGGGATATTGATATATTAATAAATACTATACTTAATCGTATTAATGAAGAACTGGCAGGCGACCCTCTTTACTTCAAAAGGTCATTAAGTGTTAATGCCAGGCAATTGCTTGTTCAGCAAAGCTGGCGCGGCAACATTCGCGAGTTGCAGAACACGCTTCGCCGCGCGCTGGTCTGGTCAGACTCGGATGAGCTTGATGTGCTAGAAATCAAAGCCGCATTGTTCCCCGATCCCACTAAAGCTCGCCCCGATGATCTGTTGAATTTACCGCTAGGCTCCAGTTTTAGTCTCGACGATACGCTCGATAAGATTGCAGGTATCTACATACAGCGCGCGCTCGACGCCGCAGGTGGTAACAAAAGCCGGGCTGCGCGAATGATCGGTTATGCGAGTTATCAGCGGCTCGACGCCCAACGCCAAAAAATAGGGCTCTGAACAAACCAGATTTACTTTTCAGGTCGTCGCCTCGATGCCCGCCGGCACCGGCAGAGCCTCGGTCATGCCGCACAAGGCTGCACGCTTCCACGCCAAAACCCGCTCGCCCACTCTTTGCGCGAGATCAAGTGAGTCGAGCGCACCCGGTTCACGCTCGACGGGTTCGACAATCCGGAACGGCAGGCACCCCACCCGCACCTTGAACTTTCTGAGCAACATCTGCCATAGCTGGGGTGGGGGAATTAATGCCGCAAACTACCGATTTTGATCGCTCCATCAAATTATTGTCGCCAGCCAACCTGGCAGCACTGCTTGGATGGGCGAAAAGCCACATCCGTAAGTTTGCTGAATATGCATCGTATCAGAAGGTAGATGGCTGGAACGAGACGTTCAGCAAGGAAGAAAGCTATAAAGCTCTTTCAGAATTGCTGAATATTCCAGACGGTCGTGAAGTAGCTGAGACGATCTGCCACCAGGCCAAGATCAAATGTCCAAAGGGTGCTATACAGGCGCAAGCCAAACAGGTTTTGTTCCGACTCATTGGCGGTCCAAAACCTCCGCTAAGAACGTCCTGGGCGCGTATGCTAGCTGAGAACGGGGCATCTGTTGAAGCAGCTTGGATATTATGGTGGGACTTCGGTTCCAATATCGACGTATCACAAAATGAATGGGTTGTTGATCACAACGAAGTCGCAGAGTTTTTCGAACTATTTCCTGTGATTGAACCTCAACCTGATTCCGTGATCGACGACACGCCTTCAGAAGAGGATAGCGATAACTTTCAACGCATACGCAGTGACATTATAAAGTTATTAGACGATACTGGTAGCGATGCTGCTAATCTCGCGGCCGTTCTACGGCGAGCTGTAGATCGCTTGGAAGTCCTTGCGGCAAAGGACCAGCACACTAGGTCTCTCGAGGTAAAGCGCGTTGAACTTGTTGCAGCATTGACGGGATACCAATCGGCTATCACCGAGGCGTCCGGTAGCACGACGAGTGATATTATTGAAAAATTGGCTATCGCTGCGAACATCAGAGAATTGCCGATTGCCGTTATTGAGCGGTTGATCGAAATTGCACCATCCTACATCGCAGCAGCACGGAGTTGGCGCACCGCATTGGATCGCCTGTCAGAAACGCACGACTATGTGGGCGTCGGTGCTGCGCACGAGGCCGAAGAAAAGCTTGCCAAGGAAATTAGCCTGATCCTTGGTTCTTCGCCGACAGGTCTGCCACACGTCCAGCATATAACTACTGACAGAAAAGCGGCAACCGCGGTAAGCGAGAGCGCGGTTGACCTAGTAGAAGTACTTGATAATGCGTCCGATCTTTTAGATACCGTCACACCTTCGACTACCGATGGTGCCTCGTACTCCGACGCTCTCCCCATCGTGCGCGGAGAGCCTTCGCTAAGTGAGGTAGCTGAAAATGTCGTAATCGAGCCGTTCGTCGACGAGTCTGATCTCATCGACGTAGAAGAAGACGCCAATGCTGGGATTAGAACCCAGCAAGCTCTTAGGGCGTCTGCCAGCGCATTGGCAGAAGGTCGCTATGGGCTTGCCGCGCATATCGCGATTGTAGCGGAAATCGACGGCAATGCCGCTCCATTCGGCTTCAGCAGTGGCCTCTTGAAAGCGCTTGGCACGGGTTTGCTGGTGGGGACACCAATAGGATCGCGGAGTGTCGACCCATTCTCTCATTCTCGCCGCAACGTCGAAGCGGCGCTGGGCGACGATATTGAGCAACCGATCCAGCTTATGGCTTTCGCCGGAGCTCTGCGCCCTGCACTGTTCGCGATATCATCCGGCGCAGATCAAATCCTACGCCGTTTGTCCGGTCTCCAAAGTGTAGGACCCGCCACTCACGGGCTCGCCATGTTTGCAGCTAATAATGTTCGAAGTGGCGATATCGTGCCGGCTGAACTGGCTGTCGTCGGAAACAAGATGGCGCCGCGGGTGGAGCTCGAAGCGCTACGGCTAGACACCGAACGATTTTTGGAAATCGCTCAGCGCCGAACCATCAAATTCCAACCGGCAACCGCAATTTGGATCAGTGTGTTGCGAGGTGGGCCCGTTCATGAGGCGCTTCAGGCAATTATTACGGATGCATCCAATGCTGGTAAGCTGGTCGACAGTGCCCTGGATACAACGCTGTCCAACATCGATAGGCTTATTACTGATCGAGACCGTGAGGCACTAGGCGGACGCAAGCGCGAGCCATTAACCTCGAAACCTCGCGCCACGTTACGCGACTGGCTGGGCGATGTCGCTGCGCGGCTGGAAAGCTGGCGAACCTTGAACAGGGCCCTGCAAAAATCTCCACAAGATCGCTACAATGTGGAAAGTCGGGAAGAGCTCAAGACGCGCCTCGGAGCGGCTTCAATAGAGCTGACATCAATCGACGCCCAAGGCGATCCCGCGCTAAAAATGGCAAGCGATGCTTCTCTTCAAGCAATAGCGAGTGTCCTCGACCTTTTCCAAGGCGTGAGTCACCTCCCGCTCGTCACCGCCGAAGAAGAAATGCTGCTCTTTGATCCACCCGTCACGATCGAAGAAGCGGAGCTCTGGAGCGATCAGGAACGATCGGCTTTTTTTGTCGCTGCCGAACAGATTGCTTCGCACCCGCCTGATTTCGATGCGGCCCTAAAGACTGCGCTGCAGCGCGGACGGTTCTTGCAAGTCGGCCTGTTGCGCGAAAAGATCTTGGTAGGGGATCCCACGCGGGATGAACCGCTAGAGCGAATGATTCGGGGCGAACAGGATCGGCAGCTAACGCAGGCACGATCGCGCCTCGCGAAAGCACGAACCCGTCTCAACGAGCTGCTCGGTGCCGATGATCGTCAAATTCTCAGCCGTGACTTAAGTCCTAGCTTGGACCAACTGGAGACGCAGATCGAGGATAATACCCACTCCATCGATCTCGCCGACTGGGGTGATGCGCTTACCCAGATCGAGATACAGCTCGACAGT
>Ga0308164_10005535_pt1 | contig 10122 bp, 9 predicted proteins | sample PhyTR2_FD_201031 | JGI IMG/M metagenome (GOLD analysis project Ga0308164, IMG submission 201031) | Phyllosphere microbial communities from UC Gill Tract Community Farm, Albany, California, United States - DLSLT.R2 | ecosystem: Host-associated > Plants > Phyllosphere > Unclassified | place: USA... | reverse complement strand
ATTGATGGTTATTGCTCCCGCGACGGCTTGTCCCGCGGAAAGATAACAGATCATTTCATTGCAATAACCGATTTCTCGCTGCGGGGACGCGATGATAAGTCACTATGATGCAAGCCGCAATAACAAGAAATGCCAAGAAATGCATTGCGAAGTCGTCTTGGCACTTTTCCCACTCTAAAAAGAAAGTCCGCATGATTCTTCACCGACGTCACATTCTTGCATTGGCCGCAGCACTTTCTTTCTCAAGCCTTACCTTGAACGCCACTGCAGCAGACATGCCGCGCGTTTTGCTCAAAACCAGCATGGGCGAAATTGTTGTGGAACTGGATCAGGAAAAAGCACCGAAAACCGTTGAGAATTTTTTGCAGTACGTGAAAAGTGGTCAGTACAACGGCACGATTTTTCATCGTGTCATTCCTGACTTCATGATTCAGGGCGGCGGTTTTGATCGCAACATGCAAGAGAAGAAAACCCGCGCACCGATCAAGAACGAAGCCAATAACGGTTTGCGCAACGACATCTATACGATTTCGATGGCACGTACCGCCTCGCCGCACTCTGCTACTGCTCAGTTCTTCATCAACACCAAGAACAACAGCATGCTGAACTATCCAGGTCAGGATGGCTGGGGTTACGCCGTATTCGGCAAGGTCATCAAGGGCACCGAAGTGGTCGATCAGATCAAGAATGTCACCACCGGCAATGCCGGCTTTCATCAAAACGTACCGACCTCACCTGTGATCATCGAATCGGCAACGGTCACCCAATAAAACCACGTCTTCACTTTCGTCCATCCAATTACTTACCAACAAGGACCATCATGGCAGTTATCCTCACCACCAACCACGGCAACATCACGATCGAACTCGATGCTGAAAAAGCACCAAAGAGCGTTGAAAATTTCCTCGCCTATGTCAACGCAGGCCACTACAGCGGCACAATTTTTCATCGCGTTATCGACGGTTTCATGATTCAAGGCGGCGGCTTTGAGCCAGGCATGAAACAAAAGCCAACCAATGATCCGGTCGAAAACGAAGCCAAGAACGGCCTCAAGAACGAGATGTACACCGTTGCCATGGCACGTACTTCGGCACCGCACTCTGCCTCGGCGCAGTTTTTCATTAACGTCAATGACAATGGCTTCCTCGACTATCCTGGTCAGGACGGTTGGGGCTATTGCGTATTCGGCAAAATCACGGACGGCATCGACGTCGTGCAAAAAATCAAAGGCGTCAAAACCTCGCGCGCCGGTATGTTTGCCGATGTGCCAGTAGAAGACGTTGTGATTGAAAAGGCGGAAGTCGTCTAAGTCACAACACTTCGACATTCCATAGCATGAGCGAAACGCGATTACTCGACGACGCCAAGCAGCAAGCGCAGCCAGCATTGGCTGCGCTTTTTGTTTCGGACCTCCATCTGCAACCGGAAATGCCCTTTACTGCACAGGCATTTCTCGACTTCTTGCACACGCATGCCAACAAGGCCGCGCAACTCTATCTGTTAGGCGACATTTTCGAAGCGTGGGCAGGCGATGACGATCTGGACGACCCATTTCATGCGGAAGTAGTGCGCGCCATTCGTGAGGTTGCAGATCAAGGAACAACCGTATTCTGGATCGCAGGCAACCGGGATTTTCTGGTTGGTGAACGCTTTGCACAGACAACGGGCTTACAACTGCTGCCAGACCCCTTTGTCACGACGATTGCTGATCAGCATGTGGTGCTGACGCATGGCGATGCCTACTGCACCGATGACACCGCTTACATGCAGTTTCGTAATCAAGTGCGCACACCGCAGTGGCAAGTAGGATTTCTCGCCTTGTCGCTGGCAGAAAGAAAAAAGATCATTGCAGAATTGCGTGCTGGTAGCCGCGCCGCACAAAAGGACAAGACGTACGACATCATGGACGTCAACGACAAGGCCATCGCGACCTTGTTTGAGCAAACTTCGGCTGGCATCATGATTCAAGGCCACACACATCGCCCTGCTCGCCACGTGCAACTCATCGACGGATCAGAGCGTCTGCGTTATGTGTTATCTGACTGGGATCTGGATGGCGACAAGCCGCGTGGCGACTGGCTCTCCATCGACCATCAAGGCGTGGTGCAGCGGCACGGCCTCAATGGTTTCGCTGTACTGGATTAAGCGGGATCAGTCGAACTGTTGGCGAAACTGCTGAAACTGATTTTTCAGTTCCTGCATCTCATCCTTGAGCGATTGCACTTCGGCTTCAAGCTGCGTAACTCTATCGCTACGTGTACTGCCAGACGATTTGCCTTGATCCTGCTCTTCGGAAGAAAAATCTTCGAACACCTCACCTGACAACAGATGCGCATAACGCGCCTCCTTGGTTCCAGGTGCACGCGGAAGACGTGCCACCAGCGGCGGATATTTATCCATCAGGAATTGCAGCGATTGCTCCACTTCGGCAATTGAAGCGAAGTCATGCAGTCGCCCACACCGCGTCCGTACTTCGCCGGCAGTTTGATGCCCGCGCAGCATCAGCACAGTCAGCACCGCCAGCTTGTCCTGCTCCATCAGCCACTTGACCCGCAAGCGATGCTCGTACTTGACGACCCGCGCACCGGCCTGGCGTACTTCGGTGACAAACTTGTCTGCGATCAGGCGATCCAGCGTTTCCTGAACATCAGACTCGCTGAGTGACATGACGGGATCGCGGCTCGACAACTGGTTGCAGCCATTGGTCAAGGCGTTCAGCGACATTGGATAAATGTCTGGTGTCACGGCTTCTTTTTCGGCCAACACTGCCAGTACACGCAAGGCATGCGCATCAAGCACGTCATTCCGCGGCGCATCGGCAGATGCCGGCACCATATTCAAATCGTCGTTTGTCATGGGATTATTCGACCAGCTTGTTGAGCTGATCAGGATCAAATTTTTCTGCTGTGTGCAAGGTTTCGCAATCGATGCCTGCACATTTGAGTGCCGCCAGAATGCGCTCGATCTGGTGCTCTTGTGTTGCCGCATTATCGATCAGGCCATGCAAGGCTTTGGAAAGCGGATCATCACCATTCGGCGTCACGCCATAGGCGGCAAACATGCGCGCAGCAGTTTCGTCCCGCGCGTTGCCGGTTTCTTTTTCAATGATACGCGCAGGGTTACCGACCGCCGTTGCACCGGCAGGCACAGGTTTGACGACCACCGCGTTGGAACCGATCTTTGCACCTTCACCCACCGTGAAGGAACCGAGCACTTGCGCACCCGCCCCAATGATCACGCCTTTGCCCAGGGTGGGATGGCGCTTGGCGCCTTTGCTCAATGAGGTGCCGCCTAGCGTCACACCCTGATAGATGGTGCAATCATCACCGACTTCAGCCGTCTCACCGATCACGACACCGAAACCGTGATCGATGAAAACACGGCGACCAATCTGCGCGCCCGGATGAATTTCAATCCCGGTCAACCAACGGCCGATGTGCGAGGTAAAGCGTCCCAGCCATTTGAAATTGCTCTGCCAGAACCAATGCGCACAACGCTGTATGACAATCGCGTGAAAACCGGGATAGCAGGTAATCACCTCCCATGCACTACGTGCAGCGGGATCGCGCGTCATGATATTGGCAATGTCTTCTCGAATACGGCTGAACATGATCTGGAAAAGCAAGGTGACATAAAACGCAATGGTAGCGTTTTATGAACGTCTCTGCCCGGCATAACCGGGCAAAATCAAATGGGATTGAAGGCTTTAGACGGCAACCGCCAACCGCTGGCGACGTGCTTCGTACAGACAGACGCCGGATGCGACGGACACGTTCAGGCTTTCCACCGTGCCAAACATAGGAATATTGACCAAAACATCGCAGGCCTCGCGCGTCAGGCGACGCATCCCCTCACCTTCCGACCCCATGATCAGTGCGGCAGGGCCCGAGAAATCGGCTTCATACAAGCCTTTTTCTGCATCGTCGCTGGTACCGATCAGCAGGATATCGCGCTCTTTTAGTTCGCGTAGTGTGCGAGCCAGATTCGTCACAGTGATGTAAGGCACCGTATCCGCCGCACCGCTGGCGACCTTGGCCGCTGTGGCATTCAGGCCAACAGCACGATCCTTGGGCGCAATGACCGCATGTGCACCAACGCCGTCTGCAACACGCAGGCAGGCACCGAGGTTATGCGGATCGGTAATGCCATCCAGAACCAGTAAAAGTGGCGGACCATCGACCGCATCCAGCAATTCATCCAGATTACGTGCCAGTGAAAGCAGGCTTGCCTTGGCAATGACACCCTGATGGCGACGGGTGCCGACAATATTGTTCAAACGGGCATCATCGACCGGAATAATACGAACACGTGCGGCTTCTGCTGCACGAATCAGTTCGCGCATACGCGGATCACGACGATCCGCATCGACGTAAATCTCTTCAACTGACGAGGCTTCATGACGCAAACGCGCCGTTACGGCGTGGAAGCCAAAAATCATCTTGCTTTTCATTGTTATCGCTTTTTCTTGCTTGAGCGCGAGCGGGTTGCCGGTGCGCGCTGTTTGTGAGGCGTGGCAGGCGGACGCTTGCCTTTAGGTTTGCCGTGCGGCGCAGCTTCTGCGGTTGCTTCAACCGGTTGAGCGACAGCTTTACCTGTCTTCTTCGCCGCGGATTTTTTCGCCGCAGGATCATGCTTGCTATCAGCTTTGCGCGCCTCGTTTTTCAGAACGGTGCGAATACCCGGCTGATCGACCAGACGCAAATCAATCTTGCGCGCATCCAGATCAACACGGCTGACTTGTACCGTCACGCGATCGGTCAACTGATAGCGGATACCGGTACGCTCGCCTCGCAATTCGTGGCGTGCATCGTCGAATTTGAAGTGATCGGCACCCAGCTCGGTCACGTGGACCATACCCTCGATGTAGAGAGCATCGAGTTGGACGAAAATACCAAAGCCGGCCACACCAGAAATCACGCCCGTAAATTCTTCACCCAGCTTGTCGCGGATGAAATAGCACTTGAGCCAGGCTTCGACATCGCGTGATGCTTCATCAGCACGACGCTCGTTGGCGGAGCAATGGATACCCAAGGCTTCCCAGATCGCCAGATCGCCTTCTGCTTTTTTCTTGCCTTGTGCCTTGTCCTGCGCATGCTTTTTGCGCGCAGCGGGCGACAGCATGGTGTTGAGCACGCTCGTATCGATACCCTTCGGCACGTAGCGTTTGCCCAGCAAAATTGCCTTGATCGCACGATGCGTCAACAAATCGGGATAACGACGAATCGGACTGGTGAAATGCGCATATGCTTCGTACGACAAACCAAAGTGGCCGATATTTTCCGGGCTGTAGACCGCTTGCTGCATCGAACGCAGCAGCATGGTTTGCAGCAAGGTGGAATCAGGACGACCCTTGATCTTGCCCATCAACGCCGCATAGTCGGATGCAGCTGGTTTGTCGCCCCCCGTCAGATTCAACCCGACCTGTCTGAGGAAGGTGCGAACCTGATTGAGTTTTTCTTCAGTCGGCAAAGCGTGCACACGATACAGGCCCGGGTGCTTGTGACGCTCGAGCAAATCGGCCGCGCAAACGTTGGCCGCCAGCATGCACTCTTCGATCAGCTTGTGCGCTTCGTTACGGGTACGTGGAATGATCTGTTCGATCTTGCCGACTTCATTACAAACGATATAGGTTTCGGTCGTTTCAAAGTCGATCGCGCCACGTACATGACGCGCCTGCAGCAAAGCTTGATACACCGCATACAGATTCAACAGGTGCGGCACCAGCGTCGGCTTTTTGGCAGCTTCGGTCCCCTTGGTATTACCAAGAATTGCCGCGACTTCGGTATAAGTCATACGCGCTGCAGAATGGATGACGGCAGGATAAAACTGATAGGCCTTGATCTCACCTTTGGCTGTGACAACCGCATCACATACCAGCGTCAGACGATCGACACCCGGATTAAGCGAGCACAGACCATTCGACAATTTCTCCGGCAACATTGGAATCACGCGGCGCGGGAAATAAACCGAGGTGCTACGTTCAATCGCATCGACGTCAAGCGGCTCATTCGGTTTGACGTAATGACTGACGTCGGCAATCGCAACGATCAGACGGAAACCGTCGGCACGACCGATCTTGCAAGGTTCGCAGTAGACGGCATCGTCGAAGTCACGCGCATCTTCACCGTCGATCGTCACCAGAGGCACGTCGCGAAGATCAACACGGTCATTTAAATCAATGGCGCGAACTTCTGTAGGCAACTTGGCTGCCGCCTTGCGCGCATCTTCTGAAAACTCGTGTGGTACACCGTACTTGCGCACGGCAATTTCGATCTCCATGCCAGGATCGTCGATATCGCCAAGCACTTCGGCAATCTTGCCGACTGGCTGACTAAAACGCGAAGGCTGCTCGGTCAGTTCGATACTGACAACCTGTCCGGCTTTTGCCTTGCCCGGCGAACCGGTAAGAATAATGTCCTGACCGATGCGCTTGTCTTCAGGTGCCACCACCCAGACGCCATTTTCGTTCAGTAAGCGACCAATCACGTGCGTATTGGCACGGGACACCACTTCGACGATCGTGCCTTCAGGACGACCGCGGCGATCGGTGCCAATGATGCGCGCCTGGACGCGGTCACCGTGCAGCACTTTTTGCATTTCTTTTTCAGGCAAAAAGATATCTGCGCTGGCATCGTCGGGGATCAGGAAACCGTAACCGTCACGATGGCTGCTGACACGGCCTTCGATGAAGTTGGAAGAATTCGCAAGTTGATAATTGCCTGCGCGGTCGGGCTTGATCTGCCCGTCGCGCTCCATGGCATTCAGCCGGCGCATCAGCCCGTCCATTTCATCGGGCTTGACGTTTAACGCTGCGGCAAGGGAAGACGCATCATGCGAACCGGTCGCGGTGCGTAGTAGGCCGAGAATTTCCTCTCGGCTTGGAATCGTGTAGGTATATTGGCTCAAAAGCTGTTTCTATTAATTGAATTGTTATTGGAACAAAGCCAGTGTAACGGACAGTGCCGATATTTGCATGCAAGACATGCGCCATGCAAATTCATTGCAAACAATGTTGACATCCATCGTATTTACGCTATACTCCTCATCTTTCTGAAGTGCAGCAAATTCAGAGAAGTAAGGCCCACGTGGCGGAATTGGTAGACGCGCATGGTTCAGGTCCATGTGCCGCGAGGTGTGGGGGTTCGAGTCCCTCCGTGGGCACCAAACATTAGAAACCCGTTGATTCGTCAACGGGTTTTTTCTTTTGTGCTTTCCGTTTTTGTTCAGGCACAAACCACTACTTCGGATTTGCAACACGTTGCCTTTCAAATCCGCGCCAGAGTCATCATCAGTGTGCATTGCTCTGATGACACCTTCAAGACAGATCCGTTATCCCCTCGCCTTTTTTCATCCATGCGCCTAGTTGATGCGCACGAATGCCATCGTATTCCTCAAATGGCTGATGAATCCAAGGATTTCCGGCAAGATAATCCAGATAAAAGTCCGGCCTGAACACCGAACATGCCTTGTACCAGATTACTGCCGTTTTAACCTCAGCCACGGCAGGGAAATGCTGGGCAAGATGATCGCGCACATTGGCAAGCGTCACACCCGAATCAACCAGATCATCGATCAGCAACACCCTGCCGCCAAGAACGCCACTGGTCATCGTGATATGCGTGGCGATGTCCAACGCACCTTGCTGCATGCCGTTGTCGTCGCGATAAGAACTGGTGGAAAGAATAGCAAGAGGCACATCGAAAATTCGGGAAAATACATCTCCCGGACGCAAGCCACCGCGGGCAAGACACAAGACCTGGTCGAACTTCCAACCAGATTCATGTACCACCAAGGCGAGCCGCTCGATTGCTCGATGATACGCATCCCATGTTACCCAGAGATCGGATTCGGTCGATTCAGGCATGGGATGCGCGTGTGAAGCAGTGACGAATTACTTGAATGGGTGACGCAGAACGATCGTTTCTTCACGATCAGGACCGGTCGAGATCATGTCGATTGGAACACCGACGAGTTCTTCGATACGATTGATGTAGGCACGTGCATTGGCTGGCAGAACCGCAAGCGATTTCGCGCCAACTGTGGTTTCTTTCCAGCCTGGCATTTCTTCGTAAATCGGCTCGCAAGCAGCAGCATCTTCCGCACCAACCGGGAAGATATCCACTTTCTTGCCATGCAGCGTGTAACCGGTGCAAAGCTTGATCGTTTCCAGACCATCCATGACATCCAGTTTGGTCAGGCACATGCCAGTCACACCATTGATTTGTACCGAACGCTTGAGCAATGCCGCATCGAACCAGCCACAACGACGTGGACGGCCGGTAACCGTGCCGAACTCATGGCCGATCGTCGCCAGATGTTTGCCGATACCTTGGTCCGTCGGCAATTCCGACGGGAACGGGCCGGAACCAACACGCGTCGTGTATGCCTTGGTGATACCAAGCACGTAATGCAGCATATCTGGGCCTACGCCGGCACCGGTCGAGGCGTTGCCAGCCACACAGTTACTCGAAGTAACAAACGGATACGTGCCGTGATCGACGTCCAGCAAACTACCTTGTGCACCTTCAAACAACAGATGACCACCTTGTGCATGCGTGGCGTACAGCGCACTCGATACATCACCGACCATCGGACGCAGACGTGGCACATCGGCCAACGCATCATCCAGCGTCTTTTGATAATCGATCGCCTGTACCTTGAGGTAATGCGTCAGAACGAAGTTGTGATAGTCGAGGTTCTCGAGCAGTTTCTCGGCAAAACGTTTTTCGTTGAGCAGATCCGCAACGCGGATTGCACGACGTGCAACCTTGTCTTCATACGCAGGGCCGATACCCTTGCCGGTCGTGCCGATCTTGGCATCGCCACGCTTGACCTCACGTGCGACGTCGAGTGCAACGTGATACGGCAGGATGATCGGGCATGCCTCGGAAATTTTCAGACGCGATGGAACTTCAACGCCAATCGCTTGCAGCTTGTCGATTTCACGCAGCAGATCGGGTACGGACAGCACCACGCCATTACCGATATAGCAGGCAACGCCTTCACGCATGATGCCCGAAGGGATCAACTGCAAAGCCGTCTTGTGACCACCGATAACCAGCGTATGACCGGCGTTATGACCACCCTGAAAACGCACGACACCTTGCGAGTGATCTGTGAGCCAGTCAACGATCTTGCCCTTGCCCTCATCGCCCCACTGGGTGCCAACGACAACGACGTTTTTAGCCTTGCTTTGTGTAGACATCACTTAACCTAAATTTTTGAGAATCCAACTACCATCTTCAAGCACGAGTACGCGATCGCACTCGAACTCATCCTGATCATTTTCGCTACCCGGGAGACTTTGAATGACAATTTCTCCAGCCTGACGCAGGGCAACGATTTTTTCCTTCAATGCGGCATCACGTCCCCATGGCGCATGAATCGCACACTTGCGACCGGCCACAGGCAGCAATCGCGACAGTTCACGCAAATCGAGCGAAAATCCGGTCGCCGGACGCGCACGACCAAATGTTTCGCCAACATGATCGTAACGACCACCACGTGCAACGGCATTCGGCAATCCTGGCACATACAGCGCGAACATCGTTCCGCTTTCGTACTGATAACCGCCCAAATCCGCCAGATCGATCGTCACGTCGGCCTTGCCAGCCAGACCAACCAGCACTTCGAGTTCATCCAGCGCCTTGGTAATGCCGGCCAGCGCAGGCAACACGCTACGTGCACGCGGCAATACCTCCGCATTGCCATACAACGTTGGCAACGCAAGCAAGGCTGCGCGCGTTACGGGCGCATAAGCTGCCGTCATCACTTCAAGGGTCGGCACATCTTTCGCCCGCAGCGCAGTATACAGTGCTGCCTCATCGCGTTGTGCATGCGGGTCGCTTTCCAGCAACGCGCGCAAGACACCAACATGGCAAAGATCCATGCGCACTTCGGAAAAACCTGCCAAAGACAAGGTAGACAATGCCAGTTCCTGGATTTCTGCATCGGCTTCCAGGCCAGCGTGACCATAAATCTCGGCGCCAATCTGAAGCGGCTCACGTGTGGCATGCAAACCATTCGGACGCGTTTGCAACACACTGCCGGAATAGCACAGTCGTGTCACCGAACTACGATTCAGCAGATGTGCATCAATCCGTGCGACCTGCGTGGTCATGT
>Ga0308164_10005533_pt1 | contig 10123 bp, 8 predicted proteins | sample PhyTR2_FD_201031 | JGI IMG/M metagenome (GOLD analysis project Ga0308164, IMG submission 201031) | Phyllosphere microbial communities from UC Gill Tract Community Farm, Albany, California, United States - DLSLT.R2 | ecosystem: Host-associated > Plants > Phyllosphere > Unclassified | place: USA... | reverse complement strand
GCAATGACAGTTTCCCCTGGCTGCAAATCTTGGATCATGCGCAGCAACTCGGGCCGATCTGCTCGCGCTCCAGATGCCTTTTCTCGGTACACGCCTGCTACGTAGAATCCAGCCGCTATGGCACCGTCTTTGATCTGTTCCTGGCGTCCTAGTGTCATTTTCAGAAGGCGACTGCATGAATGTCAGAAGTCGGCTGCATTGGCTGGCGTGTGCTTCGCCCGTACTCGCATGATGGACTGCCGCGTCGTTCCATAGTCGCGGGCAACCCTCGCCACAGACTCACCAGCGACGAGGCGCACCATCGCATCGGCTTGCTGTGCTGTCGTCAGCGCCGGCCGACGTCCCAGCATCTTCCCTTCAGCCCGTGCACGTGAAAGTCCTGCCTGGGTTCGCTCTACTAACAGATCACGCTCAAACTCAGCCACCGCACTGAGTACGCTCATTGTCATCTTTCCAGCCGCACTGGTTAGATCAACGCCACCGAGCGCTAAGCAATGCACACGGACGGAATCGGCAGCAAGCTGCTCGACAGTGCCCCGAACATCCATTGCATTACGACCAAGGCGATCTAGCTTCGTCACGATTAGAACGTCGCCAGGCTCCAAGCGGTCAAGCAGCCGTGCAAACTGGGGCCGCTTAGAGGCCGCAACGCTACCGCTAATGCTTTCCCGAACGATTCGCCGTTTGTCTACGGCGAATCCAGCAGACTCGATTTCGTAAATTTGGTTGTCTGTGTTTTGATCGAGTGTACTAACACGTGCATAAATGAAAGTTCGGGACATTTGCCTGCCAATTTAGTACGAAAAGGGAGTACTAATTGTAAGGCATGTCCGATATCCATAACAGCTATTTTTCGTACACATGAAACCTAGGTGTACGAAACCGATCGTTTTCGTACATACCTACCGTAGCAAAAAAGCAATGTTAAACAAAACCAAACAAAGGGTGACGTGTGTTGCATTTGTGGAACTTTACGAAAAGACCTGCTACTCTTTGGTGGATTAATATTTTCTTGTCACAAAGATCTCATGCGAACGTAGTAGAGATCACTAGCAGCGGTACTCTTGCGACAATTGCCAATAGTTATTTGATGAACGCCAGATTGACGTCCATATAGAATGTTGAAAGAGCTGTCAAGTGGTAAAATCCTGGCCTACTGGCTTTTAGCCTACTTCGCCGTCCGAGAAAATATGATGATGAGCAGGACTACTTGGATTCTTGGGCAAGTATTGTGCGGGCGAAAAAGGTAATAGAAGCAGGTCAGCAGCAATAGTATGATAATAACTTCACAGAACATATAGAAATTACGACAGAAAAAAATGGTTCCTGAACGTCTACAGCTGGCTCGTACCTTATTTAAACTCCGGATATATGAGTCGAATGGATACTCGTTCGAAAATCTCTTTGCGTCAGTCATGCAATACGCCAGACCGGATTTAATGAAGGTCAAGCCTTATGGGAATCAAGGCGACCGGGGCAATGACGCTTACGAAAAAGAACATGGGCGTTACTTTCAAATGTATGCACCCGAGGACCCGTCCAGTAGTCAGCAAAAAGCCATAGCCAAAGTTCAAAAAGATTTCGAGGCTAAGCTACTGCCTTACTGGGGCGCATTTTGTCCAGTCAAAGAATATCTTTTTGTTTTTAACGATAAATATTCGGGCACCAACTTTCCGCTCGAAAAAACGCTAGCAGAAATAAAGAGCAAGCATTCCCTTAAAGTAGCAGAAGTTTTTTTAGCAAAACATCTCGAACAGGAATTTGTTAGCCTATCCGAAGATCAAATTCTGATGGTCATCAGCGGCGTGCCAGACCCCGCCTCATTAGAGAATCTGGATTATAGTATTGTGGGCGAAGTGTTGCGGCATATTCAGAATTTGACCTTATCATATGTCGAAAGCGGAAAATTAGTCGTACCAAATGTTGAAGACAAAATCGAATTTAACGGGTTAAAAGTGTTTGGTCAGTGGATGCAAATTAAGCAACGCGAAACCTGGCAGATCGATGAATATTTTGTGCGTAACAGCGACTTCGCCAGGGCGACTCTTCGAGACTACTTATCAGCCTATTATGCGGAGAGTATTGTAAGATTCCCGACAGACTCAGAAATCTTGCAGACCGAACTAGGGGATCTGCGGTTCGCGTTTATACTTGACCGTATCGCTCCCGAAACCGGCGTCGCGGCCCATGATAGGGCAAGACGCGACGTCGCACTTGTAATTATGGCGAAGTATTTCGAGACGTGTGATATTTTTGAGGAGCCCACGAATGTTACTACCGGATAAGCACATCGGTTTTGCTGAGTCTTTAATAGGGCTAGGGGCTTTTATCTTGGAAGATTTATCGCGGCCGCTTGATATCGACACATTATGGCGAAACTTCGAAAAAGTGCGCGGCAATCAGTTTCCCGCTTTTCATTCTTTTGATAATATGATTTTAGCAGTTGATATGTTATTCGCTATCGGAGCTATAAACTTGCTTGCAGACGGGCAAATAATCCGCAGCAATCTGGAACAAGAACTATGCGCTTGATAAAAATTTCAGCAAATAAGCCTAGCTTTAAGACTGTCTATTTTAACAATAGCGGCCTTTCATTAATTGTCGGAGTTCGTACAGCGCACGACGTGCCTGAGGCTGATGACCGCTCTTATAATGGAGTGGGTAAATCTCTACTTGCTGAAATAGTACATTTCTGCTTAGGCTCTAATAGCAATTTGGCGTTCCAAAATCAACTTTTGGAATGGGAATTTACTCTTGACTTTGAAATAGGTCAGACCTATTTTATAGCCACTCGCACGACGTCAAAGCAAAAAGAAATTTCGCTAAATGGAAAAGTTTACAAAATTAAGGCTTACAATGAGTTTCTTGAAAAACTTATTTTTGCAACTCCCGATATCGGCACTGAAGCGTTATCGTTCCGCTCATTAATCCCTCGATTTATACGCAGGGGAAATTTTGACTATAACGATCCCAAGGTGACAAGCAGTGACCGGGAACCCTACACTGTTTTATTAAGAAACTTTTTTTTGCTGGGACTTGAAATAGGTCTGATCGAGAAAAAATATAATCTTCGCCGTCGACAAACAGAAATCGAAGAATTCGAAAAAAATTTCAAGAGAGATCCCTTTATTCGTGAATATTACACGGGGAACAAGGATGCGACTTTACAGGCAAAGCATTTAGAAGAGCAAGTACATCGTCTTGAATCAGACTTGTCAAATTTTCAAGTAGCGGAAGATTTTTATGATATTGAGCGCGAGGCAAATCGATTAAATAAAGAGCTTCGCGAGTTAAAAAACAAACAGGTCATCATCGAAAATGCTTTAAATAACATTGAAAAATCACTTTCGTCGCGCCAAGACCTCTCTAAGAATAAAATATTAGGGTTGTACAACGAGTTAATCGGGGCTTTCAAAGAGGAAACGCTTAAGCGACTTAGTGATGTGGAGGATTTCCACGAGCGACTGATACAAAACCGCGTTGCACGTCTTGGTCAGGAGCGCATGAAGCTATCTGCTGAGCTCCGTTCTACCTCGGATGCCATAAAGTATGCGAACACCCAAGTCGACAGCAAATTAGCCTACTTATCAAATAAGCGTGCGCTAGACCAATATGTTTCAGTAAGTTCTCAACGTTCTGAGCTTCTCGGAAAGCTTCATAAACTACAAGACTATCAGAGGCTACTGCAAAAAAGCCGTGACGATTTGGTGCACATACGTAGAGATTTTGCTGAGGAAACGATAAAAACTAATCTTTATTTACAAGATTCCGAAACTTCGCGTAACAAACATATTTCTCTCTTTGCCGATTTATCAAAAACTTTCTATCCAGATGCACCTGCGGGTATAACAATTGATAACAATCAAGGCGAAAATAAGGTTAGATTTGATTTTGATGTAAGAATCGAGGCCGACGGTTCTGATGGCATTAACAATGTGAAAATATTTTGTTACGACCTATCTGTCTTAATCTTAGGGAATAACCATAACGTAAACTTTATTTGGCACGATAGTCGTCTTTTTAGCGATATCGACCCCAGGCAGCGTGCAACGCTCTTTAAAGTTGCGCAGGAATTTTGTTCACGATACGGAAAGCAGTATATTGCCACGGTTAATCAAGATCAATTAGACGCTCTCAGAGGTGAATTTAGCGATACTGAATTTGCTGCTTTATTTTCCGGTGAGAATGTTGTGTTACGTCTTAAAGATGATGGCCCGGAAAGCAAATTGCTGGGTATTCAGGTCGATATGCACTACCAGTGAACAAATATACTTAGGCTGTGTTCTAAAACTCCTGATTGGCGCAACAATATATTTTACAACTTAGAAAACCGAATAAATGCCATTTTTAGACTGGGTAAACAAAAATCAAGCGAAAGAAACCACGCGTGAAGTGCCTTATCATTTACTTCAACAAGAGTCCGTATATGGACACGTTAGTGGTACCAATTCCGATAACCTTCTAATTCAAGGTGATAATCTTTTAGCGCTCAAAGCCTTACTCCCGTTCTATGCTGGACAAGTTAAGTGCGTCTTCATTGACCCGCCGTATAATACTCAAAGCGCATTCGAACATTACGACGACAAACTGGAACACAGCCAGTGGCTGTCGATGATGTACCCCCGATTGGTTTTAATGAGAGATTTGTTGGCTGAAAACGGCAGTATTTGGGTAACGGTTGATGATTCGGAATCGCATTACCTGAAAGTACTCATGGACGAGGTTTTCGGGCGGCGTAACTTTGTGTCAAGCGCCGTATGGCAAAAGACTACCAGTGCGCGAAATGATGCCCAATATTTTTCGTCAGATCATGATCATATCCTTGTCTACGCCAAGTCCCTCGACTTATTCAAAATCAACCGGCTAGAACGAACGGCATCGGCTGACGCCGCATACAAGAATCAAGACAATGATCCGCGAGGCCCATGGCGTGAAATTGATTACAAATGCGCGAAGTCTGCAGACGAGCGCCCTAATCTTTTCTATCCGATTCGTCATCCCGTCACCGGTGAAGAGGTTTGGCCTCGCCGGACACGTGTCTGGGCCTACGGTAAAGATGAGCATGAACGTCATCTCAGGGAAGGACTTTTATTTTGGGGAAAAACCGGTAACTATACTTTACCAAAATTAAAGAAATTTCTTTCTGATGCACGGGATGGTTTAGTACCAAGAACGCTCTGGCTTGCTGAAGAAGTAGATCAAACGCGAACTGCGAAAAAAGAAATGAAAGATCTGTTTCCTTCTGATCCGTTTGCAACACCAAAGCCAGAAAAGTTGATTCAACGTGTAATAGAACTATCGACCGAACCAGAGGATCTGGTTTTAGACAGCTATTTAGGGTCTGGAACTACTGCTGCAGTCGCGCAAAAGATGGGGCGTCGCTACATTGGTATCGAAATGGGGGAGCATGCCATTACCCATTGCGTGCCCCGTATGCAAAAGGTCATCGAAGGTGAGCAAGGTGGCGTGAGCATTAGCTTGAAGTGGAAAGGTGGCGGCGGCTTTCGTTTCTGCACCTTAGGCGAACCTGCTTTTGACGAACAGGGCCGAATTAGTGCGGATGTTAAGTTTGCCACATTGGCGGCGTATATTTGGCATTTCGAGACCGCTAACCCCGGTCATCAGACCTTTGATAAGCCGCTGATGGGCGTTGATAACGGCACTGCCTACTACCTTCTTTATAACGGGATATTAGGGGACCGGCGACCCGCAAGTGGTAATGTTTTAAACCAGGCCACTTTGCAGGCCATCAATGAGGTATTCCCTCACCAGGGCCCGAAAGTAATTTATGGCGAGATGTCGCGACTTGGTGCTTCTCGCCTAATAGCGGAAGGCATTACCTTTAAGCAGATTCCGTACGATGTGAAGATGCGGTAAACGCAATGATCGATAATGCTCAATATTGTAAGGCGTTGGCGGAACGATCCTCCTACGTCGAGAACGTTCTGACTCACCGCATGATAGCAAGCCTTGCTGGTGAAATGTGGCGGCGCGATCCTACTGAGCCCCTGCATATATTTAGATCAGAGGTAGATGACTCGGGCTTTGACCTGGTATTGGGGTGCCGTACGAAGCTTCGCTACATTCAGGTCAAGCAAGTGCACTTGAAGGGCGCGGGGAGAGAATTTTCTGTTCGCCTAGACTTCTCGCAGATGCGGGGTAGTTGCGTCGTTGTTGTGGTGTACTCAGCGGATGAATTAATGATTGACCATTTCCTTTTTTACGGCGGTCCAGTCGATGAGCCTATGCCTAGCGTTCAAGACAATAAGGCATCAAGGATGCCTGGTAGACGCGATCGCGCTGGAAATCGCAGGGTACGCGAACATTATCGAGATTTAAAACGTAACACGTTTATCGGCCCTCTGGCAACGGCAGAATTGCTTGAAGCGCTGTTTGGAGTTGTTCAAGAAAAACAAATAGAAAACAAGCATGCTGACACTTAAAACTTATCAACAGACCGCATTAGCGGTGCTCACCAAATTCCTGACCGACACCCGCAGTGAGCCAACCGCAGATGCGTATGCCGCCACTCTTGCAAGCCAAAACCGCGTTGACGAAAACTATCAGGCTTGGTTTGGCGATGTGCCTTGCGTGTGTCTCCGTGTGCCCACAGGCGGTGGCAAGACCATTATGGCGGCGCATGCCGTTTCAATGGCGGGCAAGGCTTTGCTGGACAGCGACGCGCCGATCGTGCTTTGGCTTACGCCTTCGGATACTATCCGCACCCAAACGTTGGAAGCACTTGCAAACGCACGTCACCCCTACCGCCAAGCGTTGGCGCAATACTTCGGTGACCGTGTGCAAGTGTGCGACCTGGAAAGCCTGCAAACCGTCAGTCCGCACGACGTCGGCAAAGCAGCTATCGTAATTGTGGCCACGATTCAATCGTTCAATGTCAGCGATACTGCCAAGCGCAATGTCTATTCGTTTTTCGAAGAGTTAGCGCCGCATTTTGATGATCTGCCGCCACACGTGGCAGTTGGCCTTGAAAAGGTCACGAACGCGGACTTGCTAACGCAGCCATACCTGACGGCTAAGGATGTCGGGCGAGTCAAGTATTCGGTAGCTAATTGGATGCATTTGCAAAGCCCTATCGTAATTGTCGACGAAGCCCACAACAACCGCACAGACCGCTTCTTTAAATCTCTGGGCCGCGTAAATCCGAGTTGCATCATTGAGATGACTGCTACGCCGGTACCAGGCAACAATGTGCTGTATCACGTCTCGGCCGCCGAGTTAAAGGCTGAGCAAATGATCAAGCTACCTATTGTGCTGGTCGAACATCCGGAAGGCTGGCGTGAGTGTCTACGTGATGCCGTTCTTACTCAGTGCAGACTGGAATTAGCTGCGCAGCGCGAAACAGATTATATCCGGCCCATCGTTCTCGTTCAGGCGCAACCAAAGGGCAACGAAGCGGTAGTAGACGTTGTGCGTCTGCACCTCATTGAGCAGGAAGGGATTCCTGAGAATCAAATCGCCATTGCCACCGGTACCCAGAAGGACCTTGATGGCATAAATTTATTTGACCCTGCCACACCTATTCGTTACGTGATTACCGTCGAGGCGTTGAAAGAAGGTTGGGACTGTTCATTTGCCTACGTGCTGGCCAGCCTACAATCCGTCAACTCATCGAAGGATGTTGAGCAGTTGTTGGGCCGGGTACTACGCATGCCATATGCAAAGAATCGGACGCAAGACATCTTGAATCGTGCGTATGCCCACATCGTGGCAGACAATTTTGCACAGGCTGCGGCCACGCTAAAAGACCGTATGGTGCAGAATATGGGATTCGAGCGGTTAGAAACGGCGTCATTCATCATTCCCCAGCAAGTGCTGCCACTGGTCGGAGGCGAAGGTGCCGCGTCACCTGCCGGCCGCACTGATAAAGCTACTTCTCCGACTTTACCCGACTGCCATATTGAACTGCCGCAAGCACCTGACACGCAGAACTGGCCCGATGAATTAAAGCAAGCCGTCAGGGTCATGCACACAACGCAAGGCACCACTGTCTTGCTCGACGGCGGAGTCAGCAGTGAAATATTAGCGCAGGCCGAGGCATTTATCAGTAATGCCATGCCCGCCAAGGTGCGAGCGAAGGTTAAGGAGCAGTTTGATTCTCATAGGGCCGTGCGCCAGGCGATGCGCGCGCCGGCTCAACTTGGATTGGACTTTATCGACGTTCCACATCTTTGTCTTAGACTTGACGGTCATCTCGAAGTTGTGGAGCGCGAAACACTTTCCAGCCTCGGAGATTGGAGCTTGTTGAATCAGCCGGTACAACTCGCTGGTTTCATCATTACCGAGACTGTCAATTCTTTCGAGATTGACGTCAACGGCACTAAGGTGACGTACAGGCATACAGATTCCCAAAAGCTCTTGCTCAATGAAACCGTGAGCCACACCAGTCAGCAAGATCTTGTTCGATGGTTGGATGTCGAACTGCGCCAGAGCGACATAGGGCAAGCGCAAATGCAGGCGTACTTGGTGAAGATGGTGACACACCTGACTGCAGAACGCAGGTTTACGCTCACCGCTCTGGTTCGAGCGCGCTTCCAGCTGGCCCAAGCGTTGGTTAGAGAAGTAAAGCGGCTACGCCAGGTGGGAATGGCCAGCGGCTTCCAGAGCAGACTACTTGAGATGGAAGTTCCAAGTCTTGAAGAACTTGTACATTACAGCTTTCACTATCATCCCGGTCAGTATCCAGCGAGGCAGATTTATCAAGGAAGCTACGAGTTTTCCAAGCACTTCTTTCCTGTAATTCACGATTTACGAGAAAAAACTATGGCAGGAGCAGTTGCCGAAGAATTTCGTTGTGCACAAAGTATTGACGCTCATCCCAAGGTCAAACAGTGGGTGCGTAATATCGAACGACAGGAAAAGTTCTCGTTTTGGCTGCCGACCGCGACCGACTACTTCTACCCTGATTTCGTCGCTGAGTTGAACGATGGCCGGGTACTGGTGATCGAATACAAAGGTGAACCCTACAAAACCAACGATGATTCTCGAGAAAAGCAGCAAGTTGGGTACCAATGGGAACAATCGAGCCACGGACGCTGTTTGTTTTTATTTGCCGTAGAGCGTGACAGTGAGGGACGAGACGTATTTCAGCAAATTGCTAAAAAATTAGAATAATACCTTCCTCATAAAACAATCTTATTAGATGGTTTCTTGATAATGAGCATAAGCCTCGTGCTTTATCGATGATTTTTATAGTCTAATATCTGGAAACGTCGCACTGTTTTTTGCCGTGTCTCTTTGAAGCGAAGTACGACAGGTGTCAGTGACTATCCAGGAATCAGGTATCATTGACCGCATCAATTTTTCAACATTTTTCAGGAGCATCATGCAAGACTTGTCCCATCACTCCCTCTCCCAGTTGCGCACCTTAGAAGCACAAATTGTCGAAGAACTAAAGAAACGCCATTTTCTTGGCGTTAGCCAGGCGCGGGAACAGATTCTTCATATCGCCCGGGGAGCTGGTCTTTCAGTTAAAGATCTCCTTGCAGGCAAGGGCCCCAAGGAACCGAAATCAAGCCCACGGGAAGCGAAGTTCCGTCACCCAGATGATGCAGCCAAACAATGGAGCGGTCGCGGCCGTCAGCCTGGTTGGGTGAAGGACTGGCTTGCCGCTGGTAAAAGCTTGGATGACGCCAAGGTCTAACTAGCAGGCACACCGCACACGGCCATGCCTGGGCGAAAATGAGCTGCGCTTGTCAGGCACGATTTTGCTGTGCCTGACAGACCGCTTTCGGCCAAAAGCAGCCCTCCCTATCCTCATGGCTCCAACCACAATAACGACATGACCGACGCCGCTGCCAACATCCAATTGCAGGTCCACTATGCCACCATGTGGGATAGTGCTTTTGGCGCGGTCGCCCGAGGGGACATAGACTGCGACACTCGTCTTGCGGCCGGGCGTGACCTGCGCCGAGGCCTGACCTTGATAGCGCGTCCTAGTCCAGCGCTCCAGGCGCGCTTTGAATTTCTCCTGGATCGTCTCGTCCTCTGTGAACCACAACAATATCGTTATCCAGTCACCGATATGCATGTGACGATTTTGCCCCTGTTCACTGCTATCGAGAATCCTGTGTCGGAATTGGCACAGCTGAACGACTATATCGAT
>Ga0308164_10005530_pt1 | contig 10130 bp, 4 predicted proteins | sample PhyTR2_FD_201031 | JGI IMG/M metagenome (GOLD analysis project Ga0308164, IMG submission 201031) | Phyllosphere microbial communities from UC Gill Tract Community Farm, Albany, California, United States - DLSLT.R2 | ecosystem: Host-associated > Plants > Phyllosphere > Unclassified | place: USA... | reverse complement strand
CAGTCTCACCGATGCCTGTGTCGAGCATGTCTACCGATACGGCAATGTGGGGCGCACAGTCATTATCAGTAAACTGGCAGCTGCGGCACATTATCGCTGACTTCAGACGTGGGGGAGACGGGGTAGGGCAGATGCTCCCGGACAGTTTTCTTAGCTTCCTGTTGGTCGCGAGTTTCGGAGCGAATAATCTGCCGGTCAATGAACAACGGGTGACCCAACGTGGCGAGTTGCCGAAGTGCCTCGGCAGAAGCCAGTACCAGCCATCCCTCTCCGGCTACGCTATCGGATTGGTAGCTTGGGATGTCCAGGTTACTATCTGACCAGCACACGGATTCCACCATCAGTTGCCCTTGGTGCCGCCAGGCGAAGAGCCGCTCAGGAACCGGATCCCATCCCAAGTGCCTAGCAACTAGCGGGTTAAGCGCCAGCCAAGTGGTGCGATAGTCAGTCTGCGAGAACAGCTGCCGCTGCACAATGAGGTAAGCACCCTGCGGGGAAAGGTCTAGGTAGCGGGCAGTGGGCTGTTGGTACACCAGGCTAAAAAACTCATCAGGGTCAGCCGGCTCTGCGGTCAGCTGCATCTGGTAGCATTCAGTCCCACGCTCCCAGGTCAGCCCACGTAACCGCGTCGACTCCCCGATTACAACCCAACCAGTTGCATACACCGGCAGCGGCTCGCCCAGGCGGGAGTGCTGCGGGAGTGTGCCCACCCACCCACCTGGGCCGGCGGTGTATTCATGGCCGTCGAGCGACTGCACAAAAGCCGGCTTGGCGATTTCGGGAAAGCTGTATGACGCATAGTCCCGCAAATTAAACAGCGGTCCTAGACGGCTCGCTTGCACCTGCCCAGCATCGAGCAGCTCGGCCGTGAGGCGCATGAGCGCTCGGCGGGCCACTTCCACCCGCTGGGGTAAAAAGGGGTATTTAAGTCCCACATCTGTTAGCCATTGCCGGCGGGCAGCGGTGGCCGCTTCATCCCACGTAACCGGGGCCGCCAGCTCGCGCATGAGGACGACCGCCCGGTTTTCCAGCGCCGGCCGCTCCAATCCGCTGGCTTTAGCAAGCTGGAGTAGCCAGCGCCCGTAGGGCCAAAGTTGCTCCTCCGCATTGCCAGGGCTGGACACTACCAACTGGTCGCGTTCTGGGCCATTAGCTAGGGTAAAGGATGGCAAACTTTCAGGTAAAGCGAGTGAGTAGATTGCCGGGCGGGGAAGGGGAGGCACGGCCGGGAGCGGCAGGCCCGCCTCGGCTAGTGCCCGTTGCGCCTGGGTGCGCAGCCAGTAGTCGGGCAGCCCGGCCACCTGTTCCAGCGGCCGCCGTAGTGCCTGCCCGCTAATCGGTCGGCGAACAGCGGCCGGCAGCCGCATAAGTACTTCAATGAATACCTCCGCCGCGGGTATTTCAGATACCACGGACGCGGCTAACCAGCCCAAACTGGCCGCGTCGCCGGCTTCTACAGCGTGGGCTAGCAGCCCCCGCGCTGGCTGCTGAATGGTGGCGAGCGGATAGTGAGCCAAGTAACCCAGCAGGTCGGCCAGCACTTCCTCCAAGGTTTGCTCCTGCGGGGTCAGGTCGGGCAGGTCGGAAGCGGGTACACTGGTGAGCAGCAGTCGCTGTACGTAGCCAAATACTTCTGCCCACGCTGGCACCAGCGGTAGCTCACCGGTGAGTGCCGGCAGGATTTCATCTAGGCTCGTGACGTAGTGACGTAGCCAGTCCCGGTCCAGCGCATCGTGCTCGAATGTGGCGAAGGCCAGTTGGTCGGCCTTGGCCGGGACTGCCGCCCGTAGGGCTGCAAACGCAACCAGTTGTGAACCTCCGTCGCTGAAGCTCGTCCAGCCATCGGGCCGGGCCGCCGCCACGCTACGCTCAGCCAGCTGCTTGGCTAAGGTGGGCTCCTTAACCCGCGATGCCGCTCGACTGAGGGCGGCCAGAAAATGGGATTCCCGACGCTTTGCAGGCTGCTGGGGTAATTCCAGCAGCTGCGCCGCTGAGAGTTGAAAACTCAAGTTGTCCAGCACATTACCCCAGTCGAAATAGGAATCCGGTGCTTCTAGCGCCAGAAGTGTGGTTAACTCCTCATAGCTGGTCGCTAGCGCCGCTACTTCCTGCTCATTCAAACGTCGGCCGTCGCGCAGCGGCATCATGTTGCCTTGTCCACGGGGTTCAATCGGGCCCGCAGGAATGGCAAAGTCAGGAACATACTGGCTGACTTGCTGGCCCTGAGCGGTAACGAACTTTTCCACAGTGGAAAGCAACTCCGCACGGGTATTCTGAAGTGCTCGGCGACGAATGGCCGTGACCAGCCCTGGCAACTGCTGATAGAAGCCCGGGCCTAGGAGAGTCAACCCGGTACAGAGCAGCTGCTCAAGCAACGTAACGGCGGCCTCGGTGGCCAATCCCAGAAACAGGTCGGTGTATAGGCTGACGATGCGGGCATACGCCGTCGCCGTTTGCACCCGCCGTAGGTAAGCTCTGATGAACGTTGTTATGGCGTCCTCAAGCATGATGCGACCCTGGTCGAGTTGCCAGCGCAGTTGGCGCAGGCCGGCTGAGAAGTTCCAGTCTAGCGTAATGCCCAACAGTTGTTTGGCAGCCTCCCAGTAGGCGTTGCCTTCGGTTGTATCGCGCAGATGATGCAAGCGGGCCAGAAACCAGTTGATGCGCTCTGGGGCCTGCTCAGGCTGCACGGCGTTGATACGAGCCAGCCACCCCAGCCACTTGCTGAATTGATAGTCCTTACGGTACCCCACGCTGAATGCCTCGCGAATACCCTGCTGCAACCACCGCTCGGCCTCTGCCGATTCTCCCAGCCGAAGCCAAGCTCGTCCTTGGGCCAGACTTTCGTTAACGCGCTGCTCCATATCGAGGCCTACTACAACGCTAGCGTTCAGTTGGCGCAGTTCCGGCACCAGTTCTCCGGCCGGCAGCCCTTCCTGGCGCAGCGCCAGCAGAATAGCACGCTGCACTTTCGGTTCCCAATACTCGGGGTGCGCGGCAAATTCTACTCGTAATAATGCATGCAGCTCGGCTAGAGCAGCCGGCCCAGCCTGGGCTACGGCGTGTACCAGCAACTTGTAGTATGCGCTTTTGACCAAAGAGCCCCGGTAAGCAAAACCCTCGCTTGCCCGAAAGCGCTGATAGTAAAACTGCACAATGGGCCTGAGCCTGCCCACCAGCCCCACCGCCGACAACTGACCGGCCCAGGCTTCACCCGCCAGTTGGGTCATGCGGCACAGCATCCGCTGAAGTTCGAGCAAGGGCAACTCGCGGGGACTGGCATCCTTGATGGGCACGGCCTCAGTCACGGGTACCGGCGTGCCTAGGTAGTTCAGCAGCTTGTTGTAGGTAATAAGCGGCTGGAACCAAGCCAGTGAGGAATCAAAATCGTCCCAGTCCTTTCGGGCCCGTACCGGTTGGGCTACTCCCTCCAGCCACTGCTGCACCAGCGGCAGGTCGCGGTGCACACGGTAAATCAGCTCGGCCACCGCGATGCGGGTTTCATCGTCGGCTTCCTCTCGGTCAAAACCGCTTAGCAACTGGTCCAGGTAGGTAGCCGCCTGTTCTGGCTCCTGGTAAGCCAAGCAGGTGTTAACGGCCTCTGCTAGCTCTTGGTGCATGTTACCCGCCGCTGGGGCAGCTTGCTGTGCGTAGGCGGCGCAGATGGCATCGAAGTCCGCCCAGTTGCGCTCCCGACGGGCACTGCGAGCCAATGTTTTCAGCAGAGTTAGGCGCAGCCGGTCGGGCGACTCGTGCGGGGCCCAGTGCTGGGGCGGACCATCAATGGTAATGTTAGCCAGTTGGTTCAGAAGAGCGGGCAGTGGCTGGTAGTACCGTGACACGGCTGCCCACGCCACTACTTCTGCCTCTTGTTCGTCAAAGCGCTCTTCACCTTGTAGTTGAATACCGCCTGGACGGATGGCGGCCGGCTCGGCCAGGCCCACTAAGATGGCCGCCTCCACCTTGTTGCCGCGGTGGTAGAACGTGCGGGCTGCCCGTAACGCGGCTGCTTTCGAAACCAGCAAAGTCCGTCCGTCGCGCAACGCATCCCGTGCCAAGCCGGGCTTGCCCAGCGCCAGCAGCTCCTTAGTTAGCAGCGGCAGGTTCTCGTCGCGCTGTTGCACCTCGGTTAGGGCGAACATGTAGCGCGCCAGTAGCACCCCGTCGCCGCGCTGGCAGGCCAGATGGATGCCCAGCTCGGCATCCTGTTCGATGGAAGCCGCTGGTCGGAACGCAGCCAGTTGTTCGCCGAGCTGCTCGGCGGTAGTGGCGGCCACGAACCGGTCCAGCTCACCGCCCCGGTATAGGTGGTAGTTAGCTTTCCAAACCGGCTCCTTAGCTGACTGCTGGTAATAGTCGGCCAAGCGGCGGTAAAATTCCCGGTCCAGTTTCTCTTCAAAAACCCCGGTAAAGGAACCTAGGGCCGTTTGCTGCAGCAGAAATTGACGAAACGAGTTGTGAAAAAAGGACAGGCTATCCGGCAACTCGCTGAACAACAACTTAGCTTGCTCCCGAAAACGTAGGCCAACCTCTGGCGCGAAAGGCCACTCCTGCAAAAACGCAAGACTAATGGGACCATTCACCCGCGCTACGAGGCCTAGTAGCTGCACGAGGTCTGAGTCCTTCGCGATGGGTTTCCACAGGGCTTTGTAGTAAGCCTCAATGTCGCCGTTGAACTCAACCGCTGTAGCCAGCACCTCCGCTATTGCCTGCCCTTGCTCCAGCCGGCCGCAGAGGTAAGCTAGGTACAACGGGTGCCCCTGCGACATAGTGAATAGCTCCTGCTGCTGCGCCAGCATAAGGGGCGGTTGCAGCTGGCAGGCGACCATGTACGCTCGCGCCTCAGGCCAGCTCAGCGGCGCGATGCGCACCGTCCGCTGCCCGGTCTGCCAAGCTGCGTGGACGGTGGGCTGTAAGTCCGCTAACTCGTAGGTTTGGCTACCCAGTACGATATATACGCCCTCGGGCAGTTGTTTAGGGTCTGGCAACTGCCGCAGAAAACTCAGCGAAGCTTCGCGGTACTCACGGGGCACATGGTCGAGGCCATCAATGAGCAGAATTGTGGCGCGGCCCGTTTGCTGATAATCGGTGGCCAGGGCCGCCAATTGACGCTCGAAAATCCCAAGCAGAAACGGCAGGTCGTTGCGATGCGGCGACAGCGACTCCGGGTAGATATTGTGCTGACGCAACTGCACTACTAGGTCGAAATAGAGGCTGGCCGCATCGCCCCGCCCAGCTACGTTGAGGAGTGACGAGGGATTACGAAAATCAAAGGCATAGTAGCGGATAACCCGCTCGGCACGGCTTTTTAGCCACTGCGTCAGCAACGTGGATTTGCCGCTGCCGGGGCTACCCTCCAGAAACACGTAGCCACCCCTGTGCGTGCGTAACTGGTCGTCAAGGGCCACTAGCGTGCTGCTGATGGGCTGGTATTTGCGGGCATCCACCACCAGCTCGTGGTTAAAAATGGACTGGAACTTGTAGCTCCAGTTCAGCTTGCGCAACAGCTCGGCTGTGGTAAACTCCACGTGACGCTCGGGGCTGCCGACTTCCTCCATCAGGAACCCGCGCAACGTACTTAACTCCTCGTCGAGGTGGGACGTAGCAGCCTGCGTCACGCTGAATTGCTGCGGCTCATGCTCCGGGTGCAGCTCGAAGTGCAGCACAAACTCCAGAAACTCTGCCCGGCTCACGCCACACAGCCTGGCTAGCTCGTCCACTATCGGCTCCCACTGCGCGGCCACCTTCCGTCCCCGTCGTAGCGGTTGCCACACCTGCTGGTAAAAGTCGGTGAAGGTACCCAACTCGACCAGCGTACCGAGCTGCTGGTCACCCACCGTGATACTGTCGTGTACCGAGAACGGCTTATTGGTTAGCAGGTGGCCGAAGACGCCCTTTCCCTCTGGAGCGTATTTGTCACGCAACTGCTGCCAACTCTTGCGCAGTCCGGGTAGCAGTTTCTTGAACTCCGCAAAGGAGATGATGTCGTCCGAACCAGTCCATTTCACTTGGTAAGCCTGTACTTCCGTCAGCGTAGCATAGAGGATGTCGTCCAGCTTACCAGCCTCGGGGTCGGCCAGACGCAGCCATACTAGCCGTCCACCTACCAACTCCCGGTACACGAACCGGGCAAACTCCCCAAACTGCGGCATGTAGCCGATTAATGCCCCGCGCTCCCCGCGAGCGGATACCTGTTCTTCGTTCATAGTCGTGTGTGCGCCAAGTAATCAGGACAAGCAGACCGCTAAAATAGTGTCTTGATGAATCTCACTACGTGGGTGGTAGCCCAGCGCGTTCGCAAAACTGGCCACCCGCTACCGCACCACCCGCACTCGGCTCAAGTTACGAATGTTGATACAGGGCATGGCTGTGTCGCCTTGGCACTAAAGTAGTCCTTGCCGAGTATGTGCTGCTGTAGCCGACCGAGGACACTTCGGAGATGTCCACGTAAATGGGCGTAGTACCCTCCTGCAGTACGTAGCAGCCACTAAAATCACTGGGTAGGCTGAGGTCTTTCGCAATCGAGATTACCCCGCGTCGAGAATGTGAGAACAGCGATGCGGGCCAGAGTTGCTGGCAAGCATCATCCAGGCGCTCCATGTGGCCAGGCAGCACGGTCATGGCTAGGTTAGCGAAGGTGTGGGAGCGTTGTCAATGTACATAGGGCAAAAGTGCCTGATAATCAAACAGTCTAAAAATTGTGATGCAGCCCCACTGCAGTTGAAACGAAAATGTTTTTTCTGGGAGCGACTCTCGATTCGGCCGCCGCGCCCCCCTAGTGTGCGTAGCCAAACTCAGCTACTATCAGGATGTTGACTTGTGAGTTATCCACATTTTTCAAAAAACACTAAGCTAGTCTTTACTAATTATTAGTCTTATTAGTCTTACAGGGTCCGTAGTAAGATGATTCACAATTGTTTACGAGGGGTATCTGCTACCAATTTGCCGTTATCTGCTACCAATTTGCCGTTTCACGACTACCAATTTGCCGTTTCGCGACTACCAATTTGCCGTTTTGCCGGAAATCATCTGCTACCAAAACCGCCTCAACTGCTACCAGAATGACGTCAGCTGCTACCAAAATGCCGTTTTTCAGGGGGTTGGTAGCAGATGCAACTGCTACCAAAATGCCGTGATTTTGGGGGTTGGTAGCAGCTACATCTGCTACCGAAATGCCGTTTTAACCGGATGAGGTGCGTACTTTGAGACATTATCTGCTACCAAAATGCCGCCACGTGTCGAACGAAGTAACAGTTATTGACCCTCGCCCCGAAGTAAGGCAGCACAACGCGCTTATTAACAGCTCGTTCATGTTGAACACAATGGAGTGGCGCGTCTTTACGGCTATCCTCTCACGCATTGCTCCTGATGATGAGGAGTTCAAGGAATACTTTATTCCTGCTGGTGAGTTGGTGGGCGACGACCTTGGTGGAAGCGCCTATGCGCAGATTAAAGCCTTAGCTAAACGTATGTTGGATAAGACCTTGTACGTAGAACTGTTAGGGCCAAAAGGGGAGCGCGTTAAAAAGCCTGATTATGAATACATCTCTTTCATTACAAAGGCGCGTTACTTACGACAACGAGGGGGGCTGTTTTTGAAGGTAAACCCAGATTTCGTTCCGTATCTACTTCAATTGGCACAGCGAGGCAACTTCACCAAAAGTCAAACGGCGGAATTAAAAGGCCTAAACAGCAGCCACTCATTCAAGATTTACTGGCTCTTATCCGAGTATCGTTCGTTTGGGACACGTACCCTTACAGTGGAGGAACTGCGTTTCCGACTTGGGATTCGACCTGATGAGTACGCTGACCGCTTCAACAACTTCAAGGCTAAAGTATTAGACAAAGCTCAGGCGGAACTGGCAGGTACCGACTTGCGCTTCGAGATGGAGTTGATACGTGTCGGAAAAACTGTTAAGCAAATTCGTTTCACCTTCAGCGCTAAGCCTCTGGTCCTGGAAATCGAGTCTCCTGCTACCAGACTCCCTGAGACGAAATCTAAACCTGTGTTGATTGTAGAGCCATGGGCGACGACGTTACTGAACTTGGGGGTAAGCGAACCAGGATGCGAAGTGATTCGTCGCCACCTGGCCGAGGGGCAGTACCCGGCTGAGTATCTGGATTATGTGATTGAAGTTATCAATCGCCCTCGAAAGTCGAAGGTGCGCAAGCCAGCTGACTACGCATACAAGTGTATTACGGGTAAGCTGCTACTCGAAGAGTTTCAGCGAAAACAAAATCCACAATTCGCTCCTGAGAAACCAGTTCGCAAATCATTGCCAAAAGCACCCACGGCTACTCCTCCTGAAGTAGTGTATAAAGTGGAAGAGGTGCGCGAAATGTACCTTAACCCAGGACCATATCTAAAAGACAAGGACCGGGCCCGGTCTTTTGAAGAGCACTTGGAGAAAATCTACCTAAGTCAAGGGTTTGTGCTTGAAGAGCGTAAGGGAGTACAGGTACTGGTTCTAACACATGGTAAATAATGGTACATGCGCGTAATTTCTACACGCGATATACCATTATTTACCAGTGATTTTGTTGTCAGTCAAGCATTTACACTCGGTACTTAATGCTGTTGTTCTCGTTAGTCCATCAACATCTGCGAAGTGTTTCCTTCACGCACGAATACAGGCAGCCGTAGATTCAAGTCCGGTTGGCCGGGCCGCTGAATGCAGCACCGCATGTAGTGATGTCCTTTTAGCGAGGTACCAGTTCGCAATTCGGGAGTAGCAGTAGTGTCTCGCTCCGGGTTTTTCCAGCTCTTGTTAGGGTCTGACTCCGCTTCCTTACCTCGGTTCTCAATCTGCCATGTCACTACGTGTAAACTCCGACGCTGGTAAGTATGCTGATTTTCCAAAATCCGAAAAATTAGCCCCTTGCCTTTGGGTAGCGCAAAGGTGTTCTGAGTGTATTTGCCTTCATGTTTGGTATAGTCAAAAGCTTCCGTGTACACATCGCACTGCAATCGGAACCGGTTAGGGTCACTGTTAATGACTAAGCGCTTGGTCCGACTATCGAGTGTGGCGAAATCGAAGGAAGCTAAATAGGCTCGCCAGTCAAACTCGTGTTGCTGGTACATCAGTTCGGGCAGGATGTATTGGTCGAGTTTCCCATCGGTTAGCGGCAGTTTGATAAACTCGGTTGGCAAATCCAGCAATTCACGTAGGTTGTTCCCGAGCCGTATCTCGTTATGCCCGGCTTTGGCTTGTAATTTGGCGGCCAAGTCGGTGTAGGTACTGGTAGTAGTTAGCTCTGAGCAGCCAGGCAGGCCGTAATGTGACCACAGCACTTGGTCGGCATCTCCGTAATCTAAACCCACCCGCACCGCTATGGGGTCGAGGCCATTTTCGCGAAACTGCTCGGCGAAAAAGTGCGTCACGAAGTAAGAAATGAGGCTGGCGGCATTCAGCGCGTTAATGGCACAGTCGCTTGCCTCACAGCCTACCCGCACAAACTGGATGAAGGCAGCATCACCTTGTAGACGGTGAACATGGCCTCCGAAAAAGTTGGCTACCTGAATGAATAGCGAGAGAATAGTATCCTTAATGCGACGGATTTCCAGCAGGGTGTAGCCTAGCGTCACGAGTTTTGTGGAGCCGACCATATCTACGAACATCGACACGCAGTAATAATCTGCCGTAGCATTAAAGTCCAGGTCTCTAAAATCCGGATGAGGACCAATCGAGATTTGTGCGAAGCGCATGGGGCAACAGCCAAACAAGCTCTCCATCTGGCGCTCGTCGAATGCTAATTCAGCCTTACTACCTTTGATTCGCATGGGCGTGTAGGTAGCTACACTACGGTCTTCGCTAACGTAAAGGCTCGAAGCTGAATCATAGTGACTAAAGGCTTTTTCCACCAGTCGTTGGCGTCCTGGTAGGGTGCCGCCCTTCGACAGATGCACGGGCGTAGCGGCTGAACGGCTAAGCAGAGCCGACAACTCGGCGCGGTACGCTGAAGTAAGAAGAGACATAAAAAGTAGTGGTCTTAGCGGATAAAGAGGGAAAATTTGAGGGTTTTGGGGGTAGTTAGATTGTTCTTTGCCTTGAGGCGGCAGTTCATGTAATGGTGCCCCAGGTAAGAGGTCGACGTGTCGAACTTCGGTTGGTTATAATCGTCCATCCGCC
>Ga0308164_10005528_pt1 | contig 10131 bp, 9 predicted proteins | sample PhyTR2_FD_201031 | JGI IMG/M metagenome (GOLD analysis project Ga0308164, IMG submission 201031) | Phyllosphere microbial communities from UC Gill Tract Community Farm, Albany, California, United States - DLSLT.R2 | ecosystem: Host-associated > Plants > Phyllosphere > Unclassified | place: USA... | reverse complement strand
CATAAAGCTATCTGGGATGCGGCCATCAAGCAGCATGGAATCCTGCGAGCGAGCGAGAGCAGGTCTCTCTCGTCTCGACAGCTCTCAAGCCGCAGCTCGAGCGCACCGTCGCCAAGGCATTACCGTCTCCGAGCTAGTAGAAGTACGCCCTCCTCGTCCATGGTCCACGCCGCCGAGTCCCGCAGCTCGCCCGCCGAGACGGCGCAGACCCGCTGCGCCGTTGATGCCGCCGCCCTCGGACCCCTCCCTCTCCTGCTCGAGCGCGGCGCCGCCGCACCTAGCCGTAGGCGTGGTACGAGTACAGGCCCTCGGCGCGCGACCCGACGAGACCGTCACCGCGCATGACCTCGAGCTTGCGCGAGTGCCAGCCGACCTCGAACGACTGCGGGCGAGCAAGAGCGGGAGGACGAGAGAGAGAGAGAGAGCGTCAGCACTTGGGACGCACGACAGCGAACGAACGAGGAGGACCGAGAGACGCACCACTGCTCCCTTCTGCTGGACGAGCTTGAGGAGCGCCTGGCGCTGCGGGTGGTCGGGCGGGAGGTGCAAGAGGCTCCTCGGCCTCGAGCTCGGCGAGTGCGCCGGCGTCAACGTGCTCGACGTCGCCGTGTCGACGTACCACCCGCGGCGGCCCTTGCCCGGGATGGGCTTCCAGTCGCCGGCGCCGCCCTGGACGAGCTCGAGGCTCTTCTCGTCGAGCTCGACGACGCGCAGGTTGGTCGCGCGCAGGGCGAGGAGGAGCTGCGCCTCGTCCGGGTTCGAGCTCGACGACTCGAGGCTCGCACACTGCGACAGGAGGACGGCGTGCAGCTCCATGATCGAGATGGTCGGCTGACCGAGCGTGACGCGCCGCCGCGACGAGATGCCCTGCCCGACGAGCGACGGGCACGAGTGCGACAGGTCGAGGACCTCGACGCCGGGCGCCTTGTTGGCGAGGAAGCCGGCGACGGCCTGCATGCTGATGGCGCGGCAGTGCGCGAGGCCGAGCTCGAGCAGGTGCGGCTGCGCCGGCATGAGCTCGAGGAGGAGCTCGTCCGTCATGGGCGTGCTCGACAGGTCGAGCGTGCGCAGGCACCCGGACCGGAACGCCGGCGACGCCGAGACGACGAGGCGCAGCTCTGGCCGCTCGAGCGGGTTCGGGTACGTGCCGTCGCCGAACAGGCTCAGGTCGGTCAACTCGCTCACGACCTCGCCCGAGCCCCACATCTCGTCGTCGTCGTCCGACAGGCCGGCGAGCGTCGTCAACGGCGGGCAGTCGCCGCAGAACAGGCCGAGGAGCGCCGGCCCCGTGATGAGGCGGCACCGCGCGAGCGACAGCGCCTTGAGGCGCATCGGCCGGCCGCCAATGCCGTTCTGGCCGGCGAGGGCGAGGCCCTTGAGGAGCAAGGGCGACGTGAGGGTCGAGGCGAGGTCGAGGTGGGTGAGGTAGGGGAACGAGAGGACGAAGGCGGTGAGGAGCTCCGAGGGGAGGAGGCTCGACGCGAGGCCGAGGCGGCGCAGGTGCGGGAAGAAGGTGCGGTTCAGGACGCGCTCCTCGACGCCCCAGCCCATACGCATCGACCGCACCGACGGCGTGCGCGAGCCGTTGGCGAAGTCGGCCATCTCGTCGTCCTCGTCCTCCTCGCCGACCGTGTCCATCGGGCCGCCCATGCCCGACGGCACCGACAGCGCCGGCGGGCCGAGCTTGTACGTCTTGGTGAACTCCTCGAGGGCGCCGACAAAGACGCGCGACACGCAGCCGCACAGGTCGAGCGCGCGCACGGGCTGCACGGCGAGCGAGCCCTCGAGGACCTGGACCGTGCGCTTCGGCGCCGGCTCGGGCGCCCACCCGCGGCGGCCGCTGACGCTCGCCGGGACCGACGAAGAGCGCTCGGACGCGCGCGACATCGACATCTGGCGCGCGCGAGAGCGCGACGCGGCGGCGGCGGCGGCGGCGAACCCGCTCGCGCCGACGGCGTGCGACTGCTGCTGCTGCTGCAGCTGCTGCTGCCCGTGAGCCGGCGCGGGGAGCGACGACGAGCGCGAGCTCGTGTAGAGGTGCGCCGGCAGGAGCGGGCGACCGAGGCGAGGCCGGCCGCGCGAGCTGCTCTCGCCGCCTGCGCCGCCGGCGACGGCCGCTCCTGCGTCGCCGAGCAGAGCGGCCGACAGCCCGTTCGAGCTCTGGCTAGGCGGGAAGCGGACCCTGCTGCGGCCGTACCGCTCACGGCCGCGCGGCTCGTCCTCGTCGCTGCCCTCGCCCGGGCTCGGGCCCTCGGCACCTCGACCCGGGTCGTCGGCGCCGCTCGAGAAGCCGTCGTCGGTCGAGCTGTACCCGTCGAGGGCTTGCTCGAGGTTGGTCTGCGACGAGTTGGCCGTGCTGTTGCGCCCGTAGGCGAAGCGGGACCCGCTCGCGCGGCGCTGCATCCACTGCGCCGGGCGGCGGCCGACGGGCGTGCGCGCGCCCGAGCCCGTCACGTCGTCGTCCGTGTCGCCCGCCATCGTCTCGTCCTCCTCGGCGATCGAGGTCGAGACGGACGACGAGCGGCGGCGCCGGCCGCCGTCGATCGTGCCGCGGTCCGACGAGGGCGAGCGCGAGTGCGACGAGCCGAGGTGGCGGTAGTGGAACGGCTCGGCGGGCGAGGGCGCGAGGTGCATCGGCGGGGTCGGGTCGAACGGCGAGCGCAGGCCGACGCCGAGGTCCGACTCGGACGACGAGTGGGCGAGCTCGGGGAAGAGGGGCTCATCGGGCTCCTCGTACTCGGCGAGGTAGCCGCCGCGGAAGAGGACCTCCTGCAGGACCTCGAACGTGATGGCGGAATCCATGTACTCGGACAGGCCGACTTGGCACAGCTGCGGGCGAACGAGCCGACGTCAGCTTCAGGGACGACGGCGACGACCACGAGAGGAAGAGAGGAAGGGGGAGACGCACCTGCCCGAGGTGCTTCTTCCTCTTGCTGCCGCCGCCGACGGGCGTCCCGGCGTCGCTCTCGGCCTCGCTCTCGCTCCACGGGCTGTCCTCGTCGTCCTCCTCGTCCTCCTCCTCGACCTCGCGCTTGGCGGGGAAGACGAGCTTCTGGCGCGGGTAGCGCGTGCCGCCGAGGAGCGTGACGAGGCGTGCGGGCGTGACGAAGCGCTCGTTCGAGCCCTGGCGGAGGGTGCGCTTCATGCCGGCGGTGCGGAAGCGGGCGAACGAGATCGAGCGCGTGAAGAGGAGGGGCGACTCGGACGGGTCGAGCGTCGGGAGGGTGGGGAACATCGAAGGGCCGAGGCCGGCTGCAGGCAAGGGAGCGAAGCGTCAGTGAGAGAGCTCTGGAGAGAAGGGGAAGAAGGCGAGAGAGAGGAGACGCACCGGTGAGCTCGACGGGCTCGCCCGTCTTGGCGCCCTCGTGCACGACGGGCGCCATGGCCGCGCCCGCCGCCGCCCAGGGCCCGCCGAGCTGGAGCTGGTCCTGCTTCTCGGCCATGGGCGTCACGACGTCGCTCGTGTCCATCGACGTGTCGACGAGCGACAGCGGCGAGTAGGCGGGCGGCGTGTCGGCGCCCGCCAATCCGGGCGAGCCGAGGCCGATCAGGCCGAGGCTGCCCGTCGCGCGGTGGCCGCTCGATGTCGACGACGGCTCGCGGCCGCGGCTCTTGCTGCGCTCGCTGCTGCTGCCGCTGCCGCTGCCGCCGCCGAGGCTGGTCCAGCGGCGCAGGTCGCTGCGGAGCGGGCGCGCGACGCGCTGGCCGCCCGAGTACTCCTCGATCGTGCGCAGGACCGACTCGAACGCGCGCGGCATACCGAAGCTGACGCGGCGCCACAGGGCGCGGGTCGCCTCGGCCGACCACGTCTTGTTGACGAGGCACAGGGCGGCGAGCGTGTCCTTGGCCTGAACGTCGAGTGGCGGGGCGAGGCGCGGCGGGTGCCACGGGTTGCCGGGGAGGAGGACGAGGTACGGGTCGGGGTTGGGGAAGTGCTGAGGGTAGGGGAGCTCGGCATAGTAGTAGTGGTGGATGATGAGGGCGATGATCTCGGGCGGGAAGTCGCCCGGGTGGCGGGTGTAGCTGCGAGCGAGTGCGTGCGCGGGTCAGTGAGTCGTCCTAGGAGAGGGAGGAGCTCTGCGTGAGACGCAGGGACGGACCGTCCAGGAGGAGCGAGGTGGGAGAAGTGCGGCGCCGTGGGCGACGACGCCAAGCTCGAGTGGGCGTGCGAGTGGCTGCCCGGGTCGATCGAGAGCAGGTCGAGGTCCCTGAGCGGGACAGGGAGGTCGGTAGGCGGTCCAGTGGGCGTCAAAGGGCCGGTCGCCGCTGCAGAGGCCATTCAACCTCGACGAGGAGCTCGGCGGGGCGGAGGGCGAGGTGGGCCGGGGCGAGATCGGGTCGCGCGCGCTGGGTGGTGCGGTCGAGGGTCGAGCTGCGAGGTGCTCGAGCTGGTGCGGTGCTGGAGTGGCTCGCAGGAGGGCGAGACGAGGGTGGAGCGGAGGAGCGAGAGCTTGGGCGACGACACCTCGCGGACGAGCACCCGACGACGACCGGCTCGGCCAACGAGCCCGCCTCTCTCCTCTCCTCTGGACCGAAGCTGAGCCGGCTACGGGCGAGCACATGATAAGCTCGCACGCGCCCTCGTCCAAGCCGCCCACCTCGCCGAGGCGGTGCTCCCTCCTCGCCCCTTCGAGCCGTCGGAAGCCGCTCTCGCATCTCGGCCGTGCCGTCGAGGATAACGCGCTGCAGGACGACGAGCTCGATCGCACCGTCGCAAGGAGCTACGAGAGGATCCGCCGTCGCCTCAGACGCCCATCGACGCCGCGCCGTTCGCTGCCACCGCTCGGTCCGTCTCGACCGGCAGCGTCGTGAACCTCCCTCCGTCCTCGTCCTCGCCCTCTGCGCCGCCCGCGCGTGCGCCCGCACTACCCGCTCCCGCAGTCGCACCCGCACCCGCTGCGGCCGACGACAGCGACGCCTTGGGCTTGTGCGCGTCGTCCGTGAGCCAGAACTGGGCGAGCGTCGTGCCGAGCTTCATGTCCTGCGTGAGCGCGTTGAACGTCGCCTGGCTCAGGATCAGGTTGTGCCCCGTGCACTCGGGGCAGACGCCTTCGACTGCGGGCGAGGGAACGGGCGGGGAGCGTCAGGTCGGTGCGTGCGAGAGAGGACGAGGAAGAGAGGAGGAAGGTCTGTGGACGCACTCGTTGCGCGCGTGTAGGCGTCCTTCTCGAGCTGGTACAGCGTGATCCAGGTGCCGCACACGGTCGAGGGGCCGGTCGTCGAGCCGTACTGCGAGCGCATCGAGAGCGTCAGCGCCGTGGAGAAGAGGAAGCGAGGGGCCCGAGCGGGACGACGCACAACTTCGGGGCTGACCTTGACGACGTAGTCGCCGTCGGTCGGCTGTGTGCCGCACTCGGTCTTGTCGTTGGCTGCGCGCAGTGAAGAGCGAGTCAGTGAGCGTCGACTTCGAACTGCAGCGAAACACGAGCCGTCGTCGGGCTCTCGACGAGGCTCGCAGACAGGAGAAAAGGGCAGCACGACGCACTCGCGTAGAACCACTGGACCTGAGCCGCGTACGTCGTGCCCGCCTCGAGCGCGGTTGCGGTACTGCTCGGCGTCGAGCTCGGCTCGGCCGACGTGACTGCGTGCGACCGGCTCGCGGCGGTGGCGGCCGATGTCGGGGACCGTGAGCTCGCGGCGCTTTCGAGCGTGGACGGCGAAGAAGACGTCGACGCTGCAATCGGGGTGGCAAGAGCGCTGGTCGGCGAGGAAGAGGCGGACGAGCTCGAGCTGTCGGACGACGAGGAGGACGACGAGGAGGATGACGTGGAAGAGCTGTCGCTGTCGCTCGAGTTGCGGTTCGACCACTGCGTGCACCCGAGAGTTAGCTACTGTACATCGGGTGAAGAGCGAGAGCGAGCAGGGGACGCGCCCAGTAGATGAGGCCGACGACGAGGAGGACGACAACGATGGCGACCGCGCCGGCGACCCAGTACAGCATCTTGGTCTTGCGCCGCTGCGCGTCCTGCGCCTCCTGCTCGGCCTGCGCCGCAGCCGCAGCCGCACCGCCGCGCTGCTTCTTCTTCTTGCTGCGCCGGTCGTCGCCCGAGCTGTTCGAAAGGTCGGACGCGGGTCGGTCCTGCGCGCCGCGGCCGCCGTCGGCGTAGGCTTTGCCGTCGGGGTCGTCGTCCGACGGAGGCGGCGACTCGGTGTCGGAGTGGACGTCGGTCGACTTGTAGCCCTTGTTCTGCGAGCGGGAGGGGCCTGTCAGCTCAAGCCCGGGCGACGGTGGGAGAGAGGGTGAGGGAACGCACCTGCGACCGCATCGTCCAGCGCTTCTTGCCCTCCTTGCCCAGAGAGAGCATCGTACGCCTGCTCGAGGAACCGCTGCCGCCGACTGCCCGCTCCTCGTCGCCGTCGTCGTCGAAGCTCGAGCTCGAGTCGGCCGACTCGTCGTCGTCGCGCGCGAGGGGTGCGTCGCGGTACGCTGCGCGCGTGCGTGCCATTGCTGTGAGCTAGGCGGTAGCAGGCGGAGGCGCAGAGCAAGCAGCGGAAGCGAGAGCAGCGGCCTGGCTAAAGACCGAGCGACGAGCAGACGACGGAAGGGCAGGAGGCAGACGCGGACTTTCCGCGGAGGGCGGGGGCGGACACGAGCTGAGCGTGCCGATACGGACAGGAGGCAGTCGGCTCCGGCTTCTCCAGGTTTGCCGTCGAGAACCGAGCTGGGAGAGCGAGGGAGGAGAGGGGCGGAAGGGCGAGCTGGGCGCAATGTGTGGAGCGGGTTGCGTGTGCAGCTATAGCTTGGTCGAGCGAGCTCGGGACTCGGGACGCAGTGCGCCGTAGACCTGCCCCGGGCCGCTGGAGCAAGCGGCAGGACGAGGACGACGAGAGCGGCGACGAGGCGAACGTGGTCGTCCCGGCCGCCTACCGCCCTTGCTGCGCTTGAGACTGTGCAGATAGGCTCTGCGCTTTCTCAGCTACCGACAGCATATCGCCCTACACCTCACCGCCCTCGCCAGCGACGCCCGGCTTCCCTCTCCTCCTCATCACCTCGCCTCGTCTCGACACGCCCACCACGACTCGATAACGGCACACTCGGCAATGTCAACGCTCCAGCCTGCCTTATCCATCTCTCTGGCTGGACTGGCGGGCAGGAGAGGGGCGCAGAGCGGCCAAGGTGGCCGTGGGCGCGAGGGCCCGACGAGCTGGAGCGGGGCGACTCGACGCACGGGCGAGGGGCGCCGCGAGCAGACTTCGGCTTGCAGCCAAAGTGCTGCAAGGAGCAGGCGAGCTGCCGCTGCCGCGCAGGAGCGAGCTACTGCTCGGCCTCCCTCCTCCCGGCCTCTTCTCCCTCCTCGTCCTGCTCGACCGACTCGATCGAGAGCTCCATCGCTCTCGCTACGCTTCTAGCTTTGTGCTTGAGCAACGGCATCGAAACTGCTCGCCTGTGCAGAGGCTGGCCGTCAAAGGCGAGACCTCGAGGTGCGTGCACGGACCGGAGAGCTCGACGCCGCGACGCCTCCTCCCCGGCCTCTCCGCGGACGATCCGCGCCGCCAGCCCGATCCGCTTGCCGCGCTCGTCGAGCTCTCTCTTCCTCGCGACGATCCCGCCATGTCGCAGCGCTCTACTCGACGCGCTGCTCGCGGCGACAGCTCGTCCGACCAGAGCCACCTCGCCGACCGCCCCGCCTCCACGTCGTTGCGCCGCAACAAGGAGCACTCGCCCGACGCCGACAGCGACACTGACAGAGACAACGACGAGCAGGCGAGCTCGCGCAGGGCTCGAGACGTCGAGCAAGGCGGCGGCGGCGGCGGGCGCAGGTGGGCCATGCAGAGCCTCCCGGCGGCTCGGCCAGGCGGCGCAGGGCAGGACCCCGAGCCGCTCGTGCGCGCGAGCAAGAAGACTTCAAGCAGCCAGGTGCGTCCCCTCCCTCTCTCACTGCTCTCATACCGAGACTAACCCGGCTTGCCCGCTCGACCCGCAGGCTCAAGGTCGCTACGCCCCGATCGCCCAAGGCGACCCGGCCGCCTCTTCTCGTACCGCGGGCGCCGGCACGTCCGACCACTCGGACCTCGAGCACTCGCCGCCGTACAGCGACGACGACGGCCCGCACTCGCACTCGCCGGGCGAGTCGGACGTCGAGAAGCAGGCGCCCTCGAGCCGGCGCCTGGGCTCGAAGAAGGGCAAGCGCGCGCCGGCGGCGGCGAACGGCGACGGCCATGGCGACGACGGCGAGGTCAAGGGTGGCATGACCAAGAAGCGCTGGCTCCTCGTCGGCGGCGGCGCCATTCTGATCCTCGTCCTCGTGCGCTCGTTCCTCTTCATCCCCGACTTCGAGCTCCGACTGACCCTCTCTCGGCAACAGGCCATCGCCGTCATCGCCGTCTACATGGTGCGTTCCTCTGCTTCTCTCGCATGTACGACGGTGGCCTAAGCTGAGCTCCTTTCCCTGCAGAACTCGAAGAGCGACACGTCGTCCGCCGAGAGCGAGTCGGCCGAGGACAGCTCGCCCTCTTTGCTCAGCAAGTCCGTCAGCGCGTCGGGCTCGAGCGAGGCGACGTCTGCTACCGCTGCGAGCGAGTCGGGCGGTGCTTCGGGCGGCGCGACCGCGTCGGGCGGGAGCTCGAGCGCTGGCGGCGCGAGCGGCGCACCTTCTTCCTCTGCGGAGGTGCGTCCCCTTCCCGCTCGACTTGCTATCAGCGAGTCGGTACTGATTCCTGCGTCGTGCAGATCGATCCTGCTTCCGCCTCGGCCGCGCCGTCGCCATCGCCCGCAGCTTCGCTCGTCGGCTCAGACACGAGAACCCCGTCTTCGGTCCGTGCCTTTCGTCCTTCCTCAGCACCTGTACAGCGACCTCGTGAGCTGATTCTCTCTCTCTCTTTGCGCCGCAGGAAAGCATCCCTCTCGGCGGGCTCGAGTCGACCACGGCTGCGCGAGCAACCGCTGCAGCGCCCGCCGCAACCTTCTCCGCCACGACCGCTCCTGCCGTCGGCGCCTCTCTCTCAGCCGATACAGCGCGACCCTACCTCGACTCGACCGTCTCAGTCGTGCCTCGACCTGCCGCGCGCCCTACGACGTCGTCCTCCTCGGCACCGTCGGGCGGCGCCGTCAACGCCGGCTGGACCGGGTCGACGCAGACGAGCTCTTCGGCCGACCAGAACGCCGTCTCCAAGGTGTCGACGACGGCTACTTGGTTTGCTGCAGGTGCGTCCCCTCGTGCTGCCCTCGTCGCGAGCGCGCAAGCCTGACTCGAACCTGTTCTCGCGCTCGCAGATCAGCACCTGTCGGCGTGCCAGGAGACGTTCTCAGACGCCGACTTGGTCGCCGCCGTCTCTTCCGACATGGTGCGTGCATTCGCTTTCCTCGCAGCCGTCGAGGAGCTCGAAAGGGACGCTTACTCCTCTTCTCCTCCATCTCCCTCTCGCGTTCGCAGTTCGGCTCCGACGGTTCGACGATTTCTCAGCTGTGCGGCGCCGAGCTCACTGTGTGGCAGCCCGACTCGGACGTCACCATCTCGGTCAAGATCGGCGACGTGTGCACCGAGTGCGTGCGCGCTTCCTCCCCTTCCTCCTCCTCTCTCGGTCTCGTACTCGCTCGCCCTTCCCCATGTTCTCACTCTCTCCCGCTCGATCACTGCATGCCTGTACTGACTCTTTCCTCCCTCGCTGCTGCAGGTGTCCTACGCCGACCGCCATCGACCTCTCCCAGTCGGCCTTCCTCGCTCTCGCACCGGGCGGGTCCGACGACATCGCCGCCGCTCTCGACGCCGGCGTGCTCTCCGTCCAGTGGTGGTTCACCGACTCAAAGGTGCAGCAGTCGCTCGGGTTCGGTTTCAGGGAGTGGGCGGCAGGAGCGAGCGAGGCGTGAGGGTCCGTGCGCGGCGGCGGCGGGTCTTTGGAGCTAGCGCCAGACGGCAGGAGCGGGCGATGCAGTCAAGTACGTTGCCTGCGCACTCTCCGAGATGAGCTGGGTGAGCGGATGAGAGGAGAGCTCGCCGGCTCGCACTCGCTCACTGGGCGAGAGTCGCCGCCGCTGCGGCGAGGACGAGGGTGCCGCGCTCCTTGCACTTGGTCTGAAACACGACGCGGTCGCCATCCTTCCACATCTCGGTAACGAGCGTCTCGCCGGGGAACAGGACGCCCGCAAAGCGAACCTTGATATTGGAGAAGGCGCCGTACTTGCGGAAGATG
>Ga0308164_10005526_pt1 | contig 10133 bp, 11 predicted proteins | sample PhyTR2_FD_201031 | JGI IMG/M metagenome (GOLD analysis project Ga0308164, IMG submission 201031) | Phyllosphere microbial communities from UC Gill Tract Community Farm, Albany, California, United States - DLSLT.R2 | ecosystem: Host-associated > Plants > Phyllosphere > Unclassified | place: USA... | reverse complement strand
CGCAGTGTCGGTGCCGTCCAATATGGCGGCCCGCTCTGCCGCCACACCGGTTGCCTCGAAGCCCGCCATCCCGCTGTAGAAGGTCGAATGCAGCGCCGGACCGGGATGTGGGAACTGCCGAACCCTATGCATATGCGCCGGCGGCGACGTGCGTGCTGTTGCCAGTGCCTGCGCTACAACGTGCCTGGCGTCAGCATGGTCGGCAGTGGATCGGGTTGTACGGGACGCGGCGAGCGGCGAACCAAGGGTACACGTCGGTTAGCGTGCCGGTACCGCGTGGGGTATTGATGCAGGCCATCGTAGAAGCAATGTTCGTAAGTTAGCGCTGGTGCGCGGTTTTCCGTTTAACAACGCTAGCGGGCAGTGCCGTTCTGACCGTCCTATTGCCGCGACCCGGGCTGATCGCTGAGTTTCGGCGATAGATACTTCTGTTCCGGATGCTGAGGCATTTCAGGAAAATAGTATTTGAGTTCCCCATTCGAGACCATCGCACCAATGAATTTTTGCGATAGGTAGGTTTGTCGCTTTCCAAGGAATCTCGCGAGATCTGCAAGGGACATCGCCCGCCAGTCGCATAGGCGAAGGATCATTGCCTTCAGATCGCTAGGCGCAACCCGTTTCTTGAGTCCGAGCGCTCGCACGGCAAAGCGCAGCTGTTGAGGTAGCATGCTAAGATCGATGTCACGCCCGCCGATGAGGGCTAAGCCATCCATCTTAGCGCGCTTACCATCTATGTTATCGCCGTTATGATGTATGGTCGCAGATTGCTCAGCGCGCTCCGAAGATCGTTCTACAAGCTCCGGCCCCGCAACGTAATGAGTTTTGGCGCCGCTTCCTCGATCTTTGAGCAGCTTGTTCTGGACAAGCGCTCGCAGGCTTTTGCTGGCAGAAAGAGTATCGAGCTGTGTCTGGCTGCGATATGTAGAGTTATCAATTGCGCCAACCTCGCGAACAAAAATCAATGCCCGCATTTGATCTTCGGTTAGTTTGAACTTACCAAATCGACCAAGCCACTCCCAATCTCGCTCATCAAGGAAGTGATGAAACAAGAACGTTGCACGAAACTCGTGTCCCTCACGGTCAGATTCGAACGTCGGCGCTGCCAAACCACGCTGTTTCATCTTTTCTTGCATGACGCGAATGCCGCTACCTTTTGTCTCGGCGAATCGTGTCTCATGCAGTATCTCCGAAATGGTTGGGTTTCTTATCGCAGATCCTGGTTCATCAAAGCGTTCCTGCGATTTTAGCGAATACCCCGGGTTCCGAATGACGATGCGATTTGCGTACCGGATTACCTGCACAGGCTGAGTAACATCGTATGCCCTATGCATTAGCGCATTGACCACCGCTTCTCTCAAAACTCTCAACGGGACAACCGGTGTTTCGTTTCGTTGCCCGGTAAGCCCGTCTTCAATTACCAAAGTTTTCGGCAAATCATCCACGATCGCGGCGATCACTCTGGCAATCAACGTGATAAGCGGGCCTCGCATATCGATCGAATCAAATCGCGCATCTGGATCTTGCACCCAGGCTCTTCCGGGCACACGGATATAGTCTACGCGCTGTGCTGGGGCGAGGCGTCTCAATGCTGCAGATTTACCGAACGTAAGCAGCCCTGCAGTTGTAATACGGTATGTCTCGTCTATGCGTTTGACTGCACCAAGAGAGTGTAGCATCTCTTCATCCGACCAGTTTAGCTCTTCTGCTAGCGCGTTTACGTCGGCTCTGGACTTACGGTATGCGCTGATTGCGGCAGGATCCAAGTCCTCCCACGAACTGTCAGCGATGGTTCGCCCGTCAATCGGATCTGATATTTTCCCTTGAAAGAAGGTTTGAAGATCCTCGTCGCTGCATTTAACGTCGGTTGGGCCAATTCGACGGAAGGCTCCACGCGGTAAGCCCGTTGCCTTAAAGTATAGCGGCTTCTGGTTCTGCGGTAGTTCGGGAACATCAATTCTCAGTACGACACAATCACTTACACGCTCGGCGCGAATATCAACTCTAACTGGCTGATTAAACATGGTGGCACATGCGGATGCTATGTCGCTTGAGAGTTTATCAGGGTCCTTAACTCCCGAGGCCTTGTAAAAAGTGAAGAGTGCAACCTCCTTCTCCACACCAAGGATGATCGTGCCGCCTTCGAGGTTCGGCTCGTTACTCAGCGCGCAGATAGTTTCGTACAGCGATTTACCCGCATCGGTGCCGGATACATGCTTTGCCTCGAGATCTTCGGTCTCGTCGGTTATATTCAGCTCGTTGATGAGCTGTTTGGCATCGGCTTTGCGGATCATTCCGCGTCTCTACGCCATACTGACGAGAAGGGGGAGATGCGTTGGGCAATGCCGTGAATGGCGGGCTAGTCCCGCACCAGGGGACGCTATCCGCGTCGTAGATCATGCCCAGCGGCCTCGTGCCAATCTGCTTCGTCCGGGCAAAGATCGTGGGGCTGTTCGTCAACCCCGCCGCTTCCCTGGTACCCGGTTTCGCCCGTGCCGCTTTCAGCCACTTCGGCTCGTTCGCCACTCTGATCTGGCCTTAGCCCTGCACAGGTCGGAGCGTCAGCGACCGCGCCGCGGGGGAGGCAGCGCAGGTGCTGACGAGGCGTTCCCGCCTACTGGTAGCCGCCGTTTTCCTCGCGCTCTTTGGCCGCGTCCTCCTGTACCTTTTCCATTTCCTCAGCCTCTTCGGACTCGGTCGTATCGTCAGTTTTGGGATCGTCGATCATGATCTTCTCCTCGCCTGACCAAAGCGCCGCGCAGCTTTCGGGTGCAGCCGTTTGTTACCCCTCGAGCGTCCGGTAGCGGCGAACGGATCAGCGCACCGAGGCATCTGTCTTCGCTGCCTCGGCCTCAAGCCGATCCGCCATCTCCTCCATCGCCTCGCCCTCCTTTTCGGTCGCCTTCGGCTCGGGCGGTACCAGTGCGTCAAGGCGCACTGCATCCGCTTCGAAACGGCGTGCGTCTGCAGCAGCGCGAGCGGATGCTGTAGCGGCTTGGTCAGAGGTGACGCCGATCTTGTTCAGCGCCTCGGCACGTTGCGGGATTGGAAGGGCGGGATCGAAGACGATCACCGTCGCGCCGCTCCGGCTTAACGCAGCCCGAACTCTCGCTCCCAGGGCAGAAGGCAAAGCGACGAACACCCGCGATCCGACAAGACCGCCAGCCGGCGCCGCCTGCACCGCCTCAGTTAGCACGCGTGCCAAAGCTTCGGGGGCGGATGGGCTCGCAAAAGCAAGATCGCTCTTTGTGTCCCAGCCCGTGAACACCCCGCGGATGTCTTTTACCTGCTGGGCAAATTCGGGGGCACCGAGCCGAGGAAGGATCCATACCGGATCAAATCCCATTTGTGGGCTTGCCGGAGCGAGGCGCCGGACTGCTTGGTAAAGATACCGGCTCCAATCAGCGTCCTTGTTACCCGACGGCGGCACGAGGGGAGCGATCATCTGCGCGCGCCAAGTCGCCTCCTCGGCCTTCGAACGAGCGGCGATAGGCGCGGCGGCTGCCACCGCTCGAGTCCATGCAGGGCCCTCGAGCTTCTCAACTGCCCCGGTCGTGAGATCGATCCTCACATCGACATAGCCGCGCGGCGCGCCAATTGATCCGCGGCTGCTCGGCACGACGACCTTCAGCACCACTTGCCTGCCATCGCGCGACAGCTCGTGCTCGCCACCCCACCACAGCGAACTCACGCTCGTTGGCAGCGCTCGGACGTAATCTTCGGGCAAAATGTCGGTCAGCTTCATGGCCCGAACCATCGACCCATCGCTGCGGTAGATCACGACGACGTTGTCGCCAAAGCCGACCGAATGCCAGTTGTCGAACGTGACGATGTGTCCGCCACCGTTTGCGACCAGCGCGTGCACGGGCGCGACCTCATTTACGAGAGGGAGCTCCCACACTTTGGTCCACGTCTGGCCGGATCGTCGCTCCAGTATTCCGAGCGCACGAGGTTCGCCGCCGCGGCGTTGGCCTGCGGGCTCTTTGCCGTCGACCTTGTCAGTAAAGTAGGCGAGCTGGTTCTCAAGATCGCGCGGGACCACGGTCAAGCGCATAGCCTTATCAGGCGAAAGGTAACTGGTTCGGGTAGCCGGTATCCAACTATCCGCAAAAGCCGGCGAGGCGGCTACCACCGCTACAGCACCGACTAGGTTAACCAGCCATCTCATTTTCGTTGCCTCCCCAATAACTGAGGCAGCGTGGCGCAGCGATCAGGCGCTGTCGAGGCATCGAATGGGTTCAAAGTTGAGAGCCACCATGAGCCTAAACCATGCTCGGCGCCGCGCGGGGTACTGATGCAGGCGATCGTCGAGGCTATGTTTGTCAGTTAGACGCCCTTGCAGATATCCACATCGTGCGGCACGGTATTCAGCTATCATCAAGGACGACCTCTGGTATGTATTCTTCCGAAGAGCTCACCCAGGAAATCGTGTCCGCGGTGAACGCCGAATGGAATAGAGCCAAAAGCCCGCTACTAATCTCAAAGCTAGGACTTAGCGGCTTATCTAACGAGGCGCGCGCTCACTTAAGAGACGAGAAGACTCCGCTAAAGCGTTTCATAAAAGATAAGATTTCGGATAAGATCAGAATAGTAACCATGCCTCGACAGGGGGGTGGAGTAGTGCCTGCTGCCGAAACTACGGGCATGTCTGACGATGAAATATGTGCACGATACGAACGCACGCGCGAACCTAGAACCGATAGACAAATGCCCCCCAAGTTTTTCCCTGACGTATGGGCTGCTTTCCGTGACAGAATGCCAGATGGGAAAATTATCGTTGTATCTGGTGTGGATAGAAGTGAACCTGAGCTGAGGAGTGAAGTTCAAGGCTACGAGCCTGCGGAAAACGAGTACGTTATCGAGAGCTTCGAAACTGCGATAACAGTCGACGCCGATAAGTATCCGACAGCAGCAGAGATTAGGAAGGCTATTGTTAGCTGGGCTAGCAAAAATCACATACCTATAAGCACGCTGATGTACACTCCATCCTCACCAAACTCTCTCCCTAGCACAATACGATCAGTCAAGGATGCTCGCGCCAATCGTGCAAGGGACGTAGGATTCATTGAAATACTTGAGAGCTTATCGAAAGATCAGCTAGCGAAACTTGCGTTTCCCGGCGACGTAATCCTTTCGGTACTGCGTCATTACGTCCAAAAATGAATGACGTTGATATCGCCGTTCTGTGCGGCATAAGCACGCGGGTCATCGACCCGATGACCAAAGCGCTGCGGGCGAATGCGATAGAGCCGGTCTTTACAAAAGTGAGTGTCGATACCGGTTCTTACCTAGAATCACTGCTGGCGAACACATGCGCTACTATTAAGGCGCTCGATTGCGATCAGAAAATTAGAATAAGATCGCTTACGGTAATAAGTGGCTTCTCCAAAGACGAAGATATCGCTTTGGAAGCACGCTTTTTTTCCCCGCTGCGCGACGCTTCGCCGTCAAGCCGGAATATCGTAACAACCCTGCATCTTCAGCGGCGGTACGTGACGCAATAATACGACTTTTCAAAAACAAAAACGAAGTGGATTCACGAAAAGAAATAAGAGGGGATATTCGAAACTTGCTACCGCTGCGAAACTGCGGGTGTAAAGGTATTACGGATTCCGTATCGGCAATCTACCTCCGTGATACAAACCTGATCGACAGGAAAGTGGACAAAGAGATCTGCCGAGTAAAGGGATCAAAGGCGTTAAGAATTCGCGGTATCGACTTTCTACCGGCAAACAATAATGATCGACACCCAATCCGCCGATGTTCGGACAGTCTTGGCTGTGACCTGGCAGCATCGTTCCGGCTAGGTGTTCCTGTCAACGAGCGATTTGAATTCGACGTCACATGCCGGACGGGATTGAAAGGCAAAACCTTCTATCAATGTAGCGGAAGCGCGAACGACCTAACACATGAACCTTCCCACTTAAATATGAGAATTAACGACGACCATGCTGTTGGATGATTCGGGCGAGGCGAGAATGCTATGCATTCCCGCCTCAACCCTTTCACGGTTCACCATAATGTGATTCGTATGAGTCGCCTAAAGAGGCGATTTATCCTCACCGTCCCTGCTGCTCCAAACCAGGGAATGACCCTTGGCCAAAGATACCCAGGACATTCCTTTCGGATGTCTAATACCTTCTGTCAGCAATCGTGCTGGAGCTAAGGCCGTGGTGAGAATTGGCCTTAGCGCGCCCAGCGGAACCTGATCACACTGCGTATCTCGTACCGCAGAATTCGTTTGTCAATGATTAAGCCCATGGTACGCCGCCCCCATCATGCAGGATACGACATGACGGAATGCGTAGCTAGCGGCAGGTGCGGCAGGTGCGGCAGGTGCGGCAGGCTAGCTCGGTATCAGCCTTCATTTCCACACTGCTCGCCGGCGCCCCGCTAAAACTTTTCCCAATTTCTCGCCACCATCGATGCGCTTACATCACCGGCTCGGTTACGACGGAAACCATGTTCATCCTTCGGCCATCCAACGCATGACGCAGCTTCCGGTGGACAGCTATAAGTTATCTGCAGCGTCGGCTTTGCCGCAGCACGTGCAACAGGAGGCGACCATGCCCCTGGCAAACTTCACAGCTGATTGCAGCTATATGGTCTCAAGCTGGCTCGATATGTAGATGAAATAAGCGATTGTCCAATCTCGCCTTCATTAATTTTAGCTCGCGTCCAGACTTACGAATGCATTCGCGCAAGAGCAATTCATCGGCAGCCGGCATCTCCGCACCGATGATGATCCCGGTGAGAGCTTCACTTGGAAAGGTATGGAGCCCCGGCCCCGCCCTTTGATCGAGCATTCGCCACTCTTCCTCGTAGCTCCAAAAGTCCGCCTTATGGAGAAAAACCTGCTCTAAAAGATCTTCACTGCGCTTGCTGATCATATCAATTTGAGGTCGCGACGCCGAATAGAACACAGGAAACGCTAGCAAAAAATGCGGATCATACGTTCGAGTGCTAAACTCTAGGCAAAACCCCCGATGCGACGCAGCGTAGTGCGCCCACATGAGAATATGATCGCACCGAGCTGTGAGCGAGCAAACGCCGACCTGGCGCCTCAATTCTTGATGAAGTTCTGCCATGTTAGCTTCAATCTCTTCGACTGGACGGCTAAGCGCGGACGATATAATTCTGCGCCTATCTGCTTTAGATGCGCCGCTAGCATAGGTCCGGACGACTTTCCGAACGTATGCCGCTTTCTTTAAGGGACTACCCTCAAATACGGCAACCGGTGCACAATCGAATGGATCGTTGAAGCTGACAGGCGCTGGCCAGTACATTCGCGAATTACTTATTATATCTAGCGCATGTTCTCGTCCGGGACCGTCGAGTGAACGAAACTTATACAGCTTTTGAGGCACATCCTGCCATGTTCGAGTGCCGGTTTGGCTATTACTCATTTGACTAGACGAAGCTCGGCTCTACGCGCTGAGGACGAAAAAGGCGTGGCTGAGGTAGTAATACCGATAGTAGCTAGCCCCCATACCAACTTCTCGACCTCCTCTTGCGGAATGCACAGAGCTGACGATATAGTTGCCGGCCCCTCGCCAGACATCCGCAACGAACCTAATACCTTTTCCCAGACCCTTGATGTCTCTGCGGGATAGTCGTGGGGTTCCGAAGTGCGATACCCTCGCTGACTAATCTCAATGCTGAGGCCGCGATACGTCCACTCCGAAGTTAGCTTTAAATCGAACAGCCTCCGATTCAGCGCCGCAACCGACACCAGCCATCGTGGCTTCAACCGAATAAGGTCGTCGACTGTTAGGGCAGACTTGGCAACGGCAATGACGGTGTCTGCGGGCATTAGCAGCGCCGAGGCGAAAACGTCTGCCTCTTTTTCCGCAATTATCCCGTTGGGCGCGCCATGCTTGTGCAAACACAGATGAGCAATCTCGTGCGCCATATCAAACCGACGCCTCGCGTTACTTTTTTCCTGGTTCGTAAAGATGAACGGACGTCCTCCGCGCCACAAGGAAAACGCATCAACCTCTTGCGCATTCTCTCTCAATGAGAAGACGCGAATACCCTTAGCTTCTGCTAAATGCACCATGTTCTTGATCGAATACGAACCGAGACCCCATTCGCGCCGCAAGATCGCCGCCGCAGTCTCGGGGGTCTGCCCCCGAAGGTCGGGAACATCTGGTTCGGGCAACTTAAAGCGCGCGGATAGCCAACGATCGATTTCCATCGCGAACGCCCCGGCGGCCAAGGCCGAATGCTTTTGACCAGCGGTCATGCGCTTCATTGAGCGGAAGCTGACGCCATCCTCGTCCAGCTCCTCGAACGGATCGCCCTCGAAAAATTTCACAGGAAATGCCAAGGCTCGAGCCAGCGCTGCTAAAGTGTCGTCGCTCGGTGCATATTCACCATTTTCAAAAGCCGTCAAAGCACGATTGGTCACACCTGCTTTGTCAGCAAGATACTTTTTCGTGAATCCTTTACGGCGGCGCGCCAACGCCAACTTCTCCTTGCTGAACATCAATCCTCACGCGATCCGCTGGACAGGAATGTCGAAGTCTGGGCCAAACCCATCACCACCGGGTGCATCGTGGCTTGAGGCTTCGGGATCGAAGGTAACGGAAGGAACAATGTTGCGCTCGTGCCAATCTACGATCTTACCACGCCTAATTTCGGAAGGAGCTGACAACTCAATGTGTACTTCCCTGTGACGAAAGTTGAGAAGCAACCACATACCGAGGTAGCCTTCAACACCACCCTCACGCGCCATCGTTTCGGCGTCTGCATCAGGCCACAGCGCGAATTGCCGGTGAACCGCTTGCTGAGTTTTCAAGCCTTTAGGGGTCTTGGTTGAGGGGTCGCGCCCGGAATAATAACCGGAGTGCTCGTCCCCGGTTGCCGCGACGATGTAGAAGCGTTTGGCATCGTTGATGGTCATAGAGAAATTGCCAGGATCCGCGGCGCGAAAGCCTCTCGGCAACGCGAGCGTCCTCAACGTCAGGACGCTCGCGCCCCACGCCGCGGTACCAGGATAAGTCGGGGGATGGAGTGGGGAGCAGCTCTCTCTCGCCCGCAATGCCGCCTCTCCAACCTGACGAAGAATCGCGACGCTCAGATCAAGCTCGAGTAGTCGGCCGTCAACTTGCCATTCTTCGGTACGCACGATCTCAGCCACAACACTTCCTCTTTTGCTCCCTCATCCGTGGTCCAGAAAGAGGAAGTTGTCCACCCCTGGTTTCTCTGCTGTCACATATGACCCGTCGATGTCGAGACGGGCGCCGGGAGCATTCCGTCTGGCCCCGGTGCCAACGGCAATATAATGACCGTAAGCCGGCGGCTGGTCATCAACCCCCTGATCGCCGCAACGATCGGAAAACAGGTGCATCGAGCCCTTATGATCGCATCGCGGATGACGCAGGAGCAGGACGAAGCCGTCGCAGCCGAAATCAACGCTTTGGGCGCGTCTGACCAGACCTTCTTTAGCAACCTTCGCGGGTTTAGCACGACCCTCGCCGACTTTTTCGACGACCAAGATGCCGCTGCCGACATCCTTTCCGGTCCTCGAGTTGGCTATCGGCGGGGAACGGCCCGGCACCGGGAAACGCTATCCTAGTTTAAGGCGGGCACCAACACCGGTTGCCCATCGACCGTCACGCTGACTGGCGTTGGCAGTGGCTTCGCTAGGACCACGACTAGATCCCGCGCTACTGCTTCGACACCCCTCGCTCGCATTTCTGTTTTGGCATCCATTCCGGCAGGCCCGCCGATTACAATCACCCGAGCATTGCCGATCTGAACGGTCTCAAGCCGCGCCAATCTGGTCTTCATCGTCATGCCTTTTCTCCTCGCGCTTCGGCCCAACGGGCATCTGAGGCGGCTCCATGCAACTTGCGAAAGTAATGGATCGCCTGCGCCAAGTTCATCCGCACGCCTCCAACAACGAGCATTTTTGCCTTCTGATCACGCCCCTCAAGAGCGCTTAATCGCCCGCTTAACCTATTCATATCGTCCTCCATCATCTTGTGTTGGGTATCGGCGCCACGACTCAGCGACGTCATTTCGCTTCCAGTGCGGCGATGCGTGCTTCCATCTCGCCGGTCTCAAGAATGCCGCGGTGTGCAGAGAGCAGCGCCATGACCCGACCGCCTTCGTCCGGGGTGACGTCGCCA
>Ga0308164_10005519_pt1 | contig 10143 bp, 6 predicted proteins | sample PhyTR2_FD_201031 | JGI IMG/M metagenome (GOLD analysis project Ga0308164, IMG submission 201031) | Phyllosphere microbial communities from UC Gill Tract Community Farm, Albany, California, United States - DLSLT.R2 | ecosystem: Host-associated > Plants > Phyllosphere > Unclassified | place: USA... | reverse complement strand
GAAGGACAGGTCGGGCGCGGTGATCTTGAAGTCGTTGCCGACCACCAGCGTCACCTGAAGCGTTATGACGACCTTCCCGCTATCATAGCCCGTACAGACGACACCGAGCACGTTCACCCCCTTGCAGACGCTATAGTCCCATTGCACCGTCAGTGTGTCGCTATACGTCCCGGCGGCCACATTGGGAGCCGCCGTCAAACGCGCGAACAATGGCGTGGTGAAACTGCTTCCACCGCCCTGCACCGCCAGCAGGCTGCCGCTCATATAGTTGACGGTCGATCCTTGCGTGAACGGCGTGGTGCCGCTGGCATCGGCCGACACCTGATAGGCGATCGCGTCGGCGCCTTTGACCAGGCGAAACTGGTTGAGGCTCGTGATGGTCGCGCGCGCCGAATTGCCGCCGATGAGGGTCAGCACCGAACCCGTACAGGAAAGACCGGCTGACCCGGCAACTTGCGGCACCGTGCTACCACGCACGTCGTACGACGACACCGGCGAGAAGGTGAGTGCCCCGGACGATGTCGTGCAAGCGGCGAATGCAGGGCCCGTGACGATGCTCAGGACCACCAATGCGAAGAACAGCCGCAGCGACGCCATCACCGGCACGAGACCGGCCCCACCCGTGACAGAGCCGCCACGTCCGCAGTCTTGGCCATGCCCCCAAACGTACTGCCTGCGACCGTCGGCACCGCGAGGAGAGCCCGAACGGCGCGCACCCCCGCTACCAGCTGAGCGTCACCTGTACCGTGTCAGTATAGGTGCCCGCCGGCAGTGCCAGGCCATTGCTCGACGCGCGGGCGAAGATCGGCAACGTCAACGCCGTGGTGGCCGCGGTGCCGAGGCTGATCTGCCTGCCGATGGTGATCTCGTCCTGCCGCGACGCGTCCGTATACAGCCGATACGCGACGGTCTGCCCCAGATAGGCCAGCTGACGGACATTGCCCGCGTCGTTCGCGCCCGCCCCGACCGTGACCTTCGGCGCCAGGCCCGGCGTGCACAACACCGTGACCGCATTCGTACTGCCTTGCGCGACCATCGTCGCATCGGCGTTGCCGAAGACGCCGGACTGATCGGCGAAGGCGATCGTCCCGATCCGCCCCATGGTCGCGGCGCTGTTGCCGCCATTCACCGCACAGGCCGCGAGGATGTTCAGAGACACGCCGATCGTGCCGCTGGCGGTTTGTGCGTGTGCCGATATCGCCCCGCCGGACGCCGCGATCGTGCCGACCGCAATGCCCAGAACCCTGCTCGTCATCTTACGGTAGATCATGATAAAACAGCCTCCATTTGGGCCGTTCTCAATGGTCGCCAGTTAACAGGGTGTTGAACAACCGATCTGGCCGACGATAGCTTTCGATCAAACAATTATGACATCGTTCTAATGAGATGACGACTGCGTGCGCGCTCCTGATAACCCTGACGCCGACACTGCTTCAGTGCTGCAGATTAGCCGTCCCAGATCCCTTATTGACTTGTTTGCTCAATGCGGCCTCACCAGGTCATCGTGCCACGTCTTTTGCACGAATACCGCCGCAAGCGCGCCGCCGTTGGCTTCAGACCTCCTCGCGGCGTCTCGATCAGCCGATTAGAGCGCGGTTTTGCAATACCATAGGTGGTATTGTTGCAGCAGGACCGGCTCTACCGAACAGATACCCCTGGGCATATTCACACCCACGTTCGATCAGGTACCGCGCCTGAAAGTTTGTCTCGACACCCTCAGCCACGATTTCCATACCGAGCTTGTGACCAAGCCCGATGACAGCGTCGACGATCGCAGCATCATTGGGGTTGGTATCCAGACTGCTGACAAAGCTGCGGTCGATCTTGATGATGTCGACCGGAAAGGCCTTGAGATGCGTCAGCGATGCATATCCCGTACCGAAATCATCAAGTGCGATCGTCACGCCTTCGCGACTGAACATGCTGAGCGCGTCCGCAACGGAGTCCGCACCGCGACCCAGAAATACCGTCTCGGTCACTTCAAGTTCGAGACGCGACGTCGCGATTCTCGCGCGGTGCAGTCGCTCCAGGACCCGTGACACGAGGGACTCATGCCGGAACTCAGCAGGCGAAAGGTTCACAGCGATACGTCCGAACTCGACGCCGTTGTCCAGCCAGCGCCGCATGTCATCGACGATTTGCGAAAGCATACGTTCGCTGATGCTCGTGGCCAGATCGAGATCTTCGAAGGCGGCGGCGATGGTTCCCGGCGCCTGGATACCAAGTGTCGGATGACGCCAGCGTAGAAGCGCTTCGAAACCACAGACCGCGTTGTCGTGAAGCGAAACCTTGGGCTGGTAATAGGGGACGATCCGGTCTTCGCGGACCGCATCTCGCGCAACGCTAATCATTGACGACCGCCTCTGCAGGTCGGCACGCATGATTGCCCTGAATGCCAAAACTCCACCTCGACTGCGGCTTTTCGCGGCATAAAGCGCGATGTCGGCGGCCTTCAGCAGTTCCGTGGCGCTGGAGCCATGCTGGGGGAAGACCGATCCACCTGCCGTTGCCTGGCAATCGACGATACGTCCTTCGTAGGTAAAGGGCTCCCGGAGCACATCGAGCGCCGCCTGCGTCTTGAGGACCATCGCATCCTCGTCAGTCGGTTTGAGAATTGCGGCAAACTCGTCGCCACCAAGCCTTCCAACGGTGCAGCCCGTGCCGAAAATTTTCGTAAGACGCTCGGCCAATGTCTGTATCAGTACATCGCCGGCGTCGTGGCCGAGCGTGTCGTTGGTTTCCTTCAGGTGATCGACATCGAACACTACAAGCGCGACTTGCGAATTGTCTCGGCTGGCGGTGACAATTGAGCTCTCCAACCGGTTCACGAATGCCGCTCGATTGGGCAGCCGCGTCATCCCGTCGTGATCGGCCGTCCATCTGATACGGTCTTCGACATTCCTTTCTTCGGTCACGTCACGGACCGTCACAAGGACGCGCTGCAAGCGGCCTAATGGTGCCTCGATCCGCCACCCAGCCGTCTTCATCCATCGCTCGTCACCAGTGTCGGCGCGGCGGATGCGAACCATAGTCTCGAACCGGTATCCGCTATGCCCGGCCCGCACCGCGCCGATCAAGGCCAGCAGCTTGGGTCGGTCATCAGGCACGACGCGAGACAGTGCAGCATCGATCGACGGTGTGGCATCGATCGGCAGGCCGAGCATGGCCTTGAAGTCTTCGGACCATTCCCGCTGGTCCTCGGATGCATTATAGTCCCAGATGCCAAGGCCAGCAGCCTGGGCCGCCAGGCGAAAGCGCTCCTCGCTGTCCCGCAGTGCATCCTCCGCCACCCGTCGGCCTTGAACATCCTCCAGCGTGCCGTACCAGCGTACGACCTGAGCTGAATCGTCGAGCCTGGCGATAGCACGCGAACGTACCCATCGATATCCTGCGTTGCACGTCTTCAACCGATACTCGATATCAATAGGCGAGGCAGTTTTAACCGACCTTTCCCAGGCCTTTGCCGTAGCGGTCACATCGTCAGGGTGAAGCTTTTCGATCCACCGATATCCCAGCGCCTCTGACGGATTTGATCCAGTCATCTCGGCCCATCGGGGGCTTACACGTACGACCCTACCGTCAGCGGAGGCGACCCAATTAATTTGGGGACTGAGCGCTACTGCGTATCGCGCGTCTTCATCAGTCTCGCTCAGGCTATAGGCCGACGATGCCTCACTAGCGTAGCCTGCCGTAGTGCGTTTTTCGATCACGACGGCACCGTCACAAGGTTGTTCGGTCGCATCTATGTCGCCGCCTACCTCAAAGCTTTGAAATCCGAGCTTATCCAACCTGTGGCCTTCCGGTGACGCGTATTGTCCCATGTACGTCATTGTTCGAAGAATGAACCTAACGAAAGGTGACTAAATCAAAACGAGATCAAGCTGCCCCAGTATAGGCGCAATAATATCCCGCCTTTATGCCAAGATCCGCCCGAAACGGACGTTCGGCAGGCTCAAACCGCTGTCAAATTCCGCCATCCGTTCATTTTGGTTTCCAATAGCGAACCATGACTAGGAGAGGCTTTAATGGGCGGCTATATGGCAAACCGCTTCACGTGGTAGGCACAGATAGTTTGACCTAGTGTTCCGGTGCCGATCACGAGACATCGCTGCAATCGACGCTCGGCGCTTCTTGAAAAAGATCGAGCGATAAGGGCGGCTTTCAACCAACCCTTCGCGCTGGTGATGAACCACCTTTGCCGCGGCTCCGTGGCTAGCGCCGGGATGCTCGGCGACATCGGTCGCCCACGCCTGCCGATCAAGGCAATCAGGTCAGCGATGAGTTTGACATAATCTCCGGCAACCTCGGCCCTTTGAAGCTCTCTCATACACTGGAACGCTGCCGCACGACGTGGCGCATCAGGTAGGGTCTTTGCCGTGGCTTTGTTTGGACTGCCATACGCTTATGGTCTTTGCCGTGAACCCTACGCATGGGTCGAGCGTTCGCACCATTAAACAGAAGGAAGCTTATTGATGGTCGAAACACTAGGCCAAGCCGTTTTGGCATCTGCGACAGTTTCCGCGGCCTTTACGGCTTGCTTGGCGGCTTGGGTGCGTCGCACTGCACGCTAAGCCCCGAACTTGCCAGTTTAACGACCCTAAATCCGGGCATTCAGGTACCCCTCCGCACTCGCTAACTCAAGAGACTTGTATATTTCCGCTGACTACCTTTGAACGTTGATAGTCCATCATGCCTGTCTCAAATCGAGGATTAAAGCGGAATGGGGGCTGTTAGAAAAGCTGGTGCTAATAGCCGAAACTGTGAGGCGGCCGCTTTTTGAAAATGTCTAGGTGCCAGTCTGCGGCGCCTTCAGCTTAGCGGGTCAGGATCACCGCCAACCGGTACCAGTATGCCCGGCTTCCCCAGATAAACGAGCGCGGTGCCAATTTATGGCAAAGTGCCGCGCATAGGTAGTAAGTTGAGCGTAAGGAAGGCGACTCCGGCACCCGCCATGATCGCGCCTACCCACAAGATCGGGCCGAAGATCCACCCTCGAGCAAGTATCGCAGGTGCCACGCTCGCGACCAGCGCAAGCCAGCCCCCCATGCGTAGCATCGTGCATCGTCTTCCCTGCAGAGAGTATCCGAACCGGCGACGATGATGCGTATCGGTAGCAAGGCCGAGCAATACGAATCCTGCCATTGCAAGCAGAAACGACACAATGCTCATTCAGCGACCTCCAGCATTGTTGCGGACGTTGCGGCCGCAGCAGCTTTGCGCACGCGCTTCGGATTTGGTTGATAGCGTGCGACGCGGCGCGCGAGCAGTATGAATCCGATCCCGAACACCACTATCGTCGCCCCGATGCCCCCGATCATCAGGTCGCCAATCGCAAGGGACGTGAACATTCCGTGATCAGTTGCGACGATGTCGTACGCCGGCAACGCAACGAGCAGCCAACCGGTCGCCGCGAATAGCGAAGGCCAAACGCGCGCCGGCCTGACGACAAAGGCCGTCAGCGCTGCGGCAGCCCAGGCGATGAACAGCGCGTGGATCTCCCAATCGGCGCGTCCGCGGAGTGTTGCCGGGAGCAGTCGGTTGGCCCAGAAGAAGCACGCGATTCCGAGCGGAAACCCGCCGATCACAGCGACGTTGAGCCGTTCGACGAAGCGGAACCCAAAATGTGGTCGGGCCGGGTCGGTCAGGCGTTCGCGACGCTTGACCGTCCACAGCACGAGGCCGCTCGCGATCATGAGCGTGCCGGCGATCCCGCACAGGAAATAAAGCCAGCGCCCTCCGTTACCCGCAAACCGTCCGGCATGAAGCCCGATCATCGCACCGGCAGTCTCGGCCGCCGCACCCGGTGGTGGCGATTGCCACACGAGGCGCCCCGTCACGCCGTCATAAGTCAGTCGCGGCGTCCGCGACGACAGCATCGAACTGGCGCTCTGACTGACCGACACGCGCGCAGCGGCGTCGCCGGGATCACTGACTTCGATGAAGCTGGCGGGGGCACCGAGGCGGCGCTCGGCATGGGCGGCGATCAGTCGCAGGTCGATCAGCGGTGCGGGACGGCCGGTCCGCTCGACCACCGAAGCGGTCGGAAACAGCGTCGCGAACACCGTGCGCTCGTCCGTGTAGTTCGCAACGACCGCCCACGGCATCAGCAGCGCCATCAGCGTGACCAGACCGGTATAGGTGATCATCAGGTGGAACGGCAGCGCCAGCGCCGCGGTCGCGTTGTGACCGTCGAGCCAGGATCGCTGGCCCTTGGCGCGTCGCAGCGTGAAGAAGTCCTTGAAGATCTTCTTGTGCGTGACAATCCCGCTGACGATCGCCACCAGCATCATCATGGTCGCGAACCCGACCAGCCACCGCGCCCAGATCACCGGCATGTAGTGGAGATCGAAGTGGAACCGGTAGAAGAACTCCCCGCCCCGCGTCTCGCGCGGCTGTGCGACCTGTCCGTCGGCACCGATCAGCGCCTGCGTGTCGCTGCGCCCTCGCCTGCCCCGCCTGCCACGTTCTTCGCCGGGCTTCGGTTGCGGTACCCAGAAGACTTGCGCACCGGTTGATCGTTCGGTCGCCACCGGAATGATCCAGCTCTTCGCGTCCGGTGCCTTGCTGGCGAGGAACGCCTGCGACCCAGCCAGCACGCGCATCGGCTGCTCAACGCGCGCGATCTCGGGCCGCATCCAGCGGTTGAGCCCCTCGCGCCAGAACGCGATCGTGCCTGCGACGAACACGAGGAACAGTATCCAGCCGAGCAGTAGCCCGGACCAGGTGTGCAGGAACGCCTGTGATTGCCTGAAGCCCTTGCTCATAGCCGTCCCGTTGCGTCGATCGAGACCCATGTGGTCATGGCCGCGATCCCGGCGGCGGCCACGAGCGTCCAGATCGCCCGCCAGCCACTGCGCGCGGCGAACGCCCACATCGCCGCGAACGCGCACAAGACGAGCGCGATCAGCGCGGCTGTAACGCTCGCCTCGGCACGGTCGCCGGGCAGCAGCCGCGCGATCGCCATCGCCCACAGGCTCGCCGTCGCGTAAGCAAGCGGCACCGCAGCGACGACGCGCAGCGCGATATCGCCACGCCGCGCCCAGCGCGCGCGAGCATGCGCGTCGCCGGCCGTCATTCGAAGCTGTACCGAAGCGTCGCGAACGCCGTGCGCGGGCTGCCGTAATAGTTGCCGCGACCGGTCGCCGCGATGCGGGCATAATAGGTCTTGTCGAGCACGTTGGCGACGTTGACCGAGACACCCACTCGCTCGCTGAATTTGTACCCCGCGCGCAGGTCGAGCACCGCATAGCTCGGCTGGCGGACGATGGTGGAGCGGGTGCGCAGCGTGCCATCGGCGTTGAACACCGCCGCATTGCCGCCGTAGGTCGAACTGAACCACGTTACGCTGCCGCCGAGGCTCGTACCCGCGAGCGGACCGTCGACCGGGGCATAGTTGGTGAACGCCTTGATCATGTGCTTGGGCACGATCGGCACCAGCGACAATCCTTCGAACGCGGCGGTTTGGTCCTCCAGATACTTCGTTTTGGTATAGGTATAGCCGCCGTTGATCCGCCAGCCCGGCAGAATCTCGCCCGTCGCTTCGGTCTCGATCCCCCGCGCACGCACCTTGCCGGTCTGCAGCACGACCGTCGCGATGTCGGGATCGTTGAACAGCCGGTTGGTCTGCGTGATCTGGTACGCCGCCGCTGAAAGCAGCAGCCGGTTGTTCATCAGCGAGAGCTTGGTACCCGCCTCATATTGCGCGCCGATCAGCGGTTCGATCTGCCGCCCGTCGGGACGGGCGCGCCCGACTGGTGCCGCCTGCGGCGTAAAGCTGTCGGCGTAGCTCGCGTAGAGATTGAGCTGCGACGTTACATCCCAGACGATCCCGGCATAGGGCGTGAAGCGGTTATCGACTCCGTAGCGCGTCGCTGGCGGCAGGATACCGCTCGGCGTCAGGCGCGTGGTCGTCGTCGTATCCCACCATGTCACGCGTCCGCCACCGATGAGCGTCAGGCCGGCGACCGGGCTCAGTCGCATCTGCCCATAGATGCCGTATTGCTCGATATCGGTACCGGTGCCGCCATAGACCTGGAGCACGCAATTGGCGGGTGCCGGCGTGATCGCGGTGCTGGAACTTGGACAGGTCGCCCCCGTCCCCTGCACCGGATAGTATGGCGACGCGCCATACGGGTTCAGGGGCGGCTCGAACGGCGATACCGAGTTGTACACGTCGATCCGCGCATAGTTGGACAGGCGCGTGTTGTACGACGTGCCCGAACTTGCCTGATAATCGGTGCCGAGGATCAGCGTCTGGTCGCGGCCGAACAGCGGGAAGCTGCCGATGCCGTTGAAGTCGAACGACCGCGTCTGCTGCTTGCTGTCGCCGCGATAGGCGATGTGGCTGGTCGAACCATTGGTCGCGGTGACCGGCTGGTTGCCGATATAGCTGTAGATGTCGACGCGATCGACGTCGGTGAACAGCCCGGTCGCGCGCAACGTCCAGCGATCGCTGATCTTGTGCGCCAGTTCGGCAAACCCGGTCCAGGTCTTGGCATTAAACCGGTTCCAGTCGGCGCCGAGATAGGTCGACCGCTTTACGTCGAGCAGCCGTCCTTCGCTGCCGTCAACGCCGCCAATGATGCCGGGCAGGCCCGACTGCACCGCCGGGCGGAAGCGGTCGTAATAGCCGCCGACGGTAAGCGTGGTGCGATCGCCGATTTCCAGCGACCCGACCGCGAACCCGCCGATGCGGTTGCGGTGCGCGGTGGCGAAGAACTGATCCTGGTCCTGTGCCATCGCGCCGAACCGCAAGCCCACCTTGGTGCCGATTGGCGTCGAGACGTCGAGCTCGAACCGGAGATTGTCATAGCTACCGGCGCCCGCACTTGCCTGCACCCTGAACGCGTCGAGCGGTCGCTTGCGCACCATGTTGATGCTGCCCGCCGGATTGCCTGATCCGCTGAACAGGCCAGCTGGGCCGCGAAGCACCTCCAGCCGGTCGTAGAAGAAGAGGTCCGGCACTGCGGACGGAAAGTTGAACGCGAAACTAGGCACGCCGTCGATCAGGTAATTGGTAATCGCAAACCCGCGCGAGAAAAAGGCCGGATCCTCGCTGCCGACGCCGTTGACGGTGACGCCGTTGGTAGCGGTCAGCGCATCTTCCAGCGTGAACAGATTTTGTGCCTCGATCTGCTCGCGATCGATTACGGTGATGGTGTTCGGCGTATCCTTAAGCGGTGTCACGGTCTTGCCGACTTCGCGACCATAGCTTTTTCCGAGAACCATAATCTCGTCGGACTTTTGCGTATCGTCCGATTTGGCAGATGCTTTCGCGGTCCGTGGCTCTTCGGCCACTGCCGGCAAAGGACCTCCGACAAACGCTGCACTCGCCAGCAACATACCCGAAAAACTCATACTGAACCCCCGTTGAGGGGGGGCGTGTAGAAGAAATGCTTTTGCGAGTCACTATCAATCTAACGTTCTTGTCATAATTGCTGAAAGGATGGTCTTCTAGGGCAGGTGCGGCCAAACACCCCTTGCGTGAGTTACCGTGCATGATCGAAGCGTGGGCCTCCCCAACGCGCTATCTCGATACGCGACAGCGCAGCGCTAATTGCCGCGATGACCGCGCGTTATCCCGACGCCGGCATGGGCGTGGCGTTGCAGGTCGGCGCGAAGGTCGCGACTGGTGAAATGAAGTGGGGCTGAGCACGGACAGCCTCGAGCAATCCCGGCACCAACCTCCCTGCATATGAACCGCAGGGTGTGCCCAGCGGTTGATCCGGGGTAGCGCCACCTCGTGGAAAGGGTGGCGCGATGGCTGACTAGGCGGCAGACGCCTTTTCGACAGCCTGACTCAGGAACACGGCCACATTAGCGATGGCCTCGCGTCCTTCGGCCAGCTCGGCTTGGAACATGTGCCAGACGTGGAACATGTCCGGCCATACCTCCAACGAGACCCGTACACGGTTCTCACCCAAATGGCCCGCAAGCCGGATGGCGTCGCTCAGCATCAGTTCGCCTTCGCCGATCTGTACGAGAATAGGCGGCAAGCCACGAACGTCCGCGAAAACGGGCGATGCCTCGGGGCTGTTCGGCAACGCACCACCCAGAAAGGTTTTGGCCATCAGGTCGAGGCCGGCCTTGGTGTTCAGCTTGTCCAGGCCTTCGCGATTGAACATCGAAGCACCGGTGTGCTCG
>Ga0308164_10005518_pt1 | contig 10144 bp, 22 predicted proteins | sample PhyTR2_FD_201031 | JGI IMG/M metagenome (GOLD analysis project Ga0308164, IMG submission 201031) | Phyllosphere microbial communities from UC Gill Tract Community Farm, Albany, California, United States - DLSLT.R2 | ecosystem: Host-associated > Plants > Phyllosphere > Unclassified | place: USA... | reverse complement strand
TCGACGCCGAACATGCGCACGTAATCCTCGCGGCGCGGCATCCGGGCGCCACGGTCAGGATTGCGCCCCTGTGACCTCGGGCGTGTCGGATCCGCAGCGACCGAGAAGCGATTGCCGAGACTTGCGACGATCTCCGCAGCTTCCTCGGGTCGGCACCGCTCACCGCGATCGGCGGCGACAGAACTGCGGATGCTTGCCTCGACGAGCTGCGAGAGCCGCCATTGCCGCTGAATGCGAGACGGAGCGGGCTGACTCATGGCGGCAGCCCGGATTTCGGCAATCGAAGGGAAGAACTTGATCGTACGCGCGGCGGCCATGGCGCCTGCCATCAGCACGTCGGCCGGTAAGTCGCCCAACTGCTCGGCGTAGACGTCGAGGCGGGCGAGCGCCTCGGCCTCAGATACCCGCGCAGCGGGATATGCCACGACCAACTTCGCCATCACGCGGTCGACGGCGCGCGGCGAACTCGTCTTCGGCGCGGCGCGATATACGTCCAATGCCTGCTTGGCATCCGCGAGCTCGTCGCCGATGAGCACTGGCAAGTCGACGGGCAGCGGTTCACTCCGCAAAACCAGATCGGCGAGCCTCCCGCTCAACGAGGGCTCTTGCCATCGGGGTGAGATCGTTACCGCGTTGTGCTGGTCGGCGGTCGTAAGTTCGTTTGCCATTGAAGCTCTTCCAGTTTTTGACCCAGGTTCTCCACGAAGCCTGCCAGTCGAGGCTCTTCGTGCCTTGCGTGGTGTGCCGGTCGATGAAGTGCTCGACCTGCTCCGCTTCGACGCCAGGCGGCCAAGCTGCCATGGCCTTGCCGGTGATTGAGTCCGGTTTGACGATCGGAATAAAGTCGAGGGGAACAACCGTGCCGCCCGCATCGCGGTTGCGCTCCACCTTCGGGGGTATGGTGGTTCTTGGTAGTTTGGGTGCCACGGTGGCGGGGGTTGCCGTCTCTCTGACGGGGGTGACTGTCTGACGGGGTGCCACTGTGGCGGGGGTGTCAGACTGACGGGGGTGGACGAGATAGATCCGGCCCCGACCCGGCAGGTCTTGCCAGTTGATATGACCGGCATCCTTGAGCGCCTGAACCGCGCGCTGCACGCTACGCTCAGAAAGCTTGGTCTTTCCGGTCAACCCGGTCGGGCCGTTGATGCCAGGCCAGCAACGAGCTTCGTCGTTCGCCATGATGGCGAGCACATTCAACACGGCCTGCTCAGGCGCGCTGATACCGACGACGCTCATCGCCGCCCGGCAGAGATCAAAGCCCGTCAGAATCGTCACGCGGCTGCTACCCCCGTAGGATGGCACTCAGCGCGCAGCTTTGCGGCGTGATCGATCATCTGCTCTGCTCGCGCCTCTAACGCTGCCGCCGCCGCTTGGAGATCTTCGAACGACACGCCGCGATCGGCGGTCAGCTTCGCCCGCAAGCTACGCGGGTTGATGCTCAGGGCTTCCGCAAGCGCCACCGCGCTGCCGAGCAATGCCCCGGCTTTCATCAGTCCGGCCATGCGTGGGACGGAAAGCATATGCGAAGGGTGCGCCGCTTTTGCGGCTCGCTTAGAGGTTCGTCGCTTGGCCTCGTCTTCAGCCTCTTGCTTACGCCGCAGGTCGCCGCGCTCGCGCATAGCCGAATCAAGTTCGGCCTCAAGACGCTTGAGGTGAGCCGGTTTAGCGGCGCAGGTTGAGGTCTCAGCCTGCATTTGCGCACATCCCTGAGGATACGCCGCCGAGCGTATAGGGCGGCGCGGCGGTGCGGAAGTCGGGCGCGGGGACGAGGCGGGCACCGGCGGCGATACGCGCCATCTGACTCTTGAAGCTCTCGGGCGGCTTCGTCGGGTAGCTCTTCTCGGTCGCTGGCGCCTGAGCCGCCGGACTTGGCTCGGCGACGACGGCGACTGGTTCCGGTGCTGCCGGCTCTTCGCGCAGGTGCGGAAGAGCAATGTTCGGCTTACACCTCTGCGCGCCCGCCGCGATCATCTTCCGACGGACAGTTTTCACCATGCCGAGCGTGACAGGAACGCCCGAGACGGTCCGCTGCACCATGAAGTAGACGTCCTGTCTGGTATGCGTCTCGAGCAGCAGCGCGATCAGCGCACGGGTCGCTTCGACCTCCGGTGTCGGCTTCGCGGTCGTCATGCCGCCAGCGCCCGGCGCAGCTTCATCGGGTCCGCCGCCAGCTTCGGTGGCATGCGGGTGACCTCTCCGGCCTGGTCCATCCAGATGACGACGTTGTCGACGCCGAAGATCTCAAGCGAGCGCTGCTCGATTTCGACCGACAGCCGCCGTATCGCGACCTCTGCATCGGATCCGGACGTCGCGATCGCGAGCCCCGCGTGCTTAGCCTTATAGCCGCCTTCGCCGTCCGCGTCCGCCGATGCGATCAGCAGGCCATCGAGCATCAGTTCCCAATGCCCGCGCTTTGGCTTTGTCCAAGTCAGTTTGAGCGGACGCGCCGATGCTTTGTAATCCGAGAACGAGATACCCCAGTCTCGCGCGTAATCGCGTGCGGCATAGCGCGGCGTCCGGATCAGTTCGGCGGCCTCGCGCAACGTCTTCCCCTGCTTCGACAGGTTGGACAGGTAGCAAGCGACCATCGCCTTCTCAGTCGTCACGCCAGCTTCGGCGGCGACCTGCGAATACAGGCGTCCTTCATTCTGCATGGGAACCTCCATTTCGCTTCACGATCTGGACGACGCGCTCGGCGGGAAGCGCGTATGATCGCGCGAGCGTCTCGATGTTGAAGGGGCCGGGATTCGCCGCGACGTGAGAGGCGAGGACGCCCTCAGCGCGAAGCTGGGCCTGCTGAGCCTTTGTGCTGGTGACGCTCACTTGATGGCCTCGCCGAGAGGGTTTTCGATCACGAAGTGGGCGGCGAAATACAGGTCTTCGCCGGCCTTTACCGTCGCCTCGATCGGCCCTCCATCCTTGTTCCAGGCCCGCGATGCCTTCCTGAACGCCGCCACGCGCGCCGCGCGATCATCGCCGCCGAGGCGCAAAGAACCGTCCGCAGAACCGGGCTCAACCGGCACTGCGCTATTGAGCGCGTCCATAGTCATCTCCGTTGCGGGGTTATCCGCGTGATATTCGTTGGTTTCAGACGCCCTGACGGCCAGCCGACGACATCGGCAACACTGTCGCGATGATCATGTCGGCCGCTTCCTGGCAGCCGGGTTGTTCGGTGTGATCGATGCGCCCGTCGGCTGCTGCCGTGGCGATCGTGGAAAGGTGAGCCATCGCGGTCGCTGCGATCAGCATAGGCTGCATCGCGTCCGGATCGTCCAGGCGGCGCCCAGCGTAGCCCATGAGCGCAAGCAGCGCATTGACGGCACGATCGCCAAGGACCGATGCGATCGAGAACGCATCCTCCATCGTCACCCGACGTTGCTTGGCCGGGTCTCGGGACATGATGGCGTCCAGCGTATAGACGTTCACCCCGGTCTCGCTGGCTAGAGACGCTCGCGTGAAGCTGCGGTCAATCGTGTATGCCCGGTCGATCTGACGGCGCAGGGTGTCCCTGATACGTTCGTCCGACACTATGGGGCCGGATTGGGCGGCGTTACCGTCCTGCATCAGATATCTCCCTGTGAATGAAGACCGGAGACCCGACCACCGCGACGAACGCGATCAAGGCGTCCATCGACAACTTGATACCCAGCGCGCTGGACATCACCGCCAAGGCCGTCCTGCTCGTCTTCGACGAAGTCGGTGTGCTCGCCGGTGGCTGGCATCAGGGAGTGAATGAACGCGCTTCGCGCACGCTCAGCAAGCAGGCGGCCAGCCACATAGCCTGCGGCAACAAGAGCGAGTTTCGAAACAAAAGGGCCGCGAGCGACCGGACTGATCAACCCGCGGCTAGGTTTAGCCCGAGCACGGGGGTTAACCGACTCAGACCGCGCAATTATTCCGTCAACCGTGGAGCGAGTCCATCTGTAGAAATATACAAATCTGGTCATGCCGCTTTCCGATCACGGGAGGGGCAAACAGGCTTTTGGCAGGTGCGGATCTGGTCCGACGCCTTGCAGCCGCACGAGACGCAGTGGCTGAATTCCAATACCGGGATTTCCGGGTACGGGTCGCTGACGGCGAAGCCGTCGTGCCGCTTGCCGTTGATCATGATCGCGACCACCGGAGCCGCGGCCACGCGTGCGCTCATCTCGAAGGGGACGGTGAGCAGCATCTATGCCTCCAGCGAGGTGCGCGACGACTGGCGCGAGCCAGCCGCCGCGCTATCGTGCGAAGTCTCACCACCGCACGAAAGGGAATGCCTTAAGCGAACCAGCGACGACAGAAGAAGTCCGCCAGCTACGAACAGCAGTGCACCAGCTGACCATGATGGTGCACGCAATGTATCAGGAGATGGTGAAGCGGGACCACGTACCGGTGCCGGCGTTTTCTCGTCACGTGGGAGATCTACGCATATCGGTGATCGATCCCCAATTACGAAAACTGTGGGAGCAGGCGCGTGAAGCGAACGATCCGTACGTGCGCGAGGCCGCTGAGCGTCAGCACCCCGACTAACGCTGCACCAGATAGAGTTGTAATCTGGACCAGCCGCGCGAGTCTGCGCGATGCTGGTCCAGCGATCGGTGTACTGGCCCACTCCGATCACGGTGGCGATCATCTCCCCGATACGAGCATCAACCTCGGCCGATTGTTCGGGCGTGAAGGGATCGCTCATGCCGCTTCCGTCTGTTCTATGGGGGAGGCGTGGTTCGCCATGAAGTCGACGATCCGTCGGGCGGTCTTCAAGGTCAGCGACCGGTCTGCCTTTAGGTTCGCGATCAGATTGGCATCGCCGATCGAGAGGCGTCCGAACGTCGAAGGCTTCAATCCATGCTTTGAGCAGAACCGATCAATTTGGGCCAGAATGTCCGCGTCGCTCGCCAGCGTCGTAACCATGCAAAGCGTGTAGTCGGATGTTTCCGACCTTTCAAGTCGGAAATTTCATGCTTCCGACCCAGCGTGTGGTGTGTGAAGCATCCGACATGGCGGACATAAGCGACTTGCGCGGAAAGCGCCTTTACGACTCGCTAATCGCGCTCAAGCCGGCCGATCTTGCTGAGACCGACTGGGCTGTGTCGGCCAAGCTGAACAGGGGCTTCTTCTCGAATCTGAAAAGCGGCGAGGGTAGCCCGCGATTGGTGTCAGTTCGGAAGCTGCTCAACGCGATCGGCAAAACCGAAGCGGACCTTGATCCGAATGCACCGCCAGCACCGCCGCCTCCAAAGCGCACGTCGAACGCGCAGATCGCGCTGCCGGCAGTCGTGGCGGATTATGATCTTGATATGGTCGAGATCCAGCAGATCGATTTGGCTTATGGAATGGGTGGCATGTTCACTGACGTGCCCATCGAGATCGACGTCCTCAAATTCCCGAAGATCTGGGTGGAGACGATCACGTATTCCCCGCCGACGCTGTTGACGTGGGCACGGGGCCGCGGAGACTCAATGACACCGACCATCCACGACGGCGACGTTATCCTGCTGGACAGGTCGCAGACGCGGGTCACGGAACAGGATGCGATATGGGCGTTCACAGTAGGCGATGTCGGCTCGATCAAGCGGCTACGGATCAAGGGGGATCGATTCGTAATCCTGTCGGACAATCCATCAGTGCCCGACGACGAAGAACATCAGGACCTTGTACACATCGTCGGCCGCGTCATTTTCGTTGGCGCTAAAAAGTGATTTTTACGACGTTGGCCAGCAGCACGCGTGCGGGTTCAATGAGCCGTTGTAAGCGCCATTTATTAATACGATCGGTTCCTATATCAGCCTGGCAATGCCGGAGGTAAATGTGGCTGAACGTGCAACGAGTCGGGCAAAAGCCGCGCAAGCGTTTGCGCGGCGACTGGGTAGCGATCCGGCCGCGCTTGGACGCGCGTTGGCCCATGAAGTATTAGAGAGCAACGAGCAATTCCGGAGCATAAAAGAGAATGTCGACCGAGAGTTTGCCCGGGGCGGACGAAGCGCCAAAGGTGCCTTCCGTTTATGATTTCGTCTACGTAGACCGCGAGCGTATTGCATCAACGCTCTCACAGTTTGACGACCTCGGCAGTCTGACCAAAATGACGCGTTCCTCGACCAAACGGGGCGTGAAGCGGGGCGAGGCAACAATACCGGGTGTCGCCAAAGGGCAAATTGAGCGAGGGAATGACGAGGCTCAAGGTAGCGAGTATGACCCTTCGTGGCTCGCTCCATTAAACTTCCTCGACGAATTGGCTGTCCGCGAACTTCTCGTGACGAATGTAGAAGAAGCGCGGATAGGTCAGTTCGTGCTGCTGTCAGGCGCCCTATCAATCGCAGACCTTACGCTTCTCAGCGGGATGTGGGAAAACCCCACAATTCGTAAAACAATGATGGCGCAGGCAAACCATTCAGAAGAAATGACGCGGCAGCAAAGGCGCGCTCAGGGCGCCGGAAAGCCGAAAGTGAACGACGAAGCCGAGCTGGCGGTGTCCATACTCGGCCTTATGCCGCATTATTTACAGGCAACTATCGGATCTGGCGACCGCGCCGCATGGTTCAACATGGAGCCGCAGTACATGCGACAGCCAGTTGGCGATTTCACATTGAAGCACGGAGGGCACATCCCCGGCACTTGGCACGCAATCGGCATTCTCGATGCCCGCCCCGAGGATGACTATGTAGATTTCGACTTGCCCCCTTCGAACGTTCTCAGTTCGGCATTCTCACAAATGGCGCTTCCGATACGCTTCATGATGGGTCGCCCCATAGGAGTCTTTGGGATCACGCCGATTATCGTTTTCCGGCAAATTGATGCGTGATGACGGTGTTTGTCATGGGCTAATGATAGCGCATAGACCGAATCCAACGACCACTACGTCATAAGTCAGAAATATCCGACCAGTGCATTGACAGGTAGGAAATAACCGACTTATGAGTCTCTTAACAGGCCATACCGGCTTGTTGGGAGACGATCGTGGCATCCGTTGCTGTAACCATCACTGACGACGTCGCTGACGTCCTGCGTCGGTCGACCGTTGTTGGTGCGACGATCGTTCTCCCCCAAGGCCAAATGGCCCGACCGCTGTATGCGGCGACCGACAAGGCACTGACTGCCCTTGGCGGCAAATGGTGCAAGCGGGCCCGTGCGCACGTCTTCCCATTCGACCCGTCGGAGAAGCTCGCGGCGGCGCTGTCATCGGGCAAGGCGCTCGACGAGGTTCTGACCCGTAAGAAGCGCCTCCAGCTGTTCGAGACGCCCGCCGACTTGGCGCGCGACTTGGTGGCCTCACTGGCTATCACCGATGGCGATACGTGCCTCGAGCCCAGCGCGGGCCGAGGCCGCATTGTCGAGGCGTTGGCCGATGCAGGTGCCTTGCAGATCACCGCAGTTGAAATCGATCATGAGAACGGCGACGCGCTGATCGCCCAGGGCATCGCAGACGAGATACTCGTTGCCGACTTCCTCACCGAGCGGCCCGCAGTGCTGCGCGCTAGCGCGATCGCCATGAATCCGCCGTTCACTCGGAATCAGGATGTGCGGCATGTTCGGCATGCATACGACTGCCTCGTCGCTGGTGGGCGCATGGCAGCGATCGTCAGCGGGCACGGCTTCATCGGTCAAGAGTGCGAGGCTATTGAGTTCCGCGAATGGCTTGACGAGGTCGGGGCCGATGTCTCGATCATCCCCGCCGGCGCTTTCAAGGAAAGCGGCACCACAATCGAGACTCGCCGCATCTTTATCCGGAAGCTTGCCGCGTGATGCGCGTCGATACCCGCCCGCGCCACCGCAATAGCGGCAAGGCCGATCTAGAACGCCGTTTCCCGACCCACCTTTCATGGCTGCGTAAGCGCCCGTGCCTGATCGAGGGCAGGGCGGGGCACGTCTGCTCGGGACGCATGGAGGCATCGCACTCGGACGCCGACGGCTCGAAGGGCATGGGCCTCAAGAGCCACGACTTCACCGCCGTACCGCTCTGCTCCGCGGCGCACGCCGAGAAGGACAGCATCGGCCTCGAGACTTGGCAGGCGAAGTACAAGGTCAACCACGCCGAGGCAGGCCGCGCGTACGGCGCGCAGTCCCCGCATAAGGCTCGCTGGGCCGATGTCGCCGGGGCTCCGCGATGACCGGACGCACCATCAAATCGCACGACCCGGATCTGGACCAGTCGATCCTCGATATGTCGAACGCCGTTTCCCGGCTGTCGAACGCCGAGACCGCGCTGATCGAGGCGTACATCCAGGAAGAGAAAGACGGAATCACCGGTCGGGTGCCGTACGCCGTCGCGCGCCGTGGCGCGATCAAGGACGCGATCGCGGGCCACGCCAGCCGGCTGCACATTCCCCCGGTCTCCCTCCGCATCATCATTTCGCAGCACGACCGCCTTCGGGAGAAGATGGGCCGGCGTCCGAACATGGATCAGCTGGTCGCCGCGGTCGAAGCGGCTGAGGCGGGCTTTCACGAGCGTGCACAGACCGACCACGCCGCCATGATCGCAGCCCAGTACCACGCGAAGCGGTCGCGGAAGTACGCCGAGGACAGCACGGCTGCCTCGACCTACCTGAGGGCTTGCGCATGACCATGGTCTGCACCCCCTCATCGAACTGGCAGGGCACTGAACAAGATGGCTCGCGCTGGACGGTCCAGCAGGTCAGCGTGCTCATGAAGCTCGGCAAGGATCCGCTGGTCGTACGCACCGCGACGGTTCTGCGCGCCGGGGAGATCACGCACGAGAACTGGACGATGCCGACCCCGAAGGTGCGGGTCGAGCTTCCCTGCCTCGCAATTACCAAGGACGGCAAGCGGGCGAAGGTCGTGCTGCCGTCGGGCTGGACGCAATGGATGGAGCTTCCCCGTGGCCGATAAGCAGCTGATCAACCAGATCGCCGAGAGCGGCATCCCGCACGAGGACGCTCAGGACATGGTCGACCGGGTCTTCTCCGCGATGCGCGACCTGCTCGTCGCCGGGAAGACGGTCGGCATCCCCGATATTGGTCGCCTGCGCGCGCCGTCGAAGGTCGCCAAGGTCGGCTTTCCGCCCAACTCCCTGCGCGAGCAGCGGAAGGTCGAGCTTCGTCATGGCGCGATGATTGAGCAGGGCGAGTCCTATCCGGATCCCCGCGCCGTGCCGCGCAAGCGGTCGACCTATGGGGGTGGACGCTGATGCCGCACCCGCTGCCCCCGGTGCCCGACCGCTGCGGTCGCGTCAGCCCCGAAGTCCTCACCGAGCCGATGCTCGCAATCCTCAATCGTGGAGCTCGCCCGTGAACTGGACACCCTTCATGCATGGCCTTGGCATTGGCTGCCTGATCTGCATTGCGCCGATCGCGGTCGCCATCATCGTCGACTCGCTCGCGCCCAACTGGCGCCGCATCTGGGACACCGCCTGTGGGCGACCCTGGCCGATCGCGCGCCACCCCGTTCCCCCGGCTGCCTCGGTCCTGCCCCTCAGGACGTCTGTTCCAAAGCTGCTCGTTGTCGAGGCCGACGCCCAGCCAACCTATTCGAAGCACGTCGCATGAAGATGAACCCGCAGCGTCGCGGCGCGACCTCCGGCTCGCGCGAGAGCAAGCGAACCCTCAATCGCGACGAGGTGCTCGGCTACCGCGACCGCCTCATGCAGCAGCCCGCCTCACCAGAGCGCAGCGCCGCCCTGACCACCGTCCGCGCCCAGCTGCGCAGCATAGACCGGAGAGTCCCCAATGGCTGATGTAGCCGACATGGCGAACGACGTCGCCCAGGCTGCGCTCGAGCGCAGCCTGGGCGCCGCGCGCGCTCCGATGCCGATCGGCGTCCCCGGCGAGTGCACCGAATGCGGCGACTATAGCCCGCGCCTCGTCATCGGCCGCTGCGCTCCCTGCCGTGAACCTAAGAAGGGATATGCCCGTGGCTGATCAATTATCCGCCGTCACGCGCGAGGACGCTCTGGCGTTCGCCGACGAGGCCTTCCGCAATCGTGACCTCACCTTTAGCCACCGCGACGTAGTCGACATGGTCGGCGCGCTCAACACGTTCCTGAGCCGCCACCGCCTCGCCTCTGTATCATTCGCGAGTGCCGAGCCTTTCTTGGCCCAGTTGCGGCGCGTCAATCTGGCGCGGTACGAGGCATGGGTCGAAGGTGCCGACGCGGGCATAATGTTCGATGCGCTCGAATTGGGCGGCGAGGTCGGCGAGCTGCTGAACG
>Ga0308164_10005517_pt1 | contig 10145 bp, 10 predicted proteins | sample PhyTR2_FD_201031 | JGI IMG/M metagenome (GOLD analysis project Ga0308164, IMG submission 201031) | Phyllosphere microbial communities from UC Gill Tract Community Farm, Albany, California, United States - DLSLT.R2 | ecosystem: Host-associated > Plants > Phyllosphere > Unclassified | place: USA... | reverse complement strand
CAGGTCCATGGAGTCGAAGAAAAACGCCAGGGCGATGATGATGAAAATGATCCGGTGATAGCCGCTGATCGGCAGTCGTTCCAGACGTTCCGCCGCGCTGTAGCGCTGTGTTTGCATGCTGCTTCCCCCATCCGAAATGTTCCCCGGATCGAGTGTGCGCGATAGCGATCTGGCGTTGCTGCTGGATGCGACCTGTTCGCAACCGTCAACGACGCCAAAAGCACTGGCGCAGCTCGGGTAGCGCTCATGCAAGGCTCTGCTACGCCATTTCCAGCTCGGTGTCTTTGGCGAAACGATGCAATTCGCGTTGCCCGGTGGCCGTCAGTTGCAACGCTCGGGAATCGTTGGGCAGCGTCAGCCAGCCGGATTGCATGAACAACTGCAGCAACGCCGCCCCCAGTGAGCCGCCCATGTGCGGACGGCGTTCGCTCCAGTCCGGGCAGGCACACGCCACTTGCACGTTGCGATGGGCCAGCGCCTGAATGAACACGCCACGCTCGGCCAGCAACTTCGCGCCTTTCTGGGTGACCGCCACGCGGTGCTCCAGCTGTTCAATCCAGCCAGAGTCGAGCAACCGCTGGTACAGATCGGCGGCCAGCGTACCGCCCAGGTGATCGTCGCAAAAACGTGCACGCAACAGCGACGACGGTGCGGTCTGCGGCTTGGCCAGCGGCGTGCTGCGCTTGAACACTTCAGGAACGTCGCGCGGCGCACTGGCGATGGTGGCGCTGGCGAGGGCTTCTATCGCCGCACCGACCTCCGGCGCCGCGAGGCGGAAAAAACGCTTGCGACCACGGACTTCGACCTTCAACAGACCACCCGTGGCCAGCCGCGTCAGGTGCGCGCTGGCCGAGGACGGCGACAGCCCTGCCAATAGCGCAAGCTCCTCGGTCTGCCGCGCCGCGCCATCCATCAACGCCCACATCATCGCGCTGCGCTTGGGGTCGGCCAGCAACGTGGCGATCTGGCTGATGCAAGGTGCATGTTCCATGTGTTCACTCCCTGTTGAATCGTATCGTCTACTGCTCGGAGACATCTTGGCCGGTAATCAGTCGTCGGCCAAGACGCGAAAATCGCCATGAACCGGGGCGAGGCAAGCCACTGACGCAGCCTGCCCCGGCACAGCACCCGCAGCAGATGCGCGACCGTCACGCCAATTCGGGCGACGGGGTGCGAAAGTCTCCGGGCCGGGGTGTCGGTGCTGGCATGAGGCGGGCGCTAGTATAAGCCGGTTAGGCGCCGCGTCCTGCGCCGGGTCCTGCGCAGGTGGTGATTGTTCCTGAGAGAAATTTCTCTATTTACCTGCGACTAATGATCAAGTTTGGAAAAAGCGGGAAATTGACTACTCAATTCAGCGCATCGGCTGGCGAGCATCTCGCGCAGAAGGTTCACCGGCTTACTCAATTGGGCGCGATGAGCGCACAACAGATTCAGCGGTGCGCGCTCACACAGCAGTTCCGGCAGCAGTACCTTGAGGCGTCCGGCCAGGACATCAGTGCCGACGTCGAGCCAGGATTTATAGGCGATCCCGGCACCGGCCAGCGCCCACAAACGCACGACGTCGGCATCGTCGCTGAAACGATCACCACTGACCGTCAGGCCCACTTCGCGCTTGCCGTCATGGAAACTCCAATGGTCGTGAACGCGGCTGCCGAGCATGTACAGCAGGCAATTATGCTGAGCCAGTTGCTCGAGCTGGCGCGGCTCGCCATGCCGGGCCAGGTACGCCGGGGACGCACAAAGCACACGACGGTTGTGCGCGGCGATGGGCAGCGCGACCAGGCTGGAATCCTCCGGCTCGCCGTACCGCAAGGCGATGTCCACCGGCTGGCGGAACAGATCGGCGATGCGGTCGCCGAGCAGCAAGCGCACGGTCAGCCGCGGGTGCTCGCGCTGGAATTCATCGAGCCACGGCAGCAGCAGGTTGCGACCAAAGTCCGACGGTGCGGACAGCTGCAAAATCCCGCTGACCTGATCCTGGCCGCTGGCGAGCAGGCGCCGGCCTTCATCGAGGTTGCTCAGCGCCGCGCGAGCGTACTCAAGAAACCCCTCGCCCTCGGCGGTCAAACGCAAACTGCGCGTCGAGCGCGCGAGCAAGCGCGCGCCCAACTGCTGCTCGATGCGCTTCAACGCCGCACTCGCCACCGCGGCAGACATGTCCATCACCCGCGCCGCTGCCGACAGGCTGCCCAGATCCGCCGCCCGGACAAACAGTTGCAAGTCATCGAAACGCAGCATCCTCAGCCCCGATTATCAAAATAATATTGAAAGAGACTGCTGTTTTAGCCGGTTTTATCGCCAACAGAAATAGCGAATCATCTGTCCATCGAATTTCTCGCTGCACTATTGGAGCCCGACATGTCCCAGCCCTTCACTGCCATCGCCACTCTGACCGCCAAACCCGGCCAGCAGGACGCTCTCGAACAGGCCCTGCGGGCGCTGGTTGCACCGAGCCGCGCCGAGGCCGGTTGCGGCCAGTACGACCTGCACCGCGACCTCGCCGACCCTCAGGTTTTCTACGTGATCGAGCAGTGGGCCAGTGACGAGGTGCTGCAGGCACACAACGCCAGCGCGCACTTCCAGCAGTTTCAGAGCAGTGCCGGCGACACCATCGAACACTTCCAGCTCAAGCGCCTCGGCGCGATTGCCTGATTTCTTCTTCTATTAACCGTACGGAGCCTTTCATGAAAGCCATCGCCTATTACGCATCCCTGCCGATCAACGACACCAATGCCCTGCAAGACATCGAACTGCCGGAACCGGTCGCCGGCCCGCGCGACCTGCTGGTAGAAGTCAAAGCCATTTCGGTCAACCCGGTCGACACCAAAGTGCGGCAGAACGTAGCGCCGGAAAACGGCGCCGCAAAAGTACTGGGCTGGGACGTTGCCGGTGTAGTCAAAGCGGTCGGCAGTGACGTGACGCTGTTCAAGGCCGGCGACAAAGTCTTCTACGCCGGCTCCATCGCTCGTGCCGGCGGCAACAGTGAGTTGCACGCCGTCGATGAGCGCATCGTCGGCCATATGCCGAAAACCCTCGGCTTTGCCGAAGCCGCGGCGCTGCCGCTGACCGCGATCACGGCCTGGGAATTGCTCTTCGAGCGTCTGCAAATCAGCGAAGGCAACACCGACGAAGGCCAGCGCCTGCTGATCGTCGGCGCGGCCGGTGGGGTCGGCTCGATCCTTACACAACTGGCGAAGCAGCTGACTGGCCTGAAAGTCATCGGCACCGCGTCCCGCGAACAGACCCGCGACTGGGTCAAGGCGTTGGGCGCCGACGTTGTGATCGATCACAGTCAGCCGTTGAGCGAAGAGCTCAAGCGCGCCGGCCTCGACAGCGTGACCCACGTCGCCAGCCTGACCCAGACCGACCAGCATCTTGAGCAACTGGTCGAAGCGTTGGCGCCGCAGGGCAAACTGGCGCTGATCGACGATCCGAAGTCGCTGGACGTGAGCAAACTCAAGCGCAAGAGCCTGTCGCTGCACTGGGAGTTCATGTACACCCGCTCGCTGTTCGAAACGCCGGACATGATCGAGCAGCACAACCTGCTCAACCGTGTCGCGCAACTGATCGACGCCGGCACCTTGAAAACCACTGTCGGCGAACACTTCGGCAGCATCAATGCGGCCAACCTGCGTCGCGCCCATGAATTGCTGGAAAGCGGCAAGGCCAAGGGGAAAATTGTTTTAGAAGGTTTCTGAAAAACCGGACCTCGCAGCCTGTGCCAGCGCTAGAGCGGCTGGCCGGGCGGCGAGGTTGTTTGCCGTCAGTCCGATGCCCGGGCGTTGTCACAATTGCGATCGTATTCGGGTCTACAATCGAAGCCTCTGCGATACATCTTTTACGCAAGGGAGGTCAGCAATGAAGATCCTGATAAAAGAAGTGGCAAAGTCTCAATGGCAGGTTCGCCTCGACCAGCATGTCGTGACCTTTCGCAGTGAAGCCGAAGCGCTGGCGTTCACTCGCACCCTCGAAGCGCGACTCTGCGCGCCCCATCGCATTCCCGAGTACAGCCAGCAGCGCGCTGCCAGCTGAGGCTGTTCAGGCCTCGGCCTGGGCTTGCGCCAATGCCCGGGCGTTCTGCAGGCGGCGGGTAAGCAAAGCGACGCTGACCACCAGCAACCCGCACAGGCTGATGACCATGGCCATCGGCACGGCGCTGCCATCGTGCAGCACGCCCACCAGCGCAGCCGCACCGGCGGCGATGCTGAATTGCAGACAACCGAGCATCGCCGACGCGCTGCCGGCCCGCGCGCCCTGGCCGTTCATCGCGCAGGCGGATGCGTTGGGGATGATGCAGCCGAGGCTGGCGATGCAGATGAACAACGGAATCAGCAACGGCCACAAGGCTTCCGGCCGCATCGCTCCGACTGCCAGCAAGGTAAGCCCTGCAAGAAAGTACACCCACACCGCACGCACCAGCAGAAACGCCGGGCCGCGTTTGGCCAGCAATCGCGCATTGACCTGCGCCACCAGAATGAAACCCGCCGCGTTGGTGCCGAACAGCCAGCCGAAATGCTCGGCGGGCACACCGTACAGCTTGATGAACACAAAGGGTGAACCGGCGATGTAGGCGAACATGCCGGCGATGGCGATGCCGCCGGTGAGTGCGTGGCCCAGATAAACCCGGTCCTTGACCAGTCGCGTGTATTGGCGCAATGCGCCGGACAACGGCTGGCGTGGCACGTGTGCCGGCATGCTTTCCGGCAGGCCAAGCGCCACCGCCAGCGCCGCGAGGGCGCTGAAACCGGTCAGCACCAGAAAAATCGACTGCCAGCCGCTGGTATTGACCAGCAGACCGCCGAGCATCGGCGCCAGAATCGGCGCCAGCCCCATCACCAGCATCAGTTGCGAAAAAACTTTCGCCGAACCCACCGCATCGCATTTGTCGGCGACCACCGCGCGGGAAATCACCATGCCCGCGCAGCCCCCGAGTGCCTGGACGAAACGCGCGGCGATCAGCCATTCCAGACTCGGCGCATAGGCACAGGCCAGCGACGCGAGGGTGAACAGGCCGACGCCGCTGAGCAGTGGAACCCGCCGGCCGAACCGATCGGAAATCGGCCCGTAAGCCAATTGACCCAGCGACAGGCCGAGGAAGTAAGCCGCCAGCGTCAGCTGCACATGCTGCTCATCGGTGCCGAAGGCCAGCGCCATGGCCGGAAATGCGGGTAAATAAAAGTCGATCGCCAATGGACCGAAAGCGCTCAAGGCGCCAAGTATCAAAATGGTACGAAAGTTCATCAGGCATCCAGGTGGGCAAGTCGCAGCCCGACAGTCTAGCCGCGCCCGGACGCCTTGAACATTCCGATAGCTCGCTAACGATCAATTTCAGACGAGCTTCACCGCGTACCCTTCTTCGCTGATCGCTTCGATGATCTGTTCAGCGTCCAGTGTGCTTTCGACGCCGACCTCTTTCGCAGCCAGATCGACGCGCACACTGGCCGCCGGATCCTTGGCCTGTACGGCGCCGGTGATGGCTTTGACGCAATGACCGCAGGACATGCCTTGAACATTGAATACTTGCATGGGATGACTCCTTTGAGTGAGGTTGCCGGCAGTTTCGAGCTTGCCACGATGGCAAGGTCAAGTTCTGGCAAAAACTGCCGGGCTGGCAATCGGCGCCGCGCTCGGCCAAGCTGCGTACATCAATGACTTCAATTGCAGGAGATGCAGCCATGCGCTGGTCAGCTTTCAGCCTGTTTGGCTTTCTCGGTCTCTTCACCGCCGTCGCGCCCGTGCACGCTGTCGGGGAAGACTACGCGGTACTGATCATTTCCCGCGAGCGCCTGGAAGTGGCGACCTCGTGCGAAATTGGCGTGTACATACAGGATCAGCTCTCGGCGCGGCTGTTTCAGGAGCAGAGCACTTCGTTCAATCTGCCGCCGGGCAAGGTTTCTTTGCGCTTGAAGGTGTTGCCAGGGCAAGTACCCGGTTGCAATCCGGGCTTGCTCGCACCCGGCTCGCTGGAAATCAAGCTGCAAGCGGGCGATATACAGAAGTACCGGATAGCGATGAATCAGGAAGGCATGTACCTCAAGCGTGCCGATCTCGGTTACTGAGCCGACCTGAACCTGTGGGAGCGAGGCTGCTCGCGAATACGGTGCCGATCGTTCCCACGCTCCGCGTGGGAATGCAGCCATGGACGCTCTGCGTCCCAACGATCAATAAAAAAACAGGTGCTTGACCTTGCCCGCATGGCAAGGTTGATCCTTGCAGGCATCTACTGCAGGGAGTACGACCGATGTCCGATTCCACCACTTTCGATCTGCCGATTGCCGGCATGACCTGCGCCAGTTGCGCCGGGCGTGTCGAGCGCGCCTTGAGCAAAGTCAGCGGCGCCCGTGCCGTCAGCGTCAACCTCGCCACCGAGCAGGCCCGCGTGCAGGCGCCGGGCGACAGCCTGCCGGCGTTGCTGGCAGCGGTGGAACGCGCCGGTTACAGCGTCCCCCAGCAAACCATCGAATTGAGTATCGACGGCATGACCTGCGCATCCTGCGTCAGCCGCGTCGAGCGCGCCCTGAACAAGGTCGCCGGGGTGAAAAGCGTCAGCGTCAACCTCGCCAACGAACGCGCACACCTCGAATTGCTCGGTCAGGTCGACCCGCAAACGCTGCTCGATGCGGTGAGCAAGGCCGGTTACGCCGCCAGTGTCTGGCAAGCCGAATCGGCGAATACCGATAACCAGCAACAGCGCCTCAAGCACGAGCGCTGGGCGCTGATCTGCGCAGTCGCCCTGGCCCTGCCACTGGTGGCGCCGATGTTGCTGCAACCGTTCGGCCTGCACTGGATGCTCCCGGCCTGGGCACAATTCGCCCTCGCCACGCCGGTGCAATTCATTTTCGGCGCACGTTTCTATGTCGCCGCGTGGAAAGCCGTGCGCGCCGGCGCCGGCAACATGGACTTGCTGGTAGCCCTCGGCACCAGCGCCGGTTACGGCTTGAGCCTTTATGAATGGGCCACCGCCGCCGGGCGCATGCCGCATCTGTATTTCGAAGCCTCGGCGGTGGTTATTGCGTTGGTGCTGCTCGGCAAATACCTGGAAAGCCGCGCCAAACGCCAGACCGCCAGCGCCATCCGCGCCCTCGAAGCGTTGCGCCCGGAACGCGCCATTCAGGTGATCGACGGTCGTGAGCAGGACGTCGCCATCAGCGCCCTGCGTCTGAATGACGTGGTGCTGGTCAAACCCGGCGAACGCTTCCCGGTCGACGGCGAAGTCATCGAAGGCCAGAGCCATGCCGACGAAGCGCTGATCAGCGGCGAAAGCCTGCCGGTGCCAAAACAACCGGGCGACCCGGTGACCGGTGGCGCGATCAACGGTGAGGGGCGTTTGTTGGTGCGCACGCAGGCGCTGGGTGCAGAAAGCGTGCTGGCGCGGATCATCCGTCTGGTCGAAGACGCGCAAGCGGCAAAAGCGCCGATCCAGAAACTGGTGGATAAGGTCAGCCAGATTTTCGTGCCGACGGTGTTGCTGATTGCTCTGGCGACGCTGATCGGCTGGTGGCTCTACGGCGCGCCGATCGAAACCGCGCTGATCAACGCTGTCGCGGTGCTGGTCATCGCCTGCCCCTGCGCGCTCGGCCTTGCCACGCCGACCGCGATCATGGCCGGCACCGGTGTGGCGGCGCGCCACGGCATTCTGATCAAGGACGCCGAAGCACTGGAGCGCGCCCATGCCGTCAGCAGCGTGGTGTTCGACAAGACCGGCACGCTGACGTCGGGCACACCGCGTATCGCCCATTTCAGCGCGATTGATGGCGACGATGACACCTTGCTGAAACTGGCCGGGGCGCTGCAACGGGGCAGCGAACATCCATTGGCCAAAGCGGTGCTGGATGCCGCCGCCGAACGCGGCCTCGATGTGCCGAATGTCAGCGACAGCCAGTCGCTGACCGGGCGCGGCATCGCCGGGACGCTGAACGGCCAGCGTCTGGCCCTGGGCAACCGGCGCTTGCTCGAGGAAAGTGGATTGAGCGCCGCACCACTGAATGACAGCGCCACGGCCTGGGAAACCGAAGGCCGCACCTTGTCGTGGCTGATCGAGCAGAGCCCGCAGCCGCGCGTGCTTGGACTGTTCGCTTTCGGCGACACCCTGAAACCCGGCGCGCTGCAAGCCGTGCAACAGCTTGCCGCGCGCAATATCCACAGCCATCTGCTGACCGGCGACAACCGCGGCAGTGCGCGAGTGGTCGCCGAGGCGCTGGGCATCACCCATGTCCACGCCGAAGTGTTGCCGGCAGACAAAGCCGCGACCGTCACCGAACTGAAGAAGACCGGCGTGGTGGCGATGGTCGGCGACGGCATCAACGATGCGCCAGCCCTGGCCGCCGCCGACATCGGTATCGCCATGGGCGGCGGCACCGATGTCGCCATGCACGCCGCCGGCATCACCCTGATGCGCGGCGACCCGCGACTGGTGCCGGCGGCGCTGGAGATCAGCCGCAAGACCTACGCGAAGATCCGCCAGAACCTGTTCTGGGCCTTCGTCTACAACCTGATCGGCATTCCGTTGGCAGCGTTCGGTTTCCTCAATCCGGTGCTGGCCGGCGCGGCCATGGCCTTGTCGAGCGTCAGCGTGGTGAGCAATGCGCTACTGTTGAAAACCTGGAAACCCGACGAACTGGAGGAACAGCGATGAACATCGGCCAAGCGGCCCGGCAAAGTGGCCTCAGCGCAAAAATGATCCGCTATTACGAGTCGATCGGTTTGCTCAAGGCAGCCCATCGCACCGACGCCGGTTATCGCGTTTACGGTAGCGATGACCTGCACACCCTGGCGTTCATCAAGCGCTCGCGGGACCTGGGTTTTTCGCTGGAAGAGGTCGGCAAATTGCTGACCCTGTGGCAAGACCGCCAGCGCGCCAGCGCCGATGTGAAGGCCCTGGCGCGCCAGCACATCGACGAGCTGAATCAGAAGATCCGCGAGCTGGGCGAGTTGCGCGACACCCTGCAGGATCTGGTCGAACACTGCAGCGGCGACCACCGTCCCGACTGTCCGATTCTCAAGGAACTGGCGTCGGGCTGCTGCGCGCAACCCGCGCGCGCCTGAGCGCCAGCACTTTCAGCACCAGCAGCGTGCCGAGGGGAATGCCGTGGAACAGCATGACCACGGCCCCCGGTGCCCACCACTCGTAGAACGGTGCAGCAATGAGCATACCGATGCCGAAACCGGTCATTTGCAGCAGGGTCAGGACGCTGAAAATCGGCAAGCGCAGTTGTTCAGGCTCGCGTTGCAGGCGCGACATCAGGCTCACTTCGGAAATCCCGTCACCCAGGCCGGCCGGCAGCGCAAACAACAGCAAGCCATACAGGCTGTGCTGCTGAAACATCAGGATGAACCCACAGGACATCACGGCCACGCCGAGGAAATAGCGGCGCTGCAGATCGCTGTTGTCCGTGGCTTTGAAACGACTGGCAATGCGCGCACCGAGCAGCTTGCCGCAGGCCCACACCGCCAGTGCCAGGCCCAGGGTGGTGCTGGCTGACTCCGGCGTGAGCAGTTTCGAAATGATCGGGAAGCCAACGTTGTGTGCGGCGCTGCCGAGGGTATCGGCCATGGTCACCGCAAGCATCGCCGCGACCGCCGGCGCACTGCGCAGACCTTTTTTGAGGGCGGTCCATTCGCCGCGTTCGGGTGCCTGGTCGACCGTCGTAGCGGCAAAACGCAGCGGCATAATCAACAGCGCGGCGAGGACATAGGTCAGCGCATTCAAGGCGAAAACCGCTTCAAAGCCAAACGCCGCCACCAGCAATCCAGACACCAGACTGCCGCCGACCATTGCCGCCGATGAGGCCGAAGTGATCCAGGCATTGGCCTTGAGCAACTGCGCCGCTTCGATCAAGCGCGGGAGCTGGCTGTTCACGCCAATCGCGAACATCGAATTGCCCAAGCCCAGCAGGAAGGCAATCAGCGGCAGCAGCAGCGCTTGTTGGCTGACCGGCACAATAAGCAGCAATGCCAACGCGCCGGCGCGCAGCAAATCAAACGCGATCAACGGTAAGCGGCCGCTGCAGCGGCGGTAGAACGCGGTACCGATCAGACTGGCAAAAATCCCGCCGCCGACGCGGCTGGCGAGGAAGATGCCGACGCTCATGGCGCTGTTGCTCAGCAGGTAGACGTAAGTGGCCAGCGCGACCATATTGAGGAAG
>Ga0308164_10005516_pt1 | contig 10147 bp, 9 predicted proteins | sample PhyTR2_FD_201031 | JGI IMG/M metagenome (GOLD analysis project Ga0308164, IMG submission 201031) | Phyllosphere microbial communities from UC Gill Tract Community Farm, Albany, California, United States - DLSLT.R2 | ecosystem: Host-associated > Plants > Phyllosphere > Unclassified | place: USA... | reverse complement strand
GCGCGCCGCCCGCCAATGCAACCTTCGCCCCCGCTGGGTACTCGTGAGAATATTACGTATTCTCCGTCGTCTTCCCGTTATGAAACAACTACTTACCCCTACCCTAGTCGCGGCTCTGCTGCTAAGTGCCGCCTGCGCCTCGGCCCAAACTACCTTTCGCCTAGGCTTGCGTGGTGGGGCCAATCGCGCCCTGACCACGGTGGCGGCCTCCGGCAACTCAAGCGGCAGCTATCCCTTCAGCTACTCAACCGATAAGGCGGCGCACTACGCCTGGCAGGCTGGCGTAGTGCTGGAGGCTAGCCAGGGCAACTTTTCGTTTCAGCCCGGCCTGCTTTTCACGCAGAAAGGCGAGCAGACTACCAACGCCTTAACCACGAGCGGCTTTGCGGGCAATAATGCGGCGCAAACGACTACTACCAACCGCTACAACTGGCTCGAAATCCCGCTCAACGTGGTGTACACGCTACACGGCGACCACGGCCTGCAAGTCTTTGCGGGGCCCTACGTGGCGCTTGGCCTAGGCGGCCGCCAACGCGGCTCTAGCACGCTGGTCTCCTACTATGGCCCGGCCTACGACCCGTTACCCGGCCTGGAACGTCCTATCGACGAGAGTATTAGCTACGGTAACGGCACCAATAACCGCCGCCTCGATGTGGGCGTCAACTTTGGCGTGGGCTACCGGCAAGGCCCGGTGCAGGTGCAACTGGGCTACGGCCTGGGGCTGCGCAACCTGCACCAGCCCGCCGAAACCAGCCTGATAGATTTTGCCCACGAGTTTGGGGCCGATGCGGCCTACAACCGGGTAGCGCAGCTCACGGGCACGTATTTTTTCAGCTTGTAGCCTAGCGGGCATCGTCAAGTTTTACTGTTGATAATCAGCCCGGTAACGCGCAATGGCGACCGGGCTGTTTTAGTAAATAGCTTAATTGATTGTGCACAATTAAACATTACGCAACCGTTTGCCGTTTACTACCCGAACGCCATGCAGCCTAACCCTACCCCCGACGCCCCGCACGACCTGCTGAAGCTGGAAAGCCAGCTGTGCTTCCCGTTCTATGCCGTGTCGCGGCAGCTCACCAAGGCCTACCAGCCGCACTTGCAGGCGCTGGACCTCACCTACCCGCAGTACCTGGTATTTCTGCTGCTGTGGGAGCACGAGGAGCTGACCGTAAAGGACTTGGGCGAGCGCCTGCTGCTCGACTCGGGCACCCTCACGCCCTTGCTCAAACGCATGGAGCAGCGCCAGTGGCTGAGCCGACGGCGCGACCCGCGCGACGAGCGCTCGGTTATCATTGGGCTGCTGCCGGCGGGGCGGGCCCTGCAGGCGCCGGCCAGCGAGATACCCGCCCAAATGCTGGCCAAGATGAAGATGTCGCCGGCCGAGTTTCTGGCCCTGCGCACCCAACTTACGCAACTTCTTACCCAGCTGACTGCCTAGCCAGCTATTTTTTCTTCCCCATGAAAATCCAGAAAGTGTTCACGGCCCAGGCCAAAGTTGTAGGCGGCCGCGACGGCCACGTCACCACCGCCAACGACGCGCTCGACCTCACCCTGAGCACGCCCAAAGAGATGGGCGGCCCCGGCAAAGCCGGCGCTACCAACCCCGAGCAGCTCTTCGCCGCCGGCTACGCCGCCTGCTTTGAGGGTGCCCTGGGCGTGGCTGCCCGCCAGGCCAAGGTGAAGCTCGAAAATGTAACCGTCGAAGCGCTCATCGGCTTCGGCCAGGCCGAAGACGGTGGCTACGGCATCTCGGCCGACCTGCACGTGAACCTACCCGGCTTCGAGCAAAAGCAAGCCGAAGAGCTGGTTGCCGCCGCCCACGGCATCTGCCCCTACTCGCGCGCTACCAAAGGCAACATCGAGGTGAACCTCACCACTACGACCAACGCCTAGCCAGCCTTCCCAAACCAGAGAGAACGCTCAGGCGCTGCCTGAGCGTTTTTGCTTACTGCCCTTCCCGTGCGGAAGTGGCTTTTACGCTCCTATCTTATGGAAACCAACACCATTTTGCTGGCCAGCCGCCCCGATGGCACGCCCACGGCCGCTCAGTTCCGCTTCGAAACCCGCACCCTGCCCGAGCCTACCCAGGGCCAGGTGCTGCTCAAGACGCTGTACGTGTCGGTCGACCCCTACATGCGTGGCCGCATGAGCGCCGCCAAGTCGTACGTTGCCCCGTTTGAAGTGGGCGAGCCCATCGCGGGCGGCGTAGTGGCCGAAGTGGTGGCTAGCCACGCCGATGCGCTGCCCGTGGGCAGCGTGGTAGTAGGCAACCTGCCCTGGCAGGAATACAGCGTGGCCGATGCCAAAACCCTGAACCGCGTGCCCGCCGACCAGGCGCCGGCCAGCTACTTCCTGGGCTTGCTCGGCATGCCGGGTCTCACGGCCTACTTTGGCCTGCTCGATATCTGCCAGCCCAAGGCCGGCGAAACCGTGGTGGTATCGGGCGCGGCCGGCGCGGTGGGCCTCATCGTGGGTCAGCTAGCCAAAATAAAAGGCTGCCGCGTGGTGGGCACCGCCGGCTCCGATGAGAAAGTGGCGCACCTCAAGGCGCTGGGCTTCGACGAGGCCATCAACTACAAAACCACGCCCGACATCGCGCAGGCGCTGGCCGCCGCCGCGCCCCAGGGCGTCGATTGCTACTTCGACAACGTGGGCGGCGCCATCACCGATGCCGTGTACGACCTGCTGAACAAGCACGCCCGCATCGCGCTCTGCGGTCAGATTTCGACCTACAACGCCACCGAGGCCCCCGTGGGCCCGCGCCCCGAGGGCAAACTTCTCAAAACCAGCACTAAACTGCAAGGCTTCATCGTGAGCGACTACCTCGACCGCTGGCCCGAGGGCGTAAAGCAGCTCACCCAGTGGTACACGGAAGGCAAGCTGAAGGGGGAGGAAACCATTACGGAAGGCTTCGACCAGATTCCGGCCGCCTTCCTGGGCTTGTTTACCGGCGAAAACACGGGCAAGGCCGTGGTGAAAGTAGCCTAGCCAGGTGGCTAGCGGGCCCAGCTAACCGGCGCCCGCTAGCCCAGCATTCTCTTTCTGCGAAGCGCGCAAGCTGCGTTCGTTAGCAAGACTAATTTATTTATAAGCTGCTTTATTTCTACTACTTATGAATTTAGTAACCAGCAATATTATTGCCGTGTCTGCCGAATGGCGCGCCCAGCCCGGCCACGAAGAAACTGTGCGCCTGCTCATGCTGGAAGCAGCGGCAGCGGTGCAGCAGCACGAGCCCGGCAACCTGCTCTACATAGGCCACCAGGACCCCGACGACCCAGCGCACTTTCTGTTTTACGAGCAGTACGCCGACCAGCAGGCGCTAGAGGCACACCGCGACTCGGCGCATTACCAAGATGTGGTGGTGGGCAAAATAGTACCGCTGCTGGCCGAGCGCAAAGTCACGTTTTACAAGCTCCTGGGCTAGCCCCTTGCTACCCGGAGGAGCACTCCATCTTCCCCTTCTACCACGCTTAACACCCTGAAGATTATGAAAATCGCCCTAATTTTGACCTCGCACGACGAGCTAGGCACCACAGGCAAAAAGACCGGCTTCTGGCTGGAAGAATTTGCCGCCCCCTACTACGTATTCAAAGATGCGGGCGTAACCCTCACGCTAGCCTCGCCCCAGGGTGGCCAGCCGCCGCTCGACCCCAAAAGCGACGAGCCCGGCGCCCAAACCGCCGCTACCGAGCGCTTCAAGCAAGACCCCGCTGCCCAGCAGGCCCTGGCCCACACCGTGAAGCTGGACACGATTAAGGCCGCCGATTTCGACGCCATTTTTTACCCCGGCGGCCACGGCCCCCTCTGGGATTTGGCCGAGGACCAGCATTCCATCGCCCTTATCGAGCAGGCCTACGCCGCCGGCAAGCCGGTAGCCGTGGTGTGCCACGCGCCCGGTGTGCTGCGCCACGTGAAGGCCCCTAGCGGCGAGCCGCTGGTGAAGGGCAAGTCCGTCACGGGCTTCACCAACACCGAGGAAGAGGCCGTGCAGCTTACCGACGTGGTGCCCTTTTTGGTGGAGGACATGCTGAAGGAAAACGGCGGCACCTACTCGAAAGGCGCCGACTGGCAGCCCTACGTCGTGACGGCCGGCCACCTCATCACGGGCCAAAACCCCGCCTCGTCGGAGCCCGCCGCCGAGGAGTTGCTCAAGCAGCTCAGCAAGTAACACCGGGCTAGCCCCAATGCCAGCCGCCCCGGCCACCCTCGTTTTGGGGGCAGTCGGGGCGGTTTACTTTTGAGATAATGAGCGAGAGCAATTCAGAAAAACCCAGGTCCTACTGCATTACGCGAAGCTTGGAGCGGCTTAGTCTGCATGATTCCAACCTTGAATCTTACGTCAGGCGTGGAGCCACGATAGAATTGGTATTTGATTGGGCTAAGCTTGCTGACTTAGCCGAGCATAATATCAGCGAGCCCGTTACCATGGGTCGCACAACTATCGTGCTTACCGGCGTACACGATGAGGAGCTTAGCATTTACCAAGATAACCAGGGAGTCCTGCAACCCCTGGCTACTTTTGAAGCGCTAAATGACCTGGAGCTTATTGTTTCGAATGAGCTGAGTGAGAAAAGCAAAACCCTAAAAATCGGGGGAATACTCTCCGCCGCCGCAGGTTCGCAGTGGGTGGAGTGGCAGCTTGCTTTTTCGACTTGTATAGTAAGCTGGCAAGCCTTTATCACCAGCACCGAATGGCATAGTGGCCGGCTCGTACCGCACTAGCTACAGCGGACCCTAGCCACTTCTACTAGCCCCCGTGGCCCTGCACGAGTCGCGCCACATAAAACGCAGCCGCGGCTGCGGCCGCCCCGGTAGCCGCCATTTTGAGGGCGCCCGCCACTGGCGCCTGGCCCGTCATGCGGCTTTTGAAGAAGCCGAAAACAAGCAGGCACACCAGCGTGCTAATGCCCGACCACAGCAGGCCCGCGTGCGGCGTGGCCGTGAGAAAATAGGCACTCAGCGGAATGAGGCCGCCCACGGCGTAGGCCCCGGCAATGGTGAAGGCGCTTTTGAATGCCTGCCTAGGGTCGGGCGCTTCGAGGCCCAACTCGTACTTCATCATGAACTTAACCCACTGCTCGGGGTCGCGCACCAGCTCATTGGTGGCCTGGGCAGCGGTGGCTTCGGTGAGGCCCATTTCTACGAACAGCTCCTGCACCTCGCGGCGCTCGGTGTCGGGCACGGTGCGCACTTCCTCGTGCTCGCGGGCCAGCTCGGCGGCGTAGTGGTCGACCTCGGTGCGACCGGCCAGGTACCCCCCTAGCCCCATGGCGATGGAGCCGGCCACGATTTCGGCTAGCCCCGCCGTGATAACGAGCCCCGACGACTGCACCGCCCCACTCAGGCCGGCCGCCAGGGCAAACGGCACGGTGAGGCCATCGGACAAGCCAATGACGATGTCTTGCAGCATGGCCGAACTGGTGAGATGCTGCTCGGCAGGAAACTGGGTGGCGGCAGGAGTCATACGCAGGAAGTTTTTGCTAGCTAAAAGGATACCCTACTCGCCACCATCACCTTTGCGCAGCTCGGCGTCGAGGAAGTAGGCGCCGCGGCGCACCAGCTGAGTGGTATCGGCTAGGGGGTCGAGGATGGTCACGGCCACATCGCCGTGCTGGGGCTGGCCGGCGCGCACCTTCACGCGCCGAAACACGGTGCGCCCCGAGTCGGTGCCCACCCGCTGGAAGATGTAGCTGAGCTCGCCGGCCTGAATGAGCGCGGCCTCGGGCAGGGTCCGCACGCGGGCCCCTGCCGTTTGGATGCGAGCGGCCACAAACTGGCCGGGCAGCAGGTCGCTGCGCTCAGGCTCCATGTGGGCATGCACGCGCACCGTGCGGGCATTGTCATCAAACGACTTACCCACCAGAAATACCCGGGCTTTCAGCTCTTCCTCACGCCCCGAGTTCTGCACCTTAAACAGTATCAGCTGGCCGGGCTTCACGAGGGCCACGTCTTTTTCAAACACTTTGAGTTCGAGGTGCAAATCGTCACGGTTAAGCACTTCGGCTAGGGGCTCCTGGGGATTAACGAACTCGCCGGGGTTGATATTCACCGACTTCACGTAGCCGGCGATGGGCGTGGTGAGGGGCACGGCGCTCACGATGGTGCCCGCGTCGAGCCTAGCCAGCGAGATGCCCAGCAGCCGCAGCTGGGCAGCGGTGGTGCGCAGCGTGGCCTGCTCGGAGGCGTAGTCGGCGCGGGCCTGCTGGAGCTTGCGCTTGGCGCCCACGTCTTCCACGTCGAGGATGCGCTGGCGCTCCAAGTCTTCGGCCAGAAAGCGCGCCTTGGCCTTGCTCTGCAAGTAGGTTTGCTGCAAAGTGAGGTACTCGGGCGAGCGCAACGTGGCAATGACCGCGCCGGCTGCCACGTGCTGCCCAGGCAGCACCGCCACCGACTGCACGTAGCCGCCCATAATAGCCGTGATGGCGGCCCGGCTCTGGGGCGGCACCTCCACCGAGCCGTTGGCCTGCACCTCGGTGCTCATATTCTGGCGCTCGAAGCTGCCGAGCTCGATGCCGGCCGCCCGCTCCTGGGCCGGGCTCACGGCCACCTGGTCGGGGTTGGCGGGGGCGGCCGGGGCAGCGGGGCTAGCGGCCTGCTTTTGGGCGTCGCCGCCTTTCGAGCTGCAGGCGGTGAGCAGGGCTAGCGTGCCTGCTAGGGTGTAAAGATTGAGGTTGAAAGTCATTAAGAAGAAGGTCGAATCGAAGAGAAGTGGTGAGTTTGGCCAGGAGCTGCCCGGGCGCGAACCCACATTACTTAGCCGGCGGAATATCCGTGCCCGTAAGCGCCTGCAAACTCACCACCAGCTCGTTGTAGCGCTGGGCCTGGTCGAGGTAATTGCTCTGAATCTGCCAGGCGGGCTCGGTGTTCACCACGTAGGTCACGTAGTCGATATCGCCGGCCCGGAAACTTTTTTCGGCCGTTGTCAGAATAAGCCGGGCCTGGGGCAGCGCCGTTTTTTCGTAGTAATCGAGCGAGGCCCGCGCCCGGCGCAGCTGGCGGCGCAACGTGCTGAGCTGGGTGCTGAGCTGGCTAGTGGTGTAGGCCAGCTGGCCCTGGGCCACCTGCTCGCCCAGGCGGGCGGCGGCTACCCTAGCCCGCCCGGCCTGGCCCAGCAGCGGAATGGCCAGCCCCAACTGCCCCACCCGCAGGGCCGTAAACTCGGGCCGGATGGTTTGCTGAAAGTAGCCGGCACGCAAATCGGGCAGGCGGCGCAGCTGCTCCACGCGCACTTGCAGCTGGCTCACGGCAATTTGCTGGCGCAAGAGGCCTAGCGTGGGGTTGCTTTCGGGCGAGAGGGCGGCCGTGTCGGCGGCCATGAGGGGCGCCACCAGCGCGGCGGTAGTATCGATGGCAGCGGCGCCGGGGCTGCCCAGCAATTGGCCCAGCTGCTCACGCTGCACCTCCAGGTCGGAGAGTGTGGTGAGCAGGCGGTTCTCGATTTCCAAGACCCTAGCCTGGGCGGCGACCTGCTCCAGGCGGTTGGTTTCGCCCACCTTATAGCGGATGAGCGCGGCGCGGGCGGCCCGCCGGTACAGGCTGTCCTGGCGGCGCAGCAACGCCACCCGGCGGTAGCTCACCAGCAGGCCGTAGTAGTTGCTGCGAATAGCCTGCACCAAGCTGCGCCGGCTCACGGCGGCCTGCTGCTCGGCGGTGGCGCCCTGGCCTTGCAGCAGCTTGCGCTGCGCTAGGTACACGCCTGGCAGAGACGCCTGCTGAATAATATTGAAGGTGTTATCTACCAGATTGCTAGATAACTGCCCTACCTGAAAATCGACCACCGTGCGCGGCAATTCCACGCCGGTGCGGATGAGCGCCTGCTGCTGCTGAGTTTGCAGGCCGGCATTGCGCAGCGATTGGTTTTGGGCGCCGGCCGTTTGCAGCGCCTGGTTCAGGTTCAACGGCTGGCCTGCTGTGGAACCCAGCGTGTTTTGCGCCCGGGCGCTGCCAAAGCCCGCCAGCAGGCCTAGCAGCAGCACGGCGCCGGCTACCAGCGGGACCGGACTTTTGGCCGGGTTTCCAGCCGCCGGGCTGGCTTCGGCCGGGGGCGTTTCGCCAGTTTCGGCGGCGTGCCGGGCGTTTTCCGCAGCCTCTGCGGCGAGTTTGGGGTTGGGCTCCCCGTCTTTGGTAAAGAATGAGTAGAGCACCGGCAGCACTACCAGCGTAAGCAGCGTGGCCGAAATCAGCCCCCCAATCACGACCGTGGCCAATGGCTTTTGCACCTCCGCGCCAGCCGAGGTGCTGAGCGCCATCGGCAAGAAGCCTAGCGAAGCCACGCTGGCCGTGAGCATAACCGGCCGAAAACGCTCCTCGGTAGCGCGCAGCACGCGCTCGCGCACCGAGGCCACACCCTCGGCGGCTAGCTCATTGAGGCTAGCCAGCAGCACGATACCATTGAGCACCGCCACCCCGAAGAGCGCGATAAACCCCACGCCCGCCGAAATACTGAAGGGCATGCCGCGTAGCCACAAGGCCACAATGCCACCAATAGTAGCCAGCGGCACGCCCGTGAAGATGAGCAGCGCCTGCTTCACCGAGCGAAACGAAAGGTAGAGCAACATAAAAATGAGCCCCAGCGACACCGGCACGGCCACCGCCAGGCGCTTTTTGGCCTGCACCAAGTTCTCAAACTGGCCGCCGTACGTCATCGTATAGCCGCTGGGCAGCTTGAGGCTGGTGTTCAGCTTGCCCTGAATTTCTTCTACCAAGCTCTGCACGTCGCGGCCCCGCACGTTGATGCCGATGTTGATGCGGCGGCGGGCATCGTCGCGCGAAATCTGGATGGGCGCATTGTGGTAGGCCACGGTGGCCACCTCATCGAGCGGGATTTTCTCGCCGCCGGGCGTGTCCACGTACAGGTCGCGCAGGTTGGCTAGCCCCGCGCGGTGCACGCTGTCGAGGCGCACCACCAGGTCGTAGCGGCGCTCGCCCTCGTACACCTGCCCCGCCACGTCGCCGGCGAACGACGAGCGCAGCAGCATATTCAAGTCACTCACCTTGAGGCCGTACTGCGCCATCTTCTGGCGGTCGTAGCGCACGCGCATTTGCGGCAGGGCCGCTATCTGCTCCACCTTCAGGTCGCCCACCCCGGCTAGCGGCCGGATGAGGTCGGCCGCCTGGTTGGCCTTCTCATAGAGCACGGCCAGGTCGTCGCCGTAAATCTTGATGCTTACGTCCGACTTCACGCCCGAAATCAACTCATTAAACCGCATCTGGATGGGCTGCTGAAACTCCATTGTCACGCCCGGCACGCCGGCTAGCGCGGCCTGCATCTTATTGGCCAGCTCTTCGCGGGTGCCGGCTGAGGTCCACTGGCTGTGGTCTTTGAGAATAATCATCTCGTCGCTGTCTTCCATAGACATCGGGTCGGTGGGTATTTCGGAGGTGCCGCTCTTGCCCACAATCTGCTCGATTTCGGGAAATTTGCTGAGCAAAATTTGCTGCACTTTGGTGTTGGTCGCCACCGTCTGGGTAAGCGACGAGCCCGGGGCTAGGGTCACGTTCAGGGCAATGTCGCCCTCATCGAGCTGCGGAATAAACTCGCCGCCCATGCCCGAAAAAATAACACCTGCCAGCACCAGCAGCGCCACCGCGCCACCCGCCACCAGCCAGCGCGCCCCCAGCGCCGCCCGAATAATGGGGTCGTAGCCGCGGTGCAAAGTCTTCATGATGCGGTCGGCTAGGGTGCCTTCTTCCTTGATATCCTTCTTAAGCGCCCAGGCCGTGGCAGCCGGCACATAGGTGAGGCACAGCAGCATAGCGCCGATAATGGCGAAGCTCACCGTGAGGGCCATCGGCCGGAACATCTTGCCCTCAATGCCGGTGAGCGACAAAATGGGAAAGTAGACGATGAGAATAATGAGCTGCCCAAACAGGGCCGACGACATGAGGCGCGTAGCGGCGTGCTCGGTAATATCGTCCATTGTTTCGCGGGCCGCCGCCCGGCGCTGGTGCACGAGGTGAAAGATGACGGCCTCCACGATAATAACCGCCCCGTCCACAATAAGCCCGAAGTCTAACGCGCCGAGGCTCATGAGGTTAGCCGACACGCCAAACAGGCTCATCATGCCCAGCGCGAAGAGCATGCACAGCGGTATCATGAGGGCTACCACCACGCCGGCGCGCCAGTTGCCGAGCAGCAGCAGCAGCA
>Ga0308164_10005513_pt1 | contig 10150 bp, 9 predicted proteins | sample PhyTR2_FD_201031 | JGI IMG/M metagenome (GOLD analysis project Ga0308164, IMG submission 201031) | Phyllosphere microbial communities from UC Gill Tract Community Farm, Albany, California, United States - DLSLT.R2 | ecosystem: Host-associated > Plants > Phyllosphere > Unclassified | place: USA... | reverse complement strand
TGCTGGCCGCGATGAACTGCGTCACCCACATGTTGGCGATACGTGCCGACATCTCGGGCGAGATGCTGGTGTACTGAACGTCGATCAGTGACGAATTGCGGATCGGATTGATCGTGACGTTGTTGAGCAACAGCGTCGTGACCTGGTTCTCCAGTTCGCGACGCGCCGCGGCGTTGGTCGGTACACCGACCACGACCGGCCGCGCCTTATGTGCGGCGAAGAATTCGGGACTGTCCGCCAACCGCAGCGTCCGCCCAACACGCCGGGCCACCGACGTCGCCTCGAGCAGCGAATATTGCGTCTGATAAAATTCCAGGTCGCGGCCGGTATCCTCGGATTCCAGGCCCTCGACGTTGGTGACCCGCTTCTGTTCGCGGCTGATTTCGATCCGGGTGGATGCGGTGTATTTAGGCGTGATCAGCAGGGTCGCCACGACCCCCAGTGCCAGGGTGACGACGACGATGCCGCCCATCACCCATTTCCAGCGCTGAACCGCCTGCCAAATTTGGAGCAGCACCGGCGGCAGATCCTGCGGCCGTTGTTGCTCGTCGCCACCGAAGGGCGCATCGTAGCGGATCGGATCGGCCGGGCTGGTTTGCTGAAGCATGATCACTCTTACTGAGTCAGGAGAATGACGAATGGGGTCGCGATCGCTGGCAGGACCTGCAGGGCGTCCTTGAAGAGGCGCCGCGCTGAGGACTCGCCGACCACGACGATGTCGTTAGCGTAAATTTCCGGGTCGTCGTAATTGCCCCGGCGGATCGCCTTAAGATTGTACAGGGCCGCCATCTTCTGGCCGTTCACGGTGCGGAACACCACCACGTCGTCCATCTTGGCGAATTCGCTTGCGCCCTTGGCGGTGGCTACGGCACGCATCAGGGTCATCCGCCCGACCACCGGATAGAGGCCGGGTTCTTTGACCTGTCCGTCGACCGTCACGACCTGGCTGACCGTCTCCTTCAAATTGACGGTGACTTGCGGATCGCGGATGTAGCGCCCGCGCAGCCGTGCCTCGATGGTCTGTTCGAGCTGTCCGGGTGTCTGCCCGGCCGCCTCAATGATTCCGGCCAGTGGGAACGAGATGCGACCGCCGGCGTCGGTCTGGACTTCCTTGTTGCTCAGGTCCTCGATGCCGAACACGTCAATGATTAATCGGTCGAACGGACCAATGATGTACGGCCGGTCCTGGCGAACCAGATCGGCCGGGCTCGGGGCAGGAAGGTCGCCGGATTGCGCCACCTGCACCGCAGAGGACGGGCTTGTCCCCCCTACCCGTGGTCCGATCGGCCCAGGACTCGAGCAGCCAGCCAACAGAACCGTGAGCAAGCACGTCCGTGATATGCCCCTGCGGACACCGGAAGGAAAAAACTCAGACATCAGATTCCCGCATTGTGCGACCCGTACCATTCGGCCGCAGAGTCGCGCCATTCCAATTCGCTTCTCGCCGCTGGCCAACGGTCAGCCATCCAACAGCGATCGCGGCAAACATCGAGAGAGATGGCGTACGAAGCGGGTAATCAACGATGCTGGCCAACGCAAGCATCAGGAGAACGGCACTACCGGCCCGCCCCAGCCGTTCCCCGCGTTCGGCGACTCCACCTCGCCAGACGCGAACGCTCGCCACAGTCCATGCTGCCGTTGCGATCGCGAGCAATAGGATCGCCAGAACTCCGCCTGTCATCCAAAGCTCGAGCCAGTCGTTATGAGCATGATTGAAATAGGTCGGCGACAAGAGGTTCATTGGCTCGCCAGAGCGGAACACGGGATCGAAGCTCCCATATCCTGATCCCGACGGCATCTGCTCGCGTGCGAGACGGACCACGACAGGCCAAGCATGCAGGCGCTTCTCGCTGGCGCTGCCAGACGACAACAATCTATCCCAGGCCGTGGTGGGCGCCACCACGGCAACGGCCACTAGTAGCATCGCGATTACTGCAAATGCTGGAACCAGCCAACGTGGACGCGATGCGGCGCGTGATCCCCGGCGTCGCTGCATGCGCTCGTCAAGCAGGAGTATGCATCCCAGGAGAATGCCGATCCCACCAATCAGGACGCCAGCGCGCGAGCCAGTGGCGATGATGAGCGGCACCAAGACGATCGCCGTTGCACCCGCCACAACCTGCCGATGACGCTCCCTGCCCGCGAAGACCGCCAGCACGGGCAACAGGCAAGCAAGGAACACGGCTGCATGATTGCGGTTGGCAAACAATCCCACGGCGGCTCCGGCGTTACCGGACGCGCGATAATAGGGCAGGCTGTCATTGATCGTGCCGACGATCTGGAAAACTCCAAGCAGCCCGGATGTAAGGCCTGCGGCGATTAGCACCCAGCATAGCCGTTGCGACCAAATCTGCGGCAATGCTACCACCATCTGCAAAGTGGCCAGCGGAATCGCGAGCGCGAACAGGCTGTTCCAAGTCAGGTCCGGAGTCAGGCTGATCGGACGCCAGATTAAACCTAAGCCAGCGACGCGGTCTGCCTTTGCGACCAGCGCGCGTCCGGGTAATGTCTGCCACAGGCCCGGGGGTAGCGGAACGAGTTGTATCGCCACTGAGAAGACGACCGCTGCGGCTAACCACCATAGCCAGCGGTACTGACCACCTTTGCCTGCCGGCATCGTAAACAAAGCCCAGCCACATGCTGCGACCGATAACGGTCTCAAAACCAAAAGCGGGAGAATGTCCGGACGAGACGCACCACCGAGCACGAAGACGATTGCAGCAAATACGGCCAGGAAAATGAACCGTCCAGCGCCTCCGACCTGCCCCGCGCGGGCCTTGCGTGGCCAAGTCTTACCGGCAAATCTGATGGGGCTCATGTAATGGAAGATCCGGAGACGATACTGGCCTGTTCTGTTGCGCGCTCTAGGCGATAGCGACAGGGGTAGCAATGTGCGTGCTATGCATTGAAGAGCAGACTCGGCTTTAAGTCGAATGAACGATCGGCTAGCGAACCGACATGCCGTCCCCCGTCCAACTCGTTCGTCCCCGCCGCCACGGCGATGCCCGTGGCTGGTTCACCGAGACGTACAACCGCGACACCTTCGCGGCGATTGGCATCACCGCGACGTTCGTCCAGGACAACCACTCCCTCTCCGCGCCCGCGTTCACGCTGCGTGGCCTTCACTTCCAGACGCCGCCCCGCGGACAGGACAAGCTGGTGCGGTGCATCCGCGGACGGATCTTCGACGTCGCGGTAGACGTACGCGCGGGTTCGCCAACTTTTGGCCAATGGGTCGGGGCCGAGCTGTCGGCTGATAACGGCCACCAGCTCTATATCCCGATCGGCTTTGCGCACGGCTTCCTGACGCTCGAGCCCGATTGCGAGGTGACTTACAAATGCTCGGACACCTATGCGCCCGAGTATGATGGCGGCATCCGCTGGGACAGCGTCGGCATCAACTGGCCGCTGCCCACCGGCGCCGAGCCCGAACTGAGCGTCAAGGATGCGCGCCAGCCGTCGTTCGCCGATTTCGACGGCCCCTTTGCCTATGACGGCCGGCCGCTGGCCCCGCTCGCCTAAAGGACTCCTCATGCGCATCTTCGTCACCGGCGGGGCCGGGTTCATCGGCTCGGCGCTGGTCCGCCATTTGATCGAGAATACGACCCACGAGGTCCTGAACTTCGACAAGCTGACCTATGCTGGCACGCTGTCGACGGTCGAGCGGGTCGCAGGTTCGAACCGCTATCACTTCGTCCAAGGCGACATCTGCAATGCCCAAGCCGTGCGTGCCGCGATCGCCGAGTTCCAGCCCGAGATTGTCACCCATCTGGCGGCGGAGAGCCATGTCGACCGCTCGATCGACGGGCCGGGGGCGTTCGTGCAGACTAATATCGTCGGTACCTACACGATGCTAGCCGAGGCGCGGGGCTATTGGCTAGGGCTGGACGACGATGCCAAGGCCGCGTTCCGCTTCCACCATATCTCGACCGACGAAGTGTACGGCTCGCTCGGCGACACGGGGCTGTTCACCGAGGACACGCCTTACGACCCACGTTCGCCCTATTCGGCGTCCAAGGCGGGGTCGGATCACCTCGTCTCGGCATGGGGGCATACCTATGGCCTACCGGTGCTGGTTACCAACTGTTCGAACAATTACGGCCCCTATCACTTCCCCGAAAAGCTGATCCCGCTGATGATCGCCAAGGCGCTCGCAGGCGAACCCCTACCCGTCTACGGCGCCGGCGACCAGGTCCGCGACTGGCTGTATGTCGAGGATCATGTCCGCGCGCTCCAAGCGGTGTTCGAACGCGGAGCTGCTGGGCGGACCTACAATATCGGCGGGCATAACGAGCGGCAAAATATCGAGGTTGTGTGCACGCTGTGCACGATCCTAGACCGGCTCGCCCCGCGCGCCGACGGGCGCCCCTATGTCGACCAGATTACCTCGGTCGCCGACCGTCCCGGCCACGACAAGCGCTATGCGATCGACGCCGGCCGGATCGAGCGCGAACTGGGCTGGACCCCGGCCGAGACGTTCGAGAGCGGGATTGAGAAGACGGTGCGCTGGTATCTCGACAACGAAGCCTGGTGGCGTCCGCTGGTCGCGGCCCGGGCGGCCGAGCGGCGCGGGGTAGCGTGATGCCGACATGCAGACACGTCGAGGTGTCGACATAATGATGCAGCATGTGCTCGTCACCGGTGCGACCGGACAGCTTGGTACCGAGCTGGCGTGGGTTGCCTGGCCAGAGGGCTGGAGCCCCGTGGCATTGGCGCGCGCGGCACTCGACCTCGCCGATCCGCACGCGATCGCCGCGACTGTCTCGGGTGGCCATGGCGGACGGCCTTGGGCTGCGGTCGTCAATGCCGGCGCCTATACCGCGGTTGACCGCGCAGAGAACGACGTGGTCGCAGCCTGGACGATCAACGCGCTGGCCCCGGCCGCGCTGGCTGCGGCGTGCCGGGATGCGAACGTGCCGCTGGTCCATGTGTCGACCGACTATGTCTTTCCTGGCGATCGCGACGGCGCATGGCAGGTCGACGATCCCGTCGCCCCGCTTGGCGTCTATGGCGCGTCCAAGCTGGGCGGCGAACTGGCGGTGCGGACCAGCGGCGCGCGCCATGCGATCGTGCGCACCGCCTGGGTCGTTTCCGCGCACGGCGCTAATTTCGTCAAGACGATGCTGCGGCTCGGCACTGAACGCGAGACCTTGCGCGTCGTCGCCGATCAAGTCGGCAGCCCGACGAGCGCGGCCGATCTGGCACAGGCGCTGGCGACGATCGCGATGCGGCTCGCCGAGGATCGCGACGTGTCGAGCGGGACCTTCCATTTCGCCAATGCCGGTGCGACCGACTGGGCCGGGTTCGCGACCGAGATCTTCCGTCAGTCAGCTCTCCGCAGCGGACCCTCGGCGACGGTCGAGCGCATCGCAACTGCCGACTATCTGACACCCGCCCGGCGCCCGGCCAATTCACTGCTCGACACCTCCGCCCTCTACACCGCCTACGGCATCGTGCCCCGCCCCTGGCAGCAGGCACTGGGCGACATCCTCGACACGCTGGTCAGCCCGATAAAGGACACGCACGTATGAAGGGTATCATCCTAGCCGGTGGTTCCGGCACCCGGCTCCACCCGGCGACGCTGGCGGTGAACAAGCAGCTGCTGCCGGTCTATGACAAGCCGATGATCTACTATCCGCTGTCGGTGCTGATGCTGGCCGGGATTCGCGACATCCTCATCATCTCGTCCCCCGAATATCTTGGCAATTATCGCCGGCTGTTCGAGGACGGGTCGGCGCTCGGTTTGTCAATCGCCTATGCCGAACAACCCGCGCCCGAGGGGCTGGCGCAGGCGTTCACGATCGGCGCGGAGTTCATCGGCGACGACCCTGTGGCACTGGTTTTGGGTGACAACATCTTCTTCGGCGCGCACCTGACCGAGCTGTTGGCCAGCGCGGTCGCCCGCACGGAGGGCGCCACGGTCTTTGCCTACCGGGTCGAGGACCCCGAGCGCTACGGCGTGGTCGAGCTGGGCGCGGACGGCCGCGCGCTCAGCCTCGAGGAAAAGCCCGCCGCGCCGAAATCCAACCATGTGGTCACTGGTCTCTATTTCTATGACAACCGCGTTGTGGCGCTGGCGCGTGACCTGAAACCTTCGGCACGCGGCGAGCTCGAGATCACCGATCTCAACCGGCTCTACATGGAGGCGGGCGACCTGTACGTCGAACAGATGGGCCGCGGCTATGCCTGGCTCGACACCGGCACCCACGACAGCCTGCTCGAGGCGAGCGAATTCGTCCGCACCCTCCAGCATCGCCAAGGCATCCAGATCGCCTGCTTGGAGGAGATCGCATTCGAACAGGGCTTCATCACCGCCGACCAAGCGCGCGCGCGCGGGAAGATGTTCGCCAAGACCGCCTATGGCCGCGCGATCCTGCGGGCAGTGGAACACTGATCGCGTCGACCTCTTTGCCGATCGGCAAGTTCCACCTATCACGTCGTCCAGACAGCATATGCCCGTCCCGGATCCGGGCGGTGAAGAAGGCAAAGTAAGAAGCAATGACCAAGACGGCACTCATTACCGGCGTAACCGGTCAGGACGGCGCGTATCTGGCGCAACTGTTGCTCGACAAGGGCTATGTCGTCCACGGTCTCAAGCGTCGCTCGTCCTCGTTCAATACCGGTCGCATCGAAGACATCTATCAGGATCCGCACGCGCCGAATCCAACTTTCCATCTTCACTATGGCGACATGACCGACAGCACCGCGCTGATCCGCTTGGTCCAGGAGACCCAACCTGACGAGATCTATAATCTCGCTGCCCAGAGCCATGTCGCGGTCAGCTTCGAAACTCCGGAATACACTGCCAATGCGGACGCGATCGGCACGCTGCGCCTCTTGGAGGCGATCCGTATTCTGAAAATGGAGGACAAGACGCGCTTCTATCAAGCGTCGACGTCCGAGCTTTACGGCCTCGTCCAAGAAGTACCCCAGCGCGAGACGACGCCTTTCTATCCAAGAAGTCCTTACGCAGCTGCCAAGCTCTATGCCTACTGGATCACGGTCAACTATCGTGAGGCCTATGGCATGTTCGCGACCAACGGCATTCTGTTCAATCACGAAAGCCCGCTGCGCGGCGAAACCTTTGTCACCCGCAAGATCACGCGTGCTGTAGCTGCGATCAAATTAAAGCGGCAGGAGAAGCTGTTTCTGGGAAATCTAGATGCTAAGCGCGATTGGGGCCATGCACGTGAATATGTTCGCGGTATGTGGTTGATGCTTCAACAGGACAAACCGGACGATTATGTGTTGGCCACAGGAAAAACAACTCCAGTGCGCACCTTCGTTGAATGGGCGTTCGAGGATGTTGGCATTGCATTGCGATGGGAAGGCGAAGGCGTCGATGAAAAGGGTTACTGTTCAAAAACTGATAAGTGCCTAGTAGAAATCGATTCGCGCTATTTCCGTCCTACGGAGGTCGATTTGTTGATTGGCGATCCAACTAAGGCAAAGACTCAGCTTGGCTGGTCGCACGAAACGTCGGTCCGAGATCTGGCGCGCGAGATGGTGCAGGCCGATCTTCAGATCATGCGCGATGCACCAATTGCCAAGGACGCCTAGCCCAATGCTCGGTGAGCCGTATGTTCTTGCTGGTAAGCGTGTGTTCGTCGCCGGCCACCGCGGTATGGTTGGTTCGGCAATCGTGCGCCGGTTGGGGACTGAGGGCTGCACGATTCTAACAGCCCCCCGCGCCGAGCTCGATCTAATGAATCAGCGTGACGTGCGTGATTGGTTTGCGCGTGAAAAGCCAGACGCTGTGTTCCTAGCCGCAGCAAAGGTGGGTGGCATCTTAGCCAACGACAGCTACCCAGCCGATTTTCTTTACGACAACCTCATGATTGAGGCGAACGTCATGGAAGCTGCGCATCGGAGTGACGTTGGTAAGCTGATGTTTCTTGGCTCATCATGCATCTATCCTAAGCTTGCGCAGCAGCCGATTGTTGAGGCCTCGCTGCTTACGGGCTCCCTTGAACCAACCAATGAATGGTATGCGATTGCAAAAATCGCCGGCATTAAGTTGGCCCAGGCTTATCGCCGTCAGCATAGGCGGGACTTTATATCGGCAATGCCGACAAACCTTTACGGCCCTGGCGATAATTTTGATTTGAAGGGGAGCCATGTTCTGCCTGCGCTGATCCGGAAGGCGCATGAAGCAAAGCTGGCCGGTGCGGAGGCGATCGAGATTTGGGGGACGGGCACGCCGCGGCGCGAGTTTTTACATGTGGATGATCTAGCTGACGCCTGCGTCTTTATGATGAAGGCATATTCAGATGACGAACATGTCAATGTTGGTTCAGGAAGCGACATTACCATCTTAGAACTGACTGAGATGGTAGCCCGCGCAATAGGATTTGAAGGAAAAATCACAAAGGATCAGAGCAAGCCCGATGGTACCCCGCGCAAACTCATGAGTGTGAACAAGCTTACGGCATTAGGTTGGCATTCCAGAATCGTTCTTCAAGATGGCATAATTGCGACATATCGCTGGTTTCTTGATCATCATGACAAGGTCAGAACCTTTTCACATTAAATTAATTATGTCGATACGATGCGGAATCATGGATAATATTCTTTAATCATGAATACTGTGTCCGTTGTTAATTCCCCGATGGCAAATGAGGAGCGCACGGCGCCTCAGGCATGTCCGTTGCGACTGCCGGGGACTGTTACTTGTTCAAAGACCGAGTTGCTCATAGCACAGCGGATGAAGGAATAGCGGAAGCTGCATCTGCAGCTGCCGGCATGAAGTTGGCGACGCCAGTTGCAGGACTGCTCTTGGCTGCTTGCGGCGGGGGTGGCGGTAGCGGCAGTGGCGCTGTCGCCGGAGCTGGGGCGGCAGCCGGTGCAATAGCTGTAGTGACGGTTCCTGCGTCGACTTCGGTGCCCGTTTCCACGACAACACCGGTTGCCACGTCGACATCGGCTTCCACATCCGCAACGACACCAGCAGCAGCTTCATCAGCAAGCTCAACGTCGACGTCGGTTTCCACACCAGCGCCAACTTCTGCATCAACATTCTCGCCCAGCTCCTCGCCAGCAGCAGCGCCCAGTTCTACTCCGACCCCGACCCCGACGCCAACACCGAGTTCGCCGTCGACCTCGGGTCCTTCTACGGAGCCGATCAAGGTGATCCGCGCGCCGATCACGCAGGAGGAGGCGAGCCGTTTCCTGCTGCAGGCGACGATGGGGGCCACCCGTGCCGACATCGACAAGGTTATGGCGCTCGGTTTCGAGGGCTGGATCGACGAACAGATGGCTACTCCGCGCGAGATTTCGCACTGGGATTGGCTGGTGAGTGTCCGCGTCGAGGGCGACCGTTCCTATATCTCGGGCACCGGTTATGGGTGGGACCAGACGATCTGGCGGCAGTTGATCGGCGGGCAGGATCAGTTGCGTCAACGGATAGGTATGGCGTTGCTCGACTTCCTGGTCGTCGGGATGGACGGCGTCACCGGCTCCTGGCCGACGATGCAGATTGCCGCCTATATGGACGTGCTGATGGACAATGCGTTCGGCAATTACCAGACGCTGATCGGGCAGATCACGACCAGCACCGCGATGGGCTCGTTCCTCACCTATCTCGACAACCGCAAGGGCGATCCCGTCAGCGGGGCGGAGCCGGACGAGAATTATGCCCGCGAACTGATGCAGCTGTTCACGCTGGGGCTGCATCAGCTGAATATGGACGGGACGCCGCAACTGGCGGGCGGCGAGCCGATCGAAACCTACGGCAGTGATGACGTCGCGCAGCTCGCCCGGGTGCTGACCGGGCTGACCTATGCGAATGCCGACAAGAACACGCCGGACCGGCTGCGGCTGCCGATGATCGTCAACGAGTCGATCCACGAGGGAGGGGCCTCGACCGTGCTGGGCGCGACCGTCAGCGGTCCTGGCGCGACGGCGATCCCTGCGGCGCTCGACATCATCTTCCGTCATCCCAATGTCGCGCCCTTCCTCGCGCTAAACCTCATCAAGCGGCTGACAAGCAGCAATCCGTCGCCCGCCTATGTCGCCAGCGTCGCTCGCACGTTCGTGGATAATGGTCGGGGCGAGCGCGGGGATCTGGCGGCCACGGTCCGCGCGATCCTGCTGCATGCCGAGGTGCGTGGTCCCGCCGCGTTGACCAACCCCTCCGCAGGGCGGCTGCGCG
>Ga0308164_10005511_pt1 | contig 10152 bp, 10 predicted proteins | sample PhyTR2_FD_201031 | JGI IMG/M metagenome (GOLD analysis project Ga0308164, IMG submission 201031) | Phyllosphere microbial communities from UC Gill Tract Community Farm, Albany, California, United States - DLSLT.R2 | ecosystem: Host-associated > Plants > Phyllosphere > Unclassified | place: USA... | reverse complement strand
CGTCGACGCACGCGGCTCTCCCTTCGCCATCTCCGCCATGGTGACGCGTCCGACGATCCAGCCATCGGCGTCGAGGCGCTCGTGCAGCGACTCATAGGCGCGCGTCCATGCCTTGGCGGTGCCATCCGGGCTGTCGGTGTAGCGGCTGGGATGCAGGCCTCCATCGACCGACGCGGTCATGAGGCAGATGATGCGGGGGCGGTCGGTCATGGTGGGATACTCGCGGGTGCAGATCGGGGATGAACGCCGCTCGGCATCCGCGGTTTCCGCGGTGTCGGGCCGGATGACCGCGCCGATGGAACGGTCCGCGCCGCGGTTCGTCGAGCAGGGACCAGCCCGCCGGCGACCCCGACTGACCGACAAGGATCCGATCATGAGCAACGGTGAAACCTCCCGCCGCAGCATCCTGGGCAGCGCCGCCATCGGCCTTGCGGCGGCGGCCGCGCCGGGCATGGCGCGGGTGCAATCGACCGAGCCCTCCGCCACCGGGCCCGCCCCCAGCCTGCGCGACCCGCGCAATGCGTACACCCGCACCCCCTTCCCCGAGCAGCGCCAGGCCTGGCCCGCGCTCGCCAGCAAGATGACCCCCCGCCCCGATCATGGCGAGCAGAGCTATCGCGGCAGCGGCAAGCTGGTCGGTCGCAAGGCGCTGCTCACCGGTGGCGACAGCGGGATCGGGCGCGCCGCCGCGATCGCCTTTGCGCGCGAGGGCGCGGACGTCGCGATCAACTATTATCCCAGCGAGGAGCCGGACGCGCGCGAGGTCGCCGACCTGATCCGGCAGGCGGGGCGCAAGGCGGTGCTGCTGCCCGCCGACATCCGCACGCAAAAGGCCTGCGAGGACACGGTCAAAAAAGCGATCGCGCAGCTCGGCGGTCTCGATATCCTGGTCAACAATGCCGCCTATCAGCAGTCCAAGGCGGACATCATGGAGATCAGCGACGAACAGTTCGTGCGCACCTACGAGACCAACGTGTTCCACGTCTTCCGCTTTTCGAAGGCTGCGATCCCCGCGATGCCGCCGGGTTCGGTGATCATCAACACGATCTCGCAGAACGCCTATGATCCGAATGACGACCTGATCGATTATGCCTCGACCAAGGCGGCGATCCAGAATCTGACGCGCGGCATGGCCAAGCAGCTCGCCAAGAAGGGCATCCGCGTCAACGCCGTGTCGCCCGGCCCGATCTGGACACCGCTCCAGGTCGCGGGCGGGCAGCTGCCGGGCAAGATGCACGAATTCGGCCAGGACACGCCGCTCGGCCGCGCGGGACAGCCGTCCGAACTCGCGATATTGTTCGTCGCGCTGGCGTCCGGCGAGGCGAGCTACTCGACCGGGACTGCGGTCGGCGCGCATGGCGGTGCGGGCTTCCCCTGATCCCCGGCTGCGCCCGCGTCGCCAAGCGCCATGGACATCGACCGCAGCGCGTCCTGCCGCGCTAACCAACTGTAAACACACTGCCGCTAGGGTTCTGTTGATCCTCCGGGACGGATGTCCGTGGATGAGGAAAAGAGGACTGCCGTGGGCATCAGAGCAACCGTCCGCGCAGGGGCACTCGCGATCGCGCTGGCGTCCGCGCTGACCGCTACCGCTGCCGCCGCGCAGGTCCGCGTCGCGATCGGCGGACAAATCCAGGATGTCCCGGCGAACACCGTGCGCACCGTCACCACGATCAACGGTCGTACCCGCATCGTCGACACTGCGTGGCGCGGCGGCACGGCGACACCGGGCATGGCGGTGATCACCACGACCGAGACGACCGACGAGGACGACGAGGGGCACATATTGTCGCGCACCGTCGTCACCTGCATCGAGCCGCAGCGCACGATGGTCGCCGCCGTGAGCTATGCGCCGCCGCCGCCGCCCCGCATCGAGCTCGACCCCGCCGATTTCGACCCCGCCGATTTCGACGAGCCCGTGACCTTCGCGCAGCCACATGTCCTGCGGATCAATCGCGATCCCTGGGGCGGGCATTTCGTCGCGGCGATGATGGTCAACGGCGTCCGCATTCGCGCGATCGTCGACACCGGCGCGGCCTATACCATCCTATCGGCGGAAGACGCGCGCGCGACAGGGGCCGACCGTGCCGTGCAGCACGAGGAAACGGCGATCGGCATCGGCGGCTATACCCGGCTCGGCGTCGCGCGTGTCGCCTCGGTCGAGATCGGCGGGCAGAGTCTGGGCCGGATGGCGATGCGCATCGGCCAGCGCGGCATGCCCTATACGCTGCTCGGCCAGCCCGAGATCGCGCGGCTGGGACGTGTCACGATCGAGGACGGCGTGATGACGATCACGCCGCGCGCGCTGACGACGCAGCTCGCGATGCGTTGAGTCCCGGGCCACGCGCTGGCCCCGGCAGTTACGAAGCGTCGACCGTCCGGATCCCGGTCACACGGTGCAGGTCCGGACCGCCTGGGCGAGCGCCGTCAGGGGATCGCCGACCGGCACGAATTCATGCGCGAAATAACCCTGGAATTTGAGATCCGCGACGCTGCGCGCCACCGCCCGCCAGTCGACCTCCTGCGTGCCGTCGAGATTATGCCGCCCGGGAACCCCGCCGGTATGGAAATGGCCGATCCAGTCGATGTTCTTGCGGATCGTGTCGATCAGGTCGCCTTCCATGATCTGCATATGATAGATGTCGTAGAGCAGCTTCACGCGGGGCGACGCGACTTCCTTGGCGACCCGCACGCCCCAGGCGGTGTGGTCGGCCATGTAATCGGGGTGGTCGACCTTGCTGTTGAGCAGCTCGACGCAGATCGTCACATCATGATCCTCGGCGATCCGCTTGAGACGGTTCAGCCCTGCGACGGCGTTGTCGGCGCCCTCCGCGTCGGACAGGCCGCGGCGATTGCCTGAAAAGGCGATCACATTGGGGACGCCAGCCTTTGCGGCCTGCGGGATACCGATGCGGAACGCCCGTTCGATTGCCGCGTGGTTTTCCCGCCGGTTCAGGCCATTGGGGATGGTCATGATGTCGGCGGCATAGCCCATGGTGCACCGCAGTCCGTGCCGGCGCGGCACCGCATATTCGGCGGGCTGAAGCAGGTCGATGCCGTCCAGCCCGATGCGCGCCGCGGCGGCGCACAGGGCATCGAGCGGCATGTCCTGATAGCACCAGCGGCTGACGGACTGCTTCAGCCGGCCACGCCGTGCGGGCGCCGCGGCGATCGCCGAGGTCGCGCACAGAGCAAGAGAAGAAGCGATGACGGTGCGCCGAGTAATCATGCCCGCACACTAGGCCAGACGGCCCTGCCGGCAAGCTGTATTGCGCCCCGAAGCCACGCGCCGCGGTCGGCATGCGACCAAGCTCTTGATCACGGGGAGATTTCGTGGTGGTCGGGATACAAAGCGAACCTCGCTTGTCAGGGACCGGGGGCGCATGTTGGAGATGCCGGCGATGTCCGACGATTATGCACGCGGACGGCGGGACGGGCTTCGTCTCGCACTCTCGATTCTCGCTGCTGAGGAGGCTAAATGGGAGGCGCTGCTCGGTGAGAGTTCCTCCTGGCGGACGAACGCGACGCGCGCGATCCGGCACAAGGCCTATCAGGTCGCGACCAAGCGCGTGCAGACCGCGCTCAACCGCCTGTTGCCCAAGGCGGAAACCGCGTTGCCAGCCGAGATCGCATCGATGATCGATCAGGCCGGATTATAGAGGAATCGTGTCAGCGGCGGTTGGCGTTGAACGCGGCCTTCTCGGCCTCGGTGGCGCGACGCGGGGCGGATTCGAGCTGAGGCAGCCGCAAGGGCGGGCGTGATGGATCGCGGCGGGTTGTCGTGGCGTCGGTGCTTGCCGCGCGGCGCGGGGTGGGCGTCGCAGCGGCGGCGGGCGGCGCGGGCGGCGGTGCGTCCTGCAGCGCATAGGCCTTGGCCTCGACGGCCGCGAGACGGCCCTTGAGCAGGTCGATCTCGACCGTCTCGGGCGTGGTCTGCATCTCCGCGAGCGATTTTTCGAGTGCCTCGATGCGCTTTTCGGCAATCGAGAGGCGGACGGACTCTTCGGTGCGGGCGATATCCTGCGCTACGCGCTGCGTCTCGGTGCGTCTGAAATCGGCATCACGCCGCGTTAGCGGGTCGCGGCTGTCCGTATCGGCGCCCCCGCGCGCCCAACGTGGCGGATCGCACGCTGACAATGCCAGGGGCAGTGCGAGCGACGGGACGATCAGGGCGCAGCATCGGACTATACGGGTCATGTCCCAGCCCTACACGTCGCGGCCTTGAAACGTCTATCGCCCGATACCGGGCGACAGAGGTTGCGGGGGCGGCGCGACCGCCGCCCCCGCGCCTAACTCAGTTGCTGTCCGAGTTGTCGTCGTCATTTTCCTTGTCGATGACGAGATACGCGACGCCGGCGATCACGCCTGCGCCGATGACCAGCGGTGCGATGCTGTCCGCTGCAACCTTGCTCGAGCGCTTGGTGGCGGTGCCGGCGCGGGCCGACGACGCGACCGACAGCGACTGTGCGGCGTTGCCGGTGACCGGTGCTGCGCTCGCCGCGACGGGCAGGGCAGTCATGGCAAGCGCGGCTGCGCCAAGGATCAATGTCTTCATAAAATTCGCTTTCTCGAAAATGAGCCCGGTTGGGAACCACCGCCCTAACGATTGCGCCAGTAAAGTGTTCCTAATTCAGATCAACGATGCAGGCGGGTCTGCACGGCCCCGCGTCTCTGTCGCGACGGCGACGCGCAATCGGTCGCGGCGCGGCCGGGTGGTTGATTCCGGTCGTCCCATCACCATTTTTCAGCCTGAATTCTTCTGTATCGACGACGATACGTCACCCGAAAATGGTATGATCATGGCAACCGCATTCGTCACGCCCGACCCCCTTGCTGCGACCCTGTCGCGGGCCTCGGCCGCGCTCGCACGCCCCAAGGCGGCGCAGGCGGGTCGCGAGGATATCGCGATGATCAAGGCCGCGGCGTCGCTGACGCGCGACCTGCATGCGGCGCGCCCGATCGTCTACTGGACCGATCTGATCGCGTCGGCGGGCCTCGGCTATGCGGGCATGGCGGTGGCGATCGTCGCGACGCCGGTCTGGGCCAAGCTGCTCGGCGCGGTCGTCGCGGTGCTCGCGCTGTACCGCGCGCTCAGCTTCATTCACGAACTGTCGCACATGAAGCCGAACGCCGTGCGCGGCTTCACGGCGGGGTGGAACATCCTGTTCGGTGTGCCGGTGATGATGCCGTCGCTGATGTACGAGGGCGTCCATACGCTGCATCACGCCAAGACCCGCTACGGCACGAACCGCGATCCCGAATATATGCCGCTCGCCCGCGGGCCGGCGGCGACGCTCGCGATCTTCGTGCTGGTGTCGGCGCTGCTGCCGATCGGGCTGATCCTGCGCTACGGCGTGCTCGCGCCGCTGTCGCTGCTGTCGCCCAAGCTGCGCGAGATCGTCGTCACGCGCTATTCCGCGCTCGCGATCAACCCGCAGTTCCGCCGCAAGCCGCCCGAGGGCGCCGCGCTGCGCAGCTGGCGGATCTGGGAGACCGCGGCGAGCATCTGGGCGATCAGCTTCGTCGTGCTGACCGCGACCGGCGTGTTCCCGCTTGCCGCCTCGCTCACCTTCCTCGCGATTGTCTCGGCGATCGCGGTGCTCAACCAGGTCCGGACGCTGGTCGCGCATCTGTGGGAGAATGAGGGCGATGCGATGAGCATCACCGACCAGTATCTCGACAGCGTCAACGTGCCGCCGCCGGGTCTGCTCGCCGAGATCTGGGCGCCGGTGGGCCTGCGCTATCACGCGCTGCACCATCTGCTGCCGGGGCTGCCCTATCATGCGCTGCCGGAGGCGCATCGCCGCCTGACGGGTGAGCTTGGTGACGGGTCGTCCTATCACCACGCCAATTATTCGACGCTGTCGGGGCTGATCGTCAATCTGGTCAAGGCCTGCCGCAAGGCGGTGCGCGGCTGATCACGCCGGTATCGCTGCGCCGATCATCACGGTAAGCCCCCGCCCGGGCAGCACCCTGCCCGCGGCGGAGGCTCTACGTGTTACCCAAATTCTACCATCAGTGGATCGACTGGGTCGGCGACGGCACTGGGCTGCCCGACACCATCCTGCATATCCATGCGGGCATGGCGCTGCTGATGATCGCGCGGCTGAGCACGCGGCGGTCGTTCGGTACCTTCATCCCCTGGACGGTGGTCGCGGCGGGCGAGGCGTTTAACGAGATCATGGACCGGCTGAATTACGGGTCGTGGCGCTGGGACGACACGCTGGTCGATGTCGCGAACACGATGTTCTGGCCGACGGTCATCTGCCTCGGTGTCCGCCTGCGGCCCATCATCGCGCGGCGCGGCTAGCGCCGGACGCCCTGCCGTCGCCCCCTCTTCTCGTTCGTCCCGAGTAGCTGCTGAGCGAAGCCGAAGCGGCGTATCGAAGGACAGGTTGGCGGATGAAACCTGTGCTTCGATACGAGCCCTCGATACGCCCCTTCGGGGCTACTCGATCTCTACTCAGCACGAACGGGAGAGCGGACCTCAGGCGGCCTTGGCGAGGTCGATATAGCGCTGGAGGTGATGGTCCTCGTCGCCGAGCTGGTGGTCGATCATCACCAGCCGCTTGGCATAATGCGACACCGCATATTCCCAGGTCATGCCGATCCCGCCGTGGAGCTGGATCGATTCCTCCGCGACGAGCGCGCCCGTCCGGCCGATCGTGTATTTCGCCGCCGCCAGTGCGCGCGCGCGCGCGGTCGCGTCGTCGCCGTCGAACGCCGCCGCCGCGTTGATGACGGCGGACTGCGCCTGTTCGATCTCGAGCAGCACGGTCGCCATGCGGTGCTGGAGCGCCTGGAACTTGCCGATCGGCACGCCGAACTGCTTGCGGTCGCGCAGATAGCCGAGCGTCGCCTCCTTGACGAACGCCATCGCGCCGAGCGCCTCGGCGGACAGCGCGAGCAGCCCCGCCTCGATCGCCGCGTCGACGATCGCACGCCCCTGCCCGTCCGTGCCGATCCGGGCATCCGGGCCGAGTGCGACGCCGTCGAACGTCACCTCGCCCGCGCCGCCGCCCTCGACCACGCTGTAGCGGCGAACCGACACCCCGGCGGCATCGGCGGGGACGAGCAGGACGAGCGGGTCGCCCGGCTGTTCGACGCTGACGACGAAGACCGATGCGGCCCCCGCCTGGTGCACGACCGCCTTGGTGCCGTTAAGCGTCCAGCCGTCGCCGTCGCGCGTCGCGGTCACGGGTGCTTGCGCATCCTCGTGCGCGAAGGCTGCGATCGTCTCGCCCGCGACGATTCTTGCCAACACCGCGTCGTGCCCGCCCGCCGCGGCGAGCGCGCGGCCGGCCATCAGCGCGCCGAGGAACGGCTCGACCACCAGCGCGCGGCCGAGCGCCTCGAACACCACCATGATGTCGAACCCGCTGCCGCCGAACCCGCCCGCGGCCTCGTCGAACAGCGCCGAGACGATGCCGAGCTCGGTCAGCTGCTGCCAGACCGCGGGGTCGTAGCCCGCCTCGCCATAGGCACCCGCGTTGCGCGTCTCGATCGGATAGCCGTCGCGGAGTGCCCGGACGAGCGTGTCGGCCAGCATCCGGCGGTCATCGCTATGCTCGAAGTTCATATGCTCAGAGACCCAATATGGCTTTGGAGATGATGTTCTTCTGGATCTCGTTGGATCCGCCGAAGATCGACAGCTTGCGGTTGTTGAAATAGCTCGGCGATGCGGTCGCGGCATCGTCGGGCCCGACCGGCTCGCCATTCCACCCCGCCTCGAGCGCCTCGGGGATATAGGGCGCGGCATAGGCGCCATAGGCGCGCCGCGTCAGCGCGGTGATCTCCTGGCGGATCTCGGTCCCCTTGATCTTGAGCATCGAGCTTTCCGCGCCCGGCGCACCGCCGCCCGCCACCGCCGCGACGACGCGCAGATTGGTGGTCTGCATGTTGGCGAGGTCGATCTCGACGCGCGCCATCCGCGCCGCGAACAGCGGATCGTCGGCGAGCGGGCGGCCGTTCTTCGTCTGCGTCCGCGCAACCGTCTTCAGCTGCTCGAACGACGCGATCGAGAAGCCGACGCCGGCGATGTTGGTCCGCTCATAGGTCAGCAGATATTTGGCATAGGTCCAGCCGTCATTCTCGGTACCGACGAGATTCTCGACCGGCACCTCGACATCGGTGAAGAACACCTCGTTCACCTCCTGCTCGCCGTCGATCAGCGTGATCGGGCGGACCTCGATGCCGGGCGTCTTCATGTCGATCAGCAGGAAGCTGATCCCCTCCTGCTTCTTGGCGGCGGGATCGGTGCGGACGAGGCAGAAGATCATGTCGGCATGCTGGCCGAGCGTCGTCCAGGTCTTCTGCCCGTTGACGACATAGACCTCGCGGCCATCCCGCGTCTCGCGTACCGCGGTGGTCTTGAGCCCGGCGAGATCGGAGCCGGCGCCGGGTTCCGAATAGCCCTGGCACCACCAGTCGGAGCCGTCGAGGATGCGCGGCAGCCAGTGGCGCTTCTGCTCTTCCGAGCCGTATTTGATCAGCACCGGCCCCAGCATGTTGACGCCGAACGGCACGACGCGCGGCGCGTGCGCGAGTGCGGATTCATTGTCGAAGATGAAGCGTTGAATCACGCTCCAGCCAGGCCCGCCCCATTCGCGCGGCCAGTGATTGGCGAGCCAGCCGCGGTCGTTGAGGATCGCGTGCCATTCCTCCATGTCGGCCTTGCGCAGCCGGCGGCCCTCGCGGACCAGCGTCGAGAGACGCGCGGGGAGTTTTTCGCGGAAGAAGTCGCGCACCTCCTCGCGGAAGGCCTCTTCGTCGGGTGTGAAGCTCAGATCCATGACCATGTGACTCCTGATGATGGAGTCCATGTGCCACAGTCGATCACGAAATTGAAGGACCGGTATGGTCGGGAGGACGGAAAATACGGGTGGGTGCGACGCAGGTTAATCCTGACGGTATTGCGTGCCGTCACGATCCTCCCCCGCCAGGGGGAGGATCGAGGTCATCAGAAGCGGTAGCTGAGCCAGCCGGCGAGGAAGTCCGAGTTCTTGTACCCGGCGCGGGTCAGTGACGACCCCGCGATCAGATGCTCGTAGCGGCCGGTGAAGGACAGCCGCGACGAGATCGGATAGACCGCCTGGAAGCGGATCGTGTCGGCGATCTTGCTGCCCGACACATTCTGCGTGCCGGCAAAGGCGCTGCCATTGGCGCGGTACACCGCGTCATTCTGCGAATCGCGCCACGACAGCTGGTATTCCGCGGTCAGACGCAGCTTGTCGAGCACGGTGAAGCTGACGTTCGGCGCGACCGCGATCAGGTTGGTCGGCGTCGCGAACAGCTGATAGCTGTAATAGATGTTGTTGCCGAACGGTGCGAGCGCGGTGCGCAGCGTGCCGTTGCCATAGGCACCACCACCGCTGGCATAGTCTGCATGGAAGCCGACGCGCGGTGCGTTGCGCCCCTTGCCGAGCTTGTAGGTCTGCGCGAGCAGGATCAGCCACGCCTTGATCGAGCGGTTGTCATAGCTGCCGCCCTGATAATTGACGGTCCAGTCGAGATTGACCGGCCCCGCATCGCCCCAGAAATGCAGCCCGTAGAAATTGCGGACCTCGCGCGCATTGTCGGTGCCCCAGACCGCGTTGCGGTTGCGCAGCCGCCAGAGGAACGGATCGAGATAGAGCTTCGACCCGCCGAACAGCGTGTCGGGCAGGACGACGCCGGTCGAGATGCCCGAGAAGCGCCGTGCGCTCTCCGCATCGTCGTCGCGCGTGCCCTGCGTGCCGTAGGCGGTCGGCTTGAAGTCGAACACGTCGGCGCGCACGCCCGCGGTCCGCGCCCAGGCGCGAAAGCCGTTGAACCCGAAATACAGCGTGTTGTTGTCGCGCGGCACGACCATCAGGTTCGGGCCGTCAGCAAAGGTCTGGCGACCATAGCGCACCCCGACATCGACATCGGCGACCGTCCCGGTCAGGTCGACGAACGCCTGCTGCACCGCGAGCTTGTTGCGCAGGTTCGGCAGCACGTTGCCGAGATTTTCACCCTCGAGCGTGCCGTGCGCGACTTCGCCGTAAAAGCGCAGATGCTCGCCGACATGCAGGTCCGCGCCGCCGAACAGGCGAAGGATGTCCTGCCGCTGCGCCTCGCTGTCGCGCAGATTGGGGTTGGTGGTGTGGTTGACGCGCAACCGCGCCTCGCCCG
>Ga0308164_10005509_pt1 | contig 10160 bp, 7 predicted proteins | sample PhyTR2_FD_201031 | JGI IMG/M metagenome (GOLD analysis project Ga0308164, IMG submission 201031) | Phyllosphere microbial communities from UC Gill Tract Community Farm, Albany, California, United States - DLSLT.R2 | ecosystem: Host-associated > Plants > Phyllosphere > Unclassified | place: USA... | reverse complement strand
AGCAGGATTTCGATCTTATTGAGCCGGTGTTTTTCACCACGTCGAACGTGGGTGGCCAGGGTCCGTCCGTGGGCAAGGACATTGCTCCGCTCAAGGACGCCTACAGCATTGACGAGCTGAAGACCCTCGACGTGATTCTGACCTGCCAGGGCGGCGACTACACCAGCGAAGTCTTCCCCAAGTTGCGCGAGGCCGGCTGGCAGGGTTACTGGATCGACGCCGCGTCGAGCCTGCGCATGCAGGACGATGCCGTGATCATCCTGGACCCGGTCAACCGCAAGGTCATCGACCAGCAACTGGACGCCGGCACCAAGAACTACGTCGGCGGCAACTGCACCGTCAGCCTGATGCTGATGGGCCTGGGCGGCCTGTTCGAAGCAGGGCTGGTCGAGTGGATGAGCGCCATGACCTATCAGGCGGCGTCCGGCGCCGGCGCGCAGAACATGCGCGAGCTGATCAAACAGATGGGCGCCACCCACGCCGCCGTCGCCGATCAATTGGCCGATCCGGCCAGCGCGATCCTCGACATCGACCGCCGTGTGGCCGAAGCCATGCGCAGCGAAGCCTACCCGACCGAGAACTTCGGCGTGCCGTTGGCCGGCAGCCTGATTCCCTGGATCGACAAGGAGCTGCCCAACGGTCAGAGCCGTGAAGAGTGGAAGGCCCAGGCCGAGACCAACAAGATCCTCGGTCGCTTCAAAAGCCCGATCCCAGTCGACGGTATCTGCGTGCGCATCGGCGCCATGCGCTGCCACAGCCAGGCGCTGACCATCAAACTGAACAAAGATGTGCCGATCGCCGATATCGAATCGCTGATCAGCCAGCACAACCCCTGGGTCAAGCTGGTGCCGAACAACCGCGAGATCAGCATGCAGGAGCTGAGCCCGACCAAGGTCACCGGCACCCTGAATGTACCGGTGGGTCGTCTGCGCAAGCTGAACATGGGCACCCAGTACCTGGGCGCATTCACCGTCGGCGACCAGTTGCTGTGGGGCGCGGCCGAACCGCTGCGTCGCATGCTGCGGATTCTGCTGGAGCGTTGATCGCCTGAGGCGGTAAGAGAAACCCGCGTTCTGGTGACAGGCGCGGGTTTTTTGTTGGGAGTTCGGGTGCTATCGGGGGCAAGCCCCCTCCCACAGTGGCATGTGTTCGCAACTCAAAGGTGGGAGGGGGCTTGCCCCCGATAGCGCCATCCGCTCCACCACACCCCCACACCAATTGCCTCGCCCCCAGCCACCCGGTAAAGTGCCGCTCCCCCCGCAATGCCCGAGGCAACCCCCATGACCCAGACCTTTGAAGTCGCCGTGATCGGCGCCACCGGCACCGTCGGTGAAACCCTGGTGCAGATTCTCGAAGAACTGGCGTTTCCGGTGGGCACCTTGTATCTGCTGGCGGGCAGCAACTCCGCCGGGGCCTCGGTGCCGTTTCGTGGCAAGAACGTGCGGGTCAGAGAGGTAGACGAGTTCGATTTCAGCAAAGCGCACCTGGCGTTTTTCGCCGCCGGCCCGGCCGTGACCATGAGCTTCGCTGCGCGCGCCACGGCCGCGGGTTGCTCGGTGATCGACCTGTCGGGCGCGTTGCCCGCCGAGCAGGCGCCGCAGGTGGTGCCTGAGGCCAATGCCCATCTGCTCGATGGACTGGGCAAACCGTTCCTGCTGAGCAGCCCGAGCCCATCCGCCACATACCTGGCGGTGGCCCTGGCGCCGTTGCGTGGCTTGCTGGATATCCAGCGGGTTAACGTCACAGCTAATCTGGCGGTGTCGGCACAGGGGCGCGAAGCCGTCAGTGAACTGGCCCGGCAAACCGCCGAATTGCTGAATGCGCGGCCATTGGAGCCAAAGTTTTTCGATCGCCAGATGGCCTTTAACCTCTTGGCGCAAGTCGGCACGCCAGATGCTCAAGGTCATACCGCCCTGGAAAAGCGCCTGGTACACGAACTGCGCGCCGTGCTGGATTCACCATTGCTAAAGATTTCCGCAACCTGCGTTCAAGCCCCGGTGTTTTTTGGCGATAGCCTGACTGTCTCGCTGCAATTGGGGGCGCCGGTCGATCTCGCTGCGGTGAATCGCATTCTCGATACCTCGCCTGGGATAGAGCTTGTAGAGGAGGGCGATTATCCAACGGCAGTCGGCGATGCGGTGGGCCAGGATGTGGTCTATGTCGGGCGTGTGCGTGCCGGTGTGGATGACCCGGCGGAACTAAATCTGTGGCTGACGTCAGATAACGTACGCAAAGGCGCGGCGCTCAACGCCGTGCAGCTGGCGCAGTTGTTGATAAAAGGCCTTGTGTAAAAGATACTTGGCGGCAATTTGTAGATTGATTCTAACCAGGCGCTATGCTTGGCCCCAAGCAGGAACAATTGCGTGTCGGTGACCTATCGGCTCGCCATGCCTTTTATGGCAGCGGTTACCAACCTTCTCGCAGGCCGGGGAGCGTTCAAACAAAGGATGAGGCTATGGTTCAAGTTCGCAAACTGGTGTTAGCAATAGCGGCCGCCTCGGCGCTGTCCTCCGGTATGGCGCAGGCGCTCCAGTTGGGGGAAATGACCCTCAAGTCGAAGCTGAACCAGCCCTTGTCGGTGGAAATCGAATTGCTCGATGTCGGCGGCCTCACGGCGTCCGAGATCACGCCGAGCCTGGCGTCGTCACAGGCGTTTGTGGATGCCGGCGTCGATCGTCAGGCGTTTCTCGATGACCTGACGTTCACCCCGGTGGTCAATCCCAATGGTCGCAGTGTGGTGCGCGTCACCTCCAGCAAGCCATTGCCCGATTCCTACATCCGTTTCCTGTTGCAGGTGCAATGGCCCAATGGCCGTTTGATGCGTGACTACAGCGTGCTGCTTGACCCGGCCAAGTTCGATCAGCCGGCCGCCACCACCGCAGCCCCGGCGCCGCGCCTGAGTGCGCCGGCCGTGAGCAAGCCCGCCCAGCACACCACCACCTCCCGCGATACCCTGTGGGAAATTGCCGAAAAGCATCGCAATGGCGCTTCGGTCCAACAGACTATGCTGGCTATCCAGGCACTTAATCCGAGCGCGTTCGTCGACGGCAATATCAACCGGCTGAAAACCGGCCAGGTGCTGCGCCTGCCGGACACGGTCCAAAGCACTGCACTGCCGCAACCCCAGGCGATCGCCGAAGTCAGGGCGCAGAACGAGGCCTGGCGTCAGGGCCGTCGCACGGCGGCCAACCAGGCCGCCGGCAAGCAGCAGCTGGACGCCACCAAACGCACCCAGACGGGCAATGCCCCGGCGACCACCAATGCCAAGGACAACCTGAGCCTGGTCTCTGCCGAAGCGGCCAAGAAAGGCGGCAAGGGTAAGGCTGGCGACAGCCAGGCCCTGAGCGACAAGTTGGCGATGACCCAGGAGCAATTGGACACCACGCGCCGCGACAACGAAGAGCTGAAAAGCCGCGCCGCCGACCTGCAAAGCCAACTGGACAAGTTGCAAAAGCTGATTCAACTGAAGAACGATCAGTTGGCTCGCCTCCAGGCTGAAAAAGCGGACCCTGCCGCCGCAGCGCCGGCGATGTCGGCCCAACTGGCCGCCGACCCCGCTGCCACCCCGGCTGCTCCTGCTGCATCGACCACACCGACCACACCGACTACACCGACCCCAGTGGCCCCGGTGTCTGAACCGATCAAGACGGATGCGGCACCGGCCGCCACCGAAGGCAAGTTCAATGAGCTGCTGACCAACCCGATCGTCCTGGGTGTGGTCGGCGGTGCCGCGGCCTTGATTGCACTGCTGCTTTTGCTGCTGGTATTGCGCCATCGCAATGCTCGCCGCGAAGAAGAAAAGCACCTGCGCATGGCGCGAGCCCTGGCCGAAGAACCGGAATTCACCTCCAATATCGACCAGGACCTGCCGCCGGACAGTTTTGAAGGCCTGGAGGTGCCACCACCGAACGTCAAACTGGCTGCTGCGCCCGCGCCTGCTGCGGTGAGCGCGCCGGTGGTGGCACCGTCGGTTGCGTCCGTGCTGTCGCCCCTGGCCGCGGCGGTCGCGCCGCAAAACGCCAATGACGCCTTGGCGTTGGCTCAGTCCCATATTGATCGCGGCCTGCTCAATCAGGCCGCCGATGTACTGGAGCAGGCGATCAAGCATGAGCCCAAGCGCAGCGATCTGCGCCTGAAGCTGATGGAGGTCTACGGCCTGCAAAACGACAAAGACGGCTTCGTCACCCAAGAGCGTCAACTGGTGGCCAACGGTGAAAACCACGCCCAGGTCGAGCAGCTCAAGGCGCGCTTCCCGGCGATGGCTGTGCTGGCCGCGGGGGTCAGTGCCGCGGTGGCCGCCGCTGCCCTTGACGCTCAGTACGTCAAGGAGTTGCTGGAAGATAAGCCCGCGCAGCAGCCGGAAGCGTTCGATACGGATTTCGATCTGAGCCTGGACGAGCTGGAGTCGGCATCCCCGGCCGAACTCAAGGACGATCAGCAGACCTTCGAATCCCTGCTCAAGGAGCAAACCCAAGCCCAGGCCGCCCCGGATGAGCTGGCGGATTTCGACTTGCAGCTGGACGCGCCAGCGTCGGCGCAGTCGGACGACGATTTCCTTTCGGGTCTGGAAAGCGAGATGAAGGACGTGCCGGCCGTAGAGCCGCCAACGTTGACGCCTGCGGCCCTGGACGACTTCGACCTGCCGGAGGACTTCGACTTGTCCTTGGCGGACGAACCCGAGGCAGCGGCCAAGCCGGATGCGTTCGCCTCGGAGCTGAACGACGTCAACGCTGAGTTGGATCGCCTGTCCCAGGGCCTTGAGCACCCGTCCTTCACGGCGCAGGACGCCGCGCTGGGTGATGATGAGCCAGAGTTTGACTTCCTCTCCGGCACCGATGAAGTGGCGACCAAGCTCGACCTGGCCCAGGCCTATATCGACATGGGCGATGCGGATGGTGCGCGGGACATCCTTTCCGAAGTGCTCACCGAGGGCGACGAGGTGCAGCGCGGCGAGGCCAAAGAGATGCTCGGCCGGCTGGCTTGATGACGGGCCATTGACGCAGCGGCGGCCTTCGGGTCGCCGTTTTGCTTTGCAGCCCACCAAACACATGGCGTATGTGGCGTGCGGCCTTATAATGGCCGCCTTTGCGCAACTCATCAGGCTCTCAGTTCTTGGCAAATATAGATAACGCGGCCGCCGAAATGGCGGCCGCAGGCTTTTACCGCATCGCCTTGGGCGTTGAATACAAAGGTTCGCGCTATCGCGGCTGGCAGCGCCAGGCGTCCGGCGTGCCGACGGTGCAGGAAACCCTGGAGAATGCGCTGTCCAAAGTCGCCGACTCGGCGGTGTCGCTGATGTGCGCCGGGCGCACCGATGCCGGCGTCCACGCTTGCGGCCAGGTGGTGCATTTCGATACCCAGGCCGAGCGCTCAATGAAGGCATGGGTCATGGGCGCTAATATCAATTTGCCCCATGACGTCAGCGTCAGCTGGGCCAAAGTGATGCCCGCGCATTTTCACGCGCGTTTCAAAGCCATCGCCCGGCGCTACCGTTACGTGATCTACAACGATCAGATCCGTCCGGCCCACCTCAATGAAGAGATCACCTGGAACCACCGCCCGCTGGACGCCGAACGGATGGCCGAGGCGGCGCAGCATTTGGTCGGCGTGCATGACTTCAGTGCGTTTCGTGCCGGCCAGTGCCAGGCCAAGTCGCCGATCAAGGAAGTTCATCACCTGCGTGTGACCCGTCACGGCAAGATGATTGTGCTGGATATCCGTGCCGGTGCGTTCCTGCACCATATGGTGCGCAATATCGCTGGCGTGTTGATGACCATCGGCGCCGGCGAGCGTCCGGTGGAATGGGCCAAGGAAGTGCTGGAAAGCCGCATCCGGCGAACCGGGGGTGTGACGGCGCACCCGTTCGGGCTGTATCTGGTGCAAGTGGAGTACCGGGACGAATTCGAGCTGCCGGAGCGTTTTATCGGGCCACACTTCCTGACCGGCTTCAGCGAACTTGGCGGCTGACGCCCGGAAAAGCTTTTGTTACCATCCGGGACTTTCGCGGTCCAACCCCGAGGTTTCTACGACATGTCAGCCGTTCGCAGCAAGATTTGCGGGATTACCCGCATAGAAGACGCGCTGGCAGCCGTCGAGGCGGGGGCGGATGCCATCGGCCTGGTGTTTTATGCCAAAAGCCCGCGGTCGGTGAATGTGTTGCAGGCGCGGGCCATCATTGCCGCCTTGCCGCCGTTCGTGACCACCGTGGGATTGTTCGTCAACGCCAGCCGTTGCGAACTCAACGAAACCTTGGATGCCGTGGCGCTGGACATGCTGCAATTCCATGGCGACGAGACCCCCGAAGAATGTGAAAGCTATCAGCGGCCTTACATCAAGGCGCTGCGAGTCAAGGCCGGCGATGACATCGCCAGTGCCTGCGCCGCCTATGCCGGTGCGCGGGGCATATTGCTGGACACCTACGTCGAAGGTATTCCGGGCGGCACGGGCGAGGCGTTCGATTGGTCGCTGATTCCGCAAGGGCTATGCAAACCGATCATCCTGGCCGGCGGGCTTACCCCAGCGAATGTCGGTGCGGCCATCCAGCAAGTCAGGCCCTATGCGGTAGATGTCAGCGGTGGGGTGGAGCAGGCCAAAGGCATCAAGGATCACAGCAAGATTCGCGCGTTCATGCAGGCCGTGCGCGACAGCAATGGCGGGATGTGACGGCTGGCAGTCTGCCGCCGTCCATAACTACCACTGTGTAAAACAGCCCGACGCCGCCTGTGGGTGGCTCGGAAACGAAGTGGCAACCTTGCGTTGGCAGGTTGTCTGGAAGGCTGAGGGCACTGGCTGGAAATGGCAGGTCGAACGTCTGACCCCGTCCAGTCTGTGTCATCGCCACATATGAATTTAGCTCAAGGGCATACGCGGGGCTGAGTTCAAGCCACCGGTACTGGAGAAAGAAAGCATGAGCAACTGGTTAGTAGACAAACTGATCTGTGGCACAAGTGCCCATCCTGCGACGCGGTGCTGTACCGCCCCGAGCTGGAAAAGACCCTGGACGTTTGCCCCAAGTGCAACCACCACATGCGTATTGGCGCCCGCGCCCGCATCGACATTTTCCTCGACGCCGATGGCCGTAATGAGTTGGGCGCCGACCTGGAACCGGTCGACCGCCTCAAGTTCCGCGACGGCAAGAAGTACAAGGACCGTCTGACCGCCGCACAAAAGCAGACCGGCGAGAAAGACGCGCTGATTTCCGTCAGCGGTAAGCTGCTGGGCATGCCGGTCGTCGTGTCGGCGTTCGAATTCTCCTTCATGGGCGGTTCCATGGGCGCGATCGTTGGTGAGCGCTTCGTACGCGCCGCCAACTATGCGCTGGAAAACCGTTGCCCGATGATCTGTTTCGCCTCCTCTGGTGGTGCGCGTATGCAGGAAGCCCTTATCTCCCTGATGCAAATGGCCAAGACCTCCGCAGTGCTGGCGCGTCTGCGCGAAGAAGGCATCCCGTTTATCTCCGTGCTGACCGACCCTGTCTACGGCGGCGTTTCCGCCAGCCTGGCGATGCTGGGTGATGTGATCGTCGGCGAGCCAAAAGCCCTGATCGGCTTTGCCGGCCCGCGCGTGATCGAGCAGACCGTGCGCGAAAAGCTGCCCGAAGGTTTCCAGCGCAGCGAGTTCCTGCTGGAGCACGGAGCCATCGACATGATCATTCCGCGCGGCGAACTGCGTCCGCGCCTGGGTAACCTGCTGGCGCAAATGATGGGCTTGCCTACGCCGGTATACGTTGCGCCCAAGGTCGAGCCGATCGTGGTGCCGCCGGTGCCTGCAAACCTATGACCCAACGAACCCTGGGCGAATGGCTCGCCTACCTTGAGCAGTTGCATCCTTCCGCCATCGACATGGGCCTGGAGCGCTCGCAACAGGTAGCGGCCCGCCTCGGGTTGGGCCGGCCGGCACCGCGCGTAATCACGGTGACCGGCACCAACGGCAAGGGCTCTACCTGTGCCTTTGTCGCCGCGTTGCTGCAGGCCCAAGGCCTGAAGGTGGGCGTGTACAGCTCGCCGCACCTGCTGCGCTACAACGAGCGGGTGCAGATCAATGGCGTCGAAGCCACCGATGCGCAGCTGTGCGACGCCTTCGCCGCGCTTGATGCCGGGCGTGGCGATATTTCCCTGACTTACTTCGAAATGGGCACTCTGGCGGCGTTCTGGCTGTTCGAGCGTGCGCAGCTGGATGTGGTGGTGCTGGAAGTGGGCCTGGGCGGGCGCCTGGACACGGTTAACGTGGTGGATGCCGACCTGGCGCTGGTCACCAGTATTGGCGTGGATCACGCCGATTATCTGGGCGACACACGGGAATCCGTGGCGTTCGAGAAGGCCGGAATCTTCCGCCAGGGCAAGCCTGCGCTGTGCGGCGATCTTGACCCGCCGCAGCCATTGCTGGACAAAGCGCGCACGCTGGATTGCCCGTTTTTCCTGCGAGGCCGTGAATTCAAACTTGAGATTGGCGAGCGGCACTGGCAATGGCAGGGGCGTGATGCGCGTGGACAGGTCGTGACGCTGGGTGACCTGCCGCTGTTGAATCTGCCGATGGAAAACGCTGCGCTGGCGCTGCAAGCCTATCTGCTAATGGATCTGCCGTGGAATGCCGAGCAGATTGCTGCGACCTTGTTGTCGACCCGGGTGACCGGGCGCCTGGATCGTCGTGTGGTCCAATGGCAAGGCAAGCGCTTGAATCTGCTGCTGGACGTGGGGCATAACCCCCACGCCGCCGACTACCTGGCGCGCCGCTTGGCGCGCACGCCGCCGGTCGGGCGACGTCTTGCGGTCTTCGGGTTGCTGGCCGACAAGGATCTTGATGGGGTGATTGCGCCTCTACTGAGCAGCGTCCAGGCGTGGGCGGTAGCACCGTTGGATACGCCGCGCAGTCGTCCGGCCGCGGAATTGGCGGCGGCGCTACAGAACCTTGGTGCACCGGTGACGTCGTATACAAGCGTCATCGCAGCCCTTGAGGCGCAGTGTGCGGTGGCAATGCCCGAGGACGAGATTCTGTTGTTCGGATCATTTTATTGTGTTGCCGAGGCGCTTGAGTGGTTGGCCCGGCGCTCCACGGAGGAAGCTGCACATGGCATTACTGGATAGCGCTTACAAGCAGCGGATGGTCGGCGCGCTGGTGCTGGTGGCGTTGGCCGTGATTTTCCTGCCGATGCTGTTTTCCCGCCAGGACGAACAGCGCCAGGTGGTGGTCGAGGCCCCGGCTGCGCCTCAGGCGCCGGCAGTGCCGCAGGTACAGGTTGAGCCGGTGGTGGTGCCTGAGCCGCAAGCTTTGCCGGAAGAAGAACCTGTGCCAAGCGAGGAAGACCTGGCGACGCAACAGGCGCCGTCGATGCCGGTGCAGCCAAGCGTGCCGGTGGTCAAGCCTGTTCCGGCACCTGCGCCAGCGACCGCAGCTGCCAAGCCTGCGGCGCCCGCGCCGGCACCCAAGCCGGTGGCGCCACAGCCCGCCGCCCCGGGCAAGCCGGACGTGGGGCAGAGCCGTATCGATGCCAATGGTCTGTCGATCAGCTGGTCAATCCAGGTGGCCAGCCTGGGCAATCGCGACGGTGCCGACGCCTTGCAGAAAAAGCTGCGGGCTCAAGGGTACAACGCCTATATCCGCAGTGCTGACGGCAAGAATCGGGTATTTATCGGGCCGTTAATCGAGCGTGCCGAAGCCGATCGTTTGCGCGATTTGCTCGATCGTCAACAGGGTCTGAAAGGTTTTGTGACCCGTTTCCAGCCTGAGCGTGGCTGATTCAAGCCGACCAATCGGTCTGAGTGTGGGAGGGGGGAATCTGATGGCGGTGTAGCAGTCGACGAATGACTGGCCCGCTATCGGAGGCAAGCCTCCTCCCACATTGGTTTGTCATGGGCGTCGCAAACCATTGATTTGCTAAGCAGCTGCAATCACCGCTTACCGACAGCCTGACGCTCTGCTAAAATGCGCCGCCTTATCCGTCCGTAGGCTCAAACGTGCCATTTACCTGGGTTGATTGGGCGATTGTCGCAATCGTCGCCATCTCCGCTTTGATCAGTCTCAGCCGCGGCTTCGTCAAAGAAGCCCTGTCGTTGCTGACCTGGATCATCGCAGGAGTCGTAGCCTGGATGTTCGGTGGTTCACTGTCGGTTTACCTGGCCGGTTACATCGAGACACCTTCGGCTCGCGTCATCGCGGGCTGC
>Ga0308164_10005508_pt1 | contig 10161 bp, 9 predicted proteins | sample PhyTR2_FD_201031 | JGI IMG/M metagenome (GOLD analysis project Ga0308164, IMG submission 201031) | Phyllosphere microbial communities from UC Gill Tract Community Farm, Albany, California, United States - DLSLT.R2 | ecosystem: Host-associated > Plants > Phyllosphere > Unclassified | place: USA... | reverse complement strand
TTGCTGCGCACCGAAGAAGACCGCGGCACCATCACACTGCTGGACCGCCGGGTGGTGACTCAGCGCTATGGCAAGGCGATTCTCAATGCGCTGCCGCCGTTCAGGCGGGAGATTTCCTGAGCCTGTTGATCGCTGCAAATCCTGTGGGAGCGGTGCTTGCCCGCGATGAGGTTTAGTTGATTTGCCTGCAGAATCGCGGTGCCCTTATCGCGGGCAAGCACCGCTCCCACATGAATCTTTGTCTCCGTTGGAGCCGGGATTGCCCGCGAAGAACGTTAACGCGGTCTGTCTGCAGTACCGAGTTGCCTTATTCGCGGGGAAGCCTCGCTCCAACGGGGTCGGTGATCCGCTGTAGGAGCGCGCTTGCCCGCGATGGCGTCGGCAGTCGCCGGCTATTGACCCACATCTGTTCCCAAAATCGCCAATCGCTGAAACAATGCAGGCCATTTTCAAACAGCCAATCCGGGAGCCAGCGGGTGCAGATTCAGGGTCATTTCGAACTCAAGTTCGAAGCAGTACGTGAAGCGTTCGCCACACTCTTCGACGATCCTCAGGAGCGTGGTGCGGCGGTGTGCATTCAGATCGGTGGCGAAACGGTCGTCGATCTCTGGGCGGGCACTGCCGACAAGGACGGTGCCGAGGCTTGGCACAGCGACACTATCCTCAACCTGTTTTCCTGCACCAAACCCTTCGCCGCCGTCGCCGCGCTGCAGCTGGTCGATGAGGGCAAGTTGCGCCTGGACGAACCGGTCGCTCGTCTGTGGCCTGAATTTGCCGAGGCGGGCAAGGCTGCAATTACCTTGCGCCAATTGCTCTGCCATCAGGCCGGGCTGCCCGCGTTGCACCACATGTTGCCCGCCGAAGCGCTTTATGACTGGACCGTGATGACGGATGCGCTGGCTGCCGAGCAACCCTGGTGGACGCCGGGGCAGGGGCACGGCTACGCGGCGCTGACTTATGGCTGGCTAGTGGGTGAAATGCTGCGCCGGGCTGATGGTCGCGGCCCGGGTGAGTCCATCGCCGCACGTATCGCACGGCCGTTGGGTCTGGATTTCCATGTCGGCCTGGCAGACGAGGAGTTTTACCGGGTTGCCCATGTGGCGCGTGGCAAAGGTAATACAGGCGACGAGACTGCGCAGCGTCTGGTGCAGACCACCATGCGTGATCCGACGTCGATGACGGCGCGCGCGTTCACCAATCCGCCCTCGATCATGACCAGTACCAACAAGCCGGAATGGCGTCGCATGCAGCAACCCGCAGCCAACGGTCATGGCAATGCCCGTAGCCTTGCGGGCTTCTATGCCGGTCTGCTTGATGGCCGCCTGCTGGAATCCGAATTGCTCAATGAACTGACCCGCGAACACAGCGTTGGCGAGGACAAGACTTTGTTGACCCGGACACGTTTCGGTCTGGGCTGCATGTTGGATCAGCCTGAGGTACCCAACGCGACCTTCGGCCTGGGAGCCAAGGCATTTGGCCATCCGGGTGCTGGCGGTTCGATTGGGTTTGCCGACCCCGAAAGGGACGTTGCATTCGGGTTTGTCACCAACACCTTGGGCCCTTATGTGCTGATGGATCCTCGGGCACAAAAGCTGGCGCAGGTCCTTGATGAGTGTTTGCGCTAAGTTGTGTACATAAGTGCTTGTTTATTACCGACTGTCAGTTAATGGGCTGTAACTGGAACCGTGCGACGGTTTCCTTTTCCAACTGAGCGTTTAGGCGTGTTATATGGGCGCTGCCCAGTTCGTTTCTGGCCAAGCTCTTTTCTGTTTTCTATTTTTTTTGTGGGTCATTCATGTCGTCTACCAAAAGCCTCGCAATCGCACTTTGTCTTGCCGTCACTGGTTGTGCGCAAACCCCTCAAAATGATTCTGCTGACACCGGTAGCAGCTGGTGGAAGTTTGGTTCGGACACCGTCGCCGATGCCGCGCCCGCAGCTGCGCCTGCTAAATCACCAGAAGCCAAGCCAGCAGCGCCGGTAGCCAAAGCCGAGGGCGGCACCCATTGGTACTGGCCGTTCGCATCTAGCGATAGCGTTGAGCCAAAGGCCGATGATGTCGCGGCAAAGCCCGCGCAGAAAAGCGTGCCGCCTCTGGTCGCCAAGTCTGAAACCGACAGTAAGTGGTGGTGGCCGTTTGGCAGCGGTGAGAAAGCCGCACCCGCCGCAGCGCCCAAGATCGACCCGAAAGTCACTCAAGCCTGGTTGGATGAGTACGAGCCGCGCCTGCGCCTTGCCATCAAAGACAGCCCGTTTGAGCTGGAACGCCGCGAAGACCTGCTGGTGATTACCGCGCCGGTGGACAGCTCGTTCAACCCGGACCGCCCGGCCATGTTGCTGCCTGTCACGTTGGGCCCGATCACTCGCCTGGCCAAAATCGTGGAAGGCGATCAGAAAACCGCCGTGCTGGTCCTCGGCCACGCAGACACCACGGGTGCCGTCGCAGCCAACCAGAAAATCAGCCAGGAGCGCGCGCAATCCATTGCCGCGATCTTCCGCCTCAGTGGTCTGGAACGTAATCGCCTGAGCCTGCGTGGTATGGGTGCTGTGATGCCCCGTGCTGCCAACGACAGCGCCGAAGGTCGCAAGCTGAACCGTCGCGTGGAAATCATGATGACGCCCCAGAACACTATGGTTGCGTTGATGAGCAAGTATGCGCTGCCGCCGTCGGCCACGATGGTCGCTACCCAGGACGCCAAGCCTGCACCAGCCGTAGCTCCGGCTCCGGCCAAAGCTGCACCTGCTGCCAAGGCTCCGGCCAAGAAAGCCGCCGCCAGCAAGCCAGCCGCCAAAAAAGCTGCGCCGGCGAAAAAGGCCACTCCCGCCAAAGCTGCGCCGGCCAAAGCTGCTGCGAAGAAAAAACCAGCCGCGACTGATCAGGCCAGTAACTAATGTAGTGCTGACCCGCGCTTGGCGGCGCGGGTCAGTCCCGGATTTTTCAATCAAGGAAAGCGTCATGACCCAGTCTCTGGCTGATATGCGCCGCGACTACGCCCGCGATGGTTTGACTGAAGCACAATCGCCGGACGAGCCGTTTGCTCTGTTTCACCAGTGGTTTGCCGAAGCAGTCAAAACCGAGCAGGCGCCGGTCGAAGCCAACGCCATGACGCTGGCAACCGTTGATGAAGAAGGTCGTCCTCACTGCCGGATCCTGCTGCTTAAAGGTCTCGACACCAAGGGCTTTACCTTCTTTACCAATTACGACAGCGCCAAGGGGCAGCAACTGGCGGCGCGTCCATTTGCGGCCATGACCTTTTTCTGGCCGACCCTGGAGCGTCAGGTGCGCATCGAGGGTCGAGTGGTGAAAGTCACGCCTGAAGAGTCCGATGCGTACTTCCAGGTTCGCCCGCTGGGCAGCCGTCTCGGAGCCTGGGCTTCCCCGCAGAGCCGGGTCATTGCCGATCGCGCCGAGCTGGAAAGCATGATCACGGCCACCGAGCAGCGCTTTCTCGATACCCAGCCTCATTGCCCGCCACATTGGGGTGGCTACCGACTTTTGCCTGAGCGCATGGAATTCTGGCAAGGTCGTTCCAGCCGTTTGCATGACCGCCTCAATTACCGTTTCAGCGACGGTGGATGGACCCGGGAACGCCTCGCGCCCTGATATCACTTTGGTTGAATTATTCGCCAGCGAACCCGTCATAGGGGGACGTGGCGTGCGGCTGTATCGCGCCTGAATGAAAACAAATTAACGAGGAGCGGCACGTGACACCGCCAATAGTGCGGAGTCTAATGGCTGCATGTTCCTCTGGAGATACCCTTATGCGTAAGTCTGTTCTGCTGGTCGCTTCGTTTACTGCCATGGCGTTGTCGCTCAGTGGCTGCATGTCGAACCTGACCGGTGATTCCTATTCCCGTGATGAAGCCCGGACAGTGCAGACGGTTCGCATGGGCACCATCGAATCCCTGCGGCCGGTGAAAATCGAAGGCAGCAAGACCCCGATTGGTGCCGGTGCCGGCGCGGTCGTGGGTGGCGTAGGTGGTAGCGCTATCGGCGGTGGTCGCGGCAGTATCGTTGCGGCGGTGATCGGTGCGGTAGCCGGTGGATTGCTGGGCTCTGCCACTGAAGAAGGGTTGACCCGTACTCAAGGCGTAGAGATCACGGTTCGTGAAGATGACGGCAGCATGCGCGCCTATGTGCAGCAGGTGCAGGAAAATGAAATTTTCCGCGTCGGTGAGCGCGTGCGCATCATGAGCGTCAATGGCACCAGTCGCGTTACCCACTAATGTCTGTGGTGTTGTAGTGTTTTGATACACAAAACCCCGATCCTGGCGATCGGGGTTTTTGTTTGCATGAAGCCTTATTGAGTCTGGTGGTTGCGACTGGCCAGGGCCATGACCGCATACCCGATGAACGCTGCCAGAATCGAACCGGTCAGGATCCCCATTCGATCCGCTCCCGCATATGCGCTAGTGGCTGGATCGTAAGCCAGTGAACCCACAAACAGACTCATGGTGAACCCGATACCGCACAGGATCGCAACTCCCAGCACCTGTCCCCAATTCGCTCCCGTCGGCAACTTTGCCATCCCCATTTTCACCGCGAGCCAGGTCAGACCGAACACGCCAAGGGTCTTGCCCAGCAACAGGCCCGCAGCGATGCCCATGGGCACGTGATGGGTGAAGCTTTCCAGCGTGACGCCGGTCAACGACACTCCCGCATTAGCAAAGGCAAATAGCGGCAGAATGCCGTAGGCGACCCAGGGATGCAGGGCATGTTCCAGTGTCAGCAAGGGTGAGCTTTTCCGGTTCGGCGCTCGCATGGGTATGCAAAACGCCAGCACTACGCCCGCCAGTGTGGCGTGTACGCCGCTTTTGAGTACGCAGACCCACAGCACCAGACCTATCAGCAAGTAAGGCCCCAGCTTCAGCACGCCCAATCTGTTCATGGCGATCAGGCCGACGATGGAAGTTGCTGCGAGTATCAGCGAGAGATTCGACAGTTCGCCTGAATAAAACAGCGCGATCACCACGATGGCGCCCAGATCGTCGATGATCGCCAAGGTCATCAGGAACAGTTTCAGCGATACCGGAACACGTTTGCCCAGCAGCGCCAGAACCCCCAGAGCGAACGCAATATCGGTTGCCATGGGAATGGCCCAGCCGTTCATGGCGGCGGCGTCGCCAGTGTTCAACGCCCAGAAGATCAGCGCAGGAATCACCATGCCGCCAACCGCCGCCATGCCGGGTAAAACGATCTGCGAAGGCTTGGACAGATGCCCCTCAAGCACCTCACGTTTAACCTCAAGCCCGATGAGCAGGAAGAATAGCGCCATCATGCCGTCGTTGATCCACAGCAACAGCGGCTTGGCAATTTTGACTGCACCGATCTGGGCGACCACGGGTACATCAAGGAAGGCGTTATACAGCCAGGACAACGGGGAGTTGTTGATGATCAGCGCCAACGCAGCGGCGGCAATCAGTAAAAGACCGCCGGCTGCTTCGAGCTGGAAAAAACGAATGACAGAATTACGCAGAGGCAAGATTCGCGCTCCATTTATGCAAAAGGAGCGACACCCTAACGTGTACTTACCGACTTCAAAACAGAATTTATATTCGTTTTTGTTATGAAAAAACGGCCCGATTTAAGGTGTTTTGTAGTCTGTCAGGAGGCTCGGTTTTACTGGTCGGATGGAGCTGTTTGTTGTGTAGGAATTCTCTGAAATTGGCGCCGGCAGCTCTTCGGTGCACTGTGGCCCTGTAGGAGTGAGCTTGCTCGCGATCGGCTGCGAAGCAGTCGTAAAAATGGTGAAAGTTCCATTGGCTGAAAGCCGTGCCGGCTTTATCGCGAGCAAGCTCACTCCTACAGGAAGCTTCAATCAACGGGCCGTGTATTTGCATGGATGGGTAGAAAGCTACGCCTCGATACCCAACATATCTCGCGCCAACGCCTCGGCGATTCGGATACCGTCCACACCCGCGGACAGGATTCCGCCTGCATAACCTGCACCTTCACCTGCCGGGAACAGGCCTTTGACGTTCAGGCTTTGCATGGTGTCGCCGCGGGTGATGCGCAGCGGTGCCGAGGTGCGGGTTTCGATGCCGGTCAGTACTGCATCGTGCAAGGCAAAGCCCTTGATCTGCTTGTCGAAGGCGGGCAGTGCTTCGCGGATGGCTTCAATGGCGTAGGCGGGCAGGGCATCTGCCAGGTCCACCAGCTTCACTCCCGGTTTGTAGGACGGCTCGACGCTGCCCAGCTCGCTGGAAGCCTTGCCGGCGATGAAGTCACCCACCAACTGCGCAGGCGCCTCGTAGGTACTGCCGCCGAGCAGGTAAGCATGGGATTCCAGACGCTCCTGCAACTCGATGCCCGCCAATGGACCCCCCGGATAATCTTCCGGCGTGATACCGACTACGATGCCTGAGTTGGCGTTGCGTTCGTTGCGCGAATACTGGCTCATACCGTTGGTGACGACACGGTTTGGCTCGGAGGTCGCCGCCACCACGGTGCCGCCAGGGCACATGCAGAAGCTGTAGACCGAACGGCCATTCTTGGCGTGGTGCACCAGTTTGTAATCCGCAGCGCCCAGTTTCGGGTGCCCGGCATATTTGCCGAGACGGGCGCGGTCGATCAACGATTGCGGGTGCTCGATACGGAAGCCCACGGAAAATGGCTTGGCTTCCATGTAGACGCCCCGGCCATGCAGCATGCGGAAAGTGTCCCGGGCGCTATGCCCAAGGGCCATGATCACGTGCCGCGACTCGATACGTTCACCGCCGTCGAGCTCCACACCCAGCAGTTGACCGTCTTCAATCAACACGTCGGTGACGCGTTGTTCGAAGCGCACTTCACCGCCCAGTGCTTCGATCTGGTGGCGCATGTTTTCCACTACGCCGGTCAGACGAAACGTACCGATGTGTGGCTTGCTGACATAAAGGATTTCTTCGGGGGCACCGGCTTTGACGAACTCGTGCAGCACCTTGCGACCGTGGAATTTCGGGTCCTTGATCTGGCTGTACAGCTTGCCGTCGGAGAACGTCCCGGCGCCGCCTTCCCCGAACTGCACGTTGGACTCGGGGTTCAGCACGTTCTTGCGCCACAGGCCCCAGGTGTCTTTGGTGCGCTGGCGAACTTCACGGCCGCGTTCGAGGATGATCGGCTTGAAGCCCATCTGCGCCAGCAACAACCCGGCGAAGATACCGCACGGTCCGAAGCCGACCACCACAGGCCGCTCGGTCAGACCGGCTGGCGCGTGGCCGACGACCTTGTAGCTGACGTCCGGCGCGGGATTGATATGACGATCATCGGCCATTCGCAACAGCAATGCTGCTTCGTCCCGGACTTCAAAATCGATGGTGTAGATGAAGCACAGCTCGGATGACTTCTTGCGCGCATCGTAGCTGCGCTTGAACAGGGTGAAGTTGAGCAGTGCATCGCTGTCGATCCCCAGGCGCTGCAAAAGGGCAGGGCGCAGGTCTTCTTCCGGGTGATCGATCGGCAGCTTGAGTTCGGTGATTCGTAACATGAAAAAATCCAGTTTCCGGGCCGCAGGATCAGCCCGACAGCGCTACAAGAACCGGGGATTATAAGCCACATTGGAGGACGGCGGGGCGGTGGCTTGTCTTGAGCAGGGGTGTAACTCAGTCGCGGCAAACACGATACCCGTTGGAGCGAGGCTTGCCCGCGAATCATACGACGCGGTTAGCCAGACGCCCCGCGTCATCGTTCTTCGCGGACAAGCCTCGCTCCAACAGTTATTGAAACCTGTGAGAGCGGCACTCAATCATCCCGCGACCCGCCGTAATACCCGCAGCCACGTACGGTCTGGCCGTTGAGGCGCAGTTCGGCGGTGAGGTGCTGGACGGAGCGGTTGACGCTGTCGACACAACGCTGTGGCGCGACCCAGAGTTCCATGGTCTGACCATTGGCCTCGCTGCTGACGCTGAAGCGCCCGTCAGGCAGTTGTTCTTCGACATAAGGCACGGCGATGGTGTCCTTGTTCAGGCGCTCGATGACCATGCCTTTGCCGCTGACGTTGACGTTCCACGCCGGATTGTTGCCATTGACGTGCAGGGTCAGGCGCTTGAAGTTGGGGTCTTCGCAGTTCTGGTCAGCACGCTCCACGCGATATACCTGGCGTAGATCGAGTTGGCCATCGCTGTTGGCTGCCTTGCCGGCGACGAAGCTGCCGCGCAGGTCGGCAAACACCTTGCCGGACTTGTCAGCCAGGGCTGCCGATTCCTGAAGGATGCCGGTGTTGCCGCCATCGTTGACGACAAAACGACGTTGTTCGTTGCAAGGCTGGAACAGCAACTTGCCACCCTCACCGGTCAGGTTGCCCTGCATGCGAACCCAGCCAGCCTTGGAGACGGAGGATTCAGGCTTGGAACCCAGCATCTGGCAGCCGGCGAACACGGGTAACAGGGCGAAAAGCAGAGCAGAACGGGCAGCGAACATTGGGTGGTCTCCAGACATGTGCCGCCACGTTACTCAGCCTGTGTCGTCATCACAAGAGGCATTAGCCAACCTGATAGACCTGACCCGTCTGTAGGCCTTCGACACTTTTTGCGTAAGCCAGGGCGACTTCGGCGGCAGGAACCGGCTTGAAACCCCGGAAATAAGGGGCATAGTTGTCCATTGCTTCCACTAGAACGGTTGGGCTTACCGAGTTGACCCGCATGCCACGCGGCATTTCGATGGCCGCAGCCCGCACGAACGCATCCAGCGCGCCATTGACCAGACTGGCCGATGCGCCAGTGCGAATCGGGTCACGATTCAGCACACCGGTTGTGAAGGTAAAGGATGCGCCGTCGTTGGCAAATTCGCGACCGATCAGCAGCAGGTTGACCTGACCCATCAGCTTGTCCTGCAGGCCCAGGGCGAAGTCTTTTTCACTCATGTCGGCCAGCGGTGCAAAGGTGACATTACCTGCCGCGCAGACCAGCGCGTCGAAGTGGCCTACCCGTTCGAACAGTTTGCGGATGGAGCCAGCATCACTAATATCCACCTGCGCCTCGCCGCTGGTTCGGCCGATGCGCACGATCTCGTGACGTGGGGCCAGTTCTTCGGCAATGGCCGAGCCGATAGTACCGCTTGCGCCAATCAACAGAATTTTCATCGCATTGCTCCTGGACATTTCCAAGAAAGGGGAAGCAAGCAGTGTAGGGTCGCTATTTGCTGTCGATAAGAGTGCTAATAGGCAACCTTTGGTTCTCATAAGGAAACAATAGTGAGTGAGATTGATGACTTGGCGGCCTTTGCCGTGTTGATCGACGCTGGCAGCTTCACGGCTGCGGCAGTGCGACTTGGCTGCAGCAAAGGTTACCTGTCCAAGCGCATCAGCCATCTGGAGGAGAGTTACGGGGTGATGTTGTTGCATCGCAGCACCCGCAGTCTGAACCTCACGTCGGCGGGCGCGGCGTTGTTGCCTCAAGGTCAGCAGCTTCTGGCCAGCATGGAGCGCGCGCGAAACATTGTTGCCCTGATGCGCGACGAGATGGTCGGCGACGTTCGCCTGACCGCGCCGGTTTCCCTGGGCGAGACCTTCTTTGACGGCCTGCTGATGGAGTTCTCCGAACAGCACCCGCAGGTCAGGATCGAGCTGGAACTCAATAACAGTTTTCGGGATCTGCGCCGCGATGGCTTTGATCTGGCCATCCGCTCCCATGTCGCCACCGATGAGCGGCTGATCGCCAAGCCGCTCTTGGCCATGCAGGAATTGACCTGTGCCAGCAGCGCCTATCTGGCCAGGTTCGGCCATCCCCGCACGCCCCAGGACTTGAGCAGCCACAGATGTTTGCTCAACAGCCATTACAGCGGGCGTGACGAGTGGCTTTATCATCAGAATCACGACCTGACGCGGGTGCATGTGCATGGCACCTTTGCCAGCAATCATTACGGACTGCTGAAGAAGGCTGCGCTGGTGGGCGCCGGCATTGCTCGTCTACCTTCATACATGGTGCATGGGGAAATCAACGATGGGCGGTTGAACTGGTTGTTTCGGGATTATCAGACCAGCACTTCCCCACTGTTTCTGGTCCACCCTTATGAGGGTGAGTTACCCAAGCGGATACAGGTGCTGGCGGATTATCTGATGGGCTGGTTTCAGCGCAGTAGTGCGGCGTTGGAGCGGTTGGGAGTGGGGGACACATGAGCCGGTTTACAAACTGCTGGATTGGAATGCAGACCTGTGGGAGCGGTGCTTGCCCGCGATAAGGCTGGA
>Ga0308164_10005507_pt1 | contig 10161 bp, 8 predicted proteins | sample PhyTR2_FD_201031 | JGI IMG/M metagenome (GOLD analysis project Ga0308164, IMG submission 201031) | Phyllosphere microbial communities from UC Gill Tract Community Farm, Albany, California, United States - DLSLT.R2 | ecosystem: Host-associated > Plants > Phyllosphere > Unclassified | place: USA... | reverse complement strand
CGCGGTCGACCGCCTTGCACATGTCGTAGACGGTCAGCAAGCCGACCTGCACAGCAGTGAGTGCTTCCATCTCGACGCCGGTCTTGCCGATGGTTTCCACCTGCGCCCGGCAATGGACGCTGTTGGCAGCCTCATCGATCTCGAAATCGACCGCCACGCGCGTGATCGGCAATGGATGACACAGCGGCACCAGCTAAAAAAACTTCGTTCTTGACCCACGAGTGGGACAAATTTGGGACAGGATTCTTGCCCTGCCTCGCCCGTAGTTTACGCACATTTTTCTCGTTACTCAACTTTGATTGTGGCGGCCCGAAACCAAGCGCTGAGCTCGCGTGTGCGTGCCAGATTACAGCTCTTGTAGTTCTTTCTCATGACGTATGAGGAGCTAATCAAAGCACCTATTACAAGAAGGAAGATACGGCTGGGCAAAGGGATTTGTATGCCTTATGATGCCCTCGGGATCATGCCTAGTGACACCACTGTTGGTTTCCCAAAGCCAAATACCATAACATCAACCTTGGTGATGAATGAAACTTAGTAACAACGCTTTTGCAACTATTTCAGCAAGTCGTATTAGGCCGTGGAAGGGCGAAGAGGAAGTCCGGATTGCGTGGGTGTCCGCTCTGCAAACCAGTCTGGGGATGATTTTTGATGCCGAACGGGCAAAGAACGATCTCCGTTATAACAATGTCATCATTGAGTTCAAAGCGCCAGGGCTGTTCAAGGGCTCGATGAAAAGTCCCAAGTTCAAAGAGGCGATGGAACTTCGCCTGTTGCCCTATATCCAAAAGGCAGCAGCGGAATCCCATATTCCTACCGAGGATTACATCGGCATTGCGATTGATGGTGAGCATATATGTTTCGCCCACGTACGTGACGATAAAATTTTTCCCGAACAGCTGATCCCATTCTCGGCATATGCGGTGGAACTTGTGGAAGCTGCACTTCGTGCCGACACTCGCCGAGCTATTACCGTGCGGAATCTGCTCGATGACTTTGGCCTTGGCTCAAAGAACGCACAGTCTCTGATGCAAGCAATGGCCGATGCCCTGGCGGTAGAACTCCAGGTTGAAGGTAACTCAAAAATCAAGATGTTGTTTGAGGAGTGGAGGACGTTGTACGGCCAAGTAGCTGACATGTCTGTTCTTCAAGCTGAAGCAATCAGTAACGAAATGGCGTTTAAATGGCAGGGACTTCTTCATCAATCGATGTCGGGGCGTCTTTTTGTCATCCATTCTTACAACTCATTACTCATTAAACTACTTGCTGCGGAAATCGTGTCTGCGCACGGTTTGACAACTACAACGCACCCTGCTCAAACGATGGCTGGTATTTTGAGCGATGCCCAGCTGTTGGACTCACTTGAACAAGAAATTGAGCGTGCCGGAATCTTTAGGCAGGCTAATATTCACGGGTTTGTTGAAGAGGCTATCTTTAGTTGGTATCTCGACGTAGCACGTAGCAACACTCACGCAGAGTCATTGCTGCCCGCATTGAGGAGCATGTTGGCATCGTTGTCGCTATATCGTACTGACCGCATGAGCCATACGCGGGACGTATTGCGCGACCTATACCAAGGCCTAGTTCCTGCGAAGCTCCGCCAGAGTCTTGGCGAGTTCTACACCCCAGATTGGCTGGTCGATCTCACAGTGAGCAGAGCAAAAACTGGCTCATGGCTATCGAAGCGCGTACTCGATCCAACATGCGGATCTGGAGCGTTTCTTGTGGCAATTATTCGTGCCATGCGGGCCGAGGCAACAACGGCCGGATGGAGTGCAGGTGAAACTATCAAACATCTCTGTGCATCGGTTTGGGGGTTCGACCTGAACCCGCTGGCTGTTCAAACCGCACGGGTCAACTTTTTGATGGAACTCGCAGAATTGTTGCGGCTTTCGCCAGGTCAGACTGTAGAGATTCCTGTACTTCTCGCGGATGCCATCTATTCGCCCGCATCTACTCCTACGCCAGGTGAAAGTACCGTCAAATACAGGATCGGAAGCCAAGTCGCTGGGCTCGAAATCGAATTGCCTTATGCACTAGCGTTCGACCGAGTACGCCTGGATCACGTGTTTGAACTAATGGGACGAGAAGTCGAACAAGGCCATACTTATGCTACGGCAGAATCAAGTCTGTTGAGTGCTAACTTGATGACCGCTGCCGAGGGAAAAGAGTGGCGTTCCCCGCTGAAATACACTTACGATCAAGTGCTCAATCTTCATCGGCAAAAGTGGAACGGGATCTGGTTCCGAATTGTCCGCAATTTCTTTTGGTCGGCTACAGCTGGCAACTTTGACACAATTGTTGGGAATCCACCCTGGGTCCGCTGGTCGAAGCTGCCTGATGCTTATCGTGAGCGAGTTAAGCCGACATGTGAGCGTTATGGCATCTTTTCTAAAACCAAGCGCTATGGCGGTAATGAGCTAGACATTTCGGCTATGATCACATACACCACTTCTGATAAGTGGTTAAAGCCCGGGGGGCGTTTAGCATTTGTAATCACCGGTGCGATTTTTAAGAATCCTTCATCCGCTGGCTTTAGGCATTTCGTACTGGAACCGGCAAACCCGAATAGCCTACACCTGCGCCCGATCGGCGTAGACGACATGAAGGCTATCAAGCCGTTTGCTGATGCAATCAACCACACTTCAGTTGTAGTCTTTGAAAAGGCTAAGAAGGCTGTCTCATATCCGGTACCGTACCGGCTGTGGTCAAGTGCCCCGGGGAGTGTGAGAGCTATTCCGACGAACTTACCGCTTACGGACGTGTTGAAGAGGATTCTGGTAGATGACCATGAGGCCGAGCCTGTGGACGTTCTTGGTTCCCCTTGGTCCGTCTTGCCAAAGGGGCGTTTCCAAATTCTTAATGCTTTGGCCGGTTCTTGTAAGTGGGTAAGCGGTCGCAAAGGAGTTACGACAGACCTGAATGGATTATTCTTTGTACCCATCACTCAGGACAACGGAACTCTTGTAAAGGTTCGTAGCCGCCCAGAAGCTGGACGGAAAAAACTCGGACCTGCGACAAATGCATGGGTGGAACCGGAAATGCTTTACCCCCTTATAAAGGGTGCGGGCGACTTCGAATCTTGCTATTTGAAAACGGGTAACTTGTCTAATGATGACGAGCTGCTTTATACATTCGTTCCCAATAGCGGTATTGATAAGGATGACTACGCTCAAAGCGAAGCCTTAATGAATACTGCCGCATTTAGTAAAACTCGTGGCTGGTTCAATAAATACCAAGCTCTCTTGAGCAACCGTTCAACATATCGTTTGCATATGAAAGGGGCGCCATACTTTGCAATTTATAATGTTGGAGATTACACATTCCAGCCGTGGAAAGTAGTGTGGCCTGAAATGATTTCGTCTCGTTTCTATGCTGCCGTAGTAGGAAGTGCGGATGTTCCCGTTGTCGGTGCACGGCCATATGTACCTGATCACAAGGTCTACTATGCTGCATTTGATGACAAAACGGCGGCGCATTATCTTTGTGGAGTGCTCAACAGTCCGATGGTGCGTGAGTGGGTAGAGAGCCATATTGTTAATATTCAATTAGGTGACGTTTTTAAGCATATGAGGGTGCCTAAATACGATAGTTCCAACGCTATGCACACTGCCCTCGCTAAGCTCGTAGAGCAAGCGCATGCCCAGCACGACGCCACTAAAAGGGCAAAGCTAGTAGGGCAAATCGAACTCGATGGAGATGCTATCGTGCAAGGGTGGATTGACGCAGGAGCGCCTTAGTGCCTGTTCAAAGGGATAACGACGCGATAGTAGCCCTTAGAAGAGCGACCTTCCAGGGAGCAAGTCCTCTGGAAAGAAAGCCTTTACACGTGGCGGCTAATGCATTTAACGGTGTAGATCTGGATAGCTCGATTTACCGTATTGTTCCGATCGATTACTTTGTAAGCGATGTGCAGGACGGTATGTTAACCCACGTTCAGATCGGACCCAAGATGTGGGGCGACGCGTTCGAGAATCCCTTATTGAAACAAAAATTCTGGGATGAAACGTCGGGTACTTATTACGACCTTAGTGGAGTCTTGGACCAGATATTTGGGTTATGCTGGTCTACAGATCCTGAGGAGTCATACGACAGCTGGGAAGAGTTTTCACACGGGTTACCTGCAGTCAGAGTACAGACTACACCTCGCAAACTATTATCCGAGGTGATGAACGTATGCAACCCCTTTTTCATGCTGCATCATTTTGTTGGCAAGGTTCAGTATGCATCACAAGCTGAGATTCAGGCTTATATCAGCAAACCGGACCCTTGGGCGTACCTTGATTCTCTCGGGGAAGAATTAGCTTTCTCAGTGATGTATCTGCGGAATCATGTTGCCCATGAGCAGGAGGTCCGGTTAGTGTATTCCCATAGCCCGGAAGGAAATGACTGGGTCAAAGAAAATGTACACATGGAGGCGGGACTATGCAGGCTTCCTTTCCGCTGGGATAATATTGTGAATGGAGTTACCATCGGTCCTGATGTTCCAAATGGGGGAGAGGCTGCGCTTGTCTCAATCATGCGATCGTTGGGGCATGATTTTCCAGTCTGGAGCAGTGGTTTCAGAAGATTTATTGGCTAGAAGGTTGCCGGCTAGCCTCTTTTTTCTTGCTCAGATATGTAGATTGCAGGCAACATAAATTTCTTTTTGAGGCACTACCCAGCTTTAGTGTAACCTTACGCTGTCCGTCTTGAAAATTCGGTAACAGACGGCACCTATGACAGCGGTAACCCACTAACGGCAAGGAGAAATATATGACTATTGTTGAGAAGGTGAAGGATGCTTTTCAAGATGTGGCCGATACAGCGATTGATGGCATTGAGAAAGTATCAGGTCCTGCTTCGCGAGCAGGTGCAGTTGTGAACCGAGTTGGAGCAATGTCAGCAGGTGGCGTTAAGAACAAGGTCATCGCAGTCCAGATGACTGAAAATAGCCCCAATGGTCATCAATACTCGGAAGGTTTCGTTAAAGAGTTAGTGCACCTGGCCCACGACAGCGAAACTAAAGTGGTTGTGACAAAAGCAGAAGCGACGGCTTTGATTAAAGATCAAAAATCTCTTGGTCATCAGAATAGTGACGAAGATCTCAAAGATTTAAATACGATCAGCCCGATAGCTTTTCAAAGCTAACGATGGCGGGACCGTCGCTAGTTGGCAGCGGTGGCGGTCCACATACTCGTGCTGAAGTACGATGCAGGTGAAATCAGCGAAGCCGGAAATTCTAAAAAATTTGGAAGTAGGCAGCACGCACACGGCGACGTTAGCTTCAGAAAGGTATCGAAACACGATGACTAAAAACCGTAAGTCTTGCATGGTTCACCGCGTTGCTTAACACGTGTACCCCGACTCTGTAGAAGGGCTGTAGCGGCGTCAAAATATCCGGTGTAACTCATCCCTTGCCGTAGTGCCGTTCGCTCTATGACGGGCCATAGGGGCTCAGGCGACTGCTTTGAGGATGCGGTAGACGCTGGCAATACCAATACCCAAATCCTTGGCAATACGTTCCTTGCTGTGGCCCGATGCCAGCAGAGCATGCACACTGTCGGCCTTGGCCCGTGCCGTAGGTTTCGCTCCCTTGTAACTGCGTTCGTCCAAAGGTTTGCTCTTGTCAGCAAGCTTTGCGGCTTCAATGCCGATGCGCTGACGGACTAGCATCTGGTCGCGCTCGAACTGAGCAACGCTGGCAAAGATGTTGAGCATCAGTGTGCCAGTAGCTGTCGTGGTGTCGATGTTCATATCCAGGATACGAATAGAAGCGCCTTTGTCAGCAAGCTCCTTCGTGATGTTCACCATATCAGCGATATTGCGGGCAGCACGGTCAATCTTCGTGATCGTCACTACATCGCCAGCCTTGAGGCTTTGCATCAATGCCTTCCACTCGGTACGAGCTTCCATGTCGGTAGCGCTCACCTGCTCGGAGTACACACGGTCACAGCCTGCCTTGTTCAGCTGGGCAATCTGGTCTTCCAAACCGTACTGCTGGTCAAAGGTGCTCGTGCGAGCGTAACCGTGGTTCATTTGAAGGCTTTCTTTTATCAATAGGATTTAGGATGTGGTGATAATACAGATTATCAGATTGAATGGCAACCCTATTGATAGAACTTTTGATGAGCTATCAAACGATCGTTGGGGCAAGGCCTGTGATATGACGATGGCGTGCCGTAGGCAAGCTGTCTGCAAGTTGAAGGAGCAGGGAGTGAGCGGGCTGTTCGTCAGTGTGAAGTTATCGATTCGACTTAGTTTGGACGAGCTTTCAGGTGGGGTGATGTCGTATGCACTCCAGATGTCTTGCGCAGCACACTACGCACTCATACACTGTCGGGCCACAAGTAACGGACATCTACTATGCAAACAGCGTACTCCGGAAGCGCAACATTCACCGCTTCAAACTTTGCCCGGTTGTCGGAAGAGGAACGTGCTTCCTTCCGGGGGAAGCTTGAATGCGAAGGCTGTGGCGCTGATGCCCACTTCAGAAAGAAATCAATCATCGGCCAGAAGGCGCACTTCGCGGCCCATCACCATGACCACTGCACTCTAGCTGTTGAAGGAACTAGCCCGAGCACAGCAGAAAAATCCAGCGGTACACTTCCTGGCAAGAAACTAGGCGCTCGGATTATCATCCGGACTGGAATTATATCCTCACAGAAGGACAAGGCACAATCAACACCATTTCGAGAAGCAGAGGTTAGATATGAGAATTCTGGGACGTCGAAGGCGGGAGTAGGTGGGACAACACCATGGCTGGGTATGAATGCGATCTTGACTATGCTGATCGAAGACCCTACCTTCAGCCAGTCAAGCCGGATCGTGCAGTTCGGGGACTTCCCAGAGCTTCCAGCTTCAGAGTTCTTTGTCTCCCTTACGGACAAGAGACTTGACCATATGCGTGGGGAACGCAGAGGATTCTGGGGCAGGATATTTAGCACAGCGCCTGGCGCAGCTGGCTTGTGGCTGAACAACGGAGGGGATGATGGGCCAAACATCTGGATACCCAATGAACTGAAGGCCGAAGCTGAAGAGCGTTTTGGATTTAGCAGCACATTATCGAAGCAGGGGACTATGGTGCTGGCGCTCGGTGAGCTGAATAGAAGCCCGATCACGAAATACATCAAGATCAACGATTTGAATTTCTTGGCTGTTGCCAGAGTAGATCGATAGCTTCGATTCCGTACCGCTATTTATTGGTGTCGTTTATTCGGCTGTGCTATTGCTCGTTGCTCAGCCTTGTTCGCCGAACAGCCTTGTTCACCCAACAGCCTTGTTACCCAACAGCCTCGCTCACGCACGGCTATCTTGTACTACTGAGTGGTACACTAGCCTCGCTCACGCACGGCTCTTATATAGGTGAGGCTAGGAACTTGGCCTACCGGCGTCTAGCTCGGCAGACGTTGCATACACTAGCCTCGCTCACGCACGGCTCTTATATAGGTGAGGCTAGGAACTCAGCACTCTCGACGTCGCCTAAGATCGTGCATGAATCCGGTTACGATCACGCGCAGGACCATGGCTACCTTTTCAGAGTGTGATTTACTGTACCCCATAAGCTCCCGCAAACTCGTTGGCGAAATAACATCAAGGGACTGCAGCATCATGAACATCACGTTCCTTCTTAGTGGTCGGGTGTTTCCACCCATACTAAGGGCCAGTGCGCCAGTAAGGATGTTGTCAAGGCCAGGGTATACCTCAAAAGCGTCGTTCAAACCAGCGTAGTTCTCAAGATGAACCTTGGCTGCGTTGTTAAACCGCTTCCTTGACTTATCGGCCGCTGCACCATCTTTGGCTGCCTGTTCCGGTTTTACAATCTCCGGCAGCGGTTGCGTCCAAAACGGCTCTTGGTCGGGCGCATTGGGGTCGCGCCTAGCCTTAGGATTGGGAGGGGAGCGCCTGTATTCATGTGGTATCACTTCCCCAGTCTCAAGATTGATCTTGGCATCTTGCAGCCTGCCTGCCCCATCGAACATGTACGTCCGAAGAGTCTTCCGCTCGACCTCGACCTTAACTCGTGGCTCAGCGGTGCCTAGTTGGTGGAGACGGATTGGTAGGGAGGGTGCATCTGCAAGCCGAGGTATCAAAGTCGGCCTGAACGAAGCGTATTGCGGTGCCTCGTAAAAGTTGTGTGGCAGGAACGGCGGATACTTACCGCGTTGGAGGGGCAAGGCAATTTGGGTCATGGGTATCCTTTACAAAGGTGCCGTGAGCGGCTTCGGGTTTCTTGTACATAGCAAGTTCCGGTTGGATAAAAAAAAGCGAACTGGCCCGTAGGATGCAGTTCGCAATAGATGTAAGTCTTCAGCAACACATCGGCTCTGCTGTCGATCTAAGAGTGATTTTCGCACGAGAACCGCTAAAAGTCAAAAATCCTTGACTTGCTCGAGATTTTGTGTTTCAAAGCACTAGACCCCCTTCTAGAGTTTATACCGCTCACCGGAAGATGAGTAAGGCTACCGCAGGTAAAGAGGGGGGAATTTCCCATTGTAATGAGGTGGAAAACCACAAGTTTTGCTCAACTAACTGCCCTTCTTCTATCTTTGGGATAGAACGTCCGCATGTGCACTTAGTAGTGGCCCTAAGAGCGTGTGTAAGAGGAGTTTGCGATGTCTGAGGGGTATATGGCCTACAGGTCCATCTAGCAGTCAAAATGGCTCGTGTGGATCTGTACTATTAGCCAAGCTTCTGCGCCATAGCTTCTGCCTTCGGGTGGTAGTACCTCTTGAGCATTTGAATGGTTTGGTGGCCTGTAACGGCAGCTAGTTCAATGACGTTGGGGAGCTTCTCGGCCAATCGGCTTGTGGCTGTATGCCGCAGATCGTGGAAGCGTAAGTTGCTGATCCCAGCCCGGAGGCAAGCGTCGACGAAGCAGTTATGCATAGTCATATAGGAAATCGGGAAGATCCGGCCTTCGCTACCGTAGTTTGGTAATCCTGCCAGTATCGCTACCGCCTTCTTGGAAAGCGGAACGGTACGTGCCATGCCGTTCTTAGTAAGAGGCAGGAATGCTGTCTGGGCCACTAAGTTGAGGTTCTCCCATCGCAAGGACAGCAGCTCACCTCGCCGCATCGCGGACTCCAGCGCCAGCATAACCAGCGGGACCATCCAAGGGCTTCGGCGGTGAACTGGTTTGAGTTCATCAAGCAGCCGCGTCTCTTCGTCCATAGTAAGAAGTCTCGTTCGCCCGGGTGGCGTTGGTGGCTTGCGAACAAGAGCACAGGGGTTCGCTACTGGTAAACTCCACTCCTTACGAGCGTGACTAATAACCCCGGAAAGGATACTTAGTTCGCGAATGATCGTTCCTGCGCTAACCGTCTTCAGCCGGTGATCACGATAGCCAGCAATGACCGCTGGCGTTAAGTTCGTCATGCTATAGCTCGCCATCTTCTGACGCAGCATGAATTGGATACCTTCGGCTTCGCGTTGCGCTCCACGCTTTGAGGGAGTCACCTCATGCATGTACCGATTCAGAACATCTGCAAGGAGAAGGTCTTTTGCAGACTGGGTACTTTGATACGCCCCTTGATCCATTGTGGACTCGATGCTTCGTGCCCATGCCTGTGCTTCGGTCTTGGTTTTAAAGGACGCCACCTCGTCTGGATAGCCCTTGCGTCGTATGCGAGCTTGCCATGTACCTGATCGTTGCCTAATTGATGCCATACGCTTTCCTTTGGGACAAGCGTGGGACAAGAACCGGTTTTCTTTGCTTTAGGCGGGGCTGGCGCTGTCAGACGGCTGTGCGGGGGATAGGCTTATCGTCAAGTCGGTGACAGATAATCTCTTAACGAATCAATCACTTACACCGCCGCAGTCCAGTCACCGCTCTTGCCGCCATGCTTTTCCATGACCCGGATATTGGTCATCACCATGCCGCGGTCGACTGCCTTGCACATGTCGTAGACGGTCAGCAAGCCGACCTGCACACTCGTCAACGCTTCCATCTCGACGCCGGTCTTGCCGATGGTTTCCACCTGCGCCCGGCAATGGACGCTGTTGGCAGCCTCATCAATCTCGAAATCGACTGCCACGCGCGTGATCGGCAGTGGGTGACACAGCGGCACCAGGTCGCTCGTGCGCTTGGAGGCCATGATGGCGGCGATGCGCGCGATGCCGATCACGTCCCCTTTTTTTGCGCTGCCCGACGTGATCAGGGCCAGCGTGGCCGGCTGCATG